>Ga0208328_1000312_pt1 | contig 23993 bp, 21 predicted proteins | sample DeeseametaMP2633_FD_184170 | JGI IMG/M metagenome (GOLD analysis project Ga0208328, IMG submission 184170) | Marine microbial communities from the Deep Atlantic Ocean - MP2633 (SPAdes) | ecosystem: Environmental > Aquatic > Marine > Unclassified | place: Northeast of Antigua and Barbuda, North... | reverse complement strand
GAGGTGATGCACTCCGAGCACGGCCAGCGCATCCTCGAGCACTTCCTCTGGAACATCGCCAAGTGCGCCCCCACCTGGACCATCGGCAACATCGCCGAGGAGCAGGTCGAGCGGGTCCGCGCGCAGATCGGGGAGACCGGCCGCGCGATCTGCGGGCTGTCCGGCGGCGTGGACTCCGCGGTGGCCGGCGCGATCGTCGCGAAGGCGATCGGGGAGCGGCTCACCTGCGTCTACGTCGACCACGGCCTGATGCGCAAGGGCGAGTCCGAGCAGGTCGAGCGCGACTTCGTCGCGGCCACGGGCGCGAAGCTGGTCGTCGTCGACGCCGAGAAGCAGTTCCTCGACGCGCTGGCCGGCGTCAGCGACCCCGAGACCAAGCGCAAGATCATCGGCCGGGAGTTCATCCGCACCTTCGAGGCCGCCCAGTCCGACATCATCGAGGCCGCCCCCGAGGGGACCACCGTCGGCTTCCTGGTGCAGGGCACGCTCTACCCCGACGTGGTCGAGTCCGGCCACGGTGCGGGCGCGGCCACCATCAAGAGCCACCACAACGTGGGCGGCCTGCCCGAGGACATCGAGTTCGAGTTGGTCGAGCCGCTGCGCACCCTGTTCAAGGACGAGGTCCGCGCGGTGGGTGCCCAGCTCGGCCTGCCCGACGTCATCGTCCAGCGCCAGCCCTTCCCCGGCCCGGGCCTGGGCATCCGCATCATCGGCGAGGTGACCCGCGAGCGGCTCGACATCCTGCGCGAGGCCGACGCGATCGCCCGCGAGGAGATGACCCGCGCCGGCCTCGACCACGACATCTGGCAGATGCCGGTCGTGCTGCTCGCCGACGTCCGCAGCGTCGGGGTCCAGGGCGACGGCCGCACCTACGGCCACCCGGTCGTCCTGCGGCCGGTGACCTCCGAGGACGCCATGACCGCCGACTGGGCGCGGCTGCCCTACGAGGTGCTGGAGCGGATCTCGACCCGCATCACCAACGAGGTGCCCGAGGTCAACCGGGTCACCGTAGACATCACCAGCAAGCCGCCGGGCACCATCGAGTGGGAGTGACCCCGCGCGACCCCGTCTGGTCACCGCTGTTCGGACTCGTTCGGGATTGACCGACGTACCCTCGTCCGACTAACCGTCGCGGCAAAGTGCACCGCATGCCCTCCGTGCAGCGTGTTGCGCGCCTTCTGCCTCTGTCCATGATCGCGACCTTGCTCCTGCCTGCCGCGCTGGTGACGAGCACGGCCACCGCGGTCGAGCCGGACCTCGACCTGGAGATCACCAATGTCGTGTTGGACAAGTCGACCTGGTCGCGCGGCGATGATGTCGGTGGTGACCTCCGCCTGGAGGTCGGCTGCCAGGCTGTCGTGTCGTTCGAGGACGCAACGCCCCCCGAGCCCGGTACTGACGGCTACTACGAGTTGCACGTCGACGGCTACGAGTGGCCGATAGGCACGGTCTACACCTTCCAGGACGAGCTCCCGACGTCGCTCACGACCTACGGGTGCTATGCCTTTTCGACCGACGAGCCGTCGAGGCTCACCCTCGAGTACCACGAGCTCGACAGGTCGATCGGTGAGTACGGCGAGTACGTCGAGGCGGCTCGCAGCCAGGCCTTCCCTTACCAGTACGAGGTGGTCGGTCAGCCCACTGCGGCGACCGTCTCGGGCCCCGAGGGCGGTGTCGGCGACGACCACGATTACGACTACATCGTCCTGGAGACCGGGGCAGAGGCGACCATCTCCTTCACCGGGAGCTGGGACGAGGACGTCGCCGTGACCGCCCGCGTCACGGCCACCCACGGCTGGAAGTCGATGGCGAAGCAGGTGAAGGGGCAGGTGGAGATCCCCACGACGTACGACGAGGCCACCCAGACCTTCTCGTTCGTTCCAGAGGAGCGCCTCTCCGGCCGGACGATCTACGTGACCGTCAAGGGCAGCGATGGTTCGCCCGGAGGTGGGCGAGCCGACTTCCTGTGGACCTGGGCGCCAGGTCTGCTCGTGGACCCCGCGGCGAAGTCCACGCGGCGGTCATGGGTCAAGACGTTCGGCAAGGTCGACAAGAAGAAGTCGTCGATGTGGCTGCACACGACCAAGGCATCGGCCACGAAGAAGGGCAAGAAGGCCGGGGTGAAGTTCCTCTACCAGGGCTGGCTGGGCGATGGGGCGTCGTACTCGTGGCATTCCAACGTGCGCACCATCGGTCTCGGCGAGGTCGGTGGGTGCCCAGCGGTGGACGAGTTCGTCCGTGTCACTGCGCTGCGGCCGGGCAGCCTGCCCCGCTCCAAGACGTTCTCGATGCCCGCGCCGGGCTGTCGTAGTGCTGCGACCGACCCCGGTGCACCTGACGGTGGGGCCGGGGCTGGGAGCGTGGGACGCGCAGGCTGAGCCGGGACGGTCGGCAGGCGGCGGTCGAACCGGCTACGGGGACCGTCGCCCGGCCGCTGTTGACCGGCTACCAGGGCGCCTTGACGTAGTCCTTGAGGAAGCAGCCGAAGAGGTCCTCGCCGGCCTCGCCGCGCACGATCGGGTCGTAGACCCGGGCGGCGCCGTCGACGAGGTCCAGCGGGGCGTGCCAGCCCTCGGCGGCGATGCGCAGCTTCTCCTGGTGCGGCCGCTCGTCGGTGATCCAGCCGGTGTCCACGGCGGTCATCAGGATCCGGTCGGTCTCGAACATCTCCTCGGCCGAGGTGCGGGTGAGCATGTTGAGCGACGCCTTGGCCATGTTGGTGTGCGGGTGGCCGGCGCCCTTGTAGCGCCGCCCGCCGAACTGGCCCTCCATGGCGCTGACGTTGACGACGTACGCGCGGCGCGCACCGCGGGCGACCGCGGCGCGCATCGCGGGGCGCAGCCGGGAGACCAGCAGGAACGGCGCGATCGCGTTGCAGAACTGCACCTCGAGCAGCTCCAAGGGGTCGACCTCGTCGACGACCTGGGTCCAGGAGTTGGTGGTCTGCAGGTCGGGGAGCAGGCCGCCGGCGTCGACGGCGGTGCCGGCGAGGTGGGCGTCCAGGGAGGCGTGACCGGCCTTGAGCGCCAGGGCGGTGAGGCTGGCGGCGTTGTGGACCGCCGCGGCGTGCTCCGCGGACTCGCCCTCGTGGTGGGCGACCGCGTGCTCGCGCAGCGCGCCGGTGATGGCGGCGGGGTGCGCCTCGGAGATCCGGTCGAAGGAGACCATCTCCGGCAGCACGGGCAGGTCCGGCAGCGGGGCGGACTCCATCTCGACGAGCTGGGAGTAGGCGCCCGGGCTGCGGCGCACCGTCTGGCAGGCGTTGTTGATCAGGATGTCCAGCGGGCCCCCGGCGGCGACGTCGTCGGTCAGCGCCACCACCTGGGTCGGGTCGCGCAGGTCGATCCCGACCACGGTCAGCCGGTGCAGCCAGTCCGCGGAGTCCTCCATGGCCGCGAACCGGCGTACGGCGTCCTTGGGGAACCGGGTGGTGATCGTCAGGTCCGCCCCGTCGCGCAGCAGCCGCAGCGCGATGTACATCCCGATCTTGGCCCGGCCGCCGGTGAGCAGCGCCCGCTTCCCGGTCAGGTCGGTGCGCTGGTCGCGCTTGGCGTGGGAGAAGGCCGCGCAGTCGGGGCACAGGCCGTGGTAGAAGGCGTCGACCAGGGTGTAGTCGGTCTTGCAGATGTAGCAGCCGCGCGCGGTGATCAGCTCGCCGGCGTAGGCGCCCTGGGCCGTGGAGACCAGCGGGAGGCCCGCGGTCTCGTCGTCGATGCGCAGGGCCGAGCCGGTCGCCGTCCGCTCGACGACGGCCCGGTCGTGGGCAGCCCGCTCGGCGCGCAGCGCCGCGCGGCGGGTCTTCTTGATCAGCTTCCACATGTGGCCGGTGGCGTGCTTGACCGTGCGGACGTCGGGGTGGTCGGGCGCGAGGAGGTGCAGCTCGGAGAGCACCTTCAGCGTCGTCGCCAGCTCGTCGGGGTCGACCCGCTCGAGGTACGTCGCGTCGGTGGCCGTGGGCTCGGGCGGCTGGGTCACCGGGTGACCATACGCGGGTCCGCGCGTTCGGACATGTTCGGACTTGTTCGGGACGGTGGTGCAGAAAACCTTAACCGTGTCGGTTGTCACCTCTATCCTTGCGCCCGTGATGCTCGGATGACGACGTTTGACCAGATCGCGGGGGACCTGCAGGCCCGCCGCGCTGCCGCGGGGGCCCCGTCGTACGCCGAGATCGCTCTGCGCATCGCCAAGCTCCGCGAGCTCCGCGGCGGCCCCGACGCCCAGTCCCGCCCGGCCCGCACCACGGTCTACGACGCGTTCCGCGAAGGGCGTCGCCGGATGGACACCGCGCTGGTGCTCGACATCGTGCGCGCCCTCGGCGCGACCGAGGCCGAGGTGGAGCAGTGGGCCGAGCTGTGCCGCACCGCCCATGCCGGCGCTGCCCCGGCGCCGGTGCGGGAGCCGGTGCCCGAGCCCGAGGCTCCGCCGGCCCCACCAGAGCCCCCGGCCACGCCGCCGGGGCCTCCCACCGCCAGGGCCGCGCTCCTGCTCTGCCTGGGCTGCGTGGTCATCAACCTGTTCGGCCGGTGGATGGTCGACGTGCTCGAGCTGCCGCTCTACCTCGACATGGTCGGCACCGCCGTGGCCGCGATCATCCTCGGCCCGTGGTGGGGCGCGGGTGTCGGCGTCTCGACCAACTTCCTCGGCGTCGGGCTCTCCGGCTGGGACTCCATCCCGTTCGCGGTCGTCAACGTCGCCGGCGCCCTCGTGTGGGGCTACGGGGTGCGCCGGTTCAAGATGGGCTCGACGATCCCGCGGTTCTTCGGGCTCAGCGCCATCTCGGCGCTGTGCTGCTCCCTGCTGGCCGTGCCGATCATCCTGGCGCTCAACGGCGAGACCGGCAACGGCGCCGACGACGTGCGGCTGATCATCCAGGACGTCGTGCACTCCCTGTGGCTCGCCGTCGCGAGCTCCAACATCATCACCTCGTTGGCCGACAAGACCATCTCCGGTGCGGTCGCGCTGCTGGCCGTGGACCTGCTGCCCTGGACGCTGGTGGCCTCCATGCGACCGCTGATGCCGCTGGCCGGGACACGCCCCGAGCCGCCGGTACGCTCCTCGGCATGAGCAGCCCCCAGGCGCACCTCGTCCTGACCGTCATCGGCCCGGACCGGCCCGGTCTGGTCTCCGCGGTCTCGGCTCCCGTCGAGCGGCACGGCGGCAGCTGGCAGCGCTCGCAGATGGCCCGTCTGGCCGGCGAGTTCGCCGGCATCGTGCTCGTCACGGTCCCCGAGGCGGCCGTGGGGGCCCTCGAGGCCGACCTGGCCGGGCTCGCCGCCGACGGCCTGCGCGTCGACGTACGCCGCACCGACACCCCGTCCGAGGCGGCACCGGCCAGCGTGCGGCTGCACCTGCTCGGCACCGATCGACCCGGGATCGTCGCCGAGATCTCGCGCACCATCGCCGCGCACGGCGTGGGCATCGAGGCGCTCACCACCGACCTGCGCGAGGCGCCGATGGCCGGCGGCCTGCTCTTCGAGGTCGAGGCCGAGCTGAGCGTGCCGGGGGAGTCCGGGATCGACGAGCTGCGCGCGGCGCTGGAGCAGATCGCCGACGAGCTGATGGTCGAGCTCAGCCTCGAGTGACCTTGCGGGTGCGTCGGCGCAGCTGGAGGATCCGCAGCGAACCCGCCGTGGCGGTGAGCAGGATGCCGGCCGCGGTCGCGATGAGCAGCGCCACAGCGACCGGAGCCTCGCCCTGGAAGGAGAGGAACCGCACCGTCGTGGTGTCGGTGTTCTGGGCAATGAACACGACCAGCAGCACCAGCAGCAACCCCAGCCCCACGGTGCCCACCCACACACCGCTGGTGCGGGAGCCGCGCAGCGGGTTGTCCGGCGTCCGGCTCTTCTCCGGCTCCGGCGTGGTGGGCTGGTCAGGGGTCTCGGGCTGCTCGCTCGCGGTGCTCACGCCTTCAATCTAGTCCCTCGGTGGGCTGGACCACTTCGCCCGGATGACGGGACGGCGGGCCCGTTCGCCTGACAGGCACCGGATCGCCGCCTATCGTTCCTGATGAACCGCTGGCGACCCGAGACGCCAGCGGTTCTCTACTTTCCCGGCGCCAGCGGGCGCAGCACGTCCTCCGCGAAGCGCTCCAGGCCGTCGAGCTTCTGCTCCAGCCCCACGTCGAGCCCGTGGTAGTAGGCCCACGGCATCGTCATCACGTCCGTGACGCCGAGCTCCTCGGCCCGTGCGAACTGCTCGGGGGTGAAGGCGTCGGTCAGGGCGGTGATGACCGAGAAGTCGCGCTCGTTGCCGGCCTCCTCGCGCATCCGGGCCAGCGTCGTCGCGTGCTCGGCGGCCTCGTCGACGGTGTAGAGGTCGCCGACCCACCCGTCCTGCCGGGCGGCGCGTCGGAACGCGACCTCGGACAGCCCGCCGACGTACACCGGGATCGGGGCGGTCGGCGTGGGCTCCATGACCATCCGCGGCGCGGAGTAGAAGTCACCCTCGAACTCGGTCCACCCGGGCTGCCAGAGGGCCTGCATGAGACGCAGCGCCTCGTCGGTGCGCCGGCCGCGGGTCCCGAAGTCCTGCTCCAGCAGGTCGAACTCCTCGCGGCACCAACCGATGCCGACCCCCAGGGCGACCCGGTCACCGGACAGGACGGCGGCGGTGCCGACCGACTTGGCGACCTGGAACGGGTTGCGGATCGCCGGGACGTAGACGGAGGTGAAGAAGCGCAGCCGCGCCGTCACCGCCGCCAGCGAGCCGATGAGCACCCACGGGTCCGGCCAGGCCGCGTCGCGGCCCCACCGGCGCTCGCCGTCGGAGGTGTAGGGGTAGGGGGTCTGCAGGATCTCCAGGTCCACGACGTGGTCCGGGACGGCCATCGCGTGGTAGCCGAGCCGGTCGGCGGCCTGCGCCAGGACGGGGAGCTCGGTGACCGGGAGGTAGGCGGTGCTGAGGGAGAAGCGCACCCCGGCACCCTACTAATGGACTAGAACGCGTTCTAGTCCTCCGGGACGACGTGGACGGCCGCCTCCTCGGCGGAGGCCGCGGCACCGTCGATGCCGACGTCGTCGCCGACGAGGTCCTTCTCGGTGTCCTCGCCCAGCCCCTGGTCGGGGTCCACGAGCCGACCGGCGCGCTCGTCGCCCACCTCGCCGTCGTCGAGGTCCTCGGTCGGCACGTCGGTGTAGGGATCCGGCTCCGGGACCTCCTGGGCGATCCGCTGGTCGAGGGACTCGCCGGTGGCCTCCTCGTAGGGGGTGTTGCCGTAGCCCTGGGCGGGGGAGTACTTCTCCGGCGGGGAGTAGCCGCGGTCCAGCTCGTCCTCGACGTCGCCCTCGACGTCGGTCAGGTTGTCCAGCCCCACGGGCTGGTCCTCGTCGTCGACGCTGTAGTCGCCGTAGGTCTCCGCGGCGGTGGTGGCGTCCAGGTCGGTCTCGGTCGGCTCGCTCTGGCTCATGGCCCCAACGTAGGCACGTCGCGGGGCGCCTCAGCCCACCCGGTCAGGCGAGTCAGCGGGCGCCGTAGAGCGTCGTGCGCTCGCGGACCGGGCGGTCGATGCCGGCGCCGATCTCGACGAGCTCGGCGACGGTCTTGGCCGAGCCGTGCTCGGAGCCGGCCATCCGGGAGATCGTCTCCTCCATCAGGGTGCCGCCGAGGTCGTTGGCACCGGCCCGCAGCATCGCGCGGGTGCCCTCGACGCCGAGCTTGACCCAGGAGGTCTGGATGTTGTCGATGCGGCCGTGCAGCAGGATGCGCGCCATCGCGTGGACGGCGAGGTTGTCGCGCATCGTCGGTCCCGGTCGGGCGACGCCGGCCAGGTAGATCGGCGCCGAGGTGTGCACGAACGGCAGCGGCACGAACTCGGTGAACCGGGCCGCACCGTGCTCCAGCGCGGCGTCCTGCATCCGGGAGAGCACCCGCAGGTGCCCGACCCAGTGCCGCGGGTTGTCGACGTGGCCGTACATCATCGTCGAGGTCGTCGGCAGCCCGATGCGGTGCGCGGTGGAGACGATGTCGATCCACGTGCGAGCCGGGAGCTTGCCCTTGGTCAGCACCCAGCGGACCTCGTCGTCGAGGATCTCCGCCGCGGTGCCGGGCAGCGATCCCAGCCCCGACTCGCGGGCCTTGATGAGGAAGTCCTCCACCGACAGGCCGGTGCGGGCGGTGCCGTTGACGACCTCCATCGGGGAGAAGGCGTGCACGTGCATCTCCGGCACGCGCTGCCTGACCGCGGTCGCGAGGTCGAAGTACGCCGAGGCGGGCAGGTCGGGGTCGATCCCGCCCTGCATGCACACCTCGGTGGCGCCCAGCTCCCACGCCTCGGCGGCGCGGTCGGCGACCTCGTCCATCGAGAGCGTGTAGGCGTCGGCGTCGCTCTTGCGCTGGGCGAAGGCGCAGAAGCGGCAGCCGACGTAGCAGACGTTGGTGAAGTTGATGTTCCGGTTGACCACGTAGGTGACCTCGTCGCCCACGACCTCGCGGCGCAGGTCGTCGGCCAGCCGGCACACCTGCTCCAGCAGCGGGCCCTCGGCGGTCATCAGCGTCAGCGCGTGCTCGTCGGAGAGGTTGCCGGGGTCGGCCTCGGCTGCGGCCAGCGCCTCGCGACCCTCGCTGTGCAGGACGGCCGGCGCTCCGGTGCGGGTCGCTGCGGCGCCCACGCTCTCCCAGTCGCCGTACACGTCGGCGAAGTCCGAGCGCCGGTCCTCGGTGCGGCCCTCGGTGTCGACGGCGGCGAACAGGTCGGTGCGCCCGGTGGACTCCAGCCCGCCGTCGGGCTCCTGCCACGCCAGCCCCTCGGGGCGTACGCCGGGTCGCGCGAGCCCCTCGGGAGTGGCCAGCGCGGCCACGTGGGACCGCACGCGGGGGTCGATCCAGGCCGCGTCGCCGCCGAGCGAGGCGCGGACGTACTCCGGGTGGACCGTGAGCCGCGCGGCCAGCTCGAAGCCGGCCCCGGCGGTGATCTCGCGCAGCCGCTCCAGCGAGGGCCAGGGGCGCTCGGGGTTCACGTGGTCGGGGGTCAGCGGGGACACCCCGCCCCAGTCGTCGACACCGGCGCCGAGCAGTGCGTGGCACTCGGAGAGGTCGGTGAGGTTGGGCGGTGCCTGGACCCGCGCCCTGGGGCCCAGCACCAGCCGGGTGACGGCGATGGCGGCGAGGTACTCGTCCAGGCCGAGGTCGTCGGTGTGCCGCATCGCGGTGTCGGGCTTGGCCCGGAAGTTCTGGACGATCACCTCCTGGATCGCCCCGTAGGCCGTCGCGGAGGCGCGCAGCGCGAAGATCGTCCCGGCCCGCTCGGCCAGGGTCTCGCCGATGCCGACCAGCAGCCCCGTGGTGAACGGGATCGAGAGCCGGCCGGCATCCTCCAGCACCCGCAGCCGCACGGCCGGGTCCTTGTCGGGCGAGCCGTAGTGGGCCTCGCCCCTGGTCTCGAAGAGCCGCCGTGAGGTCGTCTCCAGCATCATCCCCATCGACGGGGAGACCGGCTTGAGGCGGTTCATCTCCTCCCACGACATCACGCCGGGGTTCAGGTGCGGCAGCAGACCGGTCTCCTCCAGCACCCGCACCGCCATCGCGCGGACGTAGGCCAGGGTGGAGTCGTAGCCCTGCTCGTCGAGCCAGGCCTGCGCCTCGGGCCAGCGGTCCTCGGGCCGGTCGCCCAGGGTGAACAGCGCCTCCAGGCACCCCATCGCCGCCCCCTGGGACGCGATGGCCAGGATCTCGTCGGGGGAGAGGTAGGGGGCGCGACCCTCGCGGGCCGCCTGGCCCGGGGTCTCCACGAACGTGCAGTAGTGGCACCGGTCGCGGCACAACCGCGTCACCGGGATGAACACCTTCGGCGAGTAGGTCACGACCCCCGGGCGACCGGCCGCCTCCAGGCCCGCGTCGCGCACCCGCGCCGCGGCCACGCACAACCGGTCGAGGTCCTCACCGGTCGCGGCCAGCAGCACGGTCGCCTCGGCCGGATCGAGCCGAGCGCCACGCTCGACGCGGGCCAGCGCCCGGCGTACCTGCTGCGGGGTCGGCTGCTCGTCCATCGACTCAGGCTAACGAGCGGGTCAGGGGCACCGTGATCTGGCCCACCGGACAAGACAGGTGCTTGACGCCCTCACCCGTGGGACGGCCGGAGTGGTCTGGAGGGATCGTCCGGACTTGTTCGGTCATCGGGCCGTGCCTTTCCCTGGGAGTCGTTCGTTTGGTTGTCTGGAGGCCAGCGGCACATGGGGAGAGTTGAGCGAGACATGAGCAAGGACGACGTACGAGGTCGAGGAGCCCGGATCGGGCGGCTCGGCCTGCTGGCCGGCGGCGCGGTGCTGGTGCTGGTGCCGATCCTGGCCGGCCTGGTGCTGGCCTGGCAGCTGCACCCGCTGCTGGTCGTGCCGGCCTACCTGCTGGGCATCCCGGTGTGGCTGAGCGTGCTCAGCGGGCTGTGGAGCCTGGTCTCCCGGTTCCGGCGCTCGCGCGAGGCCGCGCCGATGCCGGTGGTGCGCTCCGAGCTGCGGCTGCCGCTCCCGCGCGGCGAGCAGACCGAGGTCCGCACGCTGCACGCGGAGGCGGCGCCGCGGGGGCTCAGGACACCCACTCCTTGATCTGGGCGATCGTGCCGGCCGGGTCGTCGCTGGCGGGGGTGACCGACAGGTTGGTCACGCCGGACTCCCGGAAGGCCGCGATGCGCTCCTTGACGTAGGACTCGGGACCCACGAGGTTGCCCGCCTCCAGCCACTCGAGCGGGACCAGCGCCTCGGCCTCCTTCTTCTTGCCCGAGAGGTAGAGGTCCTGGATCTCCTTGGCCTCCTTCTCGAAGCCGTACTCGCAGGCCAGCTGGTTGTAGAAGTTCTTGTCCCGCGCGCCCATCCCGCCGACGTAGAGGGCGTACATCGGACGCATGAAGTCCAGCAGCGCCTTGGTCTCCGGTCCCTCGCCGATCGCGACCATGCCGCCGGCGCAGATCTCCAGCGGGGCCAGGTCGGCCGAGCGCTTCGCGGCGCCCCGGGCCAGCGGCTCGCCCCAGACCTGCTGGGCCTTCTCGGGGTAGTAGAGGAACGGCAGCCAGCCGTCGGCGACCTCGGCGGTCATCGCGACGTTCTTGTCGCCCAGCGCGGCGACCCACAGCGGGACCTGGGACCGCTCGGGGCGGTTGAGCAGCTTCAGCGGCTTGCCCAGCCCGAGGCCCTGGCCCTCGGGCAGCGGCACGGAGAACGTCTTGCCCTGGTAGTCCAGCTTCTCGTGGCGCAGCCCCATCCGCAGCACCTCGATGACCTCGCGGGTGCGGGTGAGCGGTCGGTCGTAGGGCATCGCGTGGAAGCCCTCGATGACCTGCGGGCCCGAGGCGCCCAGGCCGATGACGGCGCGGCCCCCGGAGACGTTGTCCAGGCCGGCAGCGGTCTGCAGCAGCGCGCCCGGCGTGCGGGAGTAGACGTTGAGGATGCCCGCACCGATCTGGACGGTCTCGGTCTTGGCGGCGAGGTAGCCCATCAGCGTCGGGGCGTCGAAGCCGTACGGCTCGGCGACCCAGATCAGGTCCAGGCCCGCCTTCTCCAGGCCGGCGACCTGGTCGGCGGTCTCGCGCGGGTTGCCCGCGTAGACGAGCGGCATCGACAGCTTCATGGGGACCTCCACGGCTCCGGGATGGTGTACGTCGATCGTGACAGTAGCAGTGTCACGATCGCTCGTGGAGGGAGACGTGGCTCACCCGTCGGCGAGCCCCAGGGCCCGCCCGAGGGCCCCGGCCAGCGCAGCGGCGTACTCGGTGGTGAGGTGGTCGGTGTCGCGGTAGGACAGTGTGCCGCCGATGACCACGGGGCACATGTCCTGCCAGCACAGCCAGGGGGTGGGGTCGACGACGTCGGCGTCGTGGAGCAGCGCCACCTTGACCGCCACGTCACCCAGCAGGGTCGAGCGCTCGACGGGGGTGAACATGCAGTCCAGCAGGCTCGGGCGCGAGCTGGTGAGGCAGTCGCCGGGGTCGTGCCCGGCCTTCGGGACGTCGCGGATGAGCACGGTGCGCTCCGCGGCGGCGTCCAGCTCGTCGAAGAGCGAGTCGTAGCCGTCCTCCAGGACGTCGGCGACCTCGTCGAGCTGCTCGCGGCGCTCCCCGTCGACCCAGACCCCGTTGACCGGGGGCGAGGAGGCCACGATCGCGAGGTCGGGGGAGAGGGCGGCGACCGTGGTCATGCTCCAGTCCTGGAACTCCGCGCACGCCTCGAAGACCACCGCCTCGCGCACCGGTGCCACGGTGACGTGCGCGGCCGGGCACTGCGGCTTGACGAGGTAGTAGGCGCGCCACCCGTGCTCGGAGGCGATCTGCTCCAGCGCCGGGATCCAGGCGCGGGCGTGGGAGTCGCCGAGCAGCACCAGGGTGCGGTCGCCGGTGGTGTCGCCGCGCGGGCACAGGGTCCGGACGTCGTCGTCCTCGTAGTCGCAGGCGCCCACGTCGGCGATCGAGCTGCGCAGGTTGAGCAGGTCCGGGGTGAGGTCGGAGGGGATGTCGACCTCGTTGCGGGCCGCCTCGACCGAGGCGCGCACCAGGGCGACGGTGCGCTCGTGCTCCGCCAGCCGGGCAGCCTCGTCGACGGTGATCGCGGGGTTGTCGCCGGACTCGCCGCCCTGGACGCCGGTCCACCACCAGCCGCCGGCCACCGTGGCGGCGACGAGCACCAGGCTGGCCGGGTAGAGCAGCAGGCTGCGCGGGGCGGGCAGCCTGCGCGCCGGGACGCCGGTGCGGAACGGCTGCTCGACGAAGCGGTAGGTCAGCGCGGCCAGGTTGACCACGACGAGCACGACGGCGGCGGTCTCGACCGCGGTCAGGTCGCGCCCGGCGTTGCGCTCGGTCAGCACCAGCGCGGGCCAGTGCCACAGGTACAGCGAGAACGACCAGTCGCCCACGCGGCGCATCACCGGGTTGTCCAGCAGCCACCGCACCGGTGCGAGCAGCAGCCCGGGGGCCGACCCGGCCAGCAGCAGGGCAGCGGTGCCGAGGACCGGGAGGGCGGCGGCGTACCCGGGGAAGGGGGTGGTCTCGTCGATGACCACCACGGCCGCGGCGACCGCGGCCAGGCCGCCCAGGGAGAGCAGCCAGCCCACCGGGCGGGGGATCCGGGGCGCGAGTCGCGGCGCGAGGAGCGCGACGACGGCGCCGATCGCCAGCTCCCACACCCGTGCCGGGGTGGAGAAGTACGCCGAGGTGGGCGAGGTCGAGGTGACGTGCACCGACCAGGCGAAGGACGCGGCGGTCACCACCAGCAGCACGGCCAGCACCGAGCCGCGGGCCAGGCGCTGCTGCTTTCCGCGTCGGCTGAGGACCCGCGCCGCGACCGTGACCGCGATCAGCAGCAGCGGCCAGACGACGTAGAACTGCTCCTCGACGGCCAGCGACCAGTAGTGCTGGAGCGGGGAGGGGCCGGTCTCGGCGGCGAAGTAGTAGACGCCCTGCTGGGCGAAGTGGACGTTGGCCAGGAAGGCGGCCGACCAGGCGGCGTCGTCCAGGACGTCGCGCGCGTCGATGACGGTCGTCCAGAACAGCGACATCACCACGGTCGCGACCAGCACGACGGTCGCTGCGGGCAGGATGCGGCGCGCCCGGCGGGCCCAGAAGCCGCTCAGCGACAGCGACCCTCCCCGCTCGAGCTCGGCGAAGAGCAGCCCGGAGATCAAGAAACCGGAGATGACGAAGAAGACGTCCACCCCGACGAAGCCGCCGGGCAGGTGCGGGACCCCCGCGTGGGCGGCGACGACCGTGAGGACTGCGACGGCGCGCAGCCCCTGGACATCACCGCGGAACGCGCCGGACACGCTGAGGACGGTATCAAGGGGTGACGCGGCCCGAGCCCGGTGCGCGCCGGGTGCGAGGATCCGTCCCGACCCGTCCGCGTCCCCGGAGAGGACCCCTCGTGAGCGAGACCCCCACCACCTACCGCGTCGCCGTCATGGGAGGCACCGGTCCCCAGGGCAAGGGACTGGGCTACCGCTTCGCCCGCGCCGGCCACGACGTCGTGCTGGGCTCGCGGGCCGCCGAGAAGGCCGTGCCGGTCGCCGCCGAGGTCACCGAGCGCCTCGCGGGGGTCGAGGGTGCGGGCACCGTGACCGGTGCCGCCAACGCCGAGGCCTGCGAGCAGGCCGACGTCGTGCTGCTGGCCGTCCCCTACGACGGCCACGACGAGCTGGTCGCCTCGCTGCCGCTGGCCGGGAAGACCGTCATCTCCTGCGTGAACCCGCTGGCCTTCGACAAGCGCGGCGCGCACGGCCGCGTCGTCGACGGCGGCGAGGGGTCGGCCGCCGAGGAGGCCCAGCGGCTGCAGCCCGAGGCCACCGTCGTCGGTGCCTTCCACAACGTCTCGGCCGTCCTGCTCTGGGGCGAGGACGACTTCCTCGACGAGGACGTCCTGGTCGTGGGCGACGTGCTCGAGGCCAAGGAGGTCGCGATGGACCTCGCCGCCTCGGTCACCGGCCGCCGCGGCATCGACGGCGGCAAGCTGCGCCTGGCGCGCCAGCTGGAGCCGTTCACCGCGGTGCTGATCTCGATCAACCGCAAGTACAAGACCCACGCCGGGCTGCGGATCACCGGCCTCGAGGGCCACTGATCACCTGACGTTCACCCGACCGTTCACCTCGGTGTCGCCGGGCTGAGGGCCGGGCCTCGCACCGTGGTGGGGTGACGACGACCCCGCAGCCCCGTCTCGCCGTCCGCCGGACCTCCTCGCTGGTGGTCACCCCGGCGGTCGCCGGCCACCGTGGTGCCAGTGGGCACCGGCCCGAGCACACCCTCGAGGCCTACCGGCACGCCGTCGCCCTGGGCGCCGACGAGATCGAGCTGGACCTGGTCAGCACCGCCGACGGCGTGCTCGTCGCCCGGCACGAGAGCGAGCTCTCGGTGACCACCGACGTCGCGGACCGGCCCGAGCTGGCGCACCGGCGCCGCACCCGGGTGGTCGAGGGCCGCCCCGTGGAGGGGTGGTTCGTCGAGGACCTGACGCTCGCGGAGGTGCGGCTGCTCCGGGCGCGCGAGCGCTGGCCGGCGCTGCGCCCCGGCTCCGCGGCGTACGACGGCGCGCTGGGCGTCCCCACCTTCGACGAGGTCCTCACGATGCTGGCCGAGGAGTCCGCGCGGCTCGGCCGCAGCGTCGGGGTGCTGGTGGAGCTGAAGGACCCGGCGCACTCGGCCTCCCTCGGGCTGGACCTCGCCGAGCCGCTGCTGGACGACCTGCGCCGGCACCGGCGCGACCACGCCCGGTCGCGGGTCAGCGTGATGAGCTTCGAACCGACCGTGCTGCGCTCGCTGGCCGGCCGCACCCGGGTGCCGCTGATCCAGCTCGTCGAGCGGCTCGACGAGCGGCCCGCGGACTGGGCGATGGCCGGTGACCCGCGGACCTTCGCCGACCTGGTGACCCCGGCCGGGCTGGCGCTGGTCGAGCAGTACGCCGACGGGATCGGGGCCCGGCACTCGTTGGTGGCCCGCGACCTGGGCGACCGGGTGGTGCCCACCGCACTGGTGCGTGACGCCCACCGTGAGTGGCTCTCGGTGCACGTGTGGACCCTGCGCGCCGAGGACCGCTTCCTGCCCGCCGGCTACCGGGGCGGCGAGGGCCCCGCCGGTCACGGGGACCTGCGGGGCTACGCCGAGCTGCTGCTCGAGATGGGGGTGGACGGGCTGATCACCGACCAGCCCGAGCTGTGCCTGGCCGCGCGGGACGAACTGGCGCTGCCGGCCTGACCGCTAGCTCCAGTGGTCACGGCGCGCGGCGCCGGAGATCGCGCTGGCCACCAGTCCGGCGGCCCCGGCGAGCACGAACGGCAGCGGCAGCAGCCACCGCACGTCGCCCCCGTCGACCACGTCGGTGGTCCACAGCGCCCACACCGCGACCAGGCCCAGGAAGGCCAGGCCCATCACCAGCTGGCCGGTGTTGACGGGGTGCCGGCCGGCGGCCCAGATGCTCGGTTGCTGCTCGTGCACGTGCGGCTCCTCGGTGGCCGGCTCGTCGATGTCCAGCGTCTCGGTGTGCTCGTGCTCGTTCATCGGGTCCTCACCACGATCTCTCCCAGGTTGGTCTCGGCGTCCAGCTCCAGCACGGGGCTGCCGGGGCCGCCGTCGTGCGTCTCGCGGGCCTGCGTGTCGATGCCGCCGCGCTGCTCCCCGAACAGCCGGATCTCTCCGGGCCCGTTGACGGTGGCGGTCGCCTCGACGGTGAGGCCGCGGGGGACCAGCACCTCGATGCGGCCGACCTGGACGGTGATGTCGAGGACCTTGCCGTCGAGCTCGTCGAGGTCCTCGATGCCGGTGAGGTCCAGCACCAGCTCGCCGACGCCCATCCGGTACGACGGGTCCAGCGACGCCGCGCTCGTGGGGGTCTCCCGCAGCGGCTCGGTGTCGATCCGGTCGGCGGCCGTGGCCCCGACCAGGACGGGCACGGTGAGCAGCCCGACCAGGATCAGGCCCCCGGCACGGCCGAAGAACGCACCGAGCACCAGCATCGTGCCGATGACGCCCAGCGCCAGCGCCGGGTAGGCGCCGTCGGCGACCGGCACTCCGGCCAGGTCGAGCGTCCCGAGCCCCCCGAGTGCCAGGGCGACCAGCGCCACGGTGAACCAGAACAGGCGGGGTCCGCGGCGTCGCGGGTCACGCACCACCGGCGGCGGGGGCGGCGGAGCCACCCAGGCCGGGGGCGCCGCCGGAGCAGCCGGTCCGGCCTGCGGGGGCTGCCCTGGCTGCTGGGGCTGGTCGCCGACCCAGCCCTGCACGGACTGGCCGTAGGGCTGGGCGTAGGGCTGGGCGTAGGGCTGGGCGTAGGGCTGGGCGGGCGGGGCCACCGGGGCCGAGCGGCGTCGCTCGCGCCGGTTGACCAGCACCGCCACGATCACCGCGACGGCCGCCAGCTGCCAGGGGAACCAGAACGGGCCCCAGGCGTCCCCGGCCAGCTCGGCGACGATCGCCAGCCCCGCCACGATCGCGACGATGGTGAGCACGACCGCGCGGTTGCGGTCCTCCATGGCGATGACACCCTCGGACCCGTCGTCGGTCGGCAGCAGCAGCCAGCCGGCGGCGTAGGCGATCAGGCCGGCGCCGCCGAAGAAGGTCAGCACCACGAACGCGACCCGCAGGATCACCGGATCCACGTCGAGGTGACGGGCCAGCCCGCCGGCGACCCCGGCGACCTTGCGGTCGGTGCTGGAGCGGCGGATCCGGCCCAGGTCACGGACCTCCTCGGCGGAGGTGCGGGGGCCGTCGTCGTCTCCCGACGGTGCCGACGGCGGTGGCGGCGGCGGTGGCGGGGTGGGTGTCTCGGTCATGGCTCCAGCCTGGCCCGGGGACGGCCCCGGCACCATCGGGGACAACCCTGGTCCTGTGCCCCTGACCCCCGGGGGTCGACCGGGGGTCGGGCAGGGGTCGAACCCCGTGGTGGGTCCCCTGGGGCTGTGTGACGATGGTCCGGCCATGACCTCCACCCATGCCCCGGCCGCCGACCGCGCACCGCGCAAGGCCTTCCGCGACACCCGTGACCCCGTGCTCGGCGGGGTGTGCGCGGGGCTGGCGCGCCACCTGGCCGTGCCGGTGCTGTGGGTGCGGGTCGCGATGCTGCTGGCGGCCGTCCTGGGCGGCATGGGCATCGCGATGTACGCCGGGCTGTGGCTCGTGCTGCCCGCCGACTCGCGCTTCGAGGAGGAGCCGCCCGGCCTGGCCAGCGCCACCCGGGGCGGGCGCCGGCCGGGGCGGGCCCGCCGGCTGCAGGACCTCGGACCCGCGGTAGCGCTCGCGGCGCTGGCGCTCGGCGCGGTGCTGCTGCTCGAGGCCACCCTGGGGCGCGGGGCGGTGTTCTGGCCTCTCGCGATCGGGCTGACCGGGGTCGCGCTGCTGTGGCGCCAGGCCGACGAGGCCCAGCGCGAGCGCTGGTTGGACACCACCGGCCGGGTCGACCCGGTGCGGGTCGTGCTGGGGTCCGGTGGCTGGGCGTCGTACGCGCGGATCGCGGCGGGTGGCCTGCTGCTGGTCGCGGCGGTGTTCATCGTCGGCTTCGACAACGGCGGCCAGGCGCAGGGCGTGCTCGTCGCGACCCTGCTGGGCGTGGCCGCGCTGGCGGTGGTCGTCGGTCCGTGGGTCTACCGGTTGGCCTCCGACCTCAGTGCCGAGCGGGAGGAGCGGGTCCGCTCCCAGGAGCGTGCCGACGTGGCGGCGCACCTGCATGACTCGGTGCTCCAGACCCTGGCGCTGATCCAGAAGTCCGCCCACGACGGCCCGACGGTGGCCCGCCTGGCCCGCGCCCAGGAGCGCGACCTGCGCTCGTGGCTCTTCGCCGGGGACACCACCGACGCAGCGAGCCTGTCCGGGGCGCTGCGCGCGGTCACGGCCGAGGTCGAGGACACCCACGGGGTCAGCGTCGACGTCGTCGTGGTGGGGGAGTGCCCGATGGCCGAACCGCTGCGGGCGCTGGTGAGGGCCACCCGCGAGGCGGTCACCAACGCCGCCAAGCACGCCGGCACCGGCCGCGTCGACGTCTACGCCGAGGTGGGGCCCGAGGTCGTGGAGGTCTTCGTCCGCGACCGGGGCGCCGGGTTCGAGCTCGCCGCCGTGCCCGAGGACCGCCACGGCGTGCGCGGCAGCATCGTGGACCGGATGACCCGCCACGGCGGTCGCGCCGAGATCCGCACGGCCCCCGGCGAGGGCACCGAGGTGCGCCTGGCCATGCCCCGTGACACCGCCCCGCAGCCCCCCGAGCAGGAGATGCCGTGACCCAGCCGACCAGTCCCGTCCGTGTCGTGGTCGTCGACGACCACGCGATGTTCCGGGCCGGGGTGCGCGCCGAGCTCGCCGCCGCCGGTGCCGGGCGGGTCGAGGTGCTCGCGGAGGCCGCCGACGTCGACGAGGCCGTCGCCGCCATCGCGACGCACCGCCCCGAGGTCGTCCTCCTCGACGTGCACCTGCCCGGTGGAGGGGGGGTCGAGGTCATGAGGCGGCGTCCGCACCCCGACACCCGCTACCTCGCCCTCAGCGTGTCCGACGCGGCCGAGGACGTCATCGGGACGATCCGCGGCGGCGCCCGCGGCTACGTCACCAAGACCATCACCGGCCCCGAGCTGGTCGCCGCCGTCGGCCGGGTCGCCGACGGCGACGCCGTGTTCAGCCCCAGGCTGGCCGGGTTCGTCCTCGACGCGTTCGCCGGGTCGATCGAGGTGGCGGCCGTCGACGAGGACCTCGACCGGCTCACCGAGCGGGAGCGGGAGGTGATGCGGCTGATCGCCCGGGGCTACGCCTACAAGGAGGTCGCCAAGGAGCTGTTCATCTCCATCAAGACCGTGGAGACCCACATGTCCTCGGTGCTGCGCAAGCTGCAGCTCTCCTCGCGCCACGAGCTCACGCGCTGGGCCTCGGACCGGCGGCTGCTCTAGCCCCTCGGTCCCGGGCAGTCAGCGGGGGCGGACCTCCGCGCCCTGCAGGGTCGGGTCGATGAGGATCTTGGCGTGCCGGTCGGCCGCCTCCAGGGCGTCGAACGCCGCGACGACGCCCTCCAGCCCCACCGTCCCGGTGAGCAGCGGCGACGGGTCGATGCTGCCCTTGGCGAGCAGTTGCAGCGTGTCGTGGAACTCCAGCGGGGTGTAGCCGAGCACGAAGCGCAGGTCGAGCTCCTTGTTGACCGCCATCGAGGGCCGGATCGTGTCGGGGCCCATGCACACGCCGACCACCACGACGCGCGAGGCCAGCGGGGCCTGGGTCAGCACGGACTCGAGCATCCCGGGGACTCCGACGCACTCGAAGACCACCGGTGCGGGCTGGTCCGCCGCCCCGGCGAGCTCGGCCGCCCGGTTGACGTGCTGCCACCCGGGCACCCTTCGCAGCCGCTCCATGGTGCCGACGGCGAAGTCGAGCAGCTCCGGCGCCGTCGTACGCCACCCGCGGCCGGGGGCAGCCGTCCACGGTGACTCGCTGCTCGGGTCCACGACCACGTCGGCTCCGCAGTCGCGCGCGAGCCGGCGACGTGCCGCCGACGGGTCGCTGGCCACGATGCTGCGCACCCCGCGCGCCTTGAGCAGCAGGATGACCGCCAGCCCCACCGGGCCGCAGCCCAGCACGATCGCGGTGTCGCGCTTCCCGACCTCGCCGCGGCGCACGGCATGCAGCGCGACCGCCATCGGCTCGGTCAGGGCCGCCAGGTCGTCGTCGAGCTTGTCGGGCACCACGTGGGCCATCGACGCCTCGACCAGCACCTGCTCGGCGTACCCACCCGGCGCGAGCGGCGAGAGCCCGATCGGGTGCACGCCCTCGGTGCCGCGGACGAGGGGGAACGCCACGACGCGTGAGCCCACCGGGAAGGAGCGAGCGGTCCCGCGCCCCTGCGCGACGACCTCACCGCACAGCTCGTGCCCCAGGACGGTCGGCTCGGTGGAGCGGATGCTGTGGGCGTAGTCCAGCTCGTCCATCACCGCCGCCAGGTCGTCGGCGTGCCGCCGGGCGTGCAGGTCGGAGCCGCAGATGCCGGTACGCCGCACTCGCAGCACCAGCTGGCCGGGACCCGGCTCGGGGTCGGGCAGGTCGACCAGGGACAGCTCTCCGCCTTCGCAGCTCACCGCACGCATGCACGTCATCGTGCCGCACGGCGGTGCTCCGCCGCGCGAACGTCCAGGCGCCCACCCACGCCGTCCACGGAGTCGAAGCAGACCGGAGGGTGTGCCGTGAGAGGGGGTCACGACAGACCCTCCAGTCGACGAAGGAGAGGTCGCTTGTCGGCGTACGGGGTCTCGAGGCTTCGTCGCTGGCGCTCCTTGCACCTCGACCAGCGGGAGGCCGTACGATCCACGCGTGGAGACCCTGCGCCTGATCCTGCTGTTCCTGCACATCCTCGGCTTCGCCGCGCTCATCGGCGGCCTGGTCGCCCAGGCGGGCCCGGGGGAGAAGAAGGTCAACGCGGCGATGCGCGACGGTGCCGGCACCGCGTTCCTCGCCGGGCTGGCGCTGGTCGGGGTGCTCTCGGCCGGGGACCAGGAGCCCGACAACACCAAGGTGGGCGTCAAGCTGCTCATCGGCCTGGTGGTCCTGGTGCTGGTGATGGCCAACGTGCGCAAGCCGAGCATCCCCCAGGGTCTGTGGGCCGGGCTGCTGGCGCTCTCGGTGCTCAACGTCGCGATCGCGGTCTTCTGGTCGCCCGCGCACGCCTGGGCCTGAGCACCGCCCCCGTGCGGGGGTAAAGAATCCCTGGTGTGAGCCAGGGGACGTTTCAGGCTGTTCTCAGGTTGGCAGGCTGCTGTCACTGGGGTGAGGTGGCCACGCGCTCGACGCCATCGTCGGGCCCTCTCGGACGTGCCGCCATCACCGCCACGTGGACGCCGGGTGCGGCCGTGGTCGCAGCATCCCCTCGCACGCCCCGGCGTCGGACGCAGACCCCGACCCGAGGAGCCGTGCACCCCCATGTCCGACCCCAGCCTCTTCATCGACGGCGAGTGGCGCGAGGCCGCCGACGGCGCGACGCGCGAGATCCGCTGCCCCGCTGACGGTACGCCGGTGCGCACCGTGTCCGAGGGTGGCGCCGCCGACGCGCTGGCCGCCGTCCTCGCGGCGCGACGCGCCTTCGACAACGGGCCGTGGCCGCGGACCACCGGGCCCGAGCGCGCCGCGCTGCTGCACCGCCTGGCCGACCGGCTGGAGGCCGACAAGGACGAGGTGGCCCGTCAGGAGTCCCTCGACACCGGCAAGCGCTTCGTGGAGAGCCAGATCGACGTCGACGACATCGTCGGCGTCTTCCGGCACTTCGCCTCCCTCGCCCAGGCCGAGGCGGGCCGGGTCGTCGACCCGGGGATGCCCGACGTGCGCAGCCGGGTCGTCCACGAGCCGGTCGGTGTCTGCAGCCTGATCACCCCGTGGAACTACCCGCTGCTGCAGACGGCCTGGAAGGTCGCCCCGGCGCTGGCCGCCGGGAACACCTTCGTGCTCAAGCCCAGCGAGCTGACCCCGTCCACGGCGATGTGGCTGGTGGACGCGCTGACCGACGTGGGCCTGCCGACCGGCGTCGCCAACCTCGTCACCGGTGCGGGCGACCGGGTGGGCCCGATGCTGACCGAGGCCCCCGAGGTGGACCTGGTCTCCTTCACCGGCGGCATCGTGACCGGTCGCCGGATCATGGCGGCGGCCGCGCCGACGGTGAAGCGGGTCGCCCTGGAGCTCGGCGGCAAGAACCCCAACATCGTCTTCGCCGACGCCGACCTCGACGCCGCCATCGACAACGCCCTCACCGCGGTGTTCCTCGACTCGGGCCAGGTCTGCTCGGCCGGCGCCCGGCTCATCGTCGAGGACACCGTCCACGACGAGGTCGTCGACGAGCTGGTGCGCCGGGCGAAGGAGATCCGCCTCGGCGGCCCCTTCGACGACGACGCCGAGACCGGGCCGCTGGTCTCGGCCGCCCACCGGGAGAAGGTCGAGGCCTACGTCGCGGCCGGGCTCGAGGAGGGCGCGACCCTGCGGTGCGGGGGTGCCCGCCCCGAGGGCGCGGCCTTCGAGCAGGGCTTCTACTACCTGCCCACCATCCTCGACGACTGCGCCGCCGACATGTCGTGCGTGCAGGAGGAGAGCTTCGGCCCGGTGCTCACCGTCGAGCGCTTCACCGGCGCGGACCGCGAGGCGCGCGAGGAGGCGGCCGTGTCGATCGCCAACGACACGATCTACGGCCTGGCCGGCGCGGTGTGGACCGAGAACGCCGGTCGCGCCGAGCGGGTCGCGGCCCGGCTGCGCCACGGGACGATCTGGATCAACGACTACCACCCGTACGTGCCGCAGGCCGAGTGGGGCGGGATGAAGCAGAGCGGCATCGGTCGCGAGCTCGGGCTCGCCGGTCTCGAGGAGTACCGCGAGACCAAGCACATCTGGCACAACACCCGACCCGCCCGCGCGGGCTGGTTCAGCGACAGCTCCGCTAAGAAGAGCACCGAGCAGGAGGAGACCGAGCAGTGAGCACCCAGCGCTACGACTACGTCATCGTCGGCGGGGGCTCCGCCGGCTCCGCCCTGGCCAACCGGCTCTCGGCCGACCCGTCGGTCAGCGTGCTGGTCCTCGAGGCCGGCCGCAGCGACACCAAGCTCGACCCGTTCATCCACATGCCGGCGGCGCTGCCCTACCCGATCGGCAACAGGCTCTACGACTGGAAGTACGAGTCGGAGCCCGAGCCGCACATGAACGGCCGGCGGATCTACCACGCCCGCGGCAAGGTGCTGGGCGGCTCGTCGTCGATCAACGGGATGATCTTCCAGCGCGGCAACCCGATGGACTACGAGCGCTGGGCCGCCGACCCGGGCATGGAGACCTGGGACTACGCCCACGTGCTGCCGTACTTCAAGCGCATGGAGACCCGCATGCTGGCCGACGGCACCGTCGCCGCCGACGCCTGGCGGGGCGGCTCGGGCCCGCTCGTCCTCGAGCAGGGCCCCGCGACCTCGCCGCTGTTCAACGCCTTCTTCGAGGCCGCCCAGCAGGCCGGGCACCCGTTGACCGACGACGTCAACGGCTACCGCCAGGAGGGCTTCGCCCGCTTCGACCGCAACGTCCACCGCGGCCGCCGGCTCTCGGCCTCGCAGGCCTACCTGCACCCGGTCCGCAAGCGGAAGAACCTCACCGTCCACACGCTCTCGATGGTCACGGGGCTGCGCACCAGCGGCAACCGGGTGACCGGCGTCGACTACCTGCGCGGCTACAAGCTCCACCGCAGCGTCGAGGCCGGCGAGGTCATCCTCTGCGGTGGCGCGATCAACTCCCCGCAGCTGCTGCAGCTCTCCGGCATCGGCCCTGCCGACCACCTGCGCAGCCTGGGCATCGACGTCGTCGCGGACCTCCCGGGCGTCGGGGCCAACCTGCAGGACCACCTCGAGGTCTACATTCAGCATGCCGCCACCCAGCCGGTCTCGATCGCGCCGTGGCTCAAGCACCGCCACAAGCCGCGGATCGGCGCCGAGTGGCTGTTCGGACGCAGGGGCGTGGGGGCGTCGAACCACTTCGAGGCGGGCGGCTTCATCCGCTCCAACGACGACGTGTCCTACCCCAACCTGATGTTCCACTTCCTGCCGATCGCCATCCGGTA
>Ga0208328_1000310_pt1 | contig 24098 bp, 19 predicted proteins | sample DeeseametaMP2633_FD_184170 | JGI IMG/M metagenome (GOLD analysis project Ga0208328, IMG submission 184170) | Marine microbial communities from the Deep Atlantic Ocean - MP2633 (SPAdes) | ecosystem: Environmental > Aquatic > Marine > Unclassified | place: Northeast of Antigua and Barbuda, North... | reverse complement strand
AGCGCGAACGTCCAGGCGCCCACCCGCGGTGACCCAGCAGTCGACGCGGACCGGAGGGCGTGGCGTGAAAGGGGGTCACGGGAGACCCTCCAGTCGCCCCGTGGGGAGGTTGCTTGTCGGCGTACGGGGTCTCGAGGCTTCGTCGCTGGCGCTCCTCGCGCCTCGACCAGCGGAGGGTTCGACCAGTGGTCGGGTCAGCCGGTGGTGGAGGCGTCGGCGAGGTCGAAGGCGGCGCGGACCAGCGCGAGGTGGCTGAAGGCCTGGGGGAAGTTGCCGGCCATCCGGCCCTCGCCGGGGTCGTACTCCTCGGCGAGCAGGCCGACGTCGTTGACCAGCCCGACGAGCCGGTCGAAGAGGGCGTGGGCGTCGTCGAGGCGGCCGGCGGCGGCGTAGGCGGAGACCAGCCAGAACGAGCAGGCCAGGAACGGGTGCTCGTCGCACTCGATGCCGTCGACGCCCGAGGAGGTGCGGTAGCGCAGGACGAGGCCGTCGCGCATCAGGTCCTCCTCGATGGCCCGGATGGTGCCGAGCATCCGGGGGTCGTCGCCCTCGATGAACCCGAAGGCGGCCAGCTGCAGCAGCGAGGCGTCGACCTCGGAGCTGCCGTAGTGCTGGACGAACGTGCCGCGCTCCTCGTCGTACCCGTGCTCGAGCACCTCCGCGCGCACCAGGTCGCGGACCTCCCGCCACCGCTCGACGTCGCCCTCGAGGCCGTAGGTCTCCACGGCACGGACGGCGCGGTCGACCGCGACCCAGGCCATCGCTTTGGAGTGGGTGAAGTGCTGGGGCTCGCCGCGGACCTCCCAGATGCCCCGGTCCGGCTCCTCCCAGTGCTCGAGCAGGGAGCCGACCAGCGCCCGTTGGAGCGACCAGGCGTTGCCGTCGGGGTCGGTGGCGTGCTCGCGCACCCGGGCCAGGGCGTCCATCACCTCGCCGAAGACGTCGTGCTGGAGCTGGCCGACGGCGTCGTTGCCGACGCGCACGGGGGTGGAGTCCTCGTAGCCGGGCAGGTGGTCGAGCTCGATCTCGGGCAGGCGGCGGGCGCCGTCGACGCCGTACATGATCTGCAGGTCCTCGGGGTCGCCGGCGACGGCGCGCAGCAGCCAGTCGCGCCACAGCGTGGCCTCGTCGGTGAAGCCCGCCTCGATGAGTGCGCCGAGGGTGAGCGCGGCGTCGCGGAGCCAGCAGTAGCGGTAGTCCCAGTTGCGGGTGCCGCCGAAGCACTCGGGCAGCGAGGTCGTCGGTGCCGCGACGATGCCGCCGGTCTCCTCGTGGGTCATCAGGCGCAGGGTGAGCAGGGACCGCTTGACCACGTCGAGGTGCGGCAGGTCGTCGCGGCAGGCGTCGACCCACCCCTCGTCGGCCTCGACGGTCTTGTTGATGACGTCCTCGTGGGCGGCGAGGTCCTCCAGCGAGCGGTGGGAGGGGATCCACGTCATCGAGAACCGCAGCTCCTGGCCCTCCTCGACCTCGACCTCGCCCTGGTGCGTGTGGTCGACCGCGACCGGCAGGTCGGGGCCTCGCAGCACGAGGGTGTCGGGGCCGGCGATCGCCGTGATGACCGGCTCGCCACCGGCCTCGGTGCGGCGCACCCACGGCCGGACGTGGCCGTAGTCCATCCGCACCCGCCACGTGTGCGTGAAGCGGACGCGGCCCTTGACGCCCCACAGCACCCGGACCACGTCGGCGCGGCCGGCGGTGTGCGGCATCAGGTCGGTCAGCGTCGCCTCGCCGTCCTCGGTGCGGAAGGTGGTCTCGAGCACCGCGGAGTCACCGACGTAGCGCCGCTCGACGGTGTAGTCACCCACCGGCTCGAACTGCCAGAAGCCGTGCTCATCGGTGCCGAGCAGCGCTGCCAGGCAGGCGGGGGAGTCGAAGCGTGGGAGGCACAGCCAGTCGATCGAGCCGTTCGTGCCGACGAGCCCGGCGCCGCGCCGGTCGCCGATGAGGGCGTAGTCCTCGATGCGCAGCGCCATGCCTCGAACCTACGTGTGCCACGCTCACCCCCATGGTCGACGACGGTGCGGGTCCCGCCATGGAGCCCGCCATGGAGCCCGCCATGGAGGTGGTGCGCCTGCTGCGCGAGCGCGGCGAGACCCTCGCGACGGCCGAGTCGCTCACCGGCGGGCTGCTCTCGGGCGCGGTCACGGCGGTGCCCGGCTCCTCCGCGGCGTACGTCGGGGGGCTGGTGACCTACGCGACCGGGCTGAAGCAGCGGCTGCTCGGCGTCCCCGCCGAGCTCATCGCCTCCGACGGCGTGGTGTCCGCGGGGTGCGCGGAGGCGATGGCCCGCGGGGCAGCGAGCCGCACCGGGGCCGACTGGGCGCTGGCCACGACCGGCGTCGCGGGGCCGGACCTGCAGGAGGGCAAGCCGGCGGGGACCGTCTTCGTGGGCCTGGCGGGCCCTGGGACCGCCACCCACCGGCAACTCGCGCTGCCGGGCGACCGGGGGCAGGTACGGGCGGGGACCGTCGCCGAGGCGCTCGACCTGCTGAGAGTCGTTCTGCTCTCGGCGAACACCGCACCGCGGGGATCCGAGCGGGATCGACCGAGCCGACCGTGAAGACCGTGCAAAGACCGGGTCCGACGCGGCCACCAGCGGGGGATAGCCACCCGGGAAGGTCACGGCGTCCGGTAGCGTTGAGCCATGGTGCTGTTCCGACGTCTCCTGGGTGAGGTGCTCCGCGCCCACCGCGTGGACCGGGGCATGACGCTGCGCGAGGTCTCCGCCGAGGCACGTGTCAGCCTCGGCTACATCTCCGAGATCGAGCGCGGGCAGAAGGAGGCCTCCTCCGAGCTGCTCGCCTCGCTGTGCAGCGCGCTCGACGTGCCGCTGTCCTCGGTGCTGCGCTCGGTCTCCGACGCCGTGGCGGTCGAGGAGGCCGCCCTGGCGCCCACCCCGATCCCCGTCGTGCCCGTCGGTGCGCGCGTGGTCGCCTCCGCCGCCTGATCCTCACGTAACCGCACGCCCGCGCGCGTCGTTGCGTCAGCGTGCCCTCGCCCCGCGTGCGTCCCACGCCCCTGGTCCTGCTCCTCGTCGCCGCGCTCGGGCTGGTGCTCCCCACGCTGGGCCAGGCCCCGGCGACCGGCGCCGACGTGCCCGGCCCCGACGGCGGCGGGCGCGACGCGGCAGCCCGGATCGGCCTGTTCGCAGCCCTCGACGGCTACGCCCTTCCCCGTGCCGACCGCGTGGACGGTGCTCCCGTGCGGGTGCGCCCGGAGACCTATGCGGCCTACCGCCTCGACGTGGCCGGGCTCGCGCGGCAGCTGGCTGGTGCGGCCCCCGGCGCCCGCAGCGTCCGGGTGCAGGTGCCCGGCCCGGACGGTGCCGCCCGCACGCTGTCAGTCGTGGAGGACCCGGTCCTGCAGGCCGGCCTCCAGGCCGCGCACCCGGAGATCCGCACCTACGCCGGCCACGTCGTCGGTGACCCCCGCTCCACCGTGCGGCTCGACGTCACCCCGCTCGGCTTCCACGCCTCCGTCCGCGGCCCCGAGGGCGCCTGGTCGGTCGACCCCGCGGTCGACGCGCCCGGGGAGACCACGCACGTGGTCTACGACCGGGCTGCGCTGCCCGGGGAGGAGGAGCTGCACCGGGTCGCCGAGGGGCTGATCCGCGCCGCCACGCCCGGGCGCGCGAGCGGGCTGCCCGCGGCCGCACGGACCGCTCCGGGCGCGCTGGTCCAGCGGCGTACCTTCCGGCTGGCGCTGGTCACCGACCCGGCCTACGCGCGCTACTTCGGCACCGGTGGCCAGCCGGCCGACCCCGACGTCGTGCTCGCCCAGAAGGCGGTGCTGCTGAACCGGGTCAACCAGATCTACAACGACGACCTGGCCATCCACATGGTGCTGGTCGACGGCAGCGAGGCCCTCAACCTCGACACCGCGGCGAAGGCGACCGGGCCCGACGGGCCGTGCGGCGCGAGCGCCTGCTTCGACGCCGCCGACCTCGACCCCGAGACCGGCGGCTGCACCGGCGCTCTGCTGGACCGCAACCGGTTCGTCGTCGGGCAGATCATCGGCGCCGACCGCTACGACGTCGGTCACCTGATGCTCGGCATCAACGGCGGCGGCGTGGCCTACCTCGGCGCCGTGGGCGGTGCCGACAAGGCCGGCGGGTGCACGGGCCTGCCGTTCCCGACCGGCGACTTCATGGCCATCGACTACGTCGCCCACGAGCTGGGCCACCAGTTCGCCGGCAACCACACCTTCAACGGCACCCAGGGCGCCTGCGCGGGCGGCAACCGCAACGGCGGCACCTCGGTCGAGCCCGGCTCGGGCTCCTCGGTGATGGCCTACGCCGGCATCTGCGACACCGACGACCTCCAGCCGCACACCGACCCGGCCTTCTCCCAGCGCACCATCGACGAGGTCACCGCACACGTCACCGACTCCCCGGGCGTCTTCGACGAGGTCCAGACGATCTCGATGACCGGCTTCGACGACGTCGACGAGCTGACCTTCCACTACCCGGGCGCCGAGCCGATCACGATCGGCACGTCCTTCCTGGAGTACAACTCCCTCAACATCTCCAGCACCGTCTACCGGCTGACCGGCTTCCGCCCCACCGTCGTCGGGTACGACGCGCTGCTGCCGCCGGTGAGCGCGGACGGCTTCACCCTCCAGTTCAACGTCTCCGCTGGCCGAGGCGTCGACGTCGAACGGGTCACCGTGACCGGTGACGCGCCCGGCTTCACGGCGACGACCGGTGTGCAGGTGCAGGGCGGTCCGGGCACCAACCAGGGCTTCCTCGTCGAGGAGACCGCCAACCACGCGCCCACCGTGACCGCCCCGGTCGACCGCACCATCCCGCTGCGCACCCCCTTCGAGCTCACCGGCTCCGCGACCGACACGGACGGTGACGCCCTGACCTACCTGTGGGAGCAGAACGACACCGGCGGCACCACCGGCGCGCAGCTGACCAGCGCCTCGACCGCCTCCGGCCCGCTGTTCCGGGTCTTCGGCACCGCAGCCGAGGTCTCGAAGGAGGAGTCGCTCACCTACGGCTCCCCGGACCTCAACCTCGCCACCGACGACCCCAGCCGCTCCTTCCCCGACCTCGCGCAGGTGCTGAGCGGCAACACGAACGCCGCGACCGGCTCCTGCCCGGCGGCCTCCGGCGAGGTGCTCGCCCGCGAGGTCGTCGAGTGCTACTCCGAGCGGCTGCCCACCCAGACGCGGTCGTTGTCGTTCCGGCTGACGGCCCGGGACGGCTTCGCGACCGGCGGTGGCACGCAGTACGACGACGTGACGCTGACCGTCGGGTCGGCCGGCCCGTTCCGGGTCACCTCGCAGCCTGCCGCGACGGTCGTGGAGGGCGGCACCACGGGCACCGTGACCTGGGACGTCGCGGGCACCAGCGCTGCGGCGTACGCCCCGCAGGTGCGGATCCTGCTCTCCACCGACGGCGGAGAGACCTTCCCGACCGTGCTGGCGACCACCGCCAACGACGGCAGCGAGCAGGTCACCTGGCCGCGCACCGGCACCGAGCGGGCCCGGCTGCGGGTCGAGGCGGTCGACAATTACTTCTACGACGTGAACCGCGCCGACTTCACCATCGAGTCGCCGGTGCGGCTGACCGTCCCGGTCGCTGCTGAGGTGCAGCACTCCGACCCACTGGTCGACGCCGCGGGCGAGCCGCTGGCCGTCGAGGTGACGGGGGCCGACGCCGAGACGCTGGACGCGCTCGAGGTCGAGGTGGGCGGCGTCCGTGGCGTGAGCGCCGTGCGCCGCGGGGACAGCGGCCTCTTCGACCTGGTCGGCGGCCTGACCGACGCGCCGGGGACGGTGGAGGCGACGGTCACGGTGTCCGGTCCCGAGGACCTGCTGGTGGAGGAGACCTTCCCGGTGACGGTCACGGCCGAGGACCTCGACGTGCGCTGGACGGGCCCGAGCGTCGCCCAGCTCGACGAGCCCGTGACGCTGAGCGTCGCGCTCACCGAGCCCGACGACGGCTCGCCCGGCGACCCGCGCGCGGCCGCGGTGACGCTGGTCGACCGCGACGGTGGCCAGCTCTGCACGGCCACGACCGCCGGCACCGCGGCGGCCGCCACCGCCTCGTGCATGATCACCCCGACCGGGGAGCCGCGCACGATCACCGTCGGCAGCGTCGTCACCGGGACGTACGCCGCCGACGACCGGGGCGACGACGCGGCGCTCGACCTGGTGGTGACCGTCGTGGACGACGTGGCGCCCGAGACCTCCTTCGTGACCGCGCCGGCGGAGATCCTGTCGAGCAAGCGGCTGTCGGCCTCGCTGCTGTCGTCGGAGGCCGGCTCGTCGTTCCGGTGCACGCTGGACGGCAGGGCCCTGCCGTGCGCGGACGGCGCCGTCGCCGTGGACCGGCTCAAGAGCGGCACCCGCGTCCTCGAGGCCGCTGCGGTGGACGAGGCCGGGAACGTCGACGCGACCCCGGTGCGCGCGGTCTTCGCGGTGCCCTACGGCCCCGGCGGGCTGAAGAACCTCACCGGCTGGAAGCGCGTGAAGTCCTCGTCCGCCTTCGGTGGCTCGTTCTGGCGCAGCGACCCCCGGGGGGCACTGCTGACCTCCAAGGGCAAGGTCAAGAAGGCCGACGTGCTCGCGCTGGTCGTGTCGACCGGGCGCAAGGCGGGCTCGATCACCGTCGACCTCGGGCGTCGGGACCTGGGGCGCTACTCGCTGAAGACCGACGAGACCCGGGACCACATGGTGCTGCTGCTCGACCTCGACAGGCGCCGCAGCGGGAAGCTGGAGATCCGCACGCTGAGCAAGAAGGACGTGCAGATCGAGGGGATCGCCTGGCTCACCCGGCCGTGAGACCGGCCCCGGTGGTCAGGCGGGGGTCTCCGGCTGGCATCGCGGGCACCAGTAGATCGCCCGTTCCCTGCCGGTCGGGCCCTGCATGTCGACCTGGATCGGCGTGCCGCAGCGGCGGCAGGGGGAGCGGTCGCGGCGGTAGACCCACATCCGCTCCCGCTCGCGCAGGTCGCCGGTGGTCGACTGCACCGCCCGCTCCTTGTTGAGCTCGAGCATCTGCTTGCCGCGTCGCAGCATCCGCGGCAGGCCGGTCAGCTCGCCGACGGGTCGCCGCGGGTGCACTCCTGAGACGAAGCAGAGCTCGGCGACGTACATGTTGCCGAGACCGGCGAGGTTGGTCTGGTCGCGCAGCGCGTCGCCGACCTCGCGGTCGGGCTCGGCGAGCAGCCGGCGCAGCGCGTGCGCCTCGTCCCAGTCCGGGCCGAGCAGGTCGGGGCCGAGGTGGCCCACGACCCCGAGCTCGGCGTCAGTCGGCAGCAGCTCCACGACGCCGAGGCTGAAGCCGACCGCGACCTTGGCGTCGGTCTCGAGCACCACCCGGGCCTGGTGGGCGGGCCGTGGCCAGCGGCGGCCGTGGTCGAGGACCCGCCAGGCGCCCTCCATCCTCAGGTGGGTGTGCAGGGTCCACGCGTGGCCGTCGTGCTCGATGCGGGTCAGGATGTGCTTGCCGCGCGGCAGCGTGGTGAGCACCAGGCCGCCGGACAGGTCGGTGGTGGCGTGCTGGGGGACGCGGAGGTCGGTGCGGGTCAGGCGCCGGCCGGACAGCTCACGGTCGAGCAGCCGGGCGGCCCGGAAGACGGTGTCGCCCTCGGGCATCAGCGCCGCCCGGGCCCGGAGTGCAGGCGCAGGCCGCGCGGCGTGGAGACGAAGCCGGCCTCGGTCAGCGCGGTGCGCAGCGGCGTGGTGCCCGAACCGAGCAGGGGCTCGCCGTCCGCCTTCTCGACCGTCATCCGGCCGAGGGCGCCGCGGGTGGCGGCGTCGGCGAGGGACCGGGCGGCCAGGCCGAGCAGCTCGGGGTCGTCGCTGAAGGTCAGCAGCGTCTTGCCGCCGCGCTCGACGTAGAGGACCAGACGGCCGTCCACGATCACGACGAGGGCACCGGCCTTGCGGCCGGGGCGGTGGCCGGCCCCGCCGACCGTGCCGCCCTCCTCGCCGCTGGAGCGGTCGGGCCAGGGGAGGGCCGCGCCGTAGGGGTTGGCGGGGTCGGTCGCGGCCAGGGCGACCGACACGACCTCGGCATCACTGCTGCTCGTGGGGGCGGCGTCCGGGCCGGTGGTGGGCTCGGAGAAGGTGCGCAGCCGGTCGATGGCGCCGACGGTGCCGAACTGGGCGGCGCCGAGGCCGGAGACGAAGTAGCCGCGGCGGCAGCGGCCGGAGTCCTCGAACGCGGCCAGCACCTTGTAGACCGCCGCGAACCCGCCCGGGATGCGCTCGCTGGCGACCGCCCCGCGGGTGACGACGCCGTGCCGGTCGAGGAGGTGCTCGGCGGCGGCGTGGGCGCGGCGGGTGGGGTCGGTGTCGAGCTCGGGCAGCAGGGCCCAGCGCCCCGCGGTCTCGGGCGGGCCGGTGCGGGCGCCGGTGGCGCGCAGCCGGCCCGCGGAGCCGGTGGTCGAGGCCAGGCGCGGGCGCGCGGGGGCGCGCTTGGTGCGGTGGGTGGTGCCGCCACCCCGGGTCAGCGCACGCAGCGGGGCGAGGGTGTCGCCGGCGACCCGGCCCGACCACACCAGCTGCCACAGGGTCCTGGTGAGCACGTCGTCGGTGGCGCTGACCCCGGCGGCCTCGACCTGCTGGGCCAGCTGACGGAAGAACCACGCCCCACCGCCCGCCAGGGCGGCGAGCACCGCCTCGGCGGCCTCGCTGTGGTCGAAGGGCACCGGCTCGGGCAGCGTCAGCGGCGCCTGGTCGGCCAGGTGCAGGCTGACCCAGCCGTCGTTGCTGCCCAGCGCACCGTGGCCGACCCACAGCACCTCGCCGGAGGCGGTGAGCTCGTCGAGCATGGCCGGCTCGTAGTCGCGGACGCGGGAGGCGAGCACGAGCGGCTCCAGGGCGCTGGCGGGGACGGCGCAGCCCGCGAGCTGGTCGACCGCGGCGACCAGGCCGTCGATGCCGCGCAGTCCGCGGCGACCGGAGACGTGCTGCCAGGCGGTGCCGAAGCGACCCAGGGCCTCCGGCTCGACCGGCTCTACCTCCTTGCGCAGCCGCGCCAGCGAGCGGCGGCGCAGCTTGCGCAGCACCTCGGCGTCGCACCACTCGGTGCCGGCGCCGGAGGGGCGGAACTCCCCGTCGAGCACCCGGCCCTGGGCGGCCAGGCGCTGCAGGGTCAGCCGTACGACGGAGACGCCGAGCCCCAACCGGCTGGCCACCTCGTCGGCGGTGAACGGACCGTGGCTGCGGGCGTGGCGGGCGACGAGGTCGGCGAGCGGGTCCTCGACGGGGTCGGCGAAGACGTCGGGGGTGCCGGGCGGGACGGGGACGCCGAGGCCGTCGCGCAGCCGGCCGACGTCCTCGATGGCGGCCCAGCGCTCCTCACCGCCGACGCGGACCTCGACGGCACGGCGGGCCGTGGCCAGGTCGAGCGCCCACTGCTTGACGTCGGCGTCGGGTACGGCGCGGGCGACCAGCTCCTCGGTCGTGAGCGGGCCGAGCAGCCGCAGCAGGTCGGCCACGCCCTCGGCGTCGCGGACCCGGCGGTCCTCGGCGGTGCGCTGGAGCTCGGACTCGACCTCCTCGAGCACCTCGGGGTCGAGCAGCTCGCGCAGCTCGGCGCGACCGAGCAGCTCGGCGAGCAGGCCCTGGTCGAGGGAGAGCGCGGCGGCCCGACGCTCAGCGATGGGGGAGTCGCCCTCGTAGACGAACTGGGCGACGTACCCGAAGAGCAGCGAGCGCGCGAACGGCGACGGCGCGTGGGTGGGGACGTCGACGACGGAGACCTCGCGGCGCTCCACCCGCCGCATCAGCGAGACCAGGCTGGGCAGGTCGTAGACGTCCTGGAGGCACTCGCGCACGGCCTCGAGGACGATCGGGAAGGAGGGGTACTTCGAGGCGACCTCGAGCAGCGCGGCCGAGCGCTGGCGCTGCTGCCACAGCGGGGAGCGACGCCCGGGGTCGCGGCGCGGCAGCAGCAGGGCGCGGGCGGCGCACTCGCGGAAGCGGGAGGCGAACAGCGCGGACCCACCGACCTCGGTGGTGACGATCTCCTCGACCTCGTCGGGCTCGAAGGCCACGACGTCGGCGCCGGGCGGCTCGGCGTCGGTGTCGGGGATGCGGATGACGATGCCGTCGTCGCTGGCCACCGCCTGCCCGTCGACGCCGAACCGCTCGCGCAGCCGCGCGTTGATGGCCAGCGCCCAGGGGGCGTGGACCTGGGTGCCGTACGGCGAGTGCAGCACCAGCCGCCAGTCCCCGAGCTCGTCGCGGAACCGCTCGACCACCAGGGTCTGGTCGCTCGGCAGCACCGAGGTGGCCTCCATCTGCTCGTGGAGGTAGTCGACGAGGTTGGTCGAGGCCCACTCGTCCAGGCCCTGCTCGCGCACCCGGGCCTCGGCCTGCTTGCGCGGCACGGACCCGAGCTCGCGCACGAGGGCGCCGACCGCCTGGCCGAGCTCGGCGGGACGGCCGAGACCGTCGCCCTTCCAGAACGGCAGCCGGCCCGGGATGCCGGGGGCCGGGGTGACCAGGACGCGGTCGTGGGTGATGTCCTCGATGCGCCAGGAGGTCGCGCCGAGCGCGAAGACGTCGCCGACCCGGGACTCGTAGACCATCTCCTCGTCGAGCTCGCCGACCCGGGCGCCCCCGCCACCGCTCCCTGAGCCTGTCGAAGAGCCGCCCACCAGGAAGACGCCGAACAGGCCGCGGTCGGGGATGGTGCCGCCGCTGGTGACCGCGAGTCGCTGCGCCCCCGGCCGGGCGGTGAGCTGGCCGGTGACGCGGTCCCACACCAGCCGCGGGCGCAGCTCGGCGAACTCGTCGGAGGGGTAGCGCCCGGTCAGGAGGTCCAGCACGGCGTCGTACGCCGAGCGCGGCAGGCCGGTGAACGGTGCGGCACGGCGGACCAGGTCGTAGAGGGCGTCGACGTCCCACGCCTCCATGGCGGTGGCGGCGACCAGCTGCTGCGCGAGGACGTCGAGGGGGTTGGTCGGCACCCGCATCGACTCGATGGCACCGGTGCGCATCCGCTCGACCGCGACGGCGGTCTGGGCCAGGTCGCCGCGGTGCTTGGGGAACAGCACGCCGCGGGAGACCTCGCCGACCTGGTGCCCGGCGCGGCCGACGCGCTGCAGGGCGCTGGCGACGCTGGGCGGGGACTCGATCTGGACGACGAGGTCGACCGCGCCCATGTCGATGCCGAGCTCGAGGCTGCTGGTGGCGACGACGGCGGGCAGGCGGCCGCGCTTGAGGTCGTCCTCGATGAGGGCGCGCTGCTCCTTGGAGACCGAGCCGTGGTGGGCCCGGGCCAGCACGGGCGCTGCACCCTCGCTGCGGCCGGACTGCGCCATGACCTCGGCCGGGACCTCGCCGGGGCGACGGGCGACGACGTCGCCGGGCTCGGGCTCGACGCCGGCGCGCTCGGCGGCGATCTCGTTGAGCCGGGCGGTGAGCCGCTCGGAGAGGCGTCGGGAGTTGGCGAAGACGATGGTGGAGCGGTGGGCCTCGATGAGGTCGGCGACCCGCTCCTCGACGTGCGGCCAGAGGCTGTTGTCCCGGCCACCACCCTCGGAGTCGCTCTCGTCGTCGAGGTCCTGGACCCCGCCGGGGTTGGTCATGTCCTCGACGGGGACGACGACGGAGAGCTCCCACTCCTTGCTCGAGGGCGGGGCAACGATCTCGACCGGGGCGCTGCCGCCGAGGAACCGGGCGACTTCCTCGAGCGGGCGCACGGTGGCGGAGAGGCCGATGCGCTGGGCGGGGGAGTCGAGCATCGCGTCGAGACGCTCCAGGCTCAGCGCGAGGTGGGCGCCGCGCTTGGTGCCGGCGACGGCGTGCACCTCGTCGATGATCACCGTGCGCACGCCGCGCAGCGACTCGCGCGCCTGGCTGGTGAGCATGAGGAACAGCGACTCGGGCGTGGTGATGAGGATGTCGGGCGGCTTGGTGGAGAGCCGTCGCCGGTCGGCCGCGCTGGTGTCGCCGGAGCGAACGCCGACCTGCACGTCGGAGACGCTGGTCTCCAGTCGCTCGGCGGTGTGGCGGATGCCGGTCAGCGGGGCGCGCAGGTTGCGCTCGACGTCGACGGCCAGGGCCTTCAGCGGGCTGACGTACAGGACGCGGCAGCGCTCCTGGGGGTCCTCGGGCGGGGTGCCGGTGAGCACCTGGTCCAGCGACCAGAGGAAGGCGCTGAGCGTCTTGCCGCTGCCGGTGGGGGCCACCACCAGCGCGTGCTTCCCGGCGCCGATGGCCTGCCAGGCGCCGACCTGGGCAGGGGTGGGCTCGGCGAAGGCCGCGCGGAACCACGTCCGCGTCGGCTCGCTGAACTCATCCAGCACGTCGGCACCCCTGCTCACCCGCTCATCCTGTCCGATGGCACCGACAGTCCTCTCGCCTGATCGGGTAGGGCGGCCTGAAAAGGTGAGGGCATGTCTCGTGGGTGGGGTGGCCAGGGCCAGGCGGCGGCGTACGCCGCGACGTGCGCACGGCTATGCGCCGGGGCGCACCCGGCGCTGCTGTCGGCGCTCAGACCGCTGACCGGGCGGCGCGTGCTCGACGTCGGGGCGGGGGACGGTCGGCTGGCGCGCATCCTGCGCGGGGCGGGAGCGCACGTCGTCGCGGTCGACCCGGACCCGGACATGGCCGGGCTCACGGTCGGCCTGCCGGACCTGCCCTTCGAGGACGGTGCCTTCGACCTCGTGGTCGCCGCCTTCGTGGTCAACCACCTCGACGACCCGCGGGCCGGTGTCGCCGAGCTGGCCCGGGTCACCGCGCCCGGCGGTCGCGTGCTCGCGACGATCTGGCCGTCGGGTGCCAACGCCCAGTCGCGGATGTGGCAGCGGGTGCTCGACGCCGTGGGGGTCGTCCCGGCCCCGGGCGTGCGGCTACCCGAGCACCTCGACTTCCCGAGGACCGTTGACGGCCTGCGGGACCTGCTGGCCGGCGCCGGGCTCGACGCCGAGGCGCACCCGATCACCTGGACCCACCGCGGCCCGGTCGACGAGCTGTGGGACGGCGCGGCCGCCGGGATCGGTGGCATCGGCGCGACGGTCGCCGCGCAGCCGGTCGAGGTGCGCGAGCGGTTGCGGGCGGCGTACGACCAGGAGGTGCGGGCGCTGGTCGTCGACGGAGAGCTGTGCTTCTCCACCGAGGCGGTGCTGGGCGTGGGCGTGGCGCCGGGGAGGATGGGGGCGTGAGGTTCACCGAGCACGAGATGACGACCGCGCTGCAGGGTGCCGTGCGCGCCGGGCTGGCCGAGGACCCCGACGAGGCCAAGGCCGCGTGGGAGGAGCTGGACAGGTTCACGCGGTTCCAGACGCTGACCCTCATCGGCGACCAGGTGCTGCCGGTCCTCGTCGGCCTGCCGGACGTGACGGTGGAGCCGGGCACGCGTGCGGAGTACGACGACGAGACCGTCGCCGCGGTCGCCGGCCCTCTGCTGGCCGCCGAGTGGGACCGCTCGCAGGGCGACGGCTCGTGGGACGCCCAGCCCGCCGAGGACCGCGACGCCTACCTCGACCACCGGGTCGGGCTGGTGCAGGAGGTCCTCTCGCACCTGCCGCCGCGGCAGGACCCGGACGCGCTCATCGTGCCGGACCACCTGTAGGGCACGCGGTGGAACCAGACGGACCGGCGTCACGGAACCGGACGGACCGAACAGCCGCCGATGAGCGTCAGGTCAGTCCCAGCCCATCGTCCACGAGGCATCCTCCGGCCGTGGTGTCGCGTCGTCCGGCAGGTCGTACCGCAGCCGGCTGAGGTAGTCCTGCGGGACGTCCACGCCTGCCTCGCCCAGCTCCGCGGTGGTCGGCAGCCGGTCGTCGAACAGGCCCAACGGCTCGCCTCGGCGGTAGAGCAGGGAGACCACGCCCGCTTCCGCCAGCGCGAGGAGGCGCGGCTGGTCGATGCCTGCCGCGCGGCAGAAGTCGTGCACCAGCACCACGCCAGTGCCGGGCAGCACCTGCTTCCGGGGCCGATGGTCGGTCATGTCCCCAGTGTCACCGCCGTGTCCACCTCGGGCCTCCGCGCCATCGCTCGTACGAGAACAGGCACAACGGCCGATGACCCCGTCCGCCGCGGCGCGACGACCCGGGGAACCGTGCGTTGTGCCTGTCTTCGTACGGATGGATCGGCCCTAGCGCCCGGTCCACCTCGGGGGCCGCTTCTCCGCGAAGGCGGCGACGCCCTCGCGGGCGTCATCGCTGAGGATCACGGGGCTGGCCATCTCGCTCTGCCGGGTGAACGCCTCGTCGGCCGGCCAGGTGGGAGCGGCGTCGACGATCTCCTTGCCCACCCGCACCGACAGCGGCGCGTTGTCGGCGACCTGACGTGCGAGCTCCAGCGCCGTCGCCAGCGCACGACCGTCCGGGACGACCCGGTTGACCAGGCCCAGCTCGTGCAGCCGCTGCGCGGAGACCGGCTCACCCAGCAGTGCGATCTCCAGGGCCACCGCCCGCGGCAGCCGCGTCGCTGTGCGCAGCAGACCGCCGGCCGCGGCCAGGAGACCGCGCTTGACCTCCGGCAGGCCGAAGGTCGCCGACTCGCCCGCCACCACCAGGTCCGCGCAGAGCGCCAGCTCGAAGCCGCCCGCCAGCGCCGAGCCCTCGACAGCGGCGAACGTCGGCTTCGTCGGCGGCAGCTCGGTGAGACCCAAGGGGCCGCGCCGCTCCGTCACCGGCACCTCGCCGCGGTGCGCGCCCGAGAGGTCCATCCCCGCGCAGAACGTGCCGCCGGCGCCGGTCAGCACGATCGCCCGGACCGCGTCGTCGGCCTCCACGTCGTCCACCGCCCGCTCCAGCATCCGTGCGGTGCGGGCGTCGATCGCGTTGCGCACCCGAGGCCGGTCCAGCGTGATCACCGCGACCGGGCCGTCGAGCGTGGTGTGCACCGGCGCCGTCGGCGCCTCCGGCAGCGGCACCCGCTCGTCCCCGAGCACCAGGTGACCGTCCTCCGAGCGCAGCACCCGGCGCAGCGCGTCGGTGCCGGTCAGCAGCGCCACGTCCTCCTCGGCCTCGCGCCGCAGCAGCACCCGGCTGCCGTCCTCGGCGATGGCCGAGACGACCACGCCCTCCACGCGCCCCTCCCGGTCGTGACCGACCGTCACGGCCTCCACGACCGCCGGGCCCTCGAGCTCGGTCACCACGGGCCGCGGAGCGGGCCGGTCCACCGTCGGGCGCAGGTGCGCGAACGGCCGAGCGGGCGGTGTGGCGGAGTAGACCCCGAGCGCGTGCTTCGTGGCGTACCACCCCAGCGAGCTCGACAGCCCCACCTCGTCGGGGCGCTCGCGCAGCTGCGGGACCATCGTCGCGATCGCGTGCAGGCCGTACCCGTTGCCCGGGCCGCCCGCCGACGTCAGCCCGCCGGTGACGCTGAGCGGCCGTGCCGGGTCCTGCCACGGCAGCCCCAGCGCCTGCGCGCCGAGCTGCACCGCGGCCGGGAAGCAGGAGTAGAGGTCCACCGGGCCCAGCTCGTCGGCCCGCACCCCCGCGTGCTCCAGCGCCGCCCGGCCGGCCGCGGCGATCGCGGGGGAGCAGGCCAGGTCGGCACGCTCGGAGACGAACCACTCGTCGGTCGCCGAGGCCCCCGCGTGCAGGAACACCCACTTCTCCTGCGGTACGCCGAGTGCGGCCGCCGCGGCCACGCTGGTCACCACCACGCCGGCTGCCAGGTCGACCTGCAGGTTGGCGCACATCAGCTTCGTGTACGGGTCCGAGACGGCCCGGTTGGCCGGCGTCACCGTCGCGATCTCCTCGGCCGTCCGCGCCGTCGGGTCCCACGCGTAGGGGTTCTCGGCCGCGACCGCGCTGTGCCGCGCCCACAGGTCCGCGATGGCCCACCGGTGCTCGGTCTCGTCGGTGCCGGCGGCACCCCGCAGCGCGGACTCGATCAGCGCGTAGACGTAGATCGGCGCACCCAGCCCCACGCTGGTCTCCGCCTCGTTGTTGGCCGGCCGGTCGACGCCGATCACGCGGTCCGGGGCGGCGTCGTCGGGCTGCCGGGTCCACTGCGGCTCGCGGCCCTGCGCCTGCAGCGCCGCGACCGTCGCCCCGGCCTCCGCGCCGCTCACCAGCACCACGTGCGCGTCGCCGCTCACGATCCGGTCGGCGGCGTCGTTCATGGCCAGCTGTCCGCCGTCACCGCCGTACGCCGAGGTCTGCACGGTCGCCGCCTCCTCGGCACCCACGAGCGAGGCGACCAGGCGGGCCTGGTCGGGGTAGGTCCACGAGGCGCTCGGCACGGCGTACACCAGGTCGGCGCGACCCAGCACGTCCACGCCCGCGTCGCGTTCCGCGGCGCGCAGCGCCTCCACGGCGGAGGCCACCGGCTCCACGGGAGCATCGAGGTCGGGCGTGCGCCGCACGACCTGGCCGACCCCGATCACCACCGGCGTGCTCGGCTCCAACAGCGCCCCCGTCCGCTCGTGCAGCACCGGCTCGTCGGCCACCCGCAGCCGGGCACCACCCTCGGCGTCCCCGAGCAGCTCGGCCACCCGCGCCAGCGAGTCGGCCAGCGCAACCTCCACGCTGCGCACGGCGGTCAGCCCCACCGGCCCCTTGACCGGCGGGCCGTCCAGCGCCCCGTCGAGCCGTACGCCGCTGCCCGCGGGCGTCGGCACGACGCTCGCCCACAACCCGACCGTGATGCCCATCGGGCCCGTGCCCCGCAGCTCGAACCCGTCCGCGTCGACCCGCGCCACGCTCCACCGCGCCTGCGCGGGGATGTCCATCAGCGAGATCTGCTGGGTGAACTCCGCACCCGTCTCCATCCGGCTCGGCCGCTCGCCGCGCCACGAGCGGTGCAGGGTCAACCACTCGTGCACCCGGTCCAGGTCGGTCAGCAGCTCCACGACCTCCGCGGGGGCTGCCGTCACCGTGCCGGTCGCGTGGACCCGGCGGGCGTAGTCGGCCGCGCCCTCGGGCTCGGCGATCGACACCCCGGGATCGGCCACGGACCGATCGGTGCCGGGCCGGAGCCGGGACGCCACGTCGCCGGCCACCACCTTCGCGGTCTGCGCCAGCACGGGGGCCAGCGTGGTGACGGTGCCGAGCACCCGGGAGCGACGCGAGGAGGGCATGGGCGTCACCGTAGAGGGCGGTGGGTGCATGGCTCACGGGGTCTCGCGGCTCGTCGCTGGCGCTCCTCGCACCTCGACCAGCGGTGGGCTCGGTGCGGCGCGCATACCCCGCCGGGGATCGGGTCCTAGGGTGAGGGCGTGAGCACAGGTGTGCCGGCCTCGGGAGCCGGCTCGATGATCCACGCGGCGGGACTGCGCAAGAGCTTCGGCGGGTTCGAGGCGGTGCGCGGGATCGACGTCGACGTGCGTCCGGGGGAGGCCTTCGGGTTCCTCGGGCCCAACGGGGCCGGCAAGTCCTCGACGATGCGGATGATCGCGGCGGTGTCGCCGGTCAGTGGCGGCACGCTGCGCATCCTGGGGATGGACCCGGCGACCGACGCGCAGCAGATCAAGGCGCGGATCGGGGTCTGCCCGCAGGAGGACACCCTCGACACCGAGCTGACGGTGCGCGACAACCTCGTCGTCTACGGCCGCTACTTCGGGCTGCCGCGCGCCGAGGTCCGCGAGCGGGCGCAGGAGCTGCTGGAGTTCGTGCAGCTCACGGAGAAGGCCGACGCGATGGTCGACGACCTCTCGGGCGGGATGAAGCGACGGCTGACGATCGCCCGCTCGCTGATCAACCGCCCCGACATCCTGCTGCTCGACGAGCCGACCACGGGCCTGGACCCCCAGGCCCGCCACGTCGTGTGGGACCGGCTCTTCCGGCTCAAGCAGCAGGGCGTGACGCTGGTGCTCACCACCCACTACATGGACGAGGCCGAGCAGCTCACCGACCGGCTCGTGGTGATGGACAAGGGGGTGATCGTCGCCGAGGGCTCGCCGCTGGACCTGATCGCCGCCCACTCCACCCGCGAGGTCGCCGAGCTGCGCTTCCCGGTGCCCACCGACGGCGGCACCCACCAGCCGCTGGCCGAGATGGTCGCCGACCTGGCCGAGCGGGTCGAGGTGCTGCCCGACCGGCTGCTGCTCTACACCGCCGACGGTGAGGAGACGGTCGCGAAGGTGCACGAGCGCGGCCTGCAGCCGATCGCCACGCTGGTGCGCCGCTCGACGCTGGAGGACGTCTTCCTGCGGTTGACCGGCCGGACGCTGGTCGACTGATGACGACCACGGAGCCCCCGGAGACCGCGCGCGCCACGCGGGCCACCGCGCCCCGCGGCACGATCGACGGCGCCCTGCGACTGCTGGACTACTGGGTGACGGCCTACCGGCGTACCTGGAAGGGCAGCGTCGTGTCGTCCTTCGTCACCCCCCTGCTCTACGTCGTGGCGATGGGCGTGCTGCTGGGCGGATTCGTGGAGGCCGACCCCGACACGCTCGAGGGCGCGACGAGCTACCTGGCGTTCGTGGTGCCGGGGATGGTCGCGGCCCAGTCGATGACGCTGGTCTTCGGCGAGGTGACCTACCCCGTCATGGGGATGATCAAGTGGAACCGCACCTACTACGCCATGACCGCCGGCCCGCTCGGTGTCGAGCACGTGATCCTGGCCCACCTGGGGTTCGTGGCCTTCCGCGTCGCGGTCAGCGCGGCGGTCTTCCTGGCCGTCGTGACGCCCTTCGGGGTGCACGAGTCGTGGTGGGGGGTGCTGCTGGCCTTCCCCGCCCAGGTCCTCATCGGCATGGCCTTCGCCGCCCCGATCTACGCCTTCTCGGCCGGGCTGAGGAGCGAGAGCGCCTTCGCGCTGGTCTTCCGGCTCGGGATGATCCCGATGTTCCTGTTCTCCGGGGCGTTCTTCCCCGTCAGCAACCTCGGCCAGCCGCTGGAGTCGCTGGCGGTCATCACGCCGCTGTGGCACGGGGTGGACCTGACCCGGATGCTCACCCTCGGCACCCTCGAGGCCGGCCCCGCCCTGGTCCACCTCGCCTACCTGGGTGCCCTGGTGGTGCTCGGCTGGTGGTGGGCCCAGCGCCGGTTGCAGCGACGGATGGTGGTCTGAGTGGCGATCACGACCGCGACCGCGGCACGCAGCATCGCCCGGCACCCGCTGGGCCCCACCGGCGCCGCCGCGCTGCTGGTGCAGCGCAACTACCTGGCCTACCGGCGGGTCTGGTACATCTTCGCCTCCGGCTTCCTGGAGCCGGTCTTCTATCTGCTCAGCATCGGCATCGGCGTGGGCACCCTGGTCAGCGGCTTCGAGGTGGGCGGGCAGGAGATCCCGTACGCCGAGTTCGTCGCCCCCGGCATGCTGGCCGCCTCCGCGATGAACGGCTCGGTGCTCGACTCGACGTTCAACTTCTTCTTCAAGCTCAAGTTCAACAAGCTCTTCGACCAGATGCTGGCCACGCCGCTGACCACGCTCGACATCGCCCGCGGCGAGCTGTCCTGGTCGCTGATGCGCGGAGGCGCCTACTCCGCGGCGTTCCTGCTGGTGATGCTGGCGATGGGGTTGGTCTCCTCGTGGTGGGCCCTGCTCGTGGTCCCCGCGGCGCTGCTCATCGGTGCCGCGTTCGGCGCGGTCTGCATGGCGCTGACGACGTGGATGCGCTCGTGGCAGGACTTCGAGATGGTCACCTTGGCCACGCTGCCGATGTTCTTGTTCTCGGCGACCTTCTTCCCGGTCACGGCCTACCCCGGCGTGCTGCGCTGGGTCGTCGAGGCGACGCCGCTCTACCGCGGCGTCGTGCTGTGCCGCGAGCTCACCACCGGCACGGTCTCGTGGGACTCCGCGGTGTCGGTGGTCTACCTGGTCGCGATGGTGGTGCTCGGCCTGCTGCTGGTCAGGCGTCGACTGGACCGGTTGCTGCTGACCTGAGGCCCACGGCGTCGGGCGTCCCGCCGGCCGCGAAGGCCCGGCCGACGGCGACCGCCAGCGGCAGCGGGAGGACGACCCACACCAGCGCGAGGGCCACGAGGAGGACGGTGATCATGTCCCCGACTGTCCTCCCCACAGCTCCACGAGCGGTGCACGTGGACGCCTCGACACGGCAAGACTCCCCCAGCGCTGGGACACCGGATCTCCACAGGTCGTCCACGTCTGGGACGCTGCTGTGCGTGGACGAGGGCACGAGCGAGGTCATGCGCGACACCAAGGACTGGACCTGGGTGCTGGAGCGCCCCTGCGAGCAGTGCGGCTTCGACGCCGCCGGCGTCGCCCGGCACCAGGTCGGCGCCCGGCTGCGCGCCGGGATGCCCACCTGGCACCGGCTGCTGTCGGGACCGACCGCCACCCGGCGCCCCGACCCGACGACCTGGTCGCCGCTGGAGTACGCCTGCCACGTGCGTGACGTGCACATCGTCTTCAGCGCCCGGGTCGCGATGGTGCTGGGCCAGCACGACCCGGAGTTCGCCAACTGGGACCAGGACGAGACCGCCGAGTCGCAGGCGTACGCCGAGCAGGACCCGGCCACGGTGGCCCGCGAGCTCGCCCAGGAGACCGAGCGGGTCGCTGCGGCCTACGACGTCCTCGACCCGACCGACGAGGCGCTGTGGGCCCGACCGGCCCGACGCAGCAACGGGTCGGTCTTCACCCTGGACTCGCTGGCGCGCTACCACCTGCACGACGTCGAGCACCACGTGTGGGACGTCCGCCCGGCCGGCGCCTGAGGCCGTCGGGGATGATGACCGCGTGCGGCACACGGAGTTCTGGGAGCGGATGGACCACGCGCTGGGGCAGGCCTCGGCGCGGTCCTGGGCGAGCCTGACCGTGATCGCCGGCCTCGGCGGCCGCACGGTGCAGGAGGCGCTGGACGCCGGCGTCGCCCCCAAGGAGGTCTGGGCCGAGGTCCACGGCTTCCTCGGCCTCCCGGCGACCCTGCGGTGACCGCGGGCAGCACACGCCCCGACCCGGCGACGGCCACCTCGACGCCCGACCGGGCGGCCGCCCAGCGGCGTACCGTCCGTGTGCTGGTCGCCACCCAGGCGGTCGGCGCGGTCGGCATCACCATCGGCATCGCGACCGCGTCGCTGCTGGCTCGCGACATCTCCGGCAGCGACAGCCAGGCCGGCCTGGCCCAGACCTTCCAGGTGCTGGGGGCGGCGGTGGCCGCCTACCTCCTGGCCCGGCTGATGAGCCTGCGCGGTCGGCGCGTCGGCCTCGCCACGGGCTACCTGGTCGGCGCCGGCGGTGCGGTGCTGGCCGTGGTCGCCGGCGCGATCGGCTCGATGCCGCTGCTGCTGCTCGGGGCGCTGCTGCTCGGCGCGACCACGGCTGCCAACAGCGGTGCGAGGTACGCCGCGACCGACCTCGCCGAGCCGCTGCACCGAGGCCGGGCGCTCTCGGTCGTGGTCTGGGCGACCACCATCGGCGCCGTCGCCGGGCCCAACCTCACCGGCCCCGCCGCGGCGCTGGCCCGCGCGCTCGGGCTGCCCGAGCTCACCGGCCCGTTCGCCCTCGGCGCGATCGGCATGCTGCTGGCCTCGCTGCTGGTCGGGACGCTGCTGCGCCCCGACCCGCTGCTGCTCGCCCGCCGGATCGCCCACGACGAGGCCGACGCCGCGGGGGAGGTCGTCGGGGTGCCCACCGGCACGTCGTGGAGCCGGGTGCGCGCAGCGTTCGCCGAGCGGCCGGTGCTGGTGGCCGCCGTGCTCGGCCTGGTCGGCAGCCACGCCGCGATGGTCGCGGTGATGGTGATGACGCCGCTGCACATGGAGCACGGCGGTGCCGAGCTGCGGGTCATCGGGGTGGTCATCAGCGTGCACGTGCTCGGGATGTTCGCCTTCTCCCCGCTCGTGGGCCTGCTCGCCGACCGCGTCGGCCGGGCACCGACGCTGGGGGCCGGGGGAGTGTTGCTGGTGCTGTCGCTGCTGCTCTCCGGTGCGGCGCCCGAGGGCAGCTCGTGGCAGATCTTCACCGGCCTGTTCCTGCTCGGCCTCGGCTGGAGCTTCGGCACCGTCGCCGCCTCCACCCTCATCGCCGACCACGCCCCCCTCGACGTGCGCGCCGACGTCCAGGGCGCCGCCGACCTGATGATGGGGCTGGGCGCAGCCGCCGCCGGCGGGCTGGCCGGCGTCGTGGTCGGGACCCTGGGCTACGCCCACCTCTCCCACGGCAGCATCGGCCTGGCGCTGCTGGTGGTCCTCGCCGCGGTGCTCGCCCGGTCGGGGTCCGGCCGCCTGGCACAGTGAGCGCATGACCTCCACGCAGGCCACCGCACGGGCAGACCTGGCCGACCTGGCCGACATCGCCGTCATCGGCGGCACCGGCTTCTACTCCTTCCTCACCGACCCCGAGGAGGTGTGGGTCGAGACGCCGTACGGCGACCCCTCGGCGCCCATCGCCATCGGCACCGTCGCGGGGCGCCGCGTCGCCTTCCTGCCCCGGCACGGTCCACACCACGACTTCGCGCCGCACGGCATCCCGTTCCGCGCCAACCTGTGGGCGCTGCGCTCGCTCGGCGTGCGCCAGGTGCTCGCCCCGTGTGCGGTGGGCGGGCTGCGGCCCGAGGTCGCCCCCGGTGACGTGGTCGTGCCCGACCAGCTGGTCGACCGCACCTACCGCCGGATCCCGTCCTTCGTGGAGAGCGGGGCGGTGCACCTGCCCTTCGGCGACCCCTACTGCCCGGGCCTGCGCGGGGCCGTGCTCGGCGCCGCGCCCGACGTCATCGACGGCGGCACGATGGTCGTCATCGAGGGCCCGCGCTTCTCCACCCGCGCCGAGTCGCGCTCCTACGCCGAGCAGGGCTGGACCCTGATCAACATGACCGCGCTGCCCGAGGCGGCGCTGGCCCGCGAGATGGGGCAGTGCTACGCCTCGATCGCGCTGGTCACCGACATGGACGCCGGCGCCGAGGAGGGCAGCGGGGTCAGCCAGGAGGAGGTCTTCGCCCTCTTCAAGGCCAACCTCGAGCGGCTCACCGGCCTGCTGGCAGCCACCATCGAGGCGCTGCCGGACCCCGACGGGTGCACCTGCGGGAGCTGGACCGACGGCGTCGAGCTCACCTATGACATCCCCGGCCAGACCCCCGGCGGGGCCGCCTGATGCGGGTGCTCCTCACCGGCTCCGCGGGGTTCATCGGGGCCGCGGTCGCCGAGGCGCTCGAGGCCCGCGGCGACGAGGTCGTCCGGGTCGACGTGATGCTGCCGATGGCGCACGGCGCCACGGGCGCGCCCGAGGGCACCCACGCCCTCGACGTGCGCGAGGCCGCCACGTCCGCGACGTGGGCCGGTCTGCTGCGTGGCGTCGACGCCGTGTGCCACCAGGCGGCCGTGGTCGGTGCCGGCGTCACGGTGGCCGACCTGCCGGCGTACGCCGGGCACAACGACCTGGGCACCGCCGCGCTGATGGCCGCCATGCACGAGGCCGGGGTGCACCGGTTGGTCCAGGCCTCCAGCATGGTCGTCTACGGCGAGGGTCGCTACACCTGCCCCGAGCACGGCGAGCAGGTGCCGGGGGTGCGGGCCCGCGAGGACCTCGAGGCGGGACGCTTCGACAACCCGTGCCCCGTGTGCGGCGGCCCGCTGGCGTGGGCGCTGGTCGACGAGGGCGCCCGGCTCGAGCCGCGGTCGAGCTACGCCGCCTCCAAGGTCGCCCAGGAGCACTACGCGACCGCCTGGGTGCGGCAGGCCGACGCGGCGGCGGTGTCGCTGCGCTACCACAACGTCTACGGCCCGGGGATGCCGCGGGACACGCCGTACTCCGGCGTCGCGGCGATGTTCCGCTCCTCCCTCGAGCGGGGCGAGGCGCCCCGGGTCTTCGAGGACGGCGAGCAGATGCGCGACTTCGTCCACGTCAGCGACGTGGCGCGGGCCAACGTCGCCTCGCTCGACGCGGTGCTGGAGGCGCCGGCGGGGCACCACCGCGCCTACAACGTGGCCTCGGGCCACCCGGTCGGCATCCGTCGGGTCGCCGAGCTGGTGGCGGAGGGGACCGGGCGCGACCTGGCCCCGGAGGTGACCGGCGGCTACCGGCTCGGGGACGTGCGGCACATCGTGGCCTCCCCGGAGCGGGCCCGGGTGGAGCTCGGGTTCAGCGCCGAGGTGCTGCCTGAGGTCGGGCTGCCGGCGTTCGCGACCGCGCCCCTGCGCGCCTGAGTAGAGTGCCCCTGCGCCCCTGAGCAGAGTGCCCCTGCGCGCCTGAGCAGAGTGCCCCTGCGCGCCTGAGCAGAGTGCCCCTGCGCGCCTGAGCAGAGTGCCCCTGCGCGCCTGAGC
>Ga0208328_1000309_pt1 | contig 24187 bp, 25 predicted proteins | sample DeeseametaMP2633_FD_184170 | JGI IMG/M metagenome (GOLD analysis project Ga0208328, IMG submission 184170) | Marine microbial communities from the Deep Atlantic Ocean - MP2633 (SPAdes) | ecosystem: Environmental > Aquatic > Marine > Unclassified | place: Northeast of Antigua and Barbuda, North... | reverse complement strand
ACCCGCCGATCCTGCTGCTCGACGAGGCCACCTCGGCGCTCGACCGCTCCACCGAGCGCGAGGTGCAGGCGGCGCTCGCCCGGCTGGCGGTGGGCCGCACCACGCTGATCATCGCCCACCGGCTCGAGACCATCCGCCACGCCGACCGCATCGTCGTGCTCGACGCGGGCCGCATCGTCGAGATCGGCAACCACGACACACTGGTCTCCAACCAGCAGGCCTACTTCGCGCTGCTGGGCTGACCCTCACCGCAGACCGGATCGCCGCAACCCGGACCCATCCCAGCCAAACCCGGACGCAAACCGAAACCCGAAACCACCCGACCCCACCACAAGGGCACCACGCCCCGGCTTCATCTTGCCCCTAAACTCCACGGGGGTCCGGGGGTGTGAAACCCCCGGTCCTGCCCTCGCAACAAGCGCCAGCCCGGAACCTCATCCCGGACCCGCACAAACGGCACGACCGGCTCACACCGCCCGCAGCACCGCCACCGACTGCGCCTCGACCGTCAGCCGCGCGCCGGGATCCTCGGCGCAGACCACCGGGTCGCGCGCGGTGTCGAGGATCAGCTCCCATCCGCCCGACGGCAGCGTGAAGGTGCAGTCCTCGCCGGCGTTCACCAGCACCAGGATGTCCGGCCCCTCCTCCTGGTGATGCCGCATGCCCACCGCGAAGAGCCCGCCGTCGCGCCAGTCCTGCTGCGACATGTCCCGGCCCTCGGGGTGCAGCCAGATGGTCTCGGTGGCCTCCGGACGCGGCCAGAAGCCGTAGGGCGCGAGATGCGTGCGCCACTCCCGGCGCAGCGCGGTCAGGGCCGCCACCGCCTCGACCAGCTCCGGGCGCGCGGCCTCCCAGTCGATCCAGGTGGTCTCGTTGTCCTGGCAATAGGCGTTGTTGTTGCCGCCCTGGGTCTGGCCCATCTCGTCGCCCGCAAGCAGCATCGGCACCCCGTGCGACAGGAAGAGCGTCGCCAGCATGCCCTTCACCCGCCGCACCCGCGCCTCGAAGATGCCGGCGTCCTCGGTCGCGCCCTCGTGGCCCATGTTGTCCGAGAGGTTGTGGTCGTGGCCGTCGCGGTTGTCCTCGCCATTGGCCTCGTTGTGCTTGTGGTCGTAGGAGACCGTGTCCCACGTGGTGAAGCCGTCGTGGGCGGCGATGAAGTTCACCGACGATGTCGCGGGCCGGTGCGAGTGGTCGAACTGCACCGGGCTGCCCATCAGCCGCTCCGAGAGGCTTGGCAGCAGCCCCGGGTCACGGCGCCAGAAGGCGCGCACGTCGTCGCGGTACTTGTCGTTCCACTCGCGGAACGGCCAGGGGAAGCCGCCGACCTGGTAGCCGCCATCGCCCACGTCCCAGGGCTCGGCGATGAGCTTCACATGGGCCAGCACCGGGTCCTGCCGGATGGCGTTGAAGAAGGCGCCCTCGCGCTCGAAGCCGTCGGGCGCGCGTGCCAGCGTCGAGGCGAGGTCGAAGCGGAAGCCGTCGACGTGGAAGGCCTCGACCCAGTAGCGCAGGCTGTCCATCACCATGCGCAGCACCATCGGATGCGCGACGTTGAGCGTGTTGCCGGTGCCGGTGGTGTCGAAGCCGTGGCGCCGGTCCTCGGGCGAGAGCAGGTAGTAGCTGGCGTTGTCGATGCCCTTGAAGGACAGCGTCGGACCCAGCTCGCTGCCCTCGGCGGTGTGGTTGTAGACCACGTCGAGGATGACCTCGATGCCCGCGGCGTGGAAGCGCTTCACCGCCGCGCGCACCTCGCGCACGTCCTCGGACGCGAGGTAGTTGCGGTTTGGCGCGAAGAAGGCCAGCGTGTTGTAACCCCAGTAGTTGCGCAGCCCCTGCTCCTCGAGATGCCGGTCCTGCGCCATGGCGTGGATCGGCAGCAGCTCGATGGTGGTGACGCCGATCTTCTGCAGGTGCTCGATCACCGGATCCGAGGCCAGCGCGCGGAAGGTGCCGCGGTCGGCCTGCACCACGCCGGGGTGGCGCATGGTCAGCCCCTTCACGTGGGCCTCGTAGATCACCATGTCCTGCCAGCGCACGCCGGGGCACTGGTCCGCCTCCCAGTCGAACACCGGGTCGGCCACCACCGCCTTGGGCATGAACGGGGCGCTGTCGCGGGGGTCGAGGTCGAGATCCGAGCCGCCCACCGGGTAGCCGTAGAGCGCGTCGTCCCACTGCAGGTGACCGCGCATCGCCATGGCGTAGGGGTCGAGCAGCAGCTTGTTGGGGTTGAAGCGCATGCCGTCCTTGGGCCGGTGCGGCCCGTGCACCCGGTAGCCATAGGCCTGACCGGGACCGAGATCGGGGCAATAGCCGAAGAAGATCCCGCCCTCGGCGCGCGGCAGCTCGATCCGGGCAAGCTCCTCGCGGCCGTCGGGGTCGAAGAGGCAAAGCTCGACGGCCTCGGCATGGTCCGAGAACAGCGCGAAATTGGTGCCCTCGCCATCGAAGCGCGCACCAAGCTGGTCGGGCCGGGATCTCGAGGGGTCTACGGTGACGTCACGCGGGTCGATCATGTCAGCTTTCCAGCGATGAGGGAACGGAGGGAGAAGGCGTCTGCGTCGGGCGCCCGGCGCGAGGCCGGGCGGGCGGGGGCCGTTTGCCCGGCCCGGGTTTGGTCCCTGCGCCGCGCCCCGCGCCGGCCCCGAGCCGGACAGTGCCGCCGCCAGCGTGCGGCGTCGCCGAGGTGGTGTCCAGCGTCCTCTCGGGCGGGCGACCCGTGCCAGGCAGCGCATGCGGCTGACCCGCGCACCCTTTCGGGCGGGCAGGACGTCGGGACACGATGAGGGGCTGGGTCGCGATGCGTGCCGGGCATGTCTCGGGGTCTGGGTGTCGGAGAGCGGAGGCCTGCGGGTCGGCAAGGCAACGAGGTCGTCATGGGAGAGAGAGAAACGGAACGGGACCGGCGGGGCCGACCGTTGTAAGAACCCCGCAAGAGCGGTTCCGGTTCCGGCAAAGTCGCCTTTTCGGCGGGATTTCTTCGCCTCCTCCCCGAGGACTGAGCGGGCGACGCGCCAAGACAAGCCACGCTCTTCCCGGGCCGGGGCGGACGGGCGCCCTCAACCGAGGCGCATTCGGGCGTGTCCGCCTGGGGCGGCCCCACCACGACAACGCGCTCACGAGACCCGCCGACAGCGCGGCTGCACGGCAGATGGGCCACCTCGGCCGCGTCGACCGGGCGGTCTCCTGCGCCACCAGGCACGGGCTCGAGGGCATGTTGAAGGACATGGCCATCGAATGAGGCCGCTCGGCATCCGGGTCAACACGCTCTGCCCGACCTTCGTCCACACGCCGCTGATCGAAGAGACCCTGACCAATCCCGACCGCCTCGCGTTGATCGAGGAGAAGGTCACGCCCGGCCGCATCGGCGAGGTCGAGGACATCATCGGCGAGGTGCTCTACCTTGCCTCCGATGCCCCGGCACTGCTGACCGGCAGCTCGCTGCGGGCCGATGGCGGCTGGGCGGCGGGCTGAGCCCCGGCCCACCGCGAAGAGACCGGAGGTATCCGCTTAGCGGCTCTCCGCCCGGTCGGGCCGGGGAAACGAGGTGCCGTGGCCGGTCTCGGGCTGGGTCACCGTGGCAATCGCCTTGTCGAGCGCCGCGATGCCCCGCTCGAGCGCGGCCCGGTCCTCGTCGGGCATCGCCGCGAGGATCTCGTTGGCGCGCGTCTCGACATCGCCGAAGACGGCCCGGAACTGCGCCCGGCCCTCGGGGGTGATGGCATAGTTGCGCTTGCGGCGGTCGGCGCCCAGCACCTCGCGCAGGATGAGCCCCTTGGCCTCGAGCCGCGAGGCGGCGCGGCTGACCTGCACCTTGTCGAGCGAGGTGCGCTGCGACAGCCGCTGGGAATCCAGCGTCTCGGCATCCTCGAGCAGGAACAGCAGCCGCCATTCCTCGCGCGAGAGGCCATGGCCACGGCCATAGACGGCGACGAGCTGGCGCGAGAACGCTTCGGCGACGACGGCCAGGCGGTAGGGAAAGAACTTTTCTAGGCGCATGTCCGGCTCGTCGTCCTGGTCTCTGGGTCTGGCTGGCTCGTCTGGGTCATGGTGTTCCTGAATGGTCGCCCGGGGCCGCAAAGGCAAGCGCGACGCGGGCGGAAGGGCAGCCCCGCCGGGCTGCCCCCGAGGGTCACGTGACCAGATAAAGCGACAGGATCGGCAGCGCGATGATCAGCGCCAGCCGGATGATGTCGGCGACCCAGAACACGTAGACGCCGCTGAAAATCGTCCCGAGCGACACGTCCGGCAGCACAGAGCGCAGCACGAAGACGTTCATCCCGATGGGCGGCGTGATCAGGCTGATCTCGGTCACCACCACCACGATGATCGCGAACCAGATCACCAGCGCGTCCGGATCGGCGAGGATCTCGACACCGAAGTCGAGCCCCGAGATCAGCGGGTAGAACACCGGCACGGTGAGCAGGATCATCGACAGGCTCTCGAGGAAGCAGCCCAGCACCATGTAGATCGCGACGATCAGCAGGAGCACCAGCCAGGGCGACATGCCCTGATCCTCGACGATATCCGCCAGCGCGTCCGGCAGCCCCGCGAAGGTCACAAAGTTGCTGAAGATCTCGGCGCCGATGACGATGGCGAAGATCATCGCCGAGGCGCTGGCGCTTTCGACGAAGGCCTGCCACAGCACATCGCGGCTGAGCCCGCCGGTGACGAAGGCGATGACCAGCGCCGCGGCGGCGCCCATGCCCGCGGCCTCGATGGGGGTGAAGAAGCCGCCGTAGATCCCAGCCATGATGAACACGAAGAGCGCCAGCACCGCGGCGACGCTGATCGCGTCGGCGCGGGTCATCGGGTGGACCTCGCCGACCTTGGGGGCGAGCTCGGGCTTCAGCCGCACCGCCACCATCACCGCCAGCAGGTAGCCGATGATGCCGAGGATGCCGGGGATGATCCCCGCGAGGAAGAGCTTGCCGATGTCGGCCTCGGTCAGCAGGCCGAAGATGATCAGCACCACCGACGGCGGGATCAGGATGCCCAGCGTTCCGCCCGCGGCGATGGCGCCGGTGGCGAGGCTGTCGGAATAGCCGAAGCGCCGCATCGAGGGCATGGCGACCTTGGACATGGTGGCCGCGGTGGCGAGCGACGAGCCGCAGACCGCCGAGAAGCCGCCGCAGGACAGCACCGTGGCCATGGCGAGCCCGCCGCGCATCCGTCCGAAGATCCGGTCGGCGGCCGAGAACAGCCCCTGCGCGATGCCGGAGCCCGCGAGCACGTTGCCCATGAAGATGAAGAGCGGCACCACCGAGAGCGAGTAGTTCAGCCCGGTCTCGAACACGGCGTTGCCGACCATGGCGCCGGCCGGGGCCCAGCCGCGCAGCATGGCAAAGCCGATGCCGCCGACGATGGCCATGGCGAAGGCGATCGGCACGCGCATGAACACCAGTCCGAGCAGGATGGCGAGGGCGATCAGCGAGATGGTCATTGGGTCTCCCGGCGCAGGATCATCGCGACGCTCGACACCGCGCAGCTTGCGGCGGCGAGGAAGGCGAGCGGTGCCATGGGCAGCGCGAGCGAGGCGCTGCGGGTGCCGTCGTGGATTTGGTCGAGGCCGATCAGCACCAGACGGTAGGCGAAATAGGCGAGCGCCACGGCCGAGACCGCCCCGGCGAGGCGCCCGAGCACCCGTTGCACCGGGCGCGACAGCAGGTGCAGCGCAAGATCGACCTCGACGTGGCCGCCGTCGATGCTGGTCAGCGGCAGCGCCGCGAAGACCAGCGCCGCGAGCAGCATCTGGGTCAGCTCGTAGGCGCCGCCGAACGGGTGGTTGAAGAGGTAGCGGCCCACCACGTCGACGCAGGTCACGCCAATCAGTGCGAGGATCAGCAGCGCCGAGGCACCGGCCAGAAGCCGGTACCAGAGCGCCCTTCGGTGCCCCCACCGTCCCCCGGAGCTTGCGGGGGACGGGGCGGTGCCGCCTGCGTCGGGCTGGGTCATTCGACCGAGACCCCGGTCATCGCGCGGAACTCTTCCAGCGCCGCGGCGCCGTCATAGCCCTCGCCCAGCCCTTCGGCCCACGAGGCCTCGAGCGTGCCGGCGGCCTCGCGCAGCGCGCCCACCACCTCGGGGCCTGCGGCGTAGAACTCGACCTTGTCACCCACCACGTCCTGCGCGGCGGCGTCGGCGTCGTTCCACGCCTGACCCACGCGCTCGGCAAAGGCCTCGCCCGAGATCGCATCGATGGCGGCGCGGTCCTCTTCCGAGAGGCTGTTCCACTTGTCCTCGTTCACCACGAAGAACCAGGTGGTGTTGTAGATGCCGCCCGGGACCGTCATCGAGTACTTGATGTGGTCGACGAGGTTGAACGCGGTCATCGCCTCGTAGGTAAAGGCCACACCGTCGATGACGCCGCGCGACAGCTTCTCGTAGACCTCGGTCGAGGACATGAAGAGCGGTGCGGCACCGAGCGCCGACACCAGGTCGCCCACGTAGCCGCCCGGCACGCGCAGCTTCATGCCCTCGAGATCCGCGGGCGTCTCGATCTTGCGCAGGTTGTTGTGCAGCAGGCCCGGCCCGTGCATGAACAGGCCGAGCAGGTGCGTGCCCTCGTGCTCTGCCGCCGCGTCGAGCTCGCCGCCGTAGATGCTCCAGTAGGCCTTGGAGTTGGCGATGGCGTCATCGCCGAGGAAGCTGAACTGCCCCAGCCGCGCGCGGTTGAAACGGTCGTCCTCGGTGAAGGAATGCAGGCCGTAGGTCACGTCGGCGATGCCGTCGCGCGCCATGTCGAAGTGCGCCGGCGGGCTGCCCAGCGGCTTGCGCATGATGCGCACGGTGACGCGGCCCTCGGTCACCTTCTCGACCTCCTCGGCCCAGGGCTCGAAGGCGTTGACGACGATCGGGTGCTTCGGCGGCAGCCACGACGACATGATCAGTTCCTCGGCCATCAGCGGCGTCGAGGACAGGAGCAGCGCGGCAAGCGCGGTCTTCAGGGTCTTCATGGTCTTTCCTCCTCTGTCTCCCTCGCCTCCCGCGAGGGATCGAAGTTTCGGGGATGTGCTGCCTGGAAGGCGGGATGCCCGGCGCAGGCCGAGGCCACCGCCGAGATGCGCGGCAGGTGGTCGTAGGCCACCCCCCAGCGCGTCGCGTTGTAGAGCTGCGGGATCAGCGCGCAGTCGGCCAGCGTCGGCTGGGCGCCGTGGCAGTAGGGGCCCTCGGGCGCCGGGGTGGCGAGCAGGGCCTCGACGGCGGCAAGCCCGCCGGCGATGTTGTCGCGGTTCCATGCCTCGCGCGCCTCGGACCCGCCGAGCGAGCCGACCCGGTTCAGCACGTGCAGGTTCGAGACCGGATGGATCTCGCAGGCGATGGCGAGCGCGATGGCCCGCACCCTCGCCCGCCCCGCCGGATCGGCGGGCAGCAGGGGGGGCGCGGCCACGGTCTCGTCGAGGTACTCGATGATGGCCAGCGACTGGGTCAGCCGCAGGCCGTCGGTCTCGAGCACCGGCACCAGCCCCTGCGGGTTGCGCACGAGATGCGCGTCAGAGCGCTGCGCGCCCGCCACGAGGTCGACGCTCCGGCTCTCGTAGGCGAGGCCCTTGAGCGCCAGCGCGATCCGCACCCGGTAGGATGCCGACGAGCGCCAGTAGTCGTGAAGAACGATCCCCCCCGCCATGCTCAGTCCCTGGCAGGAAGGATGGTGCCGGTGCAGGGGCCGAAGCCGATGCGGTAGCCGTCCCCCTGCGCATGGGCATAAAGGCCGATCTCGTCGCCGTCCTGAATGAAGGTGCGCTCTTCGCCGTTCACCGTCATCGGCTTCTTGCCGCCCTCGGTCATCTCGAGCAGCGCGCCGGTCTGTTCGGGCGCGGGGCCCGAGATCGTGCCCGACCCCAGCAGGTCGCCGACCCGCATCGGGCAGCCCGAGACCGTGTGATGCGCAAGCTGCTGGGCGCTCGAGTAGTACATCACGTTGTAGTTGGTCTCGCCCATCTGCTGGCCGTTCATGGTCCAGCCGATGGTCATGTCGTAGAAGCCCGGCCGCTCTTCCTGCAGGTAGGGCAGCAGCGGCACCTCGCGGGGGGCGCCCTCGCTGCGGAACGGCTCGAGCGCCGCCTGCGTCACGATCCACGGGCTGATGGTGGTGCCGAGCGCCTTGGCCTGGAACGGCCCCAACGGCTGGTATTCCCAGGCCTGGATGTCGCGCGCCGACCAGTCGTTCAGCAGCACGTAGCCGAAGATCATCCGCTCGGCCTCCGCGACGCTGACGCGCTCGCCCATGGTGCTGTCCATGCCAACGATGGCGCCGAGCTCGAGCTCGAGGTCGAGGCGGCGGCAGGCGGTCCATTCCGGCCCGTTCTCGCCCTTCACCTGCCCCATGGGGCGGCGGATGTCGGTGCCCGAGACGACCACCGACGAGGCGCGGCCGTTGTAGCCGATCGGCATGTGGGTCCACTGCGGCGGCAGCGCGTTCTCGGGGCCGCGGAACAGCGCGCCCACGTTGAAGGCGTGGTTCTTCGACGCATAGAAATCGGTGAACTCGGTGACCCGCACCGGCAGGTGCAGCGTGGCCTCGGCCATGGCCACCAGCGGCAGCGTCTCGTCGCCGCCCTCGGCCAGAAGCTCGGTCAGGCGGGCGCGGACGTCGTCCCAGACCGGGCGGCCGAGCGCGATGAAATCGTTGAGCCGGGGCGCCGCGAAGGTGCCCTCTGCCGACAGCAGCCCGCGCGCTTCGCAGGCCGCGAGGTCCACGATCATGTCCCCGATGGCGACACCGCAACGCGGCGCGCCGGAGCCCGTGGAGAACACGCCGAAGGGCAGGTTCTCGATGGGAAAATCGCACTCGGGATCGTTCGCCGCAGCCACCCAGCTGCGCCGCGGCATGTCGCCCTGTGGCATCTCGTGCCTCCTGTATTCTGGTCCTCCTGGGCGCCCCGCCAGTCGGGGGGCGCACGCCGGCGCGGGGCCGGTCCTGGGTGACTCTTACCGGATCTCGTTTCATTTGCAACCAGTTTTGTTGCAGGTGAAATGAAATCCGCAATCAACCCAGCACGGCGGCCAGCAGGTCGCTGGACTTCGACAGCCCGAGTTTCTGGTAGGCCCGTTGACGATAGGTCAGCACCGTGCCGTGGCTCAGCCCGAGCTCGGCCCCGGTCTCGGCAGCGGTGCGTCCGGCCAGGGTGCGGGCGCAGACCTCACGCTCGCGGCGGCTGAGGACAGGATGAGACTCGGCCAGCCGCGACTCGAGCTCGGCCACCAGCGACGGCGTCTCCGCCGGCCGCCGCGTCAGCCGCGTGAGCCCGGTGATGGCAAGCTGCGCCAGCGCGCCCAGCTGCGCCATGTCGATCTCGGCACCGCTCGCGCCGCGATGGTAGAAGGTGACCACGAGGCTGTGGTCGGCAAAGCGCCAGCCGAAGCAGAGCTTCTCCGAGAACTGCGGCCGCACGAAGCAGAGCTCGCGGTAGGCAGCCAGCTCAATGCTGTCGGCGGGAATGCGGCAGAGAAAGCCGCTGCCCGGCGGTGTCGCCTTCAAAGCCGCCACCGCCGGGTCGCTGCGGTGGAAGCGCCGGGCATGGGCGGCGGCGCGCTCGGCCACGTCGGCGAGATCGCTCGACGAGGCCAGCGTCTCGGGCGCGCCCTCCCCCGCGCGATAGGCGTAAAGCTCCTCGACCCCCGCCGCCGAATGCGCCGCGTCCAGCAGGCGCTCTGAAAATACCGAAAGATCCCGCGCGTCCAGCAGCACCGCGGCACGGTCCGGGTCGATCAATCCGACCGTTGTCATGACGTCCTCCCCCGTCTCCTCCACCTCTGTCCATACGCCTAATGACATACAGGTCAAGATCGTTTCATTAGAAACGAACTCGAATCCGCTGCACGTCAGCAGCCCCATCGGGAGTGAGAACCATGTCGAAACCCTTTGCATCCTCGGCCGACACCGCCGTGAAAACCGATACGCTGGAGATCCTTGGCGACGGCGTCTACGCGCTGACCGCCGAGGGCGATCCGAACGTGGGCGCGGTCGAGGGCGAGGATTTCGTCGTCGCCATCGAATCGCGCGCCACCCCCTCGGCGTCGCGGGACTGGCTCAACATCCTGCGCGAGCAGACCGACAAGCCGGTGCGCTACCTGATCCTGACCCACTACCACGCGGTGCGGGTGCTCGGCGCCTCGGCCTTCGACGCGGGCGACATCATCATGTCGGAAGCCTCGCGCGATCTGGTGGAAGAGCGCGGCGAGCAGGACTGGAAGAGCGAGTTCGGCCGCATGCCGCGCCTTGCCAAGAACGCCGACGAGGTGCCCGGCCTGACCTGGCCCACCATCACCTTCAAGGACAGCTACGACATCGAGCTCGGCGGCGACCGCGGCAAGCTCGAGCTGCGCTTCCTCGGCCGTGGCCACACCGGCGGCGACATCGCGGTCTGGCACGACAAGACCCGGACGCTCTACGCGGGCGACCTCGTGGAATCCAAGGCCGCGCTCTACACCGGCGACGCCTATCACTTCGACTGGGCCACCGGCACGCTCGACAACGTCAAGGCCTACCGCGCCGAGAACCTGATCGGCGGCCGCGGGGCGGTGTCGCGCGGCACCGAGGAAACCGACGCGGCGGTCGAGCAGACCCGCAAGTTCCTCAACGGCATGATCGACAACGTCGGCCGCGTCCACAAGGCGGGCGGCAGCCTCAAGGAAGCCTTCGAGGCGACCCGCGACGCGCTGGCCCCCGAGTTCGGCGCCTGGCCGATCTTCGAGCACTGCCTGCCCTTCGACGTGCAGCGGCTCTGGGACGAGTTCGACGGCATCGAGCACCCGCGCATCTGGACCGCCGAGCGCGACCGCGAGGTCTGGGCGAAGCTTCAGGACTGAGCGGAGCGAAGGGAGGAGACCATGGCAAACGTTGCAGGCATTCCTGTCTACAAGGAGATCGGCGCGACCCCGGCCCCGTCCGGGGCCGAGGATCACGCCCGGGTGGTGATCGTGGGCGCCGGCCCCGTGGGTCTGGCGATGGCGCTGGACCTCGGGCGGCGCGGCCACGAGATCACGGTGCTGAACCGGCTCGACTTCGTCGCCCACGCCTCGAAGGCGATCTGCTTCTCGAAGCGGTCGCTCGACATCCTCGACCGGCTCGGCGCCGGCGATCCTGCGGTCGAGAAAGGCGTCACCTGGAACACCGGCAAGGTGTTCTGGGGCACCGGCGAGGAGCCGGTCTACCAGTTCGACATGCTGCCGGTGAAGGACCAGAAGCGCCCCGGCTTCATCAACATCCAGCAGTATTACATCGAGGAATATCTCCTCGATGCCTGCCAGGCGCTGCCCAACATCGACCTGCGCTGGGGCCATTGCGTCGAAGACGTGACGCCGCACGATACGGGCGCGCGGCTCGAGGTGTCGACCGAGGCCGGTCATTACAGCCTCGAGGCCGAGTGGCTGATCGCCTGCGACGGCTCGCGCTCGACCGTGCGCGAGAAGCTCGGGCTCGACTTCGAGGGTCGGGTGTTCGAGGACAACTTCCTCATCGCCGATATCCGCATGAAGAAGGAGATGCCCTCCGAGCGTTGGTTCTGGTTCGACCCGCCATTCAACCCCGGCCGCTCGGCGCTGATGCACAAGCAGCCCGACGACGTCTGGCGGCTCGACTTCCAGCTCGGCTGGAACATCGACCGCGCCGCGGCGATCCGGCCCGAGAACGTCGAGCCCTTCATCCGCGCGATGCTGGGCGACGTCGAGTTCGAACGCGAATGGTACTCGGTCTACACCTTCCAGTGCCGCCGCATGGCCCGCTTCGTGCACGGCCGGACGATCTTTGCCGGGGACAGCGCGCATCTGGTCTCGCCCTTCGGCGCGCGCGGCTGCAACGGCGGGTTCGCCGACATCGACAACCTCGGCTGGAAGCTCGACCTCGTGCTGCGCGGCGAGGCGGACGAGGCGCTCATCGCCACCTACAACGAGGAGGCGGTCGCGACGGCGGACGAGAACATCCTGAACTCGACCCGCTCCACCGACTTCCTGACGCCCAAGTCCGAGGCCAGCCGGGCGCTGCGCGACGCGGTGCTGGAACTGGCGCAGGACCACGCCTTCGCGCGGCCCTTCGTCAACTCCGGTCGGCTCTCAACCCCGGTAAGCTACCCGCAGAGCGCGCTCTCGACGCCCGACGAGGACGTTTGGACGGGCGGCGTGGCGCCGGGGGCCCCGGTGCTTGACGCGCCGCATGGCAACGGCTGGCTCCTCGACCGGCTGGGCGGTGAGTTCGTGCTGGTCACCCACGCATGGCAGGGTCCGGTGCCCGCGGGCGTGCGCGTGCTCGCGGTCGACGGGCTCGCGGCCGAACGGCTGGCGCTGCCCGAGGGCGCGGCCTGTCTCGTGCGCCCCGATCAATACTTGGCGGCGCGCTGGCTGACGCCCGACGCGGCGCGGATCGAGGCGGCGCTGCAACGCGCCAAGGGAGGAAAGACATGGCTCAACTGATCACCACCCCGAACCTGACCGGGCACGACGACATCTACGAGGCCCTGATCGGCCTGCACGAGGGCCTGACCGAAGCCGAGAGCCTCGGCACATGGTCGCGGCTGGCGCTGCTGCTGATCAACCACATCGGCGACCGCGAGGCCATCGACCAGGCCATCGCACTTGCCCGCCCGGCGGCCCGCGCCGCCTGAGCCGGGCACGCAAGCTGGGGTCTGTCCTCCTTTTCGGGGGACAGACCCGACCCCGTCTGCCACGCTATGACTCCGGCGACACGCACGAGGGAGGACATGCGATGAGACCGGCAGGCCGCAGCGAGACCGACTCGCTCTATTTCACCTATCCCAGGTTCGGGACCCCCGCCCGACGCCCGGCCCCCGGCGCGCCCGTGGCCATCGTCGGCGCCGGCCCCGTCGGCATGACCGCGGCGCTGGCGCTGGCGCGCGAGGGCGTGCGCTCGGTGCTCTTCGACGCCAAGGACACGTTCAACGACGGCAGCCGTGCGATCTGCGTCTCGCGCTCGAGCTTCCACATCCTCGAGCGCCTCGGCGCGGTGGCGCCCTTCCTCGGGAAGGCGCTCGGCTGGACCATGGGGCGGTCGTTCTACCGCGGCCGCCAGATCCTCGAGTTCGAGATGCCGGACGGGCCCGGCGAGAAGTTCCGCCCGATGTACAATCTCCAGCAGCAATACATCGAGGACTACCTGTGGCGCGCGGTCTCGGCCTCGCCGCTGATCGAGACCCGCTGGCAGAGCCGCGTCACCGCCACCGAGGACCTCGAGGGCCGTGTGCGCCTCACGGTCGAGGACCCGCACGGACCCTATTCCTGCGAGGCACCGTGGGTGCTTGCCTGCGACGGCGCCCGCAGCCCGGTGCGCCGGCAGCGCGGGCTGCGGCTGCGGGGCGAGAACTACGAGGGGCGCTACGTGATCGCCGACGTGCGCATGGCGCATGACTACCCGACGATCCGCCGCGCGCTCTTCGATCCCTCCTGCCGCCCGGGCGGGACGGTGCTGATCCACCGCCAGCCCGACGACATCTGGCGCATCGACTACCAGCTCCGCGACGACGAGGACGAGGCCGCCGCCATCGCCGAGCCCGAGGTGCGCCGCAGCGTGCAGGCGGTGCTCGACGAGATCGGCCATGACGGCGCGTGGGAGCTCGAGTGGTGGAGCGTCTATTCCGCCAACACGCTGGCGCTCGACGACTACCGCGACGGGCGGGTGTTCTTCGTCGGCGACAGCGCCCATATCGTGCCGATCTTCGGGGTACGCGGGCTCAACAACGGGCTCGCCGACGCCATGAACATCGGCTGGAAGCTGGGCTGGGTGCTGCAGGGGCGCGCCGGCGAGGCGCTGCTCGACAGCTACTCGCCCGAGAGGCGCGGCGCCACGCTCGACGTCTTCGCCAATGCCTCGAAGAGCGCGCGTTTCATGACGCCCGCGACCCACGGCTGGCGGCTGATGCGCGACGCGGCGCTGTCGCTGGCGCTCGATCACGGCTTTGCCGGCCAGCTTGCCAACCCGCGTCAGATGACGCCCTACACCTATGCCGACAGCCCCGACGTCCTGACCGGCGAGGGCTCGCACAAGGGCCCGGTGCCCGGCGCCCACCTGCCCGGGGCGCGCTGCGGCGCGGGCTTCCTGTCGGACCTCATGGGCCCGGGATTCACCGCGATCTGCACCGATCCCGCCACCGCCGCGGCACTGCCCGAGGCCCCGGGGCTCAGGGTCGTGACGCTCGCCCCCGGCACGCCCGCGGCAGAGGCGCTCGGCGCGACGCCGGGCAGCGCCTTCCTGGTGCGGCCCGACCTGCATCTGGCCGCGCGCTGGCGCAGCGCCACCCCCGGGGACATCCTGTCGGCCTTCCGGCAGGTCTCCCATGAAATCCCCCAAGCAGAGGAGATCGTGGCATGAGCCCCGATGAGGTCGAAACCGTCTACGAGGCCATGGCCCGCCAGATCGACGCCGTGGGCACGGAACACTCCGAGCTCTTCCTCGCCAAGCTGGCGCTGCTGCTGGCCGAGCGGCTGGACGACACCAAGGCCGCGCTCGACGCCATCGCCTCGGCAGCCGCGAACCTCGCGCGTTAGCGCGGGCGGCAGAGCGCGAAGAGCGCGCCGCGCGACGAGATGCCGAGCTTCTCGTAGGCGCGGCGCCGGTAGGTCGCGACGGTCGAGACGGTGACGCCCATGTCGCCCGCGATGATCTCGGCCTTGCGACCGTCGAGGATGCCCATGCAGACCTGGGCCTCGCGCTCGCTGAGCAGGGCCAGCGGCGCGGGCGTGGCGCTGGCCGGCAGGCCCTCGAAATGCATCAGCACCAGCCGCCCGAGGATGCGCGCCAGCGCCGGGGCGATCTTGGCGGGGCGGTCCTCGGCGGCGTAGAGATAGACCGCGAGCCGCCGCGTCGCCCCGGCCATCAGCACCGCGAGCTTGCCGCCCAGCATCGGCTGGCGGAAGAAGATCTCCCAGTAGTCCTCGCCCATGCCCGGCGCGGGCGCGGCGAGCGGCACCACCTCGCAGGCGCCCGCGGGCATCGCGAGCAGGCGCGGCAGCAGCGGGTCCTGGCGGAACCAGCCGTCGAGATAGCGCGCCGCCAGCGCCTCGCCGAGGCGCAGCGCCGAGAAATTCGCCGAGACGAGGCAGGAGGCACGCTCGGCCGACAGCTCGAAGACCATGAGCTGGCGCGGCCCGAGGCTGCGCACCAGTTCGGCGAGGCGCGGCAGGAACGCCGGGCGGCCGCAGCAGGCGAGGCAATCGTCGATCAGCTCGAGCGCGCCGTCGCTTTCGGCCGCGGGGCTCATGCCGCGGGCGCCGCGCCGTCGTCCTCTGCGTCGGGGACGGCGGCGGCGGGCATGGCGATGAGCCGGGTCAGCGCCTCCTCGAGGACCGACGCCCCCTCCCCCAGCTCGGCCATGAGCTCGGCCTGAAAGGCCTCGGCGATGCGTCCCAGCCGTTCCATCAGCGCCCGCCCCTCGGGCGTCAGCTCCAGCACCACCAGCCGGCGGTCGGTCTCGTGCCCGGACTTGCGCAGATAGCCCGCACCCTCGAGCCGCGCCGCGGCCCGGCTCACCATCGACTTGTCGAGGTTCACCCGCGCGTGGATGTCGCGCACGCTGACCTGGCCCGAGTGGTTGAGATGCGCCAGCACCCGCCATTCCGGGATCGTCAGACCCGCCTCGGCGCCGTAGCGCGCGGCGAATCTGCGGCTGACCTGAGAGGCGGCCACCGACAGGCGGTAGGGCAGGAAATCGTCGAGTTGAAACGTCATCGGTGCTCCTTTCCCAATGAAAGGCAGGATTTCGTTGCGATCACAACAAAAAACCGTGTCGCGGCAAGACCCGGATTGACTTCGTTGCATCGGCAACGGTATTTTCGTTGCAAGAGCAATGATCTCTCGCGAGGAGGACGCCAGATGACTGCACACGACCTGCCCAAGGGCATGATCCGCGCCACCGCAACCACCGGCACGCACGAGGGCTACATGCCCGGCTTCGGCAACGACTTCGAAACCGAGGCGCTGCCCGACGCGCTGCCGCAGGGCCAGAACAGCCCGCAGAAGTGCAACTACGGGCTCTATGCCGAGCAGCTCTCGGGCACCGCCTTCACCGCGCCGCGCGGCCAGAACGAGCGGACCTGGTGCTACCGGATCCGCCCCTCGGTGCATCACACCGGCCGCTTCAGCCCGATCGACGTGCCCTACTGGAAGACCGCGCCCAACATCCTGCCGCACGATCCCAACCGGCAGAACATCATGAGCCTCGGCCAGTACCGCTGGGACCCGATCCCCGTCCCCGAGCAGGAGCTCACCTGGATCACCGGGATGCGCACCATCACCACCGCCGGTGACGTCAACATCCAGGTCGGCATGGCGAGCCACGTCTACCTCGTCACCGCCTCGATGGAGGACGAGTACTTCTTCTCCGCCGACAGCGAGCTGCTGGTGGTGCCGCAGGAGGGCCGGCTGCGCTTCTGCACCGAGCTCGGCGTCATCGACATCGAGCCCAAGGAGATCGCCATCCTGCCGCGCGGGCTGGTCTATCGCGTCGAGGTGCTCGAAGGGCCCTGCCGCGGTTTCGTCTGCGAGAACTACGGGCAGAAGTTCGACCTGCCCGGCCGCGGCCCGATCGGCGCCAACTGCCTTGCCAACCCCCGCGACTTCAAGTGCCCGGTGGCGGCCTACGAGGACCGCGAGGTGCGTTCGCGCGTGGTGGTGAAATGGTGCGGCCAGTTCCACGAGACCTGGATCGGGCACTCGCCGCTCGACGTGGTGGCGTGGCACGGCAACTACTGCGCCTACAAGTACGACCTGCGCACCTACTCGCCGGTGGGCGCGATCCTGTTCGACCACCCCGACCCCTCGATCTTCACCGTGCTGACCGCGCCGTCGGGGCAGGAAGGCACCGCCAACATCGACTTCGTGCTGTTCCGCGAGCGCTGGATGGTGGCCGAGCACAGCTTCCGCCCGCCGTGGTACCACAAGAACATCATGTCCGAGCTGATGGGCAACATTTACGGGGTCTACGACGCCAAGCCGCAGGGCTTCGCGCCGGGCGGCATCAGCCTGCACAACTGCATGCTCCCGCACGGTCCCGACCGGGATGCCTTCGAGGGCGCCTCGAACGCGGCGCTGAAGCCCGAGAAGCTCGACAACACCATGTCCTTCATGTTCGAGACGCGCTTCCCGCAGCACCTCACCGAATTCGCCGCCAGGGAGGCGCCGATGCAGGAGGAATACATCGAGGTCTGGGATCACCTCGAGAAGAAGTTCGACGGCACACCCGGCGTGAAGTGACGCCTTCCGCCTCGTGAAAAAGGGCCCCCTCGCGCTGGAGCGAGGGGGCCTTCCTTATTTCAGGAGGCTGCTGTCAGCCCGTCAGCCCATGGCGCGGGCAAGCATCCGCGTCGCCAGCGCCGCATCGAAAGGCGCGGGGTTGGCCGCCGCGCAGGGGTCCCTGAGCGCCAGCGCGATGACCTCGTCCTGCCGTTCGGCCACGACGCCGAGCTCCGCCAGACCCGCCGGGATGCCAAGCCGGTCGCGCAGCCCCTCGAGCCACGCGATCACGCTTTCCGCCTGCCGCCCCGGCAGGTCCAGAAGCTGCGCGAGCTCCGTCAGCCGCGGGCGGGCGTGCTCGATGTTCTCGGCGGTCACGTGCGGCAGCAGGATGGCGTTCAGCAGCCCGTGCGGCAGGTCGTAGACCGCCCCCAGCGCGTGGCTCAGCGCGTGCACGCCGCCCAGTCCCTTCTGCAGCGCCACGCAGGCCATGCCCGAGGCCACAAGCATGTCGGCCCGTGCCTCGAGATCGCTGCCGTTCTCGCAGGCGCGCGGCAGCGCCTCCTTGATCATGCGCAGCGCCTGCAGCGCCAGCCCGTCGGCCATCGGGTGGAAGTTAGGCGTGATGAAGGTCTCGAGCGCGTGGCAGAGCGCGTCCATGCCGGTGCTGGCTGTCAGCCCCTGCGGCAGGCCCACGGTCAGCTCGGGGTCGAGGATCGCGATGCCGGGCATCATGATCGGGTGGAAGATGATCATCTTCCGGCCCGCCTCGGTGTCGGTGATGATCGACGACCGGCCCAGCTCCGAGCCCGTCCCCGCAGTGGTGGGCACCGCCACGACCGGCACCGGGTCGGTGGTGTCGACGCGGGTCCAGTTGTCGCCCACGTCCTCGAAATCCCAGATCGGGCGGGTCTGGCGCACCATCAGTGCCACCGCCTTGGCCGCGTCGAGCGCGCTGCCGCCGCCGAAGGCGATCACGGCGTCATGACCCCCGGCACGGAAGGCCGCGACGCCGGCATCCACCGCGGCGCCGGTGGGGTTCGGATGCACTTCGGAGAAGAGGCCGAAGGCCACGCCCGCGTCCCGCAGCACCCCGCGCGCGCGCTGCGCGGGCTCGAGCGAGACCAGCGCCGCGTCGGTCACGAAAAGCGGGTTGGACGCGCCGAGCTCGGCCAGCGCCGCAGGCAGCTCGGCGATGCGTCCGGCGCCGAAGCGGATGGCGGTGGGCCACGACCAGTTGCGGTCAGGCCGGGTAGAGAAATCCAGCATGGGGAACTCCGGTAGTTTTGGGGTGTCGTGAGGGGTCAGAACAGCTCGAGATAGCGCCGGATCTCCCAGTCGGTGACCTGGCGGAGGTAGTCCTTGACCTCGTGGCGGCGGGAAAGGACGAAATGATCGACGAAGGCGTCGCCAAACAGCGTCCGGGCGGTGTCGCTGGCCTCGAGCCGGTCCGCCGCCTCCACGAGATCGCGGGGGAAGCGGGTCTCGGGCACGGGCGTGACCTCGTAGGCGCTGCCGTCGAGCGGCTGCCCGGGATCGACCTCGTTCTCGATGCCCCAGAGCCCGGCGGCGAGGCACATGGCCATCACTGCGTGCGGGTTGGAATCCGCCGAGGGCACGCGGAATTCGACCCGCGTCGCCTCGGGGCTGTCGTTGATGATGCGCACGGCTGCGGTGCGGTTCTGCACGCCCCAGCTGGCCCAGGTCGGCGCCCAGGCCCCCGGCACCAGCCGCTTGTAGGCGTTGACCGAGTGCGCCGTCAGCACCAGCATCTCGGGCATCAGCCGCAGCAGCCCGCCGATGAAGTGCCGCGCGTCCTGCGACAGCCCGTCGGGGGCGTCGGGGTCATGGAACACCGGCGCGCCGTCGCGCTGCAGCGAGACGTGGAAGTGCCCCGACTGGCCCGAGAGCCCCGGGTCGAGCTTCGACATGAACACCGTCGTCAGCCCGGCGCGCGCGAAATAGGCCCGCGCGAAGTTGCGGAAGAGCGCCGCGTCATCGGCGGCGCGGATCCCCTGAACGGCGGCCAGCGGAGCCTCGAAACAGCCCGGCCCGAGCTCGGTGTGGAGGCTGTCGAGCCCGATGCCCAGCGTCTTCATGCAGGCGCGCAGCCCGTCGAAGAGATCGCCGTAGGAGGCGGCGGACTGCAGCGAGTAGGTGCGGTTGGCCTTGGCGAAATGCTGCAGGTCCCGGTAGTTCTTGGCGCGCAGGCTGTCGGCGGTCTCGTCGAGCAGGAAGAACTCGTACTCGAAGGCCGCGGTCACCTCGAAGCCCATGGCCCCGGCCCTGTCGAGCTGACGCGCAAGCTGGTTGCGTGGCGAGTTCTCGCCGTACGCTCCGGTGAAATCGGCGATGGCCACCCCGGCGCGCGGGCCGAAGGGCCAGTGGCGGATGGTCTCGGGATAGACCCTGGCGGGACGGTCGATGTAGGTGCGGTCGTCCTCCCACTGCATCTCGGCGCTGTCCCAGGCGTGGATGACGTCGCAGAAGCTGTAGCCCCTTTTTATCAGTTTCGCCGCCTTCTTCGCGTCCACGAGCTTATGCCGGAACAGCCCGTCGAGATCGAAGATCCCCACGTGCAGGTCGTCGTACTCGGTGAGATCCGTGGCTGTCGTCGCATCCATGTCAGGCGGATTCCTTCACTGCAGTTGCGGGCGCCGTGGCGGCGACCTCCTTCAGGTTGGGCGCGCGCGGGTCGCCGCCGCGCGGCGGCAGGCGGTCGGCCTGCAGCGCGCCCAGCGTCGCGGCAAAGGTGCGTGCGGCGGCGGCCTGCTCGTCGGCCAGCGCCTGCGTCAGCGCGCTGCGGGCCGCGACACCGGCGCCCGGCGCCGGCGCCGCCGCACGGTCCAGCGCGCGGGTCTCGATGAGCCCGGTCAGCACCGCGGGCGCCTCGTCCGCGTCCCGCACCCGTTCCGGCGTCAGGCGCTGCAGGTCCATGTCCGGAAGCCCGACCTCGGTGCCGGCGGACAGGCGCGACCATTCCGCCCCGTTGCCGATGGCGAGCCCGTGCTCGTTCACGCCATGCTCGAAGCCCCACATCCGCGACGGGCGCGAACCCACGTGGGCGGAGGTGTGGGCGACCCGCGGGATCTCGACAAAGGTCATCCGGACCATGGCGCCCTCGGGGTGGTCGGCGGCGGGGATGCGGGTGAAATACTGCGCCTCGTTCGGCTCTCGGCCCGAGGTCTTGGCGAGGCAGGTTCGCCCGGTCCCGGTGATCGTGCCCATGGCGATCATGGTGTCACACATTCTGGCTCTCCGTCTTTGCCGCCCAGCGGTCCAGCGAGCGGGCGATGGTCGGCGCCGCCTCGGGCAGGCGGCGCATGTCGTCGTGTTCCGGCGCGGTGGTGACCCGCTCGACGCTGCCGCGCTCTACGATGCGGTCCCCGAGCATCATGCCGACACCGTGCGACAGGAAACGCAGGACCGAAAGGTCATGCGATACCGCAAGGCAGCTGAGCCCGCGATCCGGGCGAAGGTCTGCCAGTAGGTTGAGCACCTGCGCCCGGATCGACACGTCGAGCGCCGAGACGTGCTCGTCGAGCAGCAGCATCTCGGGCTCTCGCTCGGGCTCGGGCACCAGCGCCCGGGCGATGACGACGCGCTGGCGCTGGCCTCCGAAAGCTGCTCTGGCACCCGCGTCGGGAAGTCCGACGGCAGACCCACGCTCTCGAGCATCTCGCCCGCCTTGCCGCGCCGCCCGGGGCCGGCGCCGATGCCGATGGCGGTCAGGGTGATCAGCAGCCCCGCCAGCCTCGACGGCTTGGAGAGCGTGCAGCCCGGCATGGCGATGCGCCGCCGCGGCGGTCGCCATGTTCCCCGACCACGCCGAGAGCACGGAGTTGCGCACCCCCTGCGTGAAGAGCGCGATCAGCGGCAGCGCCAGCGCCGGCAGCACCAGCGACACCGGCCCGACATAGCCCACCGCCGGAAAGAGCCCGGTGCCCACCGCCACGACGGTCAGCAGAAGCAGCGCCACCCAGAAGTTGGGCGCCGACTGGAACACGAGGCAGATGCCGAGGATCATCCGGTCCGCGAGCCTCTCGGCGCGCACCGCCGACCACGCTCCGAGCGGGATCGCGACGGCGAGCGCGAAGACCAGCCCCGAGCCCGCCGGCGCCGCGGTGAAGGGCCGCGCCTTCATCACCATCCCGAGCGCAGGCCCTGCAAGAAATAGGATTCCAAGAAGTCGAGCTTCAGCATGTCGCCGAGGAACATCAGGGACTGGTGCAGGATCGGTTGACCCCGGCCCTGCAGGACCCGGATCTCGGCCTTTGCCGCATCGGTCGCCGTGGCGGCGATCACCGCGACGGGATCGCCCGGCACGAGGCGCAGGACAAGGAAGATGAGTGTCACGACGCCCAGCAGAACCAGGAGCGCCTGACCAAGACCGAGAAGAGACCGAACAAGACCATCCAAACGAAGAAGATCAGTCCAGGGCCAGATCCAGAAGCAGGTGATGTCGACGGGCCGCAGCAGATTCGCCGCCGCGGAGAGCGGGGTCATCACGCCAAGGCTCGGGTTCGCCATCTACAGGAAGACGAAACCGACCACGCCGAGGGCGCGGTCGATCACCGCCAGAAGCCCCGCCCCGGCGGGTCCGGTGGCGTCGCTCATTGCGCCGCCCGGGCTTCGTTCACCGCGTCAACAGCGCCCTCGGGCAGCTCGCCCGCGGCGGCCATGTCGTCATAGACCCCCGAGAGCTTCTCGACGAAGCGCCCCATGTCGGGCTCGACACGGGCCACGCCCCGCCCCTCGAGCGAGCCGATCATGCCCGAGGCGCGTTTCTCGAGCACCGCCTTGGAATACTCACCCGCCTCGGCGTGGGCCTTCCCGATGGCGGCGCGTTCCTCGTCGGTGAGCCCTTCCCAAGCGCGCTCGGTGACCATGCAGGCCACCGACCGGAAGTACTCGTCGGTGCGGGTGATAATCTTGGCCCCTTCGCAGAAGCGCATCGACGCGATCAGCGAGATCGGGCCGGTCGTGGCCTCCACGAGGCCGGTGGACGTCATGCCATGGCGAAACGTCCAGCGGAACAGCTGCCGGACTCCGTCGGCAGGGTCTTGCCCTCGGCGAGCCCGGCGCCCGGTTCATGCCCCCATTGGCCGTGGGCGAAGATCAGCACCACGTTCGACGCGCGCGGCGCGCCTGAAGCTCTGCGACAGCCCCGCAGAAATCCTGCAGCGCCGCGCCCTCGAAGCTCTGCGACGGCAGACCGAGATCTCGCGAAACGCACCCCTGCCCGCCCGCTCCCGAAGGGCGTGTCCGAGGTCTATAGGTTGAGATCCCCTCCTCACGGACGAGATCGTCGTGGCGCGCGGAGCCCAGACCCTCGCGGTAGATCTCAGGGTCGGGCCCGGGCGGGTTCTGCATGGCGCGCGAGGATTTCAGCGCCCGGCCGTTGCGACTGTCGAGCAGCCAGCGCGGGATCCGGGGGCCGGATTTCATCGCCCGGGCCTTGCTCACGGTCACCGGCCCGTCGGGGTCGAGGGACCAGTTGGGGATCTTGCGCAGCATCCCCGGCATAGCGGAGGGCGTGCAGGTGTTGGGCCCGATGGCGCCGCCGTTGCCAAAGGAGCAGGCCGCCGCCGGGCCCGGGACGGCCGCGTCCTCGGCCAGCCCGTCGGCGCTGCGGGTGTAAGCGATGGTCGTGACGGCGCACGAGATGGCCTCGAACCCCGCCTTTCCGATCCTCCGAAGAGGACCCGCGCCGCCGACCGCCGCAGCCTCAGCGCCGCCGACCGCCGCCCGGCGCGCCCTGCCCCGCGCGCGCGTCGCACGGCGGCGACACAAGGCCCCTCCGGGGCAACCGTGATCGCGGGGAGATGGTGGCCCCATACATCCGCAAGGCATGTGAAAAGCGCGATACGCGAGGCACACGCTATGATAGAATGACGCTGGCGCGGATTCCGCGCAAAGGGCATCCGGGGACAGGGCTTCACCGGCAGGACGACCGTCCCGCCGCCCGAGGCCCCGCCCCGCACGGACAAAGGACATCTCGCATGCGTAGTCTTATCGCAACCGTGGTGCTTGCCGGAGTGCTCGGCACGGCGGCCACGGCACAGGACGGCGGCCAGGACCTCAACCAGGCGGCAAGCGATCCGACCGCCTCGCTCACCGCCTACGTGTTCCAGGATTTCTACACGTCGCGCTATCACGGGCTCGACGACGCCGACGGCAACCGGCTTCAGTTCCGGCTGGCCATTCCCTACACGCTGGGCAGCACCAACAACATCTTCCGCCTGACCCTGCCCTACGTGACCTCGAGCCCCGGCGACAGCGAGGGCTGGTCCGACGCCACGGTCTTCAACCTCACCACCTTCGACCGCAGCTGGGGCCGCTTCGGGCTCGGCGCCGTGGCGCTGCTGCCGGTGGGCGACGACGACCTGACCACCGACCGCTGGGGCCTCGGCCCGGCCGCGGGCTTCATCGCGCAGGCCAACTGGGGCATCTGGGGCCTGTTCAACCAGAACATCATCGACATGGGCGGCGACGGCGACCGCGACCCGGTCAATGTCTCGGTGCTGCAGCCGATCTTCTCGGTCACACTGAACGACGGCTGGTCGATCGGCAGCTCGGACATGTCCTTCACCTACGACTGGGAACAGGACGAGTTCGTCTCGATCCCCGTCGGCCTCCAGCTCAGCAAGCTGGTGACCTTCGGCACCACACCGGTCCAGCTTGGCCTGAGCTACGAGTACAATTTCTACGACGACGCCCACGGGCCAGAGGACGTCTGGGGCTTCACCGTGAAGGTGCTGTCTCCGTAAGACGCCGGTGCTAGGGGGCCTGCACCGGCCCCCGGCCCAGCATCCGCGCGAAGGGTGTCACCGCCCAGGCCCGCCACGTCGCGCGCGGGGTGATCTTGGCGACGAGGCCCAGCCCGGCGGCCTGGTCGATGAGCTTCTGCGCCCCGCGCGGTGTGATCTGCAGCGCCTGCGCCGCGCCGGGCCCGGTGACGATGGGACGGGTCTTGAGCAGGTCGAGGAACTGCGGCAGGCGCGA
>Ga0208328_1000307_pt1 | contig 24406 bp, 24 predicted proteins | sample DeeseametaMP2633_FD_184170 | JGI IMG/M metagenome (GOLD analysis project Ga0208328, IMG submission 184170) | Marine microbial communities from the Deep Atlantic Ocean - MP2633 (SPAdes) | ecosystem: Environmental > Aquatic > Marine > Unclassified | place: Northeast of Antigua and Barbuda, North... | reverse complement strand
TTTGCCGCGGCGAGGGGCCGCCATGACTGAGCGCACGATCAGGCTGGATCTTCTGGCGCGCGTCGAGGGCGAAGGGGCGCTCTACGTGAAGCTGCGCAGCGACGAGATCGAGACGCTCGAGTTCCGGATCTTCGAACCGCCGCGCTTCTTCGAGGCCTTGCTGCGGGGACGTCCCGCGACCGATGCGCCGGACATCACCTCGCGGATCTGCGGCATCTGCCCGGTGGCCTATGTCATGAGCGCGAGCCAGGCCGTCGAGCAGGCGCTCGGCATCGCGATCTCCGCCGAGATCCGCGCCCTGCGGCGGCTGATCTACTGCGGCGAGTGGATCCAGAGCCACGTTCTGCACGCGGCGATGCTGCACGCGCCGGACTTCCTCGGCCTGCCCGATGCGATGGAGATCGCGCGCGCCGAGCCCGATCTCGTGCGCACGGCGCTTCGGCTGAAGAAGCTCGGCAACACCCTGATGGAGGTCATCGGCGGCCGCGCCGTACACCCGGTCAACACGCGCGTCGGCGGCTTCCACCGTGCGCCCGACGCGGACCGCATCGCGGAGTTGGTGCCAGAGCTTGAATGGGGCGCCGGGGCCGCCCGCGACATGGCGCTTGCCTTTTCGCGCTTCGCGTTTCCCGACGACGAGGCCGACTACACCTTCGTCTCGCTGGTGAACCCCGACGAATACCCGATCCTCGAGGGCCGCATCGGCTCCAACCGGGGGCTCGACATCGGCATCGAGGCCTTTTCCGGGGCGATCCGGGAAAGCCAGGTCGCCCACTCGAACGCGCTGCACGCCCATCTGGCCGACGGGGCGCCCTACATGGTCGGTCCGCTGGCGCGCTACGCCAACAATCACGACCGGCTGCCCGAGGCCTGCCGCCGGACCGCGCGCGAGGCTGGGCTGGGCCCGGTGGAGAGAAACCCCTTCAAGTCCATACTCGTGCGCATGATCGAGGTCCAGTTCGCCTGCCTCGAAGCGCTCCGACTGGCGCAATCCTACGTGGCGCCATCGCCGGCCTGCATCGAGGCGCCGCCGCGCGCGGGCGAAGGCTTCGGCTGCACCGAGGCGCCGCGCGGGATCTGCCATCACGGCTACGTCCTCGACGAAGACGGCACGATCGTGTCGGCCCGCATCGTGCCGCCGACCTCGCAGAACCAGCCGCAGATCGAGGCCGACCTCGCGCGTGTCGTCCTGAGCTCGCTGGATCTGGACGACGACGCGCTCCGGCAGCGCTGCGAACAGGCGATCCGGAACTACGATCCCTGCATTTCCTGCGCCACCCATTTCCTCAAGCTGACGGTGGACCGTGCCTGATCCCCGCCCCGCCTTTTCGCTGTTCATCGGGGTGGGCCACCCGTTCCGCCGCGACGACGCGGTCGGGCCATGGCTGGCGGAGAGGCTGGCGCAGGCCGGGTGCCGCGCGCTTGCGCACACCGGCGACGGGGCGGACCTCGTGGGGTGCTTCGGGATGGCCACGGACATCCTCATCGCGGATACCACGCAGAGCGGCGCCCCGCCCGGACACATCCGCCTGATCGACGCGCGCGCCGCCCCCCTGCCCGACCGCACGTTCCGCAACTCAACCCACGAACTCGGGCTCGCCTTCGCGATCGAGACCGCACGGGCGCTTGGTCTCCTCCCCCGTTCGCTCTGGGTTTTGGGGATCGAGGGGCAGGACTTCGGCTTCGGCGAAACCCTGTCGCCCGCGGTTGCCCGTGCTGCGGAGGCTCGGGTCGACTGGCTGCTGGAACGCCACGACGGGCCGGCCCGGGGCCGCCAGCCCCCGCCGGGACCGCGCGCCGGAAAGGCAGCGCCCTGAGATGAGCCCGCCTCCTGCTCCGGCAAGGCGACTGCCGCGCCGCGCCAAACTCCGACCGACCGGGCGACATTGGGCACCCCCGCGAACGGCCAGCAGGCATCGGGAGATCGCGGCTCGTTTCAGTTGAAACCCGCGCCGCGTCCCCTGCCCGCGACCAAGCTCCGCGACCGATCTTCGCAAGGACGGCAAGACGCATTGCGCCGATGGGCCCGGAGCGACAATGCTTGCACGGGCCGGTCCGGCGAGAGGCGACTCCACAGCCACGCCGAACCAACAGAATGCCTCCCGGAGGGACAGGAGACATGGCAGACCGCGACGACAGCGCGCCGTTTCACGCGCTCGGGCACCCGGAGGTGCTCGGCAGTTTGCGCACGTCCCCGGAGGGGCTGAGCGACGCGGATGCGCAGCTTCGTCTCGCCGAGCATGGGCCGAACCAGCTTCCCGAGCCTGCCGGGCGGCCGGCGCTGGTCCGGTTTCTCCTGCAGTTCCGGAATGTGCTGATCTACGTGCTGATCGGGTCCGCGGTGATCACCGCCGCCCTGCAGCACTGGGTCGATACCGGTGTCATCCTCGCGGTGGTCCTGATCAATGGCGTGATCGGTTTCGTGCAGGAGGGACGCGCGGAACAGGCGATGCTCGCGATCCGGGGCATGCTGGCGCCGCGGTGCTCGGTCCTGCGGGATGGGCGGCGTCGCGGCATTGACGCCGCAGAGCTGGTTCCCGGCGACATCGTCCTCGTCGAAGCCGGGGACCGCGTTCCCGCCGACCTGCGGCTGATCGAGGCCCGCGCGCTCAAGGCAGAGGAAGCCATCCTGACGGGCGAGTCCATCCCGGTCGACAAGGGCATCGCGCCGGTTGCCGCGGCGAGCCCCCTCGGGGATCGCAGCTGCGTGCTGTTCTCGGGAACGATGGTCGTCGCGGGCACCGGCCGTGGCGTGGTCGCCGCCACCGGCAGCGCCACCCAGATCGGACAGATCAGCGGGCTGCTGTCGCAGGTCGAGACGGTGAAGACCCCGCTGCTGACCCAGATGGACCACTTCGCGCGCCTGCTCACGGGGATCATCCTGATCGTGGCCGCAACGCTCCTCGCCTACGGCTACCTCGTGCGGCATCTGGTGTTCGCCGACCTCTTCATGGCGGTGGTCGGCCTCTCGGTCGCCGCGATCCCCGAGGGGCTCCCGGCGGTGCTGACCATCACGCTCGCGGTCGGGGTCCAGCAGATGGCCCGGCGCAACGCCATCGTCCGCCGCCTGCCCGCCATCGAGACCATAGGCGCGGTCTCGGTGATCTGCACCGACAAGACCGGCACGCTGACCCGCAACGAGATGATGGTGGCACGCCTCGCGGCGGCAGAGCGCGTCTACACGGTCAGCGGCAGCGGATACGCCCCCGACGGCAGCATCCGTCGGTCCGATGCCGAAGTGAGACCGCAGGACGATGCCCTGCTGATGGCCTTCGCCCATGCCACCGGACTTTGCAACGACGCGCTCCTGCATGCGCATGGCGATGGCTGGCAGGTCGAGGGGGATCCGATGGAAGGCGCCCTCATGGCGCTGGCGGGCAAGATCACCGGCGACGGCCCCGCTCCCCTGCGCCAGTGGAGCCGGACCGACACGATCCCGTTCGACGCCGCGCACCGCTACATGGCCACGCTGCACCACGACCACGAGGGGCACAGCCGCATCCACGTGAAGGGCGCCCCGGAGGCGATCCTGCCGCTGTGCCGCGACCAGCTCGCACCGGATGGCGCACCGGCGCCGCTGGATGCCGGTCGCTGGCACGACACGGTGGAACGCTTCGCCGGGGACGGGCTGCGCGTGCTGGCGGTGGCCATGCGCGTGGTGCCGCCGGGACAGACCGTGCTTGAAGACTCGGACCTGCCCGGAGAGCTGACCCTGATCGGTCTCGTCGGGCTGATCGACCCGCCCCGCCCCGAGGCGATCGAAGCCGTGGCGGACTGCCATGCGGCGGGGATCCGGGTGAAGATGATCACCGGCGACCATGCCGCCACCGCCCGCTCCATCGCCCGGGAGATCGGGCTGCAGAACGTGCAGCAGGTCCTCACCGGCGCGGATGTCGAGGCCATGGGGGACGCCGCCCTCGCCGACGCGGCGCAGGAGACGGACATCTTCGCCCGCACCTCGCCCGCCCACAAGCTGCGGCTGGTGACGGCGCTGCAGTCCCGCGGCCTCACCGTCGCCATGACCGGTGACGGCGTCAACGACGCACCGGCGCTCAAGCGCGCGGATGCCGGCATCGCGATGGGCCTGAAGGGAAGCGCCGCCGCGCGGGAAGCCGCGGCCTTCGTGCTGGCGGATGACAACTTCGCCTCGATCGCTGCCGCGGTCCGAGAGGGGCGGACCGTCTTCGACAACATCAAGAAGGTGATCAGCTGGACCCTCCCGACCAGCACCGGCGAGGCCATGACCATCGTCGTGGCACTCTTCGCCGCGATGCCCCTGCCCATCACCGCGGTCCAGATCCTCTGGATCAACCTGATCACCGCCGCAACGCTTGGTCTCGCGCTGGCGTTCGAGCCGGCCGAACCGGGCACCATGCGGCGGGCCCCCCGCCCCCGGAGCCAGCCGCTTCTGACCGGAGAGCTGGTCTGGCACATCGCCCTCGTCTCGTGCCTGTTCCTCGTGGCCGTGTTCGGAATGTACTTCCACGCCATCGCGCGGGGCCATTCCACCAACCTCGCGCAGACGATCGCGATGAACACGATGGTCGTGCTGGAGATCTTTCACCTCTTCTTCATCCGCAACATCCACGGCACCTCGATCACCTGGGTGGCGGCGCGCGGCACGCCGGCCGTCTGGGCCTGCGTCCTGATCGTGACCGCCGCGCAATTTGCGATCACGTACCTGCCCGCGCTGCAGACAATCTTCCAGACGGCCTCCGTGCCGGTCGCGGACGGCATCCTCATCGTTGCGGTGGGCGTGGTCTTCTTCGGGCTGATCGAGCTTGAGAAACGGATCCGGTTGTCTTACCGCGCCGCGCATAGGCACCCGTCGGAGCGGGATCAGGGCGCACATTGAAGGCCCGCGTAGCGAGGTGCCTGAAACGTGAGATCGCCGTTTTCCGAGCTGGGTCTCGGCCACACGTTGGTCGCGGCTGGCACGGCACGGTCGTCCTGGGCACCCCCGGCGAAGAGCGAACTCCGGCGGCTTGGACCGAACTGTCCGTGCGCCGCCACCACGCACGCCGTCAGGGCAGCATTAAAGCGATCCACTGCCCGTGCAGGGCTTTGCGCGGCTGTGTCCCGAGAGGGGACCGGGTTCGAGAGTAGCCCTATAACCGGGCCCCGCGCTCGCCATGGTCTCACGGGAGGTCTCATGCAGGCGCCAGCAGTGACGGGTCCAGGTGACGTCCCCGCCGACGCCGCCTTGGCTACCAGATCGAAGACGATATGGGCCGACATCGGGACCTCTGGCCGGGCTCGGCCGGGATCAAGCCCATCCGGGCGCCGGGCGCCTGCGCTGAGGCGCCGTACCGGGCGGGGACATCTCTGCGGCGGCAGGGGACAGGTCATTCGCCGCCGGGTGTCGGCATCATCGCTCCCCGTCCAAAGGCGCTCATCAGGCGCCCGAAGTCATTCAGCCTCCCTCACCGAAAAGCTGCTCGTCGGAAATCTCGAGGCGCGCGACGAGCAGGCTGCAGTTCAGGCTGTCACAAAGCGCGGTCGTGACCGATCCGCGCAGCCACCGCGCCATGGCCCCCTGCTTGTGATGCCCGACCACGACGAGATCGGCCCCGATCTCGTGTGCCACGGCCGTGATGCGCTCGACGGCGAGGCCCCGCTCGAGGCGGGTTTCATGGGGAAGCCCAATCCGGAGCAGGCGCGCGGCGCCTTCCTCGAGAGTGTCCCGGACCTCATCCGTCGTGTCCGGACCCATATAGACCGTGCTCGCATCGCCCACGTAGATCTCGGATGCGTGTTCCACGACGGCCAGAAGCACGACCCGCGCGCCGCATTCCCGGGCGAGCTTCGCCCCTTCACGCAACGCCAGCCGCCCCTCGAGGGACCCGTCATATGCCAACAGGATCGTGCTATACATGGTTGCCTCCGCTCATATTTTCCCGCTTCCCACTCCACAATACGCCCGCGAGCGCTTTCGAACAATCGCAGCGTCTGAATAGGTGGAGGCGTCTCGGCGCTCTAGAGAGGCGTGTCGCCTTATCCGCGCTGAGATCCTCTTGCACCTCCTCGAGGGTCTGCTCCCGGTCGACCGTCGCGCCCCCCCAGTCGGCAAGCGCCGGGGTCGATCAGCGCTCCGGCCAGTGATCCGGCTGCCAGACCCGCGAGCGGATCATCGCCTTCGAGCAGTGCATGAAGGCCTTCTAGAGCTCGACGACACAAGCCAGCCAAGGCTCCCGACCATTGACCGCATGACCCCGGCGGATCGCCTCATCGCACACACTCCGCGCCTGACCGGCAACGTGAAGCGTATTGCCATGGCCGGACTCGATGAGGAGAGAGGCGGCAATGAGAACGGCAGGTCGAAATCACTTCCCGGCGGTCTGCCAGCATCGGTCAGCTGGCGCGACAGTGAGCGGGAGCGCTCCCGACCTCCCGATGGACGGAGCCTGCGGACACCGGACGAAGGCCCTGTGTTGAAGAGAGCTGAGAAGCGTCTCACGCGCCAGGTGCGGCAAGCCCATGATGCAACAAAGGTCCCCCGGAAACCCCACCGCTTCAAAGAAAAAGGGCGGCCCCGAAGGAGCCGCCCCCATACAACAAATCAGGCCGCTCAGCTTACCAGGAGGTCAGCACGGTGCCGTGGTACTTCTCTTCGATGAACGCCTTGATCTCGGGGCTGTGGTAGGCGTCGATCAGCGGCTGCACCCAGTCCTGCTCCTCGTCGCCCTCACGCACCACGATGATGTTCACGTAAGGGTTGTCGGCGCTTTCCATGGCGATGGAATCCTCCTTCGGGTTCAGGCCCGAGGCGATCGCGTAGTTGGTGTTGATCAGCGCCGCGTCGAGGTCGGCCAGCGAGCGCGGGAGCTGCGCGGCGTCGAGCTCGCGGAAGCGCATGTCCTTGGGGTTCTCGACCACGTCGAGGACGGTGGGAACGAGGCCGGTGCCTTCGGCCAGCTTGATCAGCCCCAGTTGCTGCAGCACCAGCAGCGCGCGGCCGCCGTTGGTGGGGTCGTTCGGGATGCCCATGGAGCCGCCCTCGGGGAAGTCGTCCATCGCGGTGATCTTGTCGGAATAGACGCCCATCGGGGTGGTGATCGTGGTCGCGATCGGCACCAGCGCGAAGCCGCGGTCCTTGATCTGGTTGTCGAGGTAGGGCTCGTGCTGGAACGAGTTGGCCTCGATGTCGCCATCGGCCAGCGCCTGGTTCGGCACCACGTAATCCGAGAATTCGACCACGTCGATGTTCAGGCCCATGGGCTCGGCGATCTTGGCCACCTCTTCCATGATCTCGGCGTGCTCGCCGGGCGAGACACCGACCTTGATGTCGGCGGCGGTCGCGGCACCGGCCATCAGGGCCAGCGCGGAGACGAGGGGAATCATACGCTTCATGGGACTTCTCCTTCCATCTGCGTTCTTATGGGTGGTTCAGCGGCCGCGGTTGCGCGGCGCGCGCTTGTCGACCAGCCGTGCCAGCCCCTCACCCAGGGACTGCACCAGCTGGACCAGCACGATGAGGATGACGACGACCGCCAGCATCACCTCGGGCATGAAGCGCTGGTAGCCGTAGCGGATGCCGAGATCGCCAAGGCCCTCGCCGCCCACGGCGCCCACCATGGCCGAGTAGCCGATCAGGCTGACCACGGCGAGCGTGAGCCCCAGCGCGATGCCGGGCAGGGCCTCGGGGATCAGCACCTTGCGGATGATCTGCAGCGGCGTGGCACCCATGGCGCGGGCGGCCTCGATGAGCCCGCTGTCGACCTCGCGGATGGCGTTCTCGACCAGCCGCGCGATGAAGGGCACGGCGGCGATGGTCAGCGGCACGATGGCGGCGGTGGTGCCGATGGAGGTGCCCGCGACGAGCCGGGTGAAGGGAATGATCGCCACCACGAGGATGATGAAGGGCACCGAGCGCGTGGCGTTGACCACCAGCCCCAGAACCTTGTTCACCGCCGGCGAGGACAGCAGCTCGCCCCGCTGCGACACCGCGAGATAGGTCCCCAGCGGCAGGCCCAGCAGGGTGCCGAGCGCGCCGGAGACGGCGACCATGTAGAGCGTCTGCAGGGTCGCTTCGAGAAGCATGTTGATGAGGTTAGCCGACATAGCCGAGGACCTCCGTGAGCAGTTCGTGGCGTTCCAGGTAGGCGCGGGCCTCGGCGGCGCGCTCGGCCTCGACCGAGACCAGCAGGTTGCCGAAGGGATGTGCGCCGATCTCCTCGATGGCGCCGGCCAGGATGTTGACGGCGATCCCCAGTTCCGATGTCAGTTTGGCCAGCATCGGGTCGGTGGCATGGCGCCCGGCGAAGGTGATGCGGATCACCTCCTGCGACGGCCCCTGCGGCCGCTCGGCCTGAAGCCTGCCCGCGATGAAGCTCGGCAGGGTGATGCCGGTGATCCCCGACAGGAACGACCGCGTCGTCGGGTGCCTGGGATCGGCGAAAACGTCGTAGGTCGGCCCCGCCTCGACGATGCGCCCGCCGTCGATCACCGCCACATGGCTGGCGATGTCGCGCACCACCGCCATCTCGTGGGTGATCAGCAGGATCGTGAGGCCCAAGTCGCGGTTGATGTCGGCAAGCAGCTTCAGCACCGTCTGGGTGGTCTCGGGGTCGAGCGCCGAGGTGGCCTCGTCCGACAACAGCACCTTGGGCTGGGTGGCCAGCGCCCGGGCGATGCCCACGCGCTGCTTCTGCCCGCCCGAGAGCTCTGCCGGGTAGCGGCGGCTCAGGTCCTGCAAGCCCACGCGCGCGATCAGGTCGTCGACGCGGCGCTTGATCTCGGCCGAGGGCACGTCCGCGATCTCGAGCGGCAGGGCCACGTTGCCGTAGACCGTACGCGAGCTCAGCAGGTTGAAATGCTGGAAGATCATGCCGACGTCGCGCCGGATCCGGCGCAGCTCGGCAGCGCCCGCGCGGCCGACGTCATGGCCGGCGACGGTCACCGTGCCGGAGGTCGGCTGCTCGAGCCCGTTGACCATGCGCAGGAGGGTCGACTTGCCCGCGCCCGAGCGCCCGATGATCCCGGTGATCGTGCCCGCCGGCACGTCGAGAGTGACGCCCTCGAGCGCCATGACCTGGCCGGAGCCCTTCTTGTCGAAGGACTTTCCCAGGTTCTGGAAGGTGATCGCGGCACCTGATGTCTGTCTCTCGGCCATCCAAGCCTCTCGTCTGCACCCATGTCCTCCGTCCGGCGCGATAGACCGGAAATGCTACTGGAGCGCAAGACCAGGGACCACACAATCGCTGTGCCCTCAGGGCGGGTCTGCCCAATCGTCGGGCGGTTCCAGGACCGAGGCGCGGCCTCCCGGGTCAGTAGCCAGCGACGGCGCCGAGAACGTGGGCCTCGTCGGGGAAGAGGCAGTCGAAGCCCGGCAGGCCGGTGGCCTGCGCACCGGGGCCCACGTGGATCGTGGGGATCCCGAGCCGCCGGGCGCCGGCGATGTCGGTGTCGGGGTTGTCGCCGATCATCACCGCAGCTTCCGGCGCGACCGGGCCCAGTGCCATCCGGACGAGATGCGCCGAGGGTTTGCCCGCCACGCAGCTCCGCGCCCGCGGGACGCAGGCATGGAGAAGCGCAAGCAAGGCGCCGGTCTCGATCACCGGGCCGTCCTCGCCGGGATGGGTGAGGTCGGGGTTTGCGACGATCAGCGGCAGCCCGCACGGTCAAAGCCCGCGATGCTGTCGGCGAAGGGAATGCTGGCCGAGATCAGAGGCTTCAGGTCCACCTTGCCCGAGGCCATGAGCGCGATCGCCCGGTCGTAGACATTGGCGTAGCGGAACACGGTCTCGACCCGCAGCTCCTTGGCCTGAAGCCCGACGATGTCGACCGGCACCGGATCGACCGGCATGCCCACCAGCACGATGGCGCCGCCCGGTCGCGCCAGGTCGTGCATCGCGAGGATCGCCGGCGCCGCGCCCGAGCATTCGAAGACCACGTCCGCGCCCCAGCCATCGGTCGCCGCCGCCACCGCCTCGGGCAGCGGCGTCTCGCGGATGTTGACCGTCTCGATGCCGTCATAGGCCGCGATGATGTCGAGCTTGGGCTGCGCGAGATCCGCCACGATCACCCGCGCGCAGCCGCCCGCGAGCGCCGCAAGCGCCACCATCATGCCGATGGGCCCGGCCCCCGTGACCACGGCGGTGTCGCCGGGCTGGATCCGCGCCCGAAGCGCCGCCTGCATGCCGATGGCGAAGGGCTCGACCATGGCGCCCTCTGCGAAGCTGACCGCGTCGGGCAGCTTGTAGGTGAAGGCGGCGGGGTGGATGACCTCGGGGACGAGGCAGCCATGCACCGGCGGCGTCGCCCAGAACCTCACCGCCGGGTCGACGTTGTAGATCCCGAGCTTGCTGGCCCGCGAGGTGGGATCGGGAATGCCCGGCTCCATGCAGACCCGGTCGCCGGGTACGACGCCCGAGACCTCGGCGCCGCATTCGATCACCGTGCCCGAGGCCTCGTGGCCCAGCACCATGGGCTCGGTCACCACGAAATGGCCGATCTTGCCGTGGGTGTAGTAGTGCACGTCCGAGCCACAGATGCCGACCGTGTGGGTCCTGATGCGCACGTCGCGCGGTCCCAGCGTGCCGGGAATGTCGAACTCGCGCAGGGACAGCCTGCCCTTTTCCTCCAGAACCAGCGCCTTCATGTCCGGTGTCTCCCTTGGATGATCTGATGCCGCGGGGCCGAACGCCCCGCCATGTGCCTTACGTTTCCCCGGCTCAGAGCGCGAGGCCCTGCGCGTCGAACCGGTGGATCGCGTTCTCGTCGGGGTTCAGCCAGACGGTGTCGCCGCGATGCACGCCGAACTCTCCGGTGGTGCGCACGTTGACCGGGCCCACGTCGGTGTCGACGTGCAGGTAGGTGTCCGAGCCCAGATGCTCGGAGACGCTGACCCGCCCGCCCCAAAGCCCGCTCTCGCGCGAGGCGCGGATATGCTCGGGCCGGATGCCGATGGTGGGGGCGCCGAGCCGCTCGGCCTCGGCGCCGCGGAGGAAGTTCATCTTGGGCGAGCCGATGAAGCCCGCGACGAACTCGTTCTTCGGCCGCTCGTACAGCTCGAGCGGCGTTCCGACCTGCTCGATCCGGCCGGCCTGCAGCACCACGATGCGGTCGGCCATGGTCATCGCCTCGACCTGGTCATGGGTCACGTAGATCATCGTGGTGCCGAGCGTCTCGTGCAGCTCGGCGATCTCGAGCCGCATGTTCACCCGCAGCGCCGCGTCGAGGTTCGACAGCGGCTCGTCAAAGAGGAACGCCGAGGGCTCGCGCACGATGGCGCGCCCGATGGCGACCCGCTGGCGCTGGCCCCCCGAAAGCTGCCCCGGCTTGCGGTCCATGTAGGCCGAGAGGTTCAGCACCTCGGCCGCCCGCGCCACCTTGTCCCGCGCGGTGCGGGCATCGACCTTCGCCATCTCCAGCGGGAAGAGCATGTTCTCGCGCACGGTCATGTGCGGATAAAGCGCGTAGCTCTGGAACACCATCGCCAGCCCCCGGTCGCCGGGGGCCAGATGCGACACGTCGCGGCCTCCGATCTCGATATTGCCCTCGGTCAGGTCCTCGAGCCCCGCGATCATCCGCAGCAGCGTGGACTTGCCGCAGCCCGAGGGCCCCACGAAGACCACGAATTCGCCCTCCCTGATCCCGAGATCCAGCGAAGGGATGACCTCCGCCTCACCGAACCGCTTGACCACCTTGCTCAGCGTGATGCTGCCCATGTCCTTGTCCTTTCGCGCTCAGGCGCCAGCCAGTTCGGCCCGGAAGCCTTGTGTCTTCTTGTCGCTCTCGATCCGCCAGCGCAGGATGTCGTGGATCAGCGACTGTTTCCGCTCCGCCTGCGCGGGGTCTTCCCAGAGGTTGGTCCGCTCCTCGGGGTCGGAGGCGAGATCGAAGAGCTGCCCCTCAGGGCTGTCGACGAAATGCACCAGCTTCCAGTCGCCCCGTCGGATCATCGTCATGTATGAGGTTCCGGTCAGGATCGCGTCGTTGGCATGTTCCGCGAAAACCCGGTCGCGGGGCTGGTCCTCGCCCGCCATCAGCGGGTTCAGCGACTGCGCCTCCATCCACGCGGGTGGCGTGACGCCCGCCCATTCGAGGATCGTCGGCCCCCAGTCGAAGAGCGCCACCAGCTCGTCGCACCGCATCGCCCGGATGCCGCGGCCCCAGACGATGGCGGGCACCCGCACCGTGGCCTCGAACATGTTCCACTTCTGCGAATGGCCGTGGTCGTTGAGGCAGTCGCCGTGGTCCGAGGTGAAGATGATGATGGTGTCCTCGAGCACACCGCGCCGCTCGAGCGCATCGAGGATGTTGCCCACCTGCGTGTCGATCATCGAGACGTTTGCGTAGTAATGCGCGCGCTGCAACCGCATCTGCTCGGCCGTCGGGTAGGGCAGATGCACCACCGCGTCGTGGTCGTTGTCGAGATGCTGGCGCCGCAGCTCGCGCATCGGGCCGGGCTGGGTGTCGAAGTCGTAGCGGATGGGCTCGGGCAGATCGTCGCGCCCCTCGTATTTCGCGAGGTACTCGGCGGTCGGATCGTAGGGCGGGTGCGGCCCCGGGATGCCGATCTGCAGGAAGAACGGCTCGTCGCCCTTGTAGCGGTCGAGCCACATGCAGGCCATCTCGGGCACGAAATTGTCGGCGTGCAGGTCCTCGGGCGCGTCCCAGACGTAGCAGCCGAGGCGCTCGGCGTAATCGGGCATCTCGCGCTGGGTGACGCGGGTCGGCTTCTCGACCCCTCGCGCCCAGAACGCCTTGTCCCAGGTGTCGAGGTAAAAGGGCAGGTTCGGGTGGGCGCGGTCCTTGTTCTCGGTGACGTGGCGCTCGTCGTAGCCGAAGGCGCCCTCGACCGGCCAGGTGTGCATCTTGCCGACGTTCACCGTGCGGTAGCCCGACTGCTTCAGCAGCCCGACCCACGAATAGACCCAGCGCTCGTCGTTGCGGAAGACGCCGTTGGTGTGCGGATATGTCCCCGAGAACAGCGAGGCTCGCGACGGGCTGCACGAGGGCGAGGTCACGTACATCTGCTCGAAGGCGGTGCCCTCGTTCACCAGCCGGTCGAGGTTGGGCGTGTCCATCCACGGGCAGCCCAGGGCCCCGATGGTGTCGATGCGCTGCTGGTCGGTGATGATGAAGACGATATTGGGGTGTTTTGTCATGGGCTTATCCCTTCACGGCACCGCCCAGAGACTGGACGATATACTTGTTCGCAAGCACGATGATTGGCACGACCGGCAGGGTCAGGGCGATCGAGGCGACGGCGATGGCGCCCCAGTCGACCGAGGCGTAGGAGACGAAGTTCATCACCGCCACCGGCGCCGTCGTGGTGTCCGAGCGCGTGATGATGAGGCTGAAGAAGAAGTCGTTCCACGCCAGCAGGAAGCTCAGCACTCCGGCGGCGACCAGCCCCGGCCGGGCGGCAGGGATGACGATGCGCCAGAGCACCCGGCCCAGCGAGGCGCCGTCCATGAGCCCGGCCTCGACCAGCTCGTCGGGGATCTGGTTGAACGAGGTCCACATCGACCACACCACGAAGGGCAGCGTGAGCGACGTGTAGGCGAAGATCAGGCCTGCGTAGGTGTCGATCAGCCCGGCCCGCACGTAGACGAGGAACAGCGGGATCACGAAGCCCACGGGCGGCGCCATGCGCAGCAGCAGCAACAGCCACGAGGCGAAGAACTTGTTCGAGGCCCGGCGCTTGGACAGCGCGAAGGCCCCCGGCACGCCGACCAGCAGCGCCAGCAGGGTCGAGCTTCCGGCGGTGATGAAGCTGTTGAGCAGTGCCGCGGGGAAGTCCGAGCGCGCGATCGAGCGGATGTTGTCCAGCGTCCACGCGGTCGGGCTCTCCCAGATCGGTTCGAAGAGCGCGGTGGCGGGGCGCAAGGACAGCAGCAGAACCCAGACCACCGGCAGCAGCGAGAAGCCGAGGAAGGCCAGCATCATCGCGTAGCCGAGCGCCTTCTTGACCCGGAATGCGGTCGAGGTGTCACGCATCGGAGAGCCTCGCGTTGGCCTTGGCGATGTAGAAGCTGATCGCGGCGGCGAAGAGGAACAGGAAGACGGCGATGCTTGCGCCGTAGGCGACGTTGGAGTTCTGGAAGGTCTGCACGTAGGCGTAGTAGTTCGTCGCCTGCGTCGCCCGTCCCGGCCCGCCCGAGGTCATCACGAAGATCAGCGGGAAGTGCTTGAGCGTCTCGATGAAGCGGAACAGCGCCACCATCAGCAGCGTCGGGTAGAGCAGCGGCAGGGTGATGCGGAAGAACGCCTTCACCCGCGTCGCGCCGTCGAGCGCCGCCGCCTCGTCGAGATCGGGCGAGATCCCCTGCAGCGCGGCGAGCACGATCAGCATCACGAAGGGATAGGTCGCCCAGGTGTCGGCGATGACGATGGCGGTGATGGCGCCGGTCTGGGTGGTGAGCAGCGCCGGGACCTCGATCCCGAACACCGCGAAGACCGCGTTGATCGGCGATAGGGTCGGCGTGAAGAGCGACAGCCAGATCAGCGCCACCGCCACGTGCGGCACCGCGAAAGGCACCACGAAGATGCCGCGCGCCACCCGCCACTTGCCGACGATCTTGTCGAGCCCCACGGCGATGGCGGTGCCCAGCACCACCTGCGCCAGCACGCCGAAGGCGCTGAGCGCCATCATGATGTAGATCGACGAGACGAACCGGCGGTCCTCGAACAGGCGCAGGAAGTTGTGGATGCCGATCTTGCCGCTCCACCCCCGCACGAGGTGGAAGTCGGTGAAGGACAGGGCCAGCATGCCGAGCAGCGGCGCGATCGCGAAGATGCCGACGGCCAGCGAAGCGGGCCAGAGCATGCGGCGATAGGTCCTGTCCATCGCGGCGGAGGCGCGCGGTGGGGTCATCGGAACTCTCCGGGGAATGAGGGGGAGGGAAAGACACCGGCTGCGCGTCGGGGCACGGGGCCCGTCGGCGCAGCCGATGGGGGGAGGATCAGTAGGCGAGGATCGACTTCATCTCGTCCTCGGCGGCCTCGAGCGCCTCTTCGGGGCTCATCAGCCCGTTGACCGCGGCGTTGACGTTCTCGCCGATGGCGGCGCCGATCTCGGGCCAGGTCGGGATCAGCGGGCGGTAGTGGCCGAGCGCGAGATTCAGCGCCTCGACCCGCAGGTCGAGGAAGTTCTCCTGCACGCCCGCATATTTGGCCTGCACCTCGGGGTTCTCGGCCACCGAGGCGCGGGTGAAGTCGGGGTAGGCCTCGTTGATGGCGAGCTTGCTCAGGGTTTCGGTGCTGGTCGCCCACTTGACGAACTCGAAGGCGGCGTCGGCGTTCTCGGTGCCCGCGGGGATGCCGAGGCCGTGCACCGCGATGGCGGGCGAGCGCCCGGCCGGTCCGCCGGGCGGCAGCGCCAGCACGAACTGGTCGGCGAACTTGCTGGCGGCGGGGTCCACCGCCTGGCTGACGATCGAGGTGCCGTCCACGGTCATCGCCGCCTGGCCGTTCTGCAGCGCGGCCACCACTTCGGGGAAATTGAAGTTGCCGATGCCCTGCGGACCGTAGTCGTTCATCAGGGTGATGTAGGTGTTCAGCGCCTGCAGATTCTCGGGGCTGTTGATCGCGGGCGTCATGTCATCGGGGTAGTTGGCGAAGAACTTGCCACCGTAGGCGCGCATGATCATCGGGAAGACGAACATGTTGAACCCCTGCCCCGGCGCGACCCGCATCGCGATGGCGGCGGTGTCGTCGCTGTCCACGGCATTGGCGACCTCGAGCATCTCGTCCCAGGTCTCGGGCACGCCGACGCCCGCGGCGTCGAGCAGGTCCTTGCGATAGGCCATGAGCCCGGTCTCGGCGAAGAACGGCATGCCGTAATAGTCGCCGCTCACCTTGTAGGCCTCGAGCGGGCCAGTGAGGATGTCGTCCTTGTCGTCCAGCCCGTCGATCTGGGCGGTCATCGGCTCGAGCCATCCGGCCTCGACCCAGCGCTGTACCTGGATGACGGGGGTGTGCACCACGTCGATGTCACGGGCGCCGCCGGTGAAGGACAGGGTGATGCGGCTCTCGAAGACGTCCTGCCCGACCACGTCGATATTGGCCTTGATGCCGGTCTCGGCCTCGAAATCGTCGGCCAGCGCGGCGAGCCCCCGGGTCGAAGGCATCGAGAACAGCAGCACGTTCACTTCGCGCGCCTGCGCGGCGGCCGCGCCCGGCGCCAGCATCGGCGCAAGCACCGTCGAGCCGAGCAACAGCGTCGCGGTCAGCGCCCTGCGGGTGACTTTGATCATGGTCTTCCTCCCTTGAATGTCGGCCGTCGGCTCCTTCCGCCTGGCCTGTTGTCGTTTCAGCCGCCGATGCGGAGCTGCGCCTCCGCGGAGCTGGCGCGGAATTCCTCGGCCAGCACGGCCTCGAGCCGGTCGCGTTCCTCGGCGAGCACCGCGCGGTAGCGGGTGGCGATGGCACCCTCGCCGGTGCCCGGGGGCGCGTTGTCCGCCAACGACAGGATGTGGAGCACCCCGCCGTCGGGGGCGCGCACCAGCGTGGCGAAGCGGCGGATGCCGATGTGGTTGGCGACCCGGTCGCAGGCGAAATCGGCGCCGCGGGTCTCGGCGATGCGGCTTTCGACGTCCTCGCCGCGCAGCCAGTTGATCTCGCGTCCGTTGCGCAGGCCGGTCTCGAAGAAGCCGATCATGTCGAAGTCGCGCTGCAGCTCGTCGGGGTCGAGCGTCGACAGGTAAAGCCGCGCCAGCGCATCGAATTCCAGCAGGCTGCGGCGGAACCCGGCGCGCGCCACGATCCGCACCGCGGGGTCCGAATGCTCGGTCCGGTGATGCCAGAGCAGCTCGTGCCCGACGACAACCACCGATTCCGCCGCGGCACCGGTGAGCGCGGTCAGGCGGCGCGTGGCCTCGTCTAGCGCACCCATGTAGCTCGCCGACATCTGGATGGTGCGCGAGATGGTGAAGTTGCGCACGAGGTACTTCTCGGAGGTGCGGAAGACATAGCCGCGCTCCGACAGGATGCGGACGATCCGGTTCAGCGTCGCCGGCGACAGCCCGAGGTCGCGCACCATGTCCACTTGCTTCACGGGGCCGAGACTGGCGGTGCTCAGGTATTCGAGGACATCGAGAATGCGCTCCGTCGGGTTCATGTTTTGCAGCTACCATTTTTCATATTTGGAATATTTCCATATCATATATGAAATACTGATCAAGGAACATTTTGCGACAAGGCCCTGCGCGGGCCCCACGGATACAGGAGTACCGAGCATGAGATGCACCGCCCAGCCGAAGCCCTGGCACATCCTGCGCTGGCTCAGACGCTGGCGTGAGGGCCGGAGCTACCGGCCCGAACGGCACTACATGCGCGGCAGCGCCAGCAAGGGCGGCACCGCGGAATGACGCGTGCTTCCGGGCACTTCGCCTGCGCCTGCAGGCGTCACTCATCGAGGGCGCTGCACTCGCACCTGAAGGACGGCACCCCTCCCGCACCTGCTGCGCCTTGCCTTAAGTGACCGGCCCCGGCGCGTCCGCCTCGCGGACAGCTTGCGCGGCGCGCTGTGGTTTCGCGCGCCGTCGCCGTACCCAGTGAGCTGCAAGAGAGCTGTGGGAGGAGCGTCATGAAAGCCCGTGAGGGTCGCCTTGCGGGGCGGCAATGGTCCATCATTGCCAGCACCCCTGCATTCGCAGGGGTCTTTGACTGAGCTCCTCCCGCCTCAGGACCAAGGTCTCGAGCGCGCTGGTCTGCACGGCGGGGGATTTGTCGCGGCCATCGTGATGATCTTCCCCTTGATCCTCGTGGCCGTGCCACCGGCGAATGGATCGCCGATGTCGTCGAAAGCTCCGACGCAGAGATGGAGGCCGCCTTCCGCAGCGACGACAAGGTGAGCTTCGTTGAACTTGACGTCACCGCGCAGGAGGCGTCGGACGCAGCGCTTGTCTCGAATGTCTTGCTAAAGCGACTCTCCGCGACGGGGATAGCCTTAAAATGTTGGTCGCCCGCCTATGCTCTGCCGAGCATTCCCGACCCAAATGGCAAGCATTTCTGACCCAAGTACAGGCCGTCGTCTAACGCTCCGTCTTGGTAACGTGACACATGTCCGCATGATGACTTTTTCAGCCGCTCACGACGGCGCCGGACGCGAGAGTCCCACTTTGACCCGCGAGGCCACGCGGACTTGCGGCGCCGCGGCGGCGCTCAATCGGCGATCCGACAGAAGCGGCCGCTCGTCCCGATCGCGGGTCGGACGAGGCCGACCTGACCAGGCTGCTCCAGTCCGGCCGCGACCGCTGTCGGCGGCAGCAGTGAAGAGGCGGCGCACCGGGGCCACGGCCCTCGCCGCCGAGCGGCGCAACGACGCGGCGCCGGGGCCTCAGCTCTCCTCGGCCTCGTCCAGCAGGTCCAGCGTTTCGGCCAGCGCGTCGATGAGTTCCGCCATGCGCCCTGCCCCGATGATCTTCTCGAGCCGCGCGTAGCTCGCGGCGCTTTCCGGCGTCAGCCTCTCGATGAACGCGTTGCCGGCGGCGCTCAGCCGGATCATCGTGCGGCGCCCGTCGCTCGAATCGCGCGCCGTCTCGATCAGCCCGCGGGCGGTCAGGGTCTTGAGGATCCGCGACAGCGACGGCGCGAGGATGCAGGCCCGCTCGGCCACGTCGCGGGCGTCGAGCTCTTCGGCCTCCTGCAGCACCCGGAGCACCCGCCACTGCTGCTCGGTCACGTCGTGGGCATGCAGCATCGGGCGGAATTCGTTCATGATCCGCTCGCGCAGGCGCAGCAGGTTCATCGGAAGGTTCCGGCGCGTGTTGGACAGGTGGAACCCGTCCCTGATCGGTTTTTTCGGCATGGGCGTCCCGAGTGGCCTCTTCTGGATTCATGAAATCATCCTTCTTGACAAGCGTCCATTTGATTAACATGTTCACTATCAGGAGGAGACGAACCCATGCCGCACATGCGCATCGAATACTCGCACGGGCTGACCGTGCCCGAGGTCGAGAGCCTCTGCCGCGCCGTTCACGCGGCGATGGTCGGGGCCGGGATCTTCCCGCTTGCCGGGATCCGCGTCCGGGCCTTTTGCGCCGACGTGGCCATCGTCGCCGACGGTGACGCGAAGAACGATTTCGCCGCGCTGACGCTGTCGGTCGGCGCCGGGCGCAGCACCGAGGCGCTGCGGGCGGGCGGCGATCTGGTGTTCCGCGCCGCGCAGGAGGCGCTCGGCCATCGGCTCTCCGAGCCCCATTTCGCCCTGTCGCTCGAGATCCGCGTCATCGACCCGGAGCTGAGCTGGAAGGACACCCCCATTCACGCCCGCCTGTCGGGACAGAAGAAGGACTGAACGATGAGCGTTCTGCAGGACAACATCGCCAAGGCGCGCGGCTACATGCAGCCGCTGGTCGACACCGGCGTTCTGAACCACATCGACGGCGAGACCGTACCGGCGCGTTCGGGCGCGGTGATGGAGACGATCAGCCCCGTCGACGGCAGCGTCCTGGCGCAGGTCGCCAGGAGCGGCGCCGAGGACATCGACGCCGCCGTCGCCGCCGCCAAGGCCGCCTTCCCCGGCTGGTCGAAGACCCCCGGCGCCGAGCGCCGCAGGATCCTCGTCAAGGTGGCCGAGGCCATCGAGGCCCGCGCCGAGGAGATCGCCTTCACCGAGTGCATGGACACCGGGCAGGCGCTGCGCTTCATGTCCAAGGCCGCGATCCGCGGCGCCGCCAACTTCCGCTTCTTCGCCGACCAGGCGCCGGGGGCCGAGGACGGCATGGTCAAGCGCACCCCCACGCAGATGAACACCACCTCGCGCCGCCCCATCGGCCCGGTGGGCGTGATCACGCCGTGGAACACGCCCTTCATGCTCTCGACCTGGAAGATCGCGCCGGCGCTGGCGGCAGGCTGCACCGTGGTGCACAAGCCCGCCGAGTTCTCGCCGATGACCGCCAAGCTGCTGGTCGAGATCGCCGAAAGCGCCGGCCTGCCCAAGGGCGTGCTGAACGTGGTCAACGGGCTGGGCGAGACCGCCGGCAAGCGCCTGACCGAGCATCCCGATATCCGCGCCATCGCCTTTGTCGGCGAGTCGAAGACCGGCTCGATGATCATGAAGCAGGGTGCGGACACGCTGAAGCGGGTGCATTTCGAACTCGGCGGCAAGAACCCGGTCATCGTCTTCGACGACGCCGATCTCGACCGCGCCGTCGATGCGGCGGTGTTCATGATATACTCGCTGAACGGCGAGCGCTGCACCTCGTCCTCGCGGCTGCTGGTGCAGGCCTCGGTCTATGACACGGTCACCGCCAAGGTGGCCGAGGCCGCGGCGCGGATCAGGATCGGCCACCCGCTCGACCCCGAGACGGTGGTGGGCCCGCTCATCCACCCGGTACACGAGCAGAAGGTGCTGAGCTACTTCGACACCGCCCGCGCCGAGGGCGCGACCATCGCCACCGGCGGCGAGAAGGTCGGCACCGAGGGCTGCTACGTCGCCCCCACGCTTTTCACAAACGCCACGGCGGACATGGCGATCTCGCAGGAAGAGATCTTCGGCCCGGTGCTCACCGCCATTGCCTTCGAGACCGAGGAGGAGGCGCTCGCGATCGCCAACGGCACCGACTACGGCCTCTCGGCCTATCTCTGGACCAACGATCTTGGCCGGGCGATGCGCATGACCGACGCGCTCGAGGCGGGGATGATGTGGGTGAACTCCGAGAACATCCGCCACCTGCCGACCCCCTTCGGCGGCGTGAAGGCCAGCGGCATCGGCCGCGACGGCGGCGACTGGTCCTTCGATTTCTACATGGAGACGGTGAACGTCAGCTTCCCCCGCGCCGAGCACCGCATCCCGAAACTCGGCGGCTGACGCCGCCCCTGTCTGCCTGGAGGAGACCAGACATGCCGATCCCCGCCCCGAACCTCTACCCGCCCTTCAACATCGTGCGGCTGAGCCACGTCGTCTTCGGCGTCACCGACCTTGCGAAATCGCGGCACTTCTACGTCGACACGCTGGGCCTTCAGGTGACCGACGAGAGCGACGACCGCATCTACCTGCGCGCCATGGAAGAGCGCGGCCACCACTGCATCGTGCTGGTGAAGGCCGAGAGCGCCAGCGCGCGCGCCCTGTCGTTCAAGGTCTACTCGGAAGAGTGCCTCGACAAGGCGCAGGCGTGGTTCATCGAGAAGGGCCACGCCACCGAATGGGTCGAGCGCCCGTTCCAGGGCCGCACGCTTGCCACCCACGACCATGACGGCATGCCCATCGAGTTCTACCACCGCATGGACCGCCTGCCGCCGATCCACCAGCAATACGCGCTCTACAAGGGCGTGAAGCCGCTGCGCATCGACCATTTCAACTGCTTCAGCCCCTCGGTCGACAAGTCCGTCGCCTTCTACAACGAGCTCGGATTCCGGGTGACCGAGTACACCGAGGACGAGGAGAGCAAGCTGCTCTGGGCCGCGTGGACCCACCGCAAGGGCGGCGTGCACGACATCGCCTTCACCAACGGGCTGGGCCCGCGCCTGCACCACACCGCCTTCTGGGTGCCGACGCCGCTCAACATCATCGACCTCTGCGACCTGATGGCGACCACCGGCTACGTCGGCAACCTCGAGCGCGGGCCGGGGCGGCACGGGATTTCCAACGCCTTCTTCCTCTACATCCTCGACCCCGACGGCCACCGGATCGAGATCTACTGCTCGGATTACCAGACCGTGGATCCCGATCTCGAGGCGATCAAGTGGGACCTCAAGGACCCGCAGCGCCAGACGCTCTGGGGAGCGCCAGCGCCGAAATCGTGGTTCGAGCACGGCTCGCTCTTCGAGGGCGTGACGCCGCGCCCTGCCGAGCTGAACGCAACGCCCATCGTGGCACCCTGAGGAGCCGGACATGACCGACCGCATCGCCACCTTCCGCGCCGGCGGGCGCGACCGATACGGGCTCGTGACCGAGGGCGGGCCCGTCGATCTCACGCCCGAGTTCGGCGCCCGGTTCCCGACGCTCCGCGAGGTGATCGAGGCCGGCGCGCTGGACGCGCTGGTGCAGGCGGGCGCCGGGCGCGCGCCCGCGTGGGCCGAGCAGGACGTCACCTTCCTGCCGCCGATCCCGCGCCCGGACCGGATCATCTGCGTGGGGGTGAACTTCCCCGACCGCAATGCCGAGTACAAGGACGGCAGCGCCCAGCCCAAACACATGTCGCTGTTCCCGCGTTTCCCCTCGTCATTCACCGGCCACGGCCAGCCGCTGATCCGCCCGCCCGAGAACCACACGCTGGACTACGAGGGCGAGATCGCCGTCGTCATCGGCAAGGGCGGCCGCCGCATCGCCGCCGAGGACGCCTATGACCACATCGCGGCCCTGACGCTCTGCAACGAGGGCACCATCCGCGACTGGGTGCGCCACGCCAAGTTCAACGTCACGCAGGGCAAGAACTGGGACCGCTCGGGCGCGCTCGGGCCGTGGCTGGTGCCGTTCCGCGACGCCGCGCAGCTCGATGACGCCAGCATCGAGACCCGGGTCAACGGCGAGCTCCGCCAGAAGGACGCGCTGCGCAACATGATGTTCCCGATCCGCGAGGAGATCGCCTATATCTCGACCTTCACCACGCTTGCCCCCGGCGACATCATCGTCACCGGCACGCCCTCGGGCGCCGGCGCGCGCTTCGATCCGCCGCGCTACCTCGTGCCCGGCGACGTGATCGAGGTCGAGGCCCCCGGCATCGGCATCCTGCGCAACACGGTGGCCGACGAATGCTGACGCCCGAACAGATCGAGACCGCCGCCGCCGCGCTGCTGGCCGCCGAGGAAACGGGCGAGCAGATCGGCCTCCTGTCCATCCAGCACCCGGGCATGACGCTCGACGACGCCTACGCGATCCAGTCGGCGCAGATGCGGCAGAAGCTGGCGGCGGGCCGCAGGGTCATCGGCTGGAAGATCGGCCTCACCTCGAAGATCATGCAGGAGGCGCTCGGGATCGACACGCCCGACAGCGGCGTGCTCTACGACGACATGTTGTTCCAGAGCGGCGAGGTTGTGCCCGAGGGCCGCTTCATCCAGCCGCGGGTTGAGGCCGAGATCGCCTTTGTGATGAAGGACGCCATCGGCGGCAAAGTGACCCGCGACGAGGTGCTGGCCGCCACCGACTACGTGGCCCCGAGCCTCGAGATCCTCGACACCCGCATCCTGCGCAAGGACCCCGGAACCGGCCGCGCCCGCGTCATCGTCGACACCGTCTCGGACAATGCCGCCAACGCGGGCATCGTGCTGGGCACGCAGAGGAACGCGCCCCGCGCCTTCGACCTGCGCTGGACCGGCGCCATCCTGCGCGCCGGCGGCGAGGTGGTCGCGACCGGGCTCGGCGCCGCGGTGCTGGACGACCCGGTGATGGGCATCGTATGGCTGGCACGGCGCATGCACCAGTACGGGCAGCGCATCGAGGCCGGGCAGGTCATCCTCTCGGGCTCGTTCATCGCGCCGATCGAGTGCCCCCCGGGCACACGGATCGACGCGGATTTCGGCCCCTTCGGCCACGTATCGACGGAGTTCGCCTGATGCCCGCACCGGAAAACCGCTTCAAGAGCCGCCTCAGGGCCGGCGAGACGCAGATCGGCCTCTGGGTCGCGCTCGGCGACCCCTCGGTGGCCGAGCTCTGTGCCCACGCCGGCTTCGACTGGCTGGTGATCGACGGCGAGCACGGCCCGAACGGACTGCGCGACCTGCTGGCGCAGCTGCGCGCCGTGGGGCAGGCCTCGCACCCGGTGGTCCGGGTCAAGGACGACGACCGCGCCGGAATCAAGCAGGCGCTCGACATCGGCGCGCAGACCCTGCTCGTGCCCATCGTCGAGAGCGGCGAGCAGGCGATCGAGATCGTGCGCTCGGTGCTCTACCCGCCGAAGGGCGCGCGCGGCGTCGGCGCGGCGCTGGCCCGGGCCTCGGGCTATGGGTCGATCCCCGACTACCTGCAGACCGCCGACGAGCAGATCTGCCTGCTGCTGCAGGTGGAAACCCTCAAGGGCATGGAGGCGCTCGACGACATCCTCGCGGTCGAGGGCGTGGACGGCATCTTCGTGGGCCCCGCCGATCTCGCTGCCGACATGGGCCACCCCGGCAACCCCGGCGCGCCCGAGGTGCAGGCGACGATCACCGACGCGCTGACGCGGATCCGGGCTGCGGGCCGGGCGGCGGGCATCCTGACCTCGGACAAGGCGCTGGCGCAGTCCTACATCGACATGGGCTGCGAGTTCGTCGCCGTGGGCTCGGACGCGGGCGCGCTCATGGGCGCGCTGAAGGCGCTTCGCGCGCAGTACTGACCGCCACCGGGGGACCGCCCCGTCACTCGGAGCAGCTCTCCAGAACCAGCTCGCGCAGCCAGCGGTGCATGGCCGAGCGGTGGGTGCGGGCGGTCCAGACCGCGCTGATCTCGAACCGGCCCTTAAACGGGCTCGGCCCCATAACAAGATCCGCCGCGATCCGCTCGCCAAGGCGGCGCGGCACCGTGGCGACAAGGCTC
>Ga0208328_1000305_pt1 | contig 24555 bp, 28 predicted proteins | sample DeeseametaMP2633_FD_184170 | JGI IMG/M metagenome (GOLD analysis project Ga0208328, IMG submission 184170) | Marine microbial communities from the Deep Atlantic Ocean - MP2633 (SPAdes) | ecosystem: Environmental > Aquatic > Marine > Unclassified | place: Northeast of Antigua and Barbuda, North... | reverse complement strand
CCCGCCGCTGGTCCCCCGGGCGCACCGGCTCCGAGAGGCGCGGCGCGCTCGGCCCGAAGCCCGGCAGGCGGAAGTTCTCGCGCATGTCGCCCAGCACCAGCAAGCCGCCGATGCAGATCTGGAAGGCGAGGATCCCGGTCAGCACCCGCCCGATGGACAGGCCCCGCATCAGCCGGACTTGCCCTTGAGCTGCGCCACCTCGGCCCCGCCGGCCTCGCTCACCGGCGCGGGCGCCGGGGGCCCCGCCTTCTCAGCGAGCGCGGGCGCCGGCTCGGGCGGGCGGCTGTGCACCTCGGGCATGCGCTCGAGATCGGTCTCCACCTCGCGCAGCGCCGACAGCGCCGAGCGCAGCTCGGCCAGCGTCATGCTGTCCTCGACCGGCGAGCCGTCGCGCCCCTCGCGGATCGCCGACTGGGTCACGGCGAGGATCAGCACCAGCACGGCCGGCAGAAGGTCGATGGCGATGGCCCCGGCCCAGGACGGCACGAAGTTGCGGGCGTAGAGGATGACCGCGTCGGCGGAGGAGACCGGCGTGTAGGTCACCTCGTTGGCGGGCGTCATCGCCATCACCTCGCGCGCCGCCTGTTCCAGCGTCGCCGCACGGCTGGCCAGCGCCTCGAGCACCGAGTCGATGGTGGCGGTCTGGCTGCCGCGGATCGCCTCGGTGCTGCCGTCGAGCTCGGGCAGCACGACCGAGGCCGACAGATCCTGCGCCGCGCGCTGGACCAGAGGCGCCACCGAGAGCTGGCGCAGCTCCGCGATCAGCCCCTGCAACTGGACCGCCGCCTCGGAGAACTCGACCGAGCGCGCCTCGACCGGCCCCGGCTCGACGGTCAGCGCCCGCATCCTCGACAGGATGGTGTTGCCCTGCACGAAGGCATCCTCCACCAGCGGCGTCTGGCGCCCGATCTGTTCCTCGAGCGCCTGCAGCTCGGCGGCCTTCTGGCGCAGCACCCGGAACACCGCGCCCTGCCCCGCGAGGCCCGACAGCGTGCCCTGCGCCTCCTGTTCGGAAAGATCCTCGAAGCTCTGCCGCACCCGCGCCACGTCACGCTCCAGCGACTGCGCCGAGAGCGCGATCTCATGGGTGCGTTCTAGCGAGGCCTGGTAATCCTGCACGGTCTTGGCAAGGTGCTGCTCGACCGCTGCCGAGCCCGCCAGTGCCGCCGCGTTCAGCCACGAGGACATGGCGACGATGGCCAGCGAGCCCAGCGCCATGGCGCCCATCAGCCCCATCCGCGCCCGCGCCGTGCGCACCGCCGGAAACAGCCGCATCAGGTAGGACCAGAACACGAAGATGCCCACCGACACCGCCACCGAATAGGCGATGGCGGCGAAGACCGTCATGCTGCCGTTGTCGTCGAGCAGCGACGACACGCCGAGATAGGTGTAGATCCCCGAGGCCACCGCCAGCACGCCCAGCGCCGTGCCCGAAAAGCTCTCGAGCCAACTCAGGTGGTCCTGCAATTCGCGTGCATGGCGCACGCCGCGTGCCTGCCGGCGGGACATGGCGCTGTCTTCCGTCATCCTCGGGACTCCCTTGACCGCATTCCTTTCCAGTTAGGCAGCGCACCCGCTCAAGGAAGGGTGACCGGCAGAAAGCTTGCACATGTTCACGGATTGTTCATAAAATACCCCTATGGAACCCTCCGTCCTCGCCCCTGCCGCCCAGCTCATGCCCGGCCAGTTGCTGGCCCGCGGCGTCTGTCGCCACCTCGCCGCCGGCCACGGTTTCGCGGTGATCGAAGAATTCATCCCCGAGCGCGGCAAGCGCGTCGACGTGATGGCGCTGGGGCCGAAGGGCGAAATCTGGGTGATCGAGTGCAAGAGCAGCCGCGCGGATTTCATATCCGACGGCAAGTGGCAGGGCTATCTCGACTGGTGCGACCGCTATTTCTGGGCGGTGGATTCGCAGTTCCCCACCGATCTGCTGCCCGAGGGCACCGGCCTCATCCTGGCCGATGCCTATGACGCCGAGATCCTGCGCATGGGGCCCGAGACCCGGCTCTCCGGCGCACGGCGCAACGCGCTGATCCGGCGCTTCGCCATCCACGCGGCGCGGCGGCTGCACACGCTGCGCGATCCCGGCGCGATGCTCGACGGGCGGATCTGACCGCCCGCGCCGTGCCTCAGCGGCGGGCCTTCATCCGGCGGGCGGCGGCGGCGGCGGCGCGGATCTCTTCCGCGATCTCCTCGGCCTCCTCCGGCTCGAAATCCATCGGCACCTCGAACTCGCCCGCGCTGATGAACAGGCGCACCATGCCGTGATCGGTCGGCCCGATCTGGAGATTCGCTTCGACGTCGCGTTCGGTATTGATGCCCATGGTCTCGCCCTTTGCCCTATCGATGCCCGGGCGGGTGCCGCTCCGGGTCCTGCCCGCTGCCCCGCCAAAGCGCTGCAACACCGGGGGATCCCGGCGGCAGCGGCATCCAAGCGACCTAGCCCTACGGGTCTTGATTTGCAAGCCGCGAGGTGGAAGCGTCGCGCCATGACCAGCATCGCCCTCACCCCCTACACCCCCGCCGACCGGCCCTGGCTGGTGGAGGCGCACGGGCGCCTCTACGCCGAGGCCGAGGGTTTCGACCAGAGCTTCCCGCGGCTCGTCGACGAGATCCTGCGGGGGTTCGAGGCTTCCCATGATCCCACCTGCGAACGCGGCTGGATCGCGCGTGACGCCGGGCAGCCGCTCGGCAGCATCTTCTGCGTGCGGCAGGACGGCGAGACCGCAAAGCTCCGGCTGTTCCTGTTGCTGCCAGAGGCGCGTGGCAAGGGGCTTGGCCAGCGGCTGCTCGACCGGTGCATGGGGGTCGCGCGCGAGGCGGGCAACCGGCGGATGACGCTCTGGACCCACGAGAGCCACCGCGCCGCCTGTGCGCTCTATGCCCGCAACGGCTTTTCCTGCCTGCGCTCCACCCCGGTGCAAAGCTTCGGCGTCGCGCTTGTCGAGCAGCATTGGGAACGCCCGCTCTGAGGGCCGGATTTTGGCTTGCAATCCCGGCAGGGCGGCGCTATTTCCCCCCAACGTGCCGCCTTAGCTCAGTAGGTTAGAGCGCTTGATTGTGGATCAAGAGGTCTCCCGTTCGAACCGGGAAGGCGGTACCACCACCCCAATCCGGTTGTTTGACGTCGGTCTCGCATCACGCGAGATGTCTGGTCTAAACGCCCATTTTCCCGGCATGAATCGCGTTTTCTCCCCCCGTGGCGCATGGGACCGCATGACGAGATAATCGCGATCCGCGTCAGTTTCCCCTGCGGCGCTTACCTTACCTTTACCGGAATCACCCCATTCCTGCCGGGCCCAGCGGAAGGAGGTGTCGGATGCGGCGACCCACGGGCCCCATATCGATCAGGCGGATGTCGCGGCGGATCTTCGCCCTCGTCCTCATCATGGCCGCGGTCGTCACCGCACTTGGCGCCGTCGGCTACACGCAGGCGCGGCAGGGATTGCGCGCGTGGGAGGATTTCCATCGCACGACGGACACCACGCGCCAGCTGCACGGCCAGCTGCTCTCGGCCTTCGGCTACGACGGGCTTGCGCATCATTTCCAGCTCTACATTCTCCGTGGCGGCAGGGCGCTGCAAGGCGAGATCGAAAGCGATGGCGAGACCATCAACACCGTGCTCGCCCAATTGCGTGACGCCCATCCCACTGACGAGGAACGCGCCGCGATCGAGGCCCTGCAGGAGCTCGCCGACACCTATCTCAAGAAGGCCACGCAGGCGCGGCGGATGCGGACGATCAACACCCCACCCGAGCAGATCCACCAAGACCTGACCATCGACAAGGCCCCGGCGCTGGCCGCACTCGCCCTGCTGCAAAAGCGCGCCGGTCTGGACGTCCCCGCCAAGCCCGCCTCTGGCAAGAGCGCGCTGCTGGTCCTCTTCCGTTCCGAGATGGGGTTGGGGGGCGTCATCGACCTCTTCCACGATTACCTGATGGGCGCCGGTCCGCAGGTGCATGAGGCCCTGCTCGCCCATCTGGACGCGGCGGGGGCGACGCTCTCCGCCTACCGCGCCCTGCCCCATGACGAGTCAGAGGCAGCAGCGCTCGACAGCCTGACCGGCTTTCTCGCGACCCTGCGGGATGGCGCCGTGACGGCCTCCGAGATGCGCGCCGACGGAGCCGACGCGACGGTACTTGACGCCGCGCTGCAATGGGACGACGCGCCCTATATTGCCGCGCTCGACGCGCTCGAGGTCGGCATCGCCGCCGACGACAGCGGTCGGGCGGAGATCCTGTCGCAAGCGCTGGAGCGCGGGGCGCAGCTGGCGCTCGTCACCTCCGGGCTGATGGCTCTCGGCCTGCTCGCCCTGTCGCTCTACGTCCGGCGCAGCCTACAGCGCTCGGCGGTGATCCCCGCCAGCGCCATCTCGGAGGCAGTCCATCGCCTCGCGCAGGGCGAAACCGACGTCGACGTGGCCGGGCATGTCTCGGACACCGAGATCGGGCGCATCGCTGAATCCTGCGAGACCTTCCGCGAGGTGCTTCAGCGCAACGCCGACATGTCGCTGCAGGCCCGGCAGGACGCCGACCTGCAGCGCCGTCAGGCGGAGGAGACCCGCAAGCTCATCGACGAACAGACCCGCCTGCAGGCCGAGGTCACCGAACGGGCCGAGGCGATCCGCGCCGAGGTCGCGAGCATCTCACACGCTGCTGAGGAACTGTCGAGCCGCACGGAAACCCAGGCCGCGACACTCGAAACCGGCGCGGCGGCGCTCGAGCAGCTGACGGTCTCGGTGGGCACGGTCGCCGAGTCCGCGACCGAATCCCGCAGCCGCATGGTCAAGATCGAGGAGGTCACCCGCGGCTGCAGTGCCATCCTTGGCGAGGCCATCGCGGGCATGGACCGGATCGTCGAATCCTCGGGCAAGATCTCCCGCATCACCGACCTTATCGAGCAGATCGCTTTCCAGACCAACCTGCTCGCGCTCAACGCAGGCGTCGAGGCCGCCCGCGCCGGCGAAGCCGGACGCGGCTTCGCGGTCGTCGCCACCGAAGTGCTGGCCCTCGCCCAGCGCTCCTCCGAGGCGGCGAATGAAATCAACGAGATGATTGCGACGAGCGAGCGCGAGATCGAGAGCGGCTCGGCCCAGATCTCCCGCGTGGGCGCAAGCTTCACCGAGATCGCCACCATGGTCGAGGCGGTGGTCGAGCTGGCCGAGAACGTCGCTCACTCCACCCGCGAGCAGTCGAGCGGGCTGCAGGATCTCAATCGCTCGATCAGCAACCTCGACGAAGTCACCCAGCGCAACGTGGCCATGTTCGAGGAGACCGCCGCCTCGACCAACATGCTCTCGCAGAACGTCGACGCCCTGATCGCCGCCAGCAGCCGGCTCGGGGCGCCCCCCGCGCCGGGTGGGGTGGAGGGCGCTTCGCCAGCGCTTCGGGCAGCGGGCTAGTGGCGCACGTCACTCTGGGTTGGTGCCGGGACCCACGGCGACGACCTGCCTCGCGACGCGACGAGCGAGGCGAGGCGAGGCGAGGCGAGGCGAGGCGAGGCGAGGCGAGGCGGCTTTGAATGGCTGCGAGGTCAAGACCAGATCATGGGCGACACGCTCACGATGTTTCAGGAGCTGGGCCCGCGAGACCAGAGACCAGAGACCAGAGACCAGAGACCAGAGACCAGAGACCAGAGACCAGAGACCAGAGACCAGAGACCGAAGCACCGCCCGGCGCTCATCGTCAATCCCGGCAGAAGCACTTTTACAGGTCGCGAGAGCCCTCAAATTCGACCAGAGCGCACCTTTCGAAGATGCCCATTTTCAAGGCATACCGCTCAGACCTTAAGCAGCCACACAGGCAACAACGACCAACTCTGTTGCGCACCCGGCGCTTGCGCTTACGGTTTCCTCGCCGCGCGGCCCCAGTCGCGCCAGTCCAAGTTCAGAGGAGAGACCCGTGTTCAACCGTCTCGTTGCCGCAGCCTTCGCTGCATCCGTCGCCGTCACCGGCGCCGCCGGAGCCGTTTCCGCCCAGACCAGCATGCCCTTCGCGCTGGACTGGAAGTTCGAGGGGCCAGCCGCGCCCTACTTCCTCGCCGTCGACAGCGGCCTCTTCTCGGACGCCGGGCTCGAGGTCGAGATCTCCGAGGGGAAGGGCTCGCTCGACGCCATTCCGAAGGTCGCGACCGGCGCCTTCCCCGTGGGCTTTGCCGACATCAACAGCCTGATGCGCTTCCTCGACCAGAACCCCGGCGCGCCGGTGACCGCGATCATGATGATCTACGACAAGCCGCCCTTCGCCGTGGTCGGCCGCAAGTCGCTGGGTGTCGAGACCGCCAAGGATCTCGAAGGCAAGGTGCTGGGCGCCCCGCCGCCGGACGGTGCCTGGGCCCAGTTCCCGATCTTCGCCGCCGAGAACGGTCTCGACATGGAGCAGATTACCGTCGAGCCGGTGGGCTTCCCGACCCGCGAGCCGATGCTGGCCGAGGGCCAGGTCGCCGCGGTGACCGGCTTCTCGTTCTCGTCGACCCTCAACCTCAAGCGTCTCGGCGTGGCCGAGGATGACCTCTCGGTGATCCTGATGGCCGACAACGGCGTCGACCTCTACGGCAACGCCATCATCGTGAACACCGATTTCGCCGCCGAGAACGCCGAGGCGGTGACCGGCTTCCTCACCGCCATCGCCGCCGGCTGGAAGGCCGCCATCGCCGATCCCGACGCCGCCATCGAGGCGCTGATCGAGCGCAACCCAGCCGCCGACGCAGACCTCGAGAAGGAGCGCCTGCAGATGGCTATCGACGACAACGTGCTGACCGATTTCGTGGCCGAGAACGGGCTCGGCGGCATCGACGCCGACCGCATGGCCTCGGCCATCGAGCAGACCGCCACCGTCTACGAGTTCACCTCGGAACCCGACGCGGCGCTCTACTTCGACGACAGCTACCTGCCGGCCGCCGACAGCCGGATGCTGAAGTAAGGACAGGCGGCGCCGGACGCGTGCCGGCGCCGCGACCGACATGGCAAATCTCATCGAAATCAAGGGCGTGACCCACGCCTACAAGACCCCGAACGGCCCGCTTCCGGTGCTCGACGGGCTCGAGATCGCGGTCCCCGAGGGCGAGTTCGCCGCCGTGGTCGGCCCCTCGGGCTGCGGCAAGTCCACATTGACCCGGCTCATCGCCGGGCTGATGAAACCGGACCGCGGCGAGGTCTGGCTGCATGGCAAGCTCGTCAAGTCGCCCCGCAAGACCGTCGGCATGGCGTTCCAGAACCCGGTGATGCTCGAGTGGCGGACGATCCTGCAGAACGTCATCCTGCCGCTCGAGATCGTCGCCCCCTCGATGCCCAGGAAAGACCGCATCGCCCGCGCCGAGGAGCTGCTGGCGCTGGTCGGGCTCAGCGGCTTCGAGGACAAGCGCCCGTCGGAGCTGTCGGGCGGCATGCGCCAGCGCGCCTCGCTCTGCCGCGCCATCGTGCACAAGCCCGACGTGCTGATCATGGACGAGCCCTTCGGCGCGCTCGACGCCTTCACCCGCGAGGACCTGTGGCAGACCATGCACGAGCTGCGCGCCAAGGAGCCTTTCACCGCGGTGCTGATCACCCATGACCTGCGCGAGAGCGTCTATCTCGGCGATCAGGTCTTCGTGCTCTCGGGCCGGCCCGCGACCACGCAATACGTGCTCGACGTGACCTACCCCGGCGACGGGATGCGGCGGCTCGAGGGGCTCTACACCCCCGAGGCGGCGGCGATGCTGGCCACCCTGCGCGAGCAGATCCAGATCGCGCAGGGGCGGCACCCGGGCCCGGCGGTGCACTGATGGACCTGCTTCGGAAAATCGGCGTGCCGGTGGCCGCCATCCTCATCTTCCTCGGATTCTGGGAATTCCTCGTCTGGGTCAACGGCTGGCCGAACTACGTCATGGCCTCGCCTTCGGACCTGCCCGAGGCCTACATCCGCTTCTGGAACCTGTTCCTCACCGGCAGCTGGCAGACGCTCTGGCGCACCGTTGCGGGGCTTGGCATCGCGGTGGTCGCGGGCACGCTGATCGGCATGGTCATGGGCTTCTCGCGCATCGCCCGCGACGGGCTCTACCCGCTGCTGGTAGGCTTCAACGCCGTGCCCAAGGCGACGCTGGTGCCGGTGCTGGCACTGCTCTTCATCGGCCAGCACAACTTCAACACGGTGCTCATGGCCTTCCTGATCTCGTTCTTCCCGATCGCGGTCTCGGTGGGCATCGGGCTCTCGACGCTCGAGCCCGAGTACCGCGACATCCTGCGCTCTCTCGGCGCCAGCCGCTTCACGATCTTCCGCAAGATCGCGCTGCCCAAGACGCTGCCCGAGTTCTTCGGCGCGCTCAAGGTCTCGGTCACGCTGGCCTTCATCGGCACCAACCTCGTCGAGATCATCTCGCCGCACGGCAAGGGACTCGGGGCGCTGTTCCTGTCGGGGCAGACCAACTCGAACTACCCGCTGATGTTCGCGGTGCTGATCGCGCTCGCGGTGCTGGGGATCCTGCTCTACTACGCCGTGGTCGCGCTCGAGCGGATCTTCGCGGGCTGGGCGGAGCGCCCGCAGGGCTGAGCCCTCGGGGAGCATGCGACAGAAGAAAAGGGGCGCCCGCGAACGGCGCCCCTTTTGCATTCCCTGGACCCCGGGTGTCAGCCGCGCAGGCGTTGCACCAGCGTGGTGGCAGCAAAGATCACCGCCGCGGCGCAGACCATGGAGGGCCCTGCCGGCGTGTCGAAGAGGAAGGCACCCCAGAGGCCGCCCAACGCCGCCAGCACCGCGATGGCCGCCGCGATCACCGCCATGCTCTCGGGGCTGCGCGCCAGCGGCCGGGCGGCGGCGGCAGGGATCAGCAGCATGGCGCTGACCAGCAGCGCCCCCACCACCTTGATCGCCACCGCGACCACCACGGCCAGCGCGAGCGTCAGGATCCGGCTCTCGCGCCGCGGGTCGAGCCCGCTTGCCCAGGCCAGGTCCGGCGAGACCGTCGCCGTCAGCAGCGCCTGCCAGCGCCAGACCACCAGCGCCACCACCGCCGCGGCGCCAACCCAGATCACCGCGAGGTCGGATTTGCTCACCGCGAGGATGTCGCCGAAGAGATAGGCCGAGAGGTCGAGCCGCACGCCGGGCACGAAGGTCACCGCCACCAGCCCGAAGGCCAGCGCGCTGTGCGCCAGCACCCCCAGCACCGTGTCCATGGCGAGGCCGCGTTCGGAGAGCGCATAGACCAGCGCCGCCATCACCAGCACCACCGCCAGCGTGCCGACGACCACCGGCAGCGACAGCGCCAGCGACAGCGCCACGCCAAGGATCGCGGCGTGGGCGGTGGCGTCGCCGAAATAGGCCATCCGGCGCCACGCCACGAAACAGCCGAGCGGCGCCGCGGCAATCGCGAGCCCGAGCCCGGCCAGCGCCGCGCGGATGAGGAAATCGTCGAGCATGGTCAGCCGGCCTCCGCCGTGCGGGACGCCGGGGCCGCCCCGTGATCGTGATGGCCATCGTGATGGGCGTGGCCGCAGCCCGCGTCGTGACTGTGGCTGTGTTCGTGGCGGAAGAGCGCCAGCGCGCCATGGGTGCCCGAGCCGAAGAGCGCCCGGTATTCCGCCGCCTGCGCCACCACCTCCGGGTGGCCCTGACAGCAGACGTGGCCGTTGAGGCAGACGACCCGGTCCGAGGCGCTCATGACCACGTGCAGCTCGTGGCTCACCATCACCACGGCGCAGCCGAGATGCGAGCGGATGTGCTCGATCTGGCGATAAAAGGCGGCGGAGCCCGGCTGGTCGAGCCCCTGTGTCGGCTCGTCGAGCAGCAGCACGTCGGGCTTGTTGAGCAGCGCGCGGGCCAGCAGCACGCGCTGGAACTGCCCGCCCGAGAGCCCGGTCATCGGGCGGTCGCCAAGTGTGCCCGCCCCGGCCTCTTCCAGCGCCGCGGCCCGTTCGGCGGCGGGCACCCGGCGCGGCAGCGACAGGAAGCGCATCACGGTCAGCGGCAGTGTCGGGTCCATCGCCAGTTTCTGCGGCACGTAGCCCAGCCGCAGTCCCGGCCGGTGGCGCACCTTGCCCGATTCGGGCCGCACCGCGCCGATCAGCGTGCGCAGGAGCGTCGACTTGCCCGAGCCGTTCGGCCCGACGATGGTCACGATCTCGCCCGGCGCGATGGAGAAATCCACGTCGCTCAGCACCGGCTGCCCGCCAAGCGAGACCCGCAGCCCGGTGGCGTCGATCAGGTTCATGCACGCGCCTCCCGGCAGGAGGGACACGCGCCCTCGGCCTCGATCACCATGCGCGAGACCTCGAAGCCGAGCCCCCCCGCCGCCTCGCGCACCGCCCGCGCGATATCGCGCGACGGCATCTCGGCCACGGAGCCGCAGCCCTTGCAGATCAGGAAGGCCGGTGCGTGGCGCTCGCCGGGGTGGGCACAGGCGACAAAGGCGTTCAGCCGCTCGATCTTGTGGGCGAAACCGTTGGTCACGAGGAAATCCAGCGCCCGGTAGACGGTGGGCGGCTGCGCCCCCTGCCCCTCGGAGCGCAGCACGTCGAGCAGTTCGTAGGCGCCCATGGCGCGGTGTTCCTGCAGCAGGATCTCGAGCACCCGGCGGCGCTGCGCGGTCAGCTGCAGCCCCTGCTCGGCGCAGGTCTCCTCGGCCGAGCTCAGGGCCTGGGCGATGCAGTGACCGTGGTCGTGGGTGGTGAATCCGAGCGTATCCATGCCGGTCTCCTTCGTTCAGGGGTTGCTATGTTATAGCATCCTCATTATCAAGCACCACTGTGTTATAACATAACAGGATTCGAGATGCTGAGGTCTGCCCTTCCCGCCCTTCTGCTCGCCACGCCGCTTGCCGCCGAAGTGCCCGTCACCGTGACCGACATCGCCCCCGTGCAGGGGCTGGTCGCCTCGGTCATGGGCGATCTCGGCAGCCCCGGCGTGCTGGTGCCGCAGGGCGCCTCGCCGCATGACCACGCGCTGGCGCCCTCCGAGGCGCGCAGCCTGCAGAACGCCGGGCTGGTGTTCTGGATCGGGCCGGACCTGTCGCCGGACATCGGTCGCAAGATCGGGACCATCGCCAGCGGCGCGACGGTGGTGACGCTGGCCGACCTGACGGTGACGCAGCATCTCGCCACCCGCGACGAGGTGATCTTCGAGGCCGGCGACGACGACCACGGCCATGATGACCACGGCCACGACGATCATGACCACGCCGAGCATGACCATGATGAGCACGATCACGACGAGCATGATCACAACGGGCACGACGCGCACGACGACCATGCCGAGGACGCGCACGGCCACCAACACGGCCCCGAGGACCCGCATGTCTGGCTCTCGCCCGACAACGCCGCGGCCTGGCTCGACGTGATCGCCGAGACGCTGGCCGAGGCCGACCCCGAGAACGCCGCCACCTATGCCGCCAACGCCGAAACCGCCCGCGCCGAGCTCGACGCGGCCGTCGCGCAGGCCCGCGAGACGCTCGCCCCGGCGCAGGACGCCCGCTACGTGGTCTTCCACGACGGCTACCAGTATTTCGAAGCGGCGTTCGGCCTCAAGGTGCTCGGCGCGATCAAGCTCTCGGACGCCACCGACCCGAGCCCGGCGCATCTCTTCGCCCTGCGCGAGGCGGTGACCAGAACCGGCGCCGCCTGCATCTTCGCCGAGCCCCAGTTCAACCCGCGCCTCATCGACTCGGTGACCGAGGGCAGCGAGGTCGCGGTGGCCGAGCTCGACCCGCTCGGCAGCACGCTCGAACCGGGCCCCGGCTTCTACCCGGCGTTCATCACCGACCTCGCCGACCGCATCGCGGGCTGCACCGGGGACTGAGCGCCGGTCACGCTATCGCTTTGAGAAGACCAAAGGGGGCGCCATCCGCCCCCTTTCGCCTGTCCGGAGCCTCAGAACGCCCCGGTCCGGCCCGGGAAGACCTCGAGCGCGATATCCGCCCCCTCGAGCGCGGCGCGCACCGCGCGGGCGATCTGCAGGGCGGTCTTGCCGTCGCCGTGCAGGCAGATGGTGTCCACCGCGGTGGGGATGTGCTTGCCGCTCTCGGTGATGATCGCACCCGCCTTCACCATCCCGACCATGCGCCGCGCCGCGAGCTCCGGGTCGTGGATCACCGCCCCCGGCAGCGACCGGTCCACCAGCGTCGCGTCGTCGTTGTAGGCCCGGTCGGCGAAGATCTCGCCCGCCCAGCGGCACCCCAGCGCCTCGACCGCGCTCTGCTGCCGGGTGGCCGCCAGCACCATGATGATGATGTCGGGATCGACCGAGAGCGCGCCCTCGTAGGCCGCCCGCGCCAGCGCCTTGTCCTCGGAGCACATGTTGGCCAGCGCGCCGTGCAGCTTCAGGTGCCGCACCCGGCCGCCCGCCGCCGCCGCCATCGCCTGCGCCGCGCCCAGCTGGTAGGCCACGAGATTGCCCAGCGACCGGCCCGCGATCTGCATCCGCCGCCGCCCGAAGCCCTGCAGGTCGGGAAAGCCCGGATGCGCGCCGATGCCGGTGCCGGTCTCGACCGCCCGCGCCATGGTCGCGGCCATCGCATCCCAGTCGCCTGCGTGCATGCCGCACGCGACGTTGGCCGAGGTGATGACCTCGAGCAATTCCGCGTCCTGCCCCATCACCCAGGGGCCGAAGCTCTCGCCCATGTCCGCGTTGAGATCCACCGATGTCATGTCCGTCTCCTTAGTGGTCGTGATGGTCGCCGCTGGAAAAGCCGCTCACCAGCTTGTGGCTGAGCAGGTCCGGCACGTCCGCCGGGTGCCGCACCACCGGCACCGCCCGGCGCGACAGCTCCGCCTCGAGGCGGCGGCGTGTGACCTCCGCCGCCAGCGCCTCGTCGAGCGAGATCCAGCGGAAGCGAAGCCGCGCCCCCGCCGGCGCCTGCGCGATGCGCGGCAGGTCGGCCGGGATCACCGTCGCCAGCCGCGGGTAGCCGCCGGTGGTCTGGCATTCGGCCAGCAGCACGAAGGGCGCGCCGTCGCCGGTCATCTGGATGTCGCCGAGAGCGATCACCTCCGAGACCACCGAGAGCCCGCCCTCGACGCCGTAGCCCGGCCCGTCCGGGTTCACCTTCACCCCCATGCGGTTGGCCCGATTGTCGCGGGTGAACCCCTCCTCGGCGAAACGGTCGCGCTGATCCTCGGGGAAAAGCGCTGTCTGAAGGCTCGCGACCACTCGCAGCGTGCCGCCGCCGAACCGGTCCTCGACCGGCAGCTTGCGCCCGGTGGCGCCGCCCCTGTCGGGCCCGACGGGCAGGCGCGCGCCGGCCTCGACGGCCCTGCCCAGCCCCGCGGTCAGATGCGCCGAGACCGCGCCCAGCAGCTCGGGGCCCTCGAACCCGCCGCCCACGTGCAGGTAGCCATAGGCCCCCGAGGTCGCCGGCCCGATGTCGAGCGTCGCGCCCCGAGGCAGCAGGTGCGAGGCGTGCCAGAGCAGCGGCGCGCCGTCGATCGTCGCCCGCATCGGCGCGCCGGTCAGCGCGATGCGCAGGTCCTCGGTCGCCTCGAAGAGCCCGCCCATGCCGCCCATCTCGAGCGCCACGCTGCCCTTCTGGCCGAGCAGCGCCCGGCCCTCGGCCAGCGCCAGCCGGTCCATGGCACCGCCGCGCGACAGCCCGTAGGTGATCCAGCCGGGGCGGCCATCGTCCTGCAGCGTCAGCGCGGGCCCGGCCCGGTGCACGAACAGCGCGCGGCTCATGGCAGCGCCTCCCAGCTCGCGCCCCCGCCCGGATCGGCGGCCATGTTGGAAAACGCCTCCTCGCTGACTGCCGGGAAGATCACCTCGTCCCCCGGCGCCAGCAGAAAGGGCCGCGCGTCGCCCATGCGGAACAGCGTCGCCGCGGTCTGGCCGACGTGCCGCCAGCCGGTCGGCGCGGTCACGGCAAAAAGCACGAACTGCCGGATCGCCAGCACCAGCGCGCCCTTCGGCACCTTCGGCGTCAGGGCCTGCTGGCGCGGCACGTCCCAGCACTCCGGCAATTGCCCGAGGTAGGGCTGGCCGGGCGCGAAGCCCAGCGCCGTCACCCGCACCCGGGCCGAGGACAGCGACTCGAGCGCGTCATCCTCGCTCAGCCCAGCCGCCGCCGCGGCCTCGCCGAACTGCGGTGCAAGCGCGCCGCCATAGACCGTGGGAATGCGGTGCAGCCGCCGCCCGTGCGGCAGCTCGGCCTCGAGCCAGTCGCGGCTGCCCATCAGCGCCCGCAGCTTCGCCTCGAGATCCGCATGGCGCACCGCCAGCGGATCGAAGCGCAGGTAGCACGAGACCAGCGAGGACGAGGTCTCCTCGACACCGTCCCAGCCGGCGCGCTCGACCTCGGCCCGAAAGGCGATGGCCGCCCGGTTCGCGGGCTCGCCGAGCCTGTCGCCGAAGCTCACCAGCAGCCCGTCGATCCCGACGGTTCGAATGATCGGATAGGTCGCCACGTCCAGCGCCATGCCATGCTCCCCCGCATCCAAGGTCGTTTGACTGTCAACAATCCGCGCGGGCTCTGCAACCGGCCTGCGCTTCATCTTGCCAGATAAACTCCGGGGGGAGCGCGCCCCGGCGCGCGAGGGGGCAGCGCCCCCACGCCCCTCCGCGCCACGCAGCGCAGGGTCAGCCGAGGATGCGCTGCATCGCCGACAGGAAGGCCGCGACCTCGGCCTCGCTGTTGTAGTGGCAGAGCGAGACCCGCACGCAATCGGGCTTCCCGAGCGGCGCCAGCACGTTGCCAGAGTAATGATCCGCCTTGCGCACATGCACCCGGATGCCGAGATCGCCAAGCGCCCTGACCAGCTCGACCGAGGGCCGCCCCTCCACCGCGAAGCTCACCAGCCCCTCGCGGGCGGGGTTGTCGACGCCGCCGATGATCTCGACGCCCGGCATCTCGGCCAGCCCCGGCAGGTTGCCGGTGCCCTTCAGCATCGCCGTCGTCAGCACCGCCTCGTGGGCGTGGATCGCCGCCGCTGCCGCCTCGATCCGGGCGCGCGGCTCGGTCGCGTCGGTCAGCTGCCCGCCGAGCCATTCGAAATACTCGACCACGTCAGAGAAGGTGGCATAGGCGCCGGTGTCGCGGGTGCCGAGCTCCCAGCTGCCCGCGGGCGCGCCGATCAGCGCGTCATGCGGCAGCGCCGACAGCCGCTCCGAGGCCCAGCCGAGCCCGTAGCCATGGCGCGAGAACACCTTGTAGGGCGAGATCACGTAGCCGTCGACGTCGCAGGCAGTGATGTCAATGCCGCCGTGGGAGGCGTGCTGGATGCCGTCGACGATGATGATCGCCGCGGGCGCCACCGCGCGGATCGCTGTGGCGATGGCGGGCACGTCCATGCCCATGCCGGTCACCGGCGAGGTGTGCAGGATCGTCGCCACCGCCACGTCGGGGGTCACGGCGGCGGCATAGGCCTCGGCGCTCACCACGCCGGTGGCGTCATCGTGCTCGACCAGCACGTGGCGCTTGCCCGAGACCTCGGACCAGCGGGCGCATGCGCTGCGCGAGGCCGGGTGCTCGAGCGTCGAGCCCAGCACCACGCCGCCCTCGCTGCCGAGGCAGGCGTCGGCGATCATCCGGAACAACAGCTCGGTGCCGCTCTCGCCCACGACGATCTTGCCCTCGGGGGCGTTGAAGAACAGCGCCGCGTCCTCGCGCGCCTTGGCGATGATCTCGCCGAGCGCCGCCGAGGCCGGGTTGTCACGGCCCTGGTTGTCGGGGATGGCGGCAAAGCGCGCCGAGGTCTCGACCACCGCGTTCAGCGTCAGCGCGCCGCCGGCGTTCTCGAAGAACACCCGCGGCCCGGTGAAGGGGCAGTCCTCGACATGGGCGAATTTCGACCGGATGTCGGTGAGCAGCTCGGCGGTGATGGTGGTCAATGTCTGGTTTCCTTTTCCCGCGCCTTCTCGGCCGCCTCGATGGCCTCTTCCATGTCCTCGGGATCGGTCGAGGGGATGGCGTAGCTGCCCGACACCCACTTCGCCAGATCGACGTCGGCGCAGCGCTTCGAGCAGAAGGGACGGTATTTCGTTTCGGTGGGTTTTCCGCAGATCGGGCAGCTCATTTCAGCACCTCCCGCAGCGGCACGCGCTCGCGCTTGCGCTGCAACTCCATCAGACCGAGCTGGGTCCAGCCCGCGAGGATGGTCTCGGTCGCGTCCTGCTTGAAGGCGGCGCGCAGCACCTGCTCCATCTGGCGGCGGTCCTTCTTCGGCGCCGGCGCCGGATCGACCAGCACCTGCCCGCCGAGACCGCGCAGCCGCAGCTGACGCGGCAGCTCGCGCAGGGCCGCCATGTTGGCCTTGAGCCCGGCGGCGGGCGAGGTGTCGTTGCCGGTGTTGATGTCGACGGCGACGAGCGCGCGCGTGGGCTCGATGCACATCGACCCGCCGCCCGGAAGCGGCACCATCGGCGAGGTCAGCGCCTCGATCATGTCGAGCACCGAATGCCGCTCGAAACTGCCGGCCCCGGAATCGATGTCGTCGCCGTCCCATTCGCGCCAGGCCAGCGCGTGCGGGCCGTCGCCCTCGACCAGCGTCTCGGTGCCGCCGGTGGTGTCGGCCATCACCTGCGCACAGAGCTGCGCCATGGCCCCGATGTCCTCGGCGATGTCCTGCGGGTGGCCGCTGGCGCAGGAGGAGCGCAGGATCAGACCGTCCTCGCCCTCCATCACCTCGTGGGCGATGCCCAGCAGCTCGTCGCGCAGGTCGTCGTCCTTGATCTGGCGCGAGACGTTGATGCCCGGGGCGCCGGGGGTGACGATGGCGTAGCGCGACTTGAAGAGGATGCGGGTGGTGACGGGAATCGCCTTGCCGGGCTCGGCGAAGCCGGTGACCTGCACCAGCAGCGTGTCGCCGGGGGCGAGCCCCTTGACCTGGCGCAGGAAGGCGTTGCCGTCCGGCGTCTCGAGGAACATGCCGCCCTGCCCCTTCATCGGGCGCATCGCCACGGCCCGGTAGATGGTGCCGGGGCGCGGGTGGTCGCTGTCGATGAGCAGGTCGTGCAGCTGGCCGTCGACGATCAGCGCGGCGGCCTCCGTTCCCTCGAGTTCGTCGAGCGCGATGGTGCGACCCTTCATGAGGCTTCCTTCCAGAGCGGATACCCGGCGGCGAGCAGGAGGTTGGCGGTCTCGGAGAGCGGCAGCCCCACGACGGCGGTGAAGCTGCCGTTGATCCACGGGATGAAGGCCCCGGCGGGGCCCTGGATGCCGTAGCCCCCGGCCTTGCCGCGCCAGTCGCCGCTTTGCAGGTAGCTGTTGAGCTCTTCGTTCGAGAGCGGCTTCATCTGCACCTGCGTGACCACGTCGCGTTCCCAGATGCGGTCGCCGTGCTTCACCGCGACGGCGGTGATGACCCGGTGCCTGCGGCCCGAGAGCGCGGTGAGGAAGGCCGCGGCCTCCTTCTCGTCGGCGGGTTTTCCGAGAATGCGGCGCCCCAGCGCGACGGTGGTGTCGGCGCTGAGCACGACCTCGTCGCCGGCGCAGGGAATCGCCTCGGCCTTCTCGCGGGCGAGGCGCACGCAATAGGGCCGCGGCAGCTCGCCGCGGCGCGGGTCCTCGTCGATGTCGGGGGGGCGGATGTCGGACGGCACCACGCCAAGCTGCGCGAGAAGCTCGCGACGGCGCGGGCTGCCGGACCCAAGAACCAGTTTCATGGGACGAGCTTTGCGCGGGCCCATGCGGACGCGATCCGCAAAGCGGAGTCTGCCGGGACTTTCAGGCCCATGCGAGGCTTACTTGAAGCGGTAGTTGATCCGACCCTTGGTCAGATCGTAGGGGGTCATTTCCACCTGGACGCGGTCGCCAGCCAGAACCCGGATGCGGTTCTTCCGCATCTTGCCTGCCGTGTGCGCGATGATCTCATGGCCGTTCTCGAGCTCGACCCGGAATGTCGCGTTGGGCAGGAGTTCCTTAACGACGCCGGGGAATTCGAGAATGTCTTCCTTGGCCATGGTCACTCCATTAATTGCCGTTCCACCCTAGTCTGCGGAACGCACAAGGATATGCGCCCAAACGACGCCTTTTTCAAGGGCACATGTGCCATGCAAATCAGGAAAGGCTCCGCAACACGGCAGGGCCGTCACGCCCGGCCTGCTCGTCCCAGTGGGTGCGGTTGAGCACGACGCCATCCTTGCGAACCCGCGCGACCGCGTCAAGATCCAGTTCGGCGATCGTCCAGCCGGGCTGGTTCAGCCTGCCCTGCGCCAGCACGCCCGAGGCGGGAAACCCGGTGTCCGGCGGGCCGAAGATGCCGCCCATGCCGCAATTGGTGTCCACCGCGTCGGACCAGTCGCAATCGCCCACGGTCGAGGACATCACGGTGACGCATTGCTGCTCGAGCGCCCGGGCCATCGCCCCGATGCGCACCCGGTGATAGCCGTGCTCGGCTTCGGTGCAGGAGGGGACGAGAATCAGGTCGGCCTCGCTCATGGCGCGGGCGAGCAGCGGGTATTCGCTGTCGTAGCAGATCAGCACGCCGATTCTGCCGAGCGCGGTCTCGAAGAGATGCAGCGGGCCGCCGCCGACCACGTCCCAGTCCTCGCGCTCAAAGCGGGTCATGATCTGCTTGTCCTGGTGACCCATGGCACCGGAAGGGGCGAAGAAGCGCGCGCGGTTGACCGGGCGCGGGCCGATGGCATCGTCGAAAACCGGGGCGGAGGCCGCGAGGATGTGCACCCCGTGCTTCTTCGCGAGCTCGGCGTGCAGCGCGTCGACCGCGGGGATCCGCTCGGCCACCGCGTGCAGCGAGGCCTCGAGATCGCCGGAAGTGGCGCGCCCGGCGAGGGTGGCGAGTTCCATCGAGCCGTATTCGGGGAAGACCAGCAGGTCGGCGCCCTGCCCGGCCGCGTCCTCGACCCAGGCGGTGAGCTTGGCCACGTAGGCGTCCCAGGTCTCGAGGAAGTCCATCTGGTAGGCGGCGGCGGCGAGTTTCATCGGCAGGTCCTCGTGGGTTGCGTCGGAGCGGGGGTTTCACACCCCCGCACCCCCGTGGAGTTTAGGGGCAAGATGAAGGTCGGGGGCGGCGCGGCTGCCCCGGGGGGGAGGATCTAGAGATCCCCGATCCAGAATTGAAGCGGGTGCGCGGTTTCTTCCGTCCGGTCGATGTCCTTCCAGCGAAACGTCGCCACCGCGCCCTCGAGCGGGGCGTAGCCGCGTTTGCGCCAGAACGGGTCGAGCGGTGCGGCGCCGGCGGGGCGCAGCGGGTGATCGGCGGGGCGCACCACGCCGCAGAAGGCGGAGCGGGCGCGGCCCAGCGCCCGGGCGTGGGCCTCGCGCAGGTCGAAGAAGCGGTGCCCGACGCCGCGGCCGCGGTATTCGGGCAGCAGCACCGATTCGGCACAGTAGAAGATCGTGCCGAGATCGAGCCCGGTGCCCGCGAAGGCGGCGGCGAAATCGTCGGCGTGATCCTCCATCGGCGTGCCGGTGGCGGCGCCGACCAGCCGGTCGCCGTCGAAGGCGCCGACCAGCACCGCGCCGGGGCTGTCGCGATAGCTCTGCAGGTAGCGACGCTCGTAGGCGAGGTCGCCGTCGTAGAGATAGGGCCAGTCGCGGAACACCGCGATGCGCAGCTTCGCCACCTCGTCGAGCGCGGCGTCGAGCGCCGCGCCGGTCAGGGTCTCGACCCGCATCAGCGGACCTGCCGGATCCAGTCCGCGAGGTTGTAGTAGGTCACCACCCGGGTGATCTTGCCGTTCTTCAGGGTGAAGAAGGAGCCGGCGGGCAGACGGTAGGTCTGGCCGTGCGCCTCGGGCAGGCCCGCGTCGGTGGCGAGATAGGTGCCGTTGACGATGTACTCGGCGGCGGCGCGGGTGCCGTCCTCGGCCTCGAAGATCACCATGTCGGTGAGGGTCTCGTCGTAGCAGTGGGTCATGTGGGCGCAGAATTCGGCAAACTTGATCTTGCCGCTGCGCACCTGGCCCTCGTTGACGTGATGCGCCACCTCGGCGTCGAGGCAGGCGAGCATCGCCTCGGTGTCCTTGGCGTTGAACGCGTCGAAATAGCTGCGGATCGTGTCGGTCGCGCTCATCTCTCTCCCCATCGGTTCCTGAGTCTGTCGTAAATCTGGTCGCGAGTCTGCCGGTAGGCGTTGAGCTTGGTCTCGCGGGTTTCTCCGAGGCCGGTCGGGTCCATGATCGGCCAGTATTCCACCGTCAGGTGGTAGAAGCGGGTGAGTTCGAGCGCGGCGCGCTGCGAGGCCGGCGACATCGCGACGATCAGATCGAAGCCCGAGAGCGCCTCGCCCATCTCCTCGAGCTCCTCGAAACTGCGCGAGCGGTGCTTGTCGAGCTCGACGCCGATCTCGCGGCAGACCGCCACCGCGAAGCCATCGATGTCGAGGTCGTTCACCACCCCCACCGACTGCACGTAGGTGTCGAAGCCGTAGAGCTTCTTCATGATGCCCTCGGCCATCGGCGACCGGACCGCGTTGTGATCGCAGCAGAAAAGTACGGACTGCGGCAATTCCGGCAAGATCAGCCCCCGAAATGCAGCACGCAGATGAGGGTGAAGAGGCGTCGGGCGGTGTCGTCGTCGACCTCGGCCTTGCCCTCGAGACGTTCCTGCAGGATCCGGGCCCCCTCGTTGTGGATGCCCCGACGGGCCATGTCGATGGTTTCGATCTGGCTGGGCGCGGCGGATTTCACCGCGTCGAAGTAGCTCTTGCAGATCTGGAAGTAGTCCTTGACCACCTGCCGGAAGGGGGAGAGCGACAGGTGGAATTCGGCCGCCTTCTCGTCGGCCTCGGTGGCGACGTCGAAGACCAGCCGCTTCTCGCGGATCGCGAGGCCGAGCTTGTAGGGCCCCTCGGGCACCGGGCGTTCATCCCGCTGCGGCAGAGTGAAGCTGTTCTCTTCCATCAGGTCGAACATCGCGACCCGCCGCTCCTGCTCGATCTCGGGGGTCGGCGGCGGCAGGTTGGCGTCGTTCAGGACGATCTGGGAGATATGGCTCATGAGCAAGGTCCTACACCGGGCGTGACAGGCTTAGCGCGGGGGATCGGGCACTGCAATGCGGAGCCCGCGCCGGGGCCGGATGTTTCGCGCGTAGAGGGATTCATGCTACGGTTCGTCATTTCCAAGATGAATTTCTCAGGAGCATTGCGATGGCGCGGCGGGCAATCATCCTCGTTCCCGGTTTCGGGCACAAGGAGCACAACCAGGCGCGCGACCGGCTGGTGCGGGCCCTGCAGAACTACACCACGGGCTGGCGGGTCGAGCAGACCGACGACGGCGCGGGCCCGGGCAACGGCGCCACCGGGCTGCACGCCACCTGCCGCTGCGGCGGCGCCACGCAGGAGATCGACGTCTACGAGGCCTATTGGGGCGATCTGCTGCCGGACTGGAGCAACGAATCCCCCTGGGCCCGGTTCAAGCGCGGCTACATGCTGATCCGCTACTGGCTGACCGGCGGCGTGGGCGGCTGGATCTCGCGCCGCGAGGCGCCGCCCAACACCGCCTGGGCGATGCTTCTGGCGGCGGTGGTGTTGGTGCTGTGGTGGATCGTGGTGGGCATCTTCGTGCTGCAGGCCATCGAGAGCGGCGTCATCGCGATCCCCGAGTCGCTGGCGAGCGTCGGCTGGGTGCAGACCGCGTGGACCACGCTCAGCGGCTGGACCGGCACGGTTCTCGGCTCGGTCTTCGTGGTGCTGCTGCTCTGGGTCTGGAGCCTCGGCTGGCTCGAGCGCTTTGCCAATATCTCGGCCTACACCAAGGCCTATCTCCGCGACGAAGTCTTCGGCGATGACGACGTGGGGCTTCGGGCCAAGGCCAGGCGGCGGGTGCTGGAGGTGCTCGACCGGGCGGCGGGGATCACCGGCGAAGGCAGCTATGACGAGATCTACGTGGTGGGCCATTCGCTGGGCGGCGCCATCGCCGCCGATGCGCTGTCCGAAAGCGGGGATGTGCTGGCGCACACGGTGCTCTTCACATGGGGCTCGGCGCTGGGGCTGCTGGTGCTGCAGGAGCCGATGGTCGAGGTCAGGATCGCCACGTTCTACACCGCCGCCCCGCCGGTGCAGGGCTGGATCGACGTGGTGCTGCCGTGGGACATGATGGGCTCGCAGGTGCCGGTGCCGCGGTGCTTCGACGACGCGTCGGAACCCGGCAAGCGCCACCCTCCGAAGTTCCCCGACGCGGTGCGGCCTCGGCTGCCCAGGGGCATGCACCCGTTCGAGGTCGTGCGGGTCCACGAGGCCTATTACCGCTGCGAGGCGGCGCTGCTGATGCTGGTGGCGTCGGCAAGCACCCTGCCCCGGCGCGCTGCGCAGTCGGTGGTGCCCGCAGCGCCTCCCGCGCCGAAGGGCCGGCCCGCCTGAGCGGGCGCGGCCTCAGCCGTTCAGCTTGCGCAGACGGGCGGTGACCGAAAGGCCGTGCGCCTGCAGGCTCTCCGAGGTCGCCAGAACCTCGGCGGCCGGGCCGATGGCGTTCAGCGCCTGCGGCGACATCTGCGCCAGCGTGGTGCGCTTGAGGAAATCGAGCACCGAAAGCCCCGACGAGAACCGTGCCGAGCGCGCCGTTGGCAGCACGTGGTTGGGCCCGCCGACGTAGTCACCGATGGCCTCGGGGGTCCACTGGCCGAGGAAGATCGCGCCGGCGTGGTGGATCTTTTCCGACAGCGCCATCGGGTCGTCGACGCAAAGCTCGAGGTGCTCGGGCGCCACCCGGTCCGACAGCGCCGCCGCCTCGTCGAGATCCCGCGCAACGATCACCGCGCCGAAGTCGCGCCAGCTGGCGCCCGCGATAGCGGAGCGCTCGAGCACCTCGAGCTGACGCTCGATCTCGGCAGCGACGGCGCGCCCGAACGCCGCGTCGGTGGTCACGAGGATCGACTGCGCGCTCTCGTCGTGCTCGGCCTGGCTCAGCAGATCCAGCGCCACGAACTCGGCATCGTTGGTGCCGTCGGCGATGACGAGGATCTCGGAGGGGCCGGCGATCATGTCGATGCCCACCTTGCCGAACACCCGCCGCTTCGCCGCGGCGACAAAGGCGTTGCCCGGGCCGGTGATCTTGTCCACCGGCGGCACGGTCTCGGTGCCGTAGGCGAGCGCGGCGATGGCCTGCGCGCCGCCGAGCCGGTAGATCTCGTCCACGCCCGCGATGCGCGCCGCCAGCAGCACCAGCGGGTTCACCACCCCGTCAGGCGTCGGCACGGTGATGCAGAGCCGCTCGACCCCGGCCACCTTGGCAGGGATCGCGTTCATCAGGACCGAGGACGGATAGCTGGCAAGCCCGCCGGGAACGTAGAGCCCCGCCGCAGCCACCGGCGTCCAGCGCCAGCCCAGCGTCGCGCCATCGGGGTCGGTCCAGAGCGCGTTCTCGGGCATCTGCCGCACGTGGTAGGCACGGATGCGTTCGGCCGCGGTCTCGAGCGCCAGACGCTCGGCCTCGGGGACGCGGGCGCATTCGGCCTCGATCTCCTCGGGGGTGAAGGCCAGCCGGTCGGCGGTCAGCTCGAGCCGGTCGAAGCGCGCGGTGAGGTCCAGAAGCGCCGCGTCGCCGCGCGCCCGGACATCGGCGATGATCCCGGCGACGATGTCGTCGACATCGGGGCTGTCCTCGCGCTTGGCGCCAAGGAGCCGTGCGAACTCGATTTCGAAATCCGGCTCGGTCGTGTCGAGAAAGACGGGCATTGCGGTTCCTTTCCAAGACGGCCCGCGCGCCAGCGCCGGGCCGCGGCCTCTCCCTTGGGCCGGATGCGGACGGTTTCCGATCCGCTTTAGAGCGCCGGGCCGGTCACCTCAAGCCCGCCCTGCCCTTTCGCTTTTGGCCGGAATGCGCCAGCGGCGGCACCCGCAAGGGGCCCCGCCGCGGGACGCGCCCTCAGGCGCCGTGGTCCGGCAGCTTGCCCGAGACCGCGGCATAGGGCCGGGTCACGTCGCGCAGCCCCAATTCCAGCGCCTCGACCTCGGCCCGCAGCGCGCCGTCGCCCGCCAGCGTGAAGACCACGTGGCCGGCGCCGTCCTCGCCCGGCTCGAAGCCGACCGAGAGCAGCGAGAGCACCATGTCCGGCGTGTCGCGCGCGACGCCCTGGCTCGAGACGCCGAGCACGTTCTCGACGGTGACCAGTGTCCGCACCCGCTCGGGCGGCGAGACATGCACACCGTCCTCGCGCCGCACCCGGTTGACCAGCAGGCCAAGACGGCGGTGCCGTTTCTGGAAGGCGATGTCGGAGACGGTCAGCACCGCGTCCTGCAGCAGCGCCGAAAGCACCTGCAGGTCGTCGGGGTCCATCGCGCCGAGGTTCAGCGGCCCGCCGCCGGCGTCTTCGAATCTCGCGTCGGTCATTCGCCCCTCACCCGTTCGATGCGGGCCCCCACGCCCTGCAGCTTGCGCACCACCTGCTCGTAGCCGCGGTCGAGGTGGTAGACCCGGTTGACCACCGTCTCGCCCTCGGCTGCAAGCCCCGCGAGGATCAGTGACACGCTCGCCCGCAGGTCGGTCGCCATCACCGGCGCGCCCTTCAGCGAGTCCACGCCGGTCACCTTGGCGGTGCCGCCGTGCACGTCGATCTTGGCACCCATGCGCATCAGCTCGGGCGCGTGCATGAAGCGGTTCTCGAAGATCTTCTCCTCGAGCACCGAGGTGCCCTCGGCAGTGCAGAGAAGCGCCATCATCTGGGCCTGCAGGTCGGTCGGGAAGCCCGGGAACGGCTCGG
>Ga0208328_1000303_pt1 | contig 24582 bp, 24 predicted proteins | sample DeeseametaMP2633_FD_184170 | JGI IMG/M metagenome (GOLD analysis project Ga0208328, IMG submission 184170) | Marine microbial communities from the Deep Atlantic Ocean - MP2633 (SPAdes) | ecosystem: Environmental > Aquatic > Marine > Unclassified | place: Northeast of Antigua and Barbuda, North... | reverse complement strand
CATCACCACGAGATCGGCGCCGATCGCGTCGAGCCGGTCGACGTCGGCGATGGTGGTGACGGTGCCCGCGCCCACCAGCGCATCGGCGGGCAGCTCCTTGCGCACCGCCTCGATGCTGTCGAAGGGCTGGGGCGAGTTCAGGGGGATCTCGATCAGGCGAAAGCCTTCGTCATAGAGCGTCTGTGCGATCTCCACCGCCTCCTCGGGGCGCAGACCCCGCAGGATGGCGACGAGCGGAAGCGCGGTGCAGGCGGCGTCGAGGCGGGTGAGGCGGTCAGTGTCAGTCATCGGAATTCCCGGGTTCTGGGGTAAGCAGGCCCGCGTCGCAGGCCAGACGGAAGAGGCCCGCGGGGGCCGGGTTGTCGATCGTCGCGGCGGCGCCGCGGCCGGAAAGCTGGCGCAGCGCGGTGTCGTAGCGGGCGCAGAGCGCGCCGCTGCCCACCAGCAGCACCGGCCGGTCGCCCTGCGCGGCAAGGCCCGAGACGATCTCGGAGCCAATGAGCAGGCCCGAGAGGTAGTCGGCCAGCACGCCTCCGGGCAGCCGTTTCGTAAGCCCCAGCGTGCGGGTACCGAAAAGCTGCCGGTTGAGATCGCCGGGCCCCGCGGCCGAGGCCTGCGCCACGCCCTGTGCAAAGGCCTCGGCATGGGCCTCGTCGGGCAGGGCCTCGTCGTTCATCAGCCGCCCGAGGATCGAGTGGGCGCGCAGCACGGCGAAGACCTCGCCGGTCATGTAGGTGGCAAAGCCGGTGACGACGCCGTCCGCGACCTCGGCCCATTTCGAATGGGTGCCGGGCAGCACCAGCGTCGCCGCCTGCTGCCAGTCGGGATTGCCCGCGATGGCCCCGGCGATCTGGATCTCCTCGCCGCGCATTACGTCGGGGGTGCCGCCCTCGGGCTCGTAGACCAGCCCGGGCGCGATCAGCACCTCCTGGCCGCCGGAGGTGGCGACGCGGGTGGCGGCGCCGGGCAGGTCGGTGAGCGCTGCCGGGCAGGGCAGGTAGGGTACCTCGGCCCAGCCCTGCGCGCTGCCCACCATGCCGCCCGCCACCACCGGCACCGGTGTCGCCGCCAGCCAGTCGCCGCAGATCGCGGCAAAGGCGGCCTCGAAGCCTGGCACCCCGGGCTCGGGCAGGTGCTGTATGCCGTGGGCCGAGGCGCGGGTGTCGAGCACCCTGCCGCTGGCCGACATCAGAAAGGCGCGCAGGCTCGAGGTGCCCCAGTCGAGCGCCACGAGCGCGGGTCGGTCATCTGTCATCGTCGGGCCTCCAGCCCAGCTCTCGGGAAATCTCATCGGCATGGGCGATCACCAGCGGGGCGAGCCGCGCCATGCGCTCGTCGGGAAGGAAGGGGGTGGCGGAGGCCACGCTCAGCCCCGCCACGATGCGGCCCTCGACGTGGCGCACCGGCGCACCGACGCAGCGGATCCCGCGCTCGTTCTCCTCGAGGTCGAGGCTGTGGCCGCGCGCCCGGGTCTCGGCCATGTCGTCGCGGAAGACCTCCCACGGCCGCGGCGGCACCCGGCCCGCAAGCGCCGCCTGCGCGGGCGCGCTGCGGTCGTAGAGGGCGCGCAGCTCGGGGTCGGGCGTGTCGCAGAGCAACGCCTTGCCGAGCCCGGTGAAGGCGAGCGGCATGCGCTGGCCGGGGCGCGAGCGCATCTCGAGCCCGCGGGTGCCGTCGATCTTGTCGAGGTAGAGCACCTCGTCCCCGTCCGGCACGCCAAGGTGCACGGTGTCGCCGGTGGCGGCGGCGAGGCGCTGCAGCACCGGTGTTGCCAGCGCCAGCACCGGCTGCTGCGCGCGGGCGCGGGCGCCGAGGTGGATCAGCTCGGGGCCGAGCACGTAGCCCTTGCCGGGAATGCGGTAAAGGCAGCCCTCGGCCACGAGGCTGGCGAGCAGCCGTTGCGCCGTGCTGCGCGGCACGTCGAGCGCCGCGGCGATGCCCGAGGCGCTGCCGGTCCCTGCGCCCACGAGCCGCAGCACCGCAAGCCCGCGGCTCAGCGTCTGGGTGCCGCGCTGCCCGTCGCCGGTGGTGTCCTTGGCCATGTCCGGATGCTCCGCCTGCGCCGGACAGCTGTCGCCCGACACCCCGGGACATAGAGGTGGCGCGGGTCATGTGTCAATTGTTGAGATATGCGTCCACATAGTGAGACATAATCAGCGGCGCGAGGTGGACTCCCGGATCATCATCTCGAAGCCGAGGTCGACACGGCGCTCGGTGACCGAGCCGGGATTGTCGATCTCGGCCAGCAGCATGGCGATGGCGCGGCTGCCGATCTCGCGGCGCGGCGTGGCGACGGCGGTGAGCGCGGGCACCATGTGGCGGGCCATCTCGATGTCGTTGTAGCTGCAGATGCCGAGCTGCCCGGGCACGGTGATGTGGCGCCGCTGCGCCTCCATCAGCGCGCCGACGGCGAGGTCGTCGTTGTTGCACATCACCGCGTCGGTGTCGGGCGCCTGGCTCAGCAGCTGCTCGAGCAGGTGCCCGCCCATGCCCACCGAGGAGGGCTGCGGCGTGGTGATGATGCGCCGGTCGTCGAGCATGCCCGCGCCCTCGGCGAACTCGCGGAAGGCGGCGAGCCGCCGCTGCGCGCGCGGGTCCATGCGGGCGCTGAGGAAGCCCGGCCGCCTGTAGCCGCAATCCTGCAGGTGCTGCGCGCCGGCGCGCACCGCCGCGAGCTGGTCGAAGCCCACGCACATGTCCACCGCGCCCTCGGCGATCTCCATGATCTGGACCACGGGGCAGGGCGCGGTTTCCAGCAGCCTGCGCCCGGTCGGGGTCTGGTCCATCGACGACACGATGAGGCCCGCGGGGCGCTGGCTCAGGAAGTTGCGGATCAGCCCCTCTTCCTCGAGCGCGCTGTAGCGGTAGTTGCCGATCTGCACGAAGTAGCGGGTGCCCTGCACGCCCTCGTAGACGCCGCGCAGCACGTCCGAGAAGACGTTGTTGGTGAGCGACGGCACCAGCAGCCCGATGGTCGAGGTGCTGCGCGAGGCCAAGGCCGAGGCCGCGGGGTCCGGGGTGTAGCCCAGCCTTCGGATCGCTTCCTCGACCTTGCGGCGCGCCTTGTCCGACACGATCCCCGGCGAGCGAATCGTACGGGAAACCGTGATCGCGCTAACACCCGCTTCGCGGGCCACATCCACCAGCGTGGGGCGATCTGAAGGGGTCTTGGTCTTGCGGGCCATCGGGCGTTTCGGGTCCTACGTGATGTGCGCATATTTGCCGAACTTCACGAATCCTTCAAGAAATTCCGTCCGCAAGGTCAGGCACATGGCCTCATGCCCCCGACAGAGGGCTTGGCCGGCAGATCTCGCGAGGCCCTGCCGGCCAAGCCCCTCTGAGCGCATGTCAGACAAAATGATTGCGCTGTCATTTCTCGTCCCCTATTTTGCGGTCGACTCGGAACGCGGCAGGGAACCGCGACGAGCCTGAACGGATAAACGGGAGGAACCCCCTTATGACGACCCTGACTCGCCGCAGCCTGTTCCTTGGCACCGCCGTCGCCCTCGCGCTGGCCGGGACCGCACAGGCGCAGGAATTCACGTTCCGCATCCAGTCCTCGGACCCGGCCGGCAACACCAACTTCGTGCTGCAGAAAGAATGGGCCGAGATGGTTTCGGAGAAGACCGACGGCCGCGTCGCGGTCGAAATGCTGCCGGTGGAGACCATCGTTGCGCACTCGGAGACGATGGACGCGGTCGCCGCGGGCATCCTCGACGGCCACTTCACCGACACCTCCTATGCCTCGGGCAAGGATCCGGCCTTCGGCCTGATCGCCAACCCGGTGGGCGCGTGGTCCGACCCCAGCCAGATGTTCGACTTCATGAACAACGGCGGCGGCAAGGAGCTGATGAACGAGATGCTCGAGCCCTACGGCCTGCATTTCGTCGGCGCCACCACCCCGGGCCTCGAGGCCTTCGTCTCGAAGGTGCCGCTGGATGGCGTGGACGACCTCCAGGGCCTGAAGCTGCGTGCCCCCGAGGGCATGGTACAGAACGTCTTCGCCGCCGCGGGCGCCGCTCCGGTGAACCTGCCCGGCTCCGAGGTCTTCACCTCGCTCGACAAGGGCGTGATCGACGCGGCCGACTACAACACCTTCTCGACCAACGCGGCGCAGGGCCTGCACGACGTGGCCAAGCACCCGGTCTACCCGGGCTTCCACTCGATGCCGCTGATCGAGGTCTCGGTGAACAAGGCCAAGTGGGACTCGCTGCCCGACGACCTGAAGACCGCGATGGAGGAGTCGGTGAAGGAATTCGCCGTCTACCAGTCCGAGACCGTCCACGAGCGTGACATGGAAGCCGCAGAAGAGGCCAAGGCCGGTGGCGAGATCACCATCCACGACTGGTCCGACGAAGAGCGCGCCAAGTTCCGCGGCATCGCCCGCAGCCAGTGGGAGCAGGCCGCGAGCGCCTCGGCCAACTCGCAGAAGGTCTACGACCTGCTGACAGCCTACCTCGTCGAAAAGGGCCTGATGTCCCAGTGACGCTCTGACATTCCCAACGCCCCCGGCCGCCGAGGCCGGGGGTTTCCCGTTCCAGGACCGGAGACAGCCCGATGACCGACGCCATCGACGAAACCCTCGCCAGCCACAACGCCACGCCGGAACCCGTGCCGGAGGCCGGCGTCTTCGGCCTCGCCGTCAACGCGATCGGCGTGCTCTTCGCCATCGGCATCCTCGCCTCGGCGGGCCTGCTCTTCTACGAGGTGGTGATGCGCTACGTCTTCAACGCGCCCACCCGCTGGGTACATGAGACCGTGGTCTTCCTCAGCGCCATCGCCTTTGTCTACGGCGGGCTCTACGCCGCCGCCATCGACAAGCACATCCGCGTGGTGCTGTTCTACGACCAGCTCTCGGCCGGGCTGAAGCGGGTGTTCGACGTGGCGATCTCGCTCATCTGCCTCGTGGCCTCGCTGTTCTTCGCCTGGGCGGCATGGCTCAGCGTCGAGCGCGCCGCCTGGACGCCGCAGGGCGACTTCCGGCTCGAGACCTCGGGCTCGGCGTGGAACCCGCCCTATCCGGGCCTGCTCAAGATCTTCCTGTTCGTCATCCTGATCCTGCTGGCGGTCCAGTTCGCGATCTTCACGGTCAACTACCTGCGCAAGAAGGCCAAGTGATGGACTTTCTCCCCGACTTTCAGGCCATGGGCATCGGCGGCGCGACCTTCGCCATGTTCGTCATGCTCATGGTGCTGCTGCTCACTGGCATGCCGCTGGCCTTCGTCACCCTGCTGGTGGCGCTGATCTTCGCGCTCGGCTGGTTCGGCCCGATGGCGGTGCCGCTGATCACCTCGCGGATCTTCAGCTTCGTCAACAGCTTCGTCTTCGTCTCGGTGCCGATGTTCGTGCTGATGGCGGCGATCCTCGACCGCTCGGGCATCGCCCGCGATCTCTTCGACGCGATGAAGGTGCTGGCCGGCCGGATCCGCGGCGGCGTCGCCATCCAGACGCTGCTCGTCGCGGTGGTGCTGGCTGCCATGTCCGGCATCATCGGCGGCGAGGTCATCCTGCTGGGCCTGCTCGCCCTGCCGCAGATGCTGCGCCTCGGCTACGATCGCAACCTTGCCATCGGCGTCTGCTGCGCGGGCGGGGCGCTCGGCACCATGGTGCCGCCCTCGATCGTGCTCATCATCTACGGCCTCACCGCCAACGTTTCGGTCGGTGACCTGTTCTCGGCCGCCTTCGTCCCCGGCCTGATGCTGGCGGGCTTCTACGCCGCCTACATCCTGATCCGCGCGTACATGAACCCCGCGCTCGCCCCCGTGGCCGAGCCCGAGGACATGACCCGCGGCGAGAAGCTGCGCCTGCTCAAGGGCCTGTTCCTGCCGATCCTCGTGGTGGTCTTCGTGCTGGGCTCGATCTACGGCGGCATCGCCTCGGTGACCGAGGCCTCGGCCATCGGCGTGATCGGCGTGACGCTCTCGACCATCATCCGGGGCGAGTTCAGCGTCGAGCTGCTGATCGGCGCCGCCAAGCAGACCCTGCGCACCGTCGGCATGATCGTATGGATCGGCATCGGCGCCTCGGCCCTCGTGGGCGTGTTCAACCTGATGGGCGGCATCAACTTCGTCTCCAACCTCATCACCGGCATCTCGGACAACCCGACCGTGGTCATCCTGTTCATGATGCTGATCCTCTTCGTCCTCGGCATGTTCCTCGATTGGGTCGGCATCGCGCTGCTCTGCATGCCGATCTTCGTTCCGATCGTGAAGCAGATGGGCTACGACCCGGTGTGGTTCGGCGTGGTCTTCGCGATGAACATGCAGGTGAGCTTCCTCTCCCCGCCGTTCGGCCCCGCCGCGTTCTACCTCAAGTCGGTGGCACCGCCGGACATTTCGCTGGGAGACATCTTCCGCTCGCTGCTGCCCTTCATCGGAATGCAGATCCTCGCTGTCGCCGTACTGATCGCCTTCCCCGCGATCACCGGCCACTAACCTCCCGGAGCCATCCATGACCGACAGCCCCCGCAAACCCCTCCGCTCCGAAAGCTGGTTCAACGATCTCGGCGATCCCGAGATGACCGCCCTCTATCTCGAGCGTTACCTGAATTACGGGCTGACGCTCGAGGAGCTGCGCTCGGGCAAGCCGATCATCGGCATCGCCCAGACCGGGTCGGACCTGTCGCCGTGCAACCGCCACCACGTCGAGCTCGCCAAGCGCACCCGTGACGGCATCCGGGCCTCGGGCGGTATCCCGCTCGAGATCCCGGTGCACCCGATCCAGGAGACCGGCAAGCGCCCCACGGCGATGCTGGACCGCAACCTTGCCTACCTGAGCCTCGTCGAAAGCCTCTTCGGCTATCCCATCGATGGCGTGGTGCTGACCATTGGCTGCGACAAGACCACCCCCGCGCTGCTGATGGCCGCAGCCACGGTGAACATCCCCGCCATCGCCTTCTCGGTCGGGCCGATGCTCAACGGCTGGCACAAGGGCGAGCGCGCGGGTTCGGGCGCGGTGATCTGGAAGGCGCGCGAGAAATACGCCGCCGGCGAGATCGACGGCGAGGGCTTCCTGAGCATGGCCGCGGCCTCGGCGCCGTCGGTGGGCTACTGCAACACCATGGGCACCGCCTCGACGATGAACTCGCTGGCCGAGGCGCTGGGGATGCAGCTGCCGGGCGCGGCCTCCATTCCCGCGCCCTACCGCGAGCGCGGCCAGATGGCCTATTACACCGGCTGCCGCATCGTCGACATGGTGCACGAGGATCTCAAGCCGTCGGACATCATGACCCGCGAGGCCTTCGAGAACGCCATCGTGGTGAACTCCGCCATCGGCGGCTCGACCAACGCGCCGATCCACCTTGTCGCCATCGCCAGGCATCTCGGCATCGAGGTCAGCAACGCCGACTGGGAGACCCACGGCTACGAGGTGCCGCTTCTGGCCAATGTGCAGCCCGCCGGTGAATACCTCTCCGAGGACTTCCACCTCGCGGGCGGCCTGCCGGCTGTGGTGGCCGAGCTGCTGCGGGCGGGGCTCATCCCGCATCCCGACGCGCTCACCGTCACTGGCGAAAGCTTCGGCGGGCTCTATGCCGATGCGCCCTGCGAGAACGCCGAGGTCATCCGCACCGTCGACCGTGCGCTGACGCCGAAGGCGGGCTTCCTGAACATGACCGGCAACCTCTTCGACACCGCCATCATGAAGACCTCGGTGATCACGCCGGACTTCCGCGAGCGCTACCTGTCGAACGAGGCCGACCCCATGGCCTTCGAGGGCCCGGCCTTCGTCTTCGACGGCCCCGAGGATTTCCACAAGCGCATCGACGACCCGGCGCTCGGCATCACCTCCGACAGCATCCTCGTGATGCGCGGCGCGGGTCCGCGCGGCTATCCGGGCGGCGCCGAGGTGGTGAACATGCGCCCGCCGTCCTACCTGATCAAGCAGGGCATCCGCGGGCTTCCCTGCATCGGCGACGGCCGGCAGTCGGGCACCTCGGGCTCGGCCTCGATCCTCAACGCCTCGCCCGAGGCGGCGGCCGGCGGCAACCTCGCCATCCTGCAGGACGGCGACCGGCTGCGGGTCGACCTCAACGCGCGCGAGGTGCGGCTGATGGTGAGCGACGCCGAGATCGCCGAGCGCCGTGCCGCGCTCGAGGCGGCGGGCGGCTACAAGGTCCCGGAAAGCCAGTCGCCGTGGCAGGCGATCTTCCGCGACCGGGTGCGCCAGTTCAGCGACGGCATGGTGCTCGACGGCGCGGACAAGTTCCGCGACATCGGCAACAGCACGATGCCGCGCCACAGCCACTGACGTTCCTGCGTTGCCCGGAGCCGTTCCGGGCAGCGTCCTTTCGCGGGGGGGCTCAGGCCGTGTCCCGGAAGTCCGGTGCCTGCCGCAATCGTAGAGCGCCCGCATGCAGCTCGCCGAGAGCCGGTCTGGGACGGTTCCACGAACAGCCGGGCGAGTGGCTCGGCAGCGCTGGCGCAAACGCCGGACTGAGGTGGACGCGCAGATCGGCACGATGGTGCAACTCGGGCGGGTGCACGGGCCCGAAGTCCCGTCACTCGCGCGGATGGTCGGGTGAACTCATGCCGAACCGGAGGCCTGAAGCCGGCAAAGCCCTCGGGCCCCGTGCCTTCGGGCATTTCCCCCGGGAGCGCAGGGCGCTACACCGGCCCCGAGGCGCAGACCGCCCGGCTTCGAACAGGACCTGACATGCTGACCCTTCCCAACGACCACCCCGCACGCGGCGCCGCGCTGCATGCCCAGCTGCCCGACAGCGGTCCCGGGCGCATCGTGCGGCACATCGCCGAGGCGCTGCCCGCCATCGCGGACCGTCTGGCCGAGGGGCTGCTGACCGGCGATCCCGCCGAGATCGTCGGCGACAACGAAAGCGGCGACGCGCAGAAGGCGCTGGACGTGGGCGCGCATCACCACATGCTGAAGGCGCTGGCGGGCTGCGGTGTGCGCCATGTGCTTTCGGAAGAGGCCGAGGAGGTGGTCACGCTCGACCCCGAGGGCGCCTTCGACGTCGCCATGGACCCGATCGACGGCTCGGGCTCCATCGGCATCTGCGCGCTCCTGGGCATGCTCTTCGTGATCTACCCGGCAGGCGACGGCCGCTTCCTGCGCCCCGGCACCGAGGCGGTGGGCGCGGGCTATGCCTGCTTCGGCCACTCGGTGGATTTCGCGTGGTCGCTCGGCGACGGCGTGCACATCGCCACGCTCGACCGCCGCGTTGGGGATTTCCGTGTCACCGCCGAGCACATCCGGCTCAAGCCCACCACCTCGATGATCGCCGTCAACGCCTCGAACGAGCGGTACTGGGCGCCGGGGCTCAAGGCCTATGCCAGCGACATGCGCGCCGGCAAGGACGGGCCGCTGGGCAAGAACTACAACATGCGCTGGCTGGCGGCGGCGGTGGGCGACCTGCACCGCATCATGCTCAAGGGCGGGGCGTTCCTCTATCCGCAGGACGGCCGCAAGGGCTACGAGCAGGGCCGGCTGCGGCTGGCCTACGAGGCCATCCCCATCGCCTACATGGTCGAGCAGGCCGGCGGGCGCGCCACCGACGGACGACGGCGGATCCTCGAGCTGGTGCCGGACACCCCGCACGGTTTCTGCCCGCTGATCTTCGGCTCGACCGAAGAGGTCGAGACCATCGAGAGCTACGTCGCCGAGCACGGCTGAGCGTTTTTGCGGCGCAGAAGGCGGCGCCTCCCGGCGCCGTCGAGCGCATCGGCGCGGGGAGCGGGCCACCCGACGCGGCGGACCGGTCGTCACCGCGCAAACCGGCGCAACGACGTTGCGGGTCTTCGGGCTTTCGGAGGGGAGGAAGGGAGCGCGGCGACCCTCAGGGAGGAGGAGGGAGGGTCGCCGCTGATTTCCGGGGCTCAGGGAGGAGGAGAGAACCCCAGGAAACTCTGTGGCGCATCGCTGCGCCGTTACCGCTATCTAGCGATCCCGGCCGCGCGGCTCAACGCCCGCCTCTGCAACCCCGCCTTGTCCTGAGGGAATGGCTCGGGACGCATCCGCGCGTCCGCTCATATTCGGGCACGTCGGCGCTTGTGAAACAGGGGCGCAGCTCCCTTCACACCGTGCCGCGGGTGGCGTCGGCTTCCGCGGAGGGATTGCAGACGATCAGGGACCCGCGGCTCGCGGCGTTCTGGAAGAAGGTCGTCTCGCCAACCAGTGAATATCCTGCGGATGCGCCTCCCGGGCAGTGGATGGAGCGGATACCACCGCCGGAGCGTCGAGACGAAGCCTCCCGGGCTCATGCTGCGCATGACCCTGCCGGTCAGTGGATGCACTGTGTGACGCTGCTGAGGCAGCGCCTCATGGCAAGCGACTTCATCTGCCGCACCGTCGCCAAGGTCCTCCGTGACGAGGGCATGATCGACGGCGCCATGCAGGGGCCAACATGACCGGCGGCGGTGGCGGAGGGGCCTGTGCCCACGTCGTCTCCAAGCGCAACGAAGACGAGAAGCTGCTGATCGCCGCGTCAAACAGAACCATCATCCGCCTTGCGCAGGGCGCCTTCCCGGGTGCCGATGCGGATGACCTGCGCCGGCGGCTCGGCGGTGGGCGGCGGCGGCACCTCAAGGTCCTGAGCCTCGCCAAGGCTGCCGATTTTGACGACGTGCGCCTGGTCAAGTATGTCGCCTTCCCGGGCGATTTCCCGGACGTGCGCGGCTTTGTCCGGGCGGGCGACATCCGCATCGTCGCGGTGCTCTCGCCCGAGCGGCCCGAGCAGTTCGATCAGGACCCGACCGCCCTTGCGCAGGGCTACGACGTGACCGGCCCGAACTGGCGCGGCCTCTACGTGCCGAAGGGCCTCTCGGACGACGCCTGCGACATGTGGAACCAGCCGACCCAGCAGATGGTCGCCTCGGAAGAGTTCCAGAGGATCCGGGCCGAGCAGGGCATCGATCCCCTCGACCTGCTCGGCGCCGCCGCCGAGGAAGCCGTGAAGGAGAATGTGGCCGAGATCCGCGTGCTCTCGAAGGAAACCGGTCTCATCCAGTAAGCCGCACGCCGGCCGGGGAGAGATCCCCGGTCGCTGCCCAGCCACGAGAGGACACCGCACGAGCGACCGCATCATGGGCGGGATCGGGCTGGCCCTCGCAGCCTTCTACATCTGGGCGGCCACGATCATTCCCGAGAGCTTCATGGCCGATGTCGAAGGCCCCGCGACCTTCCCCATCATCATCGCCGTGATCATCGCGATCTGCTTGGTCTGGTTCATCCTGCAGCCCGACCCCGAGCCCGTCAGGCCGTCTCCCAACCCGCTGGCCGAGATCGGTTTCGCGGTGGCGGTCGGCCTGCACTGCGCGATCCTGCTGGCCAAGCTGGGCTTCCTGATCTGCACCGCGCGCGCCTCGGCCCACATGAGCTGACGGCTTGGCGGCACGCCGGTCGGCGCCGTGGTGACCGGGCTCGGTCTCGCGGTCGGCATCCGGGTTGTCTTCAAACTTGTGCAAGGCCTCTCGCCGGCCGTCTGCCTTCTCGGCATCCGAGGCCGGAACAGGGAGTTCTTCGCTTCACTCGGCATCATGGGCTTCGGCTGCAGGACCGGCATCGGCAACTCGGGCCCGCTCCCCGAGCCGGGCGAAGCCGCGCCGCCAGCGGCGCCGCGCTCGGCACCCTCACCGCGCGCCCGCTGCTGGTGCTGGGCGACGACATCCCCAGCGACCTCATCTTGCGCGCGGACTGGATCGACTCCACCAGCGCCGCCGGCACCTGGCCGATCGAGCGTGGCGGTGACCCCACGAACCTCAACGTCTGCGCCAGCTACCGTGGCCACTGGGACGGGATGCTGCGCGGGCGTTTCACCAACCGCTCGGCCAACAGCCACCTCAACCCGGATCTGCCGCTGGCGCATCTGCGAGCCGGGGGCAGCGAGGAGCTGAAACTGCACGAGGCGGCGGTGCGTTTCGAGGCCCAGGGCAGTTCGGTGGTGAGCCTCGCAGGCGAGCGCTGCGGCATGGGCTCGAGCCGCGACCGGGTCGCCAAGGGCGCGGCGCACCTGCGCCTGACGGCCGAGCAGCCCGGGCCGCTTGTACCATGGGTCAAGGCTTCGTTCGGGATGTTGCTCGGGGCGTCGATCACGCCCTCGGTGCCGGGCGGTGCCGTGCAATGGTGGCGGTCGCTCCTGCGCATGTTCATGGTCATCGGGTTGGGCGGGCTGCCGAACTTCGTGCTGCTGCTGCGCGTCGCGAAGGTCTCGCGTTTCGAGGCGACGCTCTGCCCGATGCCGGAAAGGATCTCGGGGATGATCCTGCTGGGCGAGCAGGTGGGTGCCGACCCGCGCCGCGTCTCCATCGTCCACACGCGGCGAATTGGCTCTCGATCCTCTTCATCCCGATCCTCGCCACGCTGCTCTTCGGCGTCAGCATCGACCGGAGCAGCACGCCCGCGCAGTCGCCGATGGCGGGGCTCGACCGGGGCTGGTTCGCCGTCTGCATCCTCGCCGCCCGTCACAGCCGTATTCCCGCGCCGCTGATCCAGCTGGTGATTTGCGTGACCGTGGGCGGGCGCTTCCTCGGGCTCGACGTGCGGCGGCTTGCCGCCATGGCCGGGGCCGCCTGTTCCGTGGTGGCGGTGCAGATCACGCTGGCGGTTCCGGCGGCGCACGTGATGTCGGGCTGGCCCGGGGCCGACCCGCTGTCGCTGAGGCTGACCGACGCGCCGGGCGGGCTGGCGGAGACGTCGACCGCGCGGTTGTATTCCACGAAGACCGGCTCACGGCGCTCGGGGGCGGCGAAGGCATGGGCGAGATCGACGCTGATGCCCTTGGCGGCACCGGCCTCGTCGCGCCCGACCAGCAGGACGTTGCCGGGGTTCAGCGCCACCCGGAGAGGCGGGGCGGTCGTGGAGTCCTGCGGCATGTCTGGTCCGATCCAAAATGGGTCGTGGTGCATATAAAGGCCAAGTGGGACCGGCAACGCCGCTCTGGGTGGGCTTCGGTCAGGGGGAAGCGGTGCGCTGTCCGCTCGGGCGGCGGAGCGTTGGCGGAGACTCGGCGGGCGGACAGCGCGGTGTGCCCGACCTTGCCGACATGTGATGCGCTGCGATGCCGGGACACGCGCCGGGATGCTGCCTAATGCATGTGCGTTGCTGCGTCTGTTTCGAGACAGGCGATTGTGCCGAAGGAGGTTGCGGGGAAACGCTCGGAACGTCAGGAATGCCGCCCAAAACTATAAAATCATTGTGCAATGTGCAAAATGGCCGCGCTGGTTTCTCCCGCTTCAGCGCCCGATAATACTGACTCTCTGATACAAGATTTCATTTGCGTGCATGCAAAGACCGTGCCGAGCTTTCTGCATTCCCCTGCGTCAGGTGGCGCGTGGGAACGCAGATGACAGGCGTCCGGTTCCATGTCCGAGAGATCCCCGAAGCGGCAGATGCACCTTGTCGCCTACCTCAAGACCGGCCCCACCGCGCGGCACGTTGGCGGCTGGCGGCACCCCGAGGCGCGGCTCGACGATTTCCTCCGCCCCGACCGCTACGTCGACACCGCGCGGATGCTCGAGGCGGCGAAATTCGACGGCTGTTTCTTCGCCGACCCCGACAAGGTCCACTACGCCAATTACGAGGGCAAACTCGTCCGCACCCGCGGCCCGCTGTCGGTCCCGCGCAGCGCGCAGGGGCGGCCGGTGCTGATGCAGGCGGGTAGCTCGGACCGGGGCCGCGAATTCGCCGCCCGCTGGGCGGAGGTGATCTTCACCGCGCAGCGCGGCATCGACGACATGCGCGATTTCGCCACCGACATCCGCGAAAGGATGCAAGCGCGGGGCCGGGCGCCCGGAGACTGCGCCATCCTGCCCGCGATCTCGGTGGTGCTGGGCGAGACCGAGAGCATCGCGCGCGAGCGGGCCGAGTATCTCGAGAGTCTCATCGACCCCGAGCTTGCGACGGCAAACTCGTCGAGCCGCCTCGGTGCCGACCTCACCAAAGTGAGAGATGGGCGCACGCTGGCGGCGGCACAGGGCAACCAGGGCATCCGCGGCGCCGAGCTGGTGCTGGAGCAGGCGATGAAGGCCGAGGGGCTGACCCTCGCCGAGGCCGCGCGCAAGGGCGGTGAGCGCGAGATCGTCGGCACCGCGACCATGGTGGCGGACCGGCTCGAAGAGATGTTTACCTCCGGTGCCTGTGATGGTTTCGTGGTTGCCCCGCCGTATCATCCGGGGATTTTGGAACAGTTTTGCCGCTCGGTTGTGCCCGAGCTTCAGCGCCGGGGGCTCTTCCGGCAGGATTACCGCGCGACCACCTTGCGCGGGCATCTGCGCGACGGCTGAGACCGTCCGCAACCAACAGGGGAGCGGCCCACGGCCGCGCGACATAGGAAGACGACATGATTTCATTTTCACTGAAGAAAGCGGTCGCCGCGCTGGTCATCGGACTGGCGGCGGGGACGGCGGCACAGGCGCAGGACGTGGTGCAGGAAGCCCGCGACGCCCTGCCCGAGGCGGTCCGTGACAGCGGCGTGCTCAGCATCGCCACCTCGCTGCAATGGGCGCCGTTCGGCTACGTGGACGAGGACGGCAACCCCGAGGGCATCGACCTGCGGCTGATGAAGGTGCTCGCCGCCAAGCTCGGGCTCGAGGCCGAGTTCGACAACATCAAGTTCCCCTCGATCGTGCCGGGCGTGCAGACCGGGCGCTACGCGGCGGGCGTGAACCAGATGGGCATCACCGCCGAGCGGTCCGAGGTGGTGGCCTTCGTGCCCTACTTCAACTCGAAATACGGCCTCTTGGTGCCGACCGGCAAGACCGACATCGACATCAACGACCTCTGCGGCGTCAAGCTCGCGCTGACCCAGGGCAGCTCGCAGATCGCCGTGGCCGAACAGCTCTCGGCCAAGTGCGAGGCCGACGGCAAGGAGCCCATCGGCATGGATTTCTACCCCAACAGCGCCGACACCTACCTCGCGGTCGCCAACGGTCGCGGTGACGGCTTCCTGACCGCGCGCGCCGTCGGGGTCTACACCGCGCAGATGAACGACAAGCTCGAGATGGCCGACGGCATCCTCGACGGGCGCAGCTCGATCTCGGGTATCGTGGTCAGCAAGGAGGATCCGGCGATGCAGGAGGCCCTGACGCTGGCGCTGGTGAGCGCGGTCGAGGACGGCTCGTATGCCGAGATCCTCGAGCATTTCGGCGTGCCCGAGGGCATGCTGAGCCTCGAGCAGATCCAGACCCCGCCAAGCTTCTGAGCCCGGCGACAGCGACGCACCGGGCGGCGGCCTCCGCCGTCCGGGCAAGCCAACAGAAAGTGATGCGATGACGATGGCAAGCATGTCCGACAGCGTGCCGGCGGGCCGCGGCGAAAGCGCCCGCGACAGCGCTCCGGCGATGCGCGAGCGCCGCTCTCCCTGGCGCTGGCTGGGGATCGCCGCGGTGGTGATCGGACTGGCGTGGATCGCCTTCCAGATCCTGACCAACCCGGGCTTCGAATGGGACGTGGTGGGCAGGTACATGCTGCACCCGCAGGTGCTCAGGGGCGTGGGCATGACGCTCTGGCTGACCCTGCTGGTCATGGTCATGGGCACCGTCATCGGCATCATTGTCGCGGTGATGCGCCTGTCGAACGACCGCATCCTCAACGGCACGGCGGTGGCCTTCGTCTGGTTCTTCCGCGGCACGCCGGTGCTGGTGCAGCTGGTGTTCTGGTACAATCTCGCGGCGATCTTCCCGGACGTCTCGCTGGGCATCCCCTTCGGCGGACCCAAGCTTTTCGAGATCTCCGCCACCGTCGCCATCTCGTCCTTCACCGCGGCGCTGCTGGGGCTCGGCTTCAACGAGGGCGCCTACATGGCCGAGATCATCCGCGCGGGCCTCACCTCGGTCGACCACGGCCAGACCGAGGCCTCGCGGGCGCTCGGGCACCGTCCGGCGCAGACCTTCCGCGTCATCGTGCTGCCGCAGGCGATGAAGGCGATCATCCCGCCCACCGGCAACCAGGTGATCGGGATGCTGAAATACACCTCGCTCGCCAGCGTCGTGGCGCTGGGAGAGCTGATGCACTCGGTCGAGACGATCTACTCGCGCACCTTCCAGACCGTGCCGATGCTGATCGTGGCGGCGCTCTGGTACCTGATCCTCGTCTCGATCCTGTCGGTGGTGCAGTACTACATCGAGCGGCACTACTCGCGCGGCTGGAAGACCCAGGCCAATGCGGCGCTCTGAAGGGGAAGAGACAGGCATGTTTGACGTGAGCACAGGCGCCCCCTTGGTGCGGGCCACCGACATCTGGATGAACCGCGGCAGCAACACCGTCCTCAAGGGCGTTTCGATCGAGGCGCGCAAGGGCGAGGTGATCGCGCTGCTCGGGCCATCGGGCGCCGGCAAGTCGACGCTGCTGCGCTGCCTAAACGCCATCGAGATGGCGGACCGCGGGCTGGTCGAGGTCGACGGCGAGATCATCGGCTGCGAGAAGGTGGGCGACGATTACGTGCGCCTCCCCGAGAAACAGGTCGCCCGGCAGCGCGCCGAGATCGGCATGGTGTTCCAGAACTTCAACCTCTTCCCGCACATGTCGGTGCTGCAGAACATCATCGACGCGCCGATGCGGGTGCGCGGGATGAAGAAGGCGGACGCGGTGAAGCTGGCGCATGACCTGCTCGCGCGGGTGCGGCTCTCGGACAAGGCCGACGCCTATCCCCGGCACCTCTCGGGCGGCCAGCAGCAGCGCATCGCCATCGCCCGCGCGCTGGCGATGAACCCCAAGGTGATGCTCTTCGACGAGCCGACCTCGGCGCTCGATCCGCATCTCACCGACGAGGTGCTCGACGTGATCCGCGAGCTGGCGAAGACCGGCATGACCATGATCATCGTCACCCACGAGGTCGCCTTCGCCCGCGACGTAGCGCACACCGTCGCGGTGATGGGCGAGGGCACGATCATGGAGATCGGCCCGCCCGACGAGGTGCTGCGGGCGCCCAAGGACCCGCGGGTGCAGACCTTCCTCGCCCGCGCGCTCAAGGAGATGGCCCGATGAGCCGCGACACGACCGCAGACTGGCTCTTCGTCATCGACGTGCAGCCCGCTTTCAGCGACCCGGCGAGCCCTTGGTACTGCGCCGCGCTCGGCACGGCGAAGAAGAACATCGCCCGGCTGCTGCCGCGCTACGAGGGGCGGGTGCTGTTCTCGCGCTTCGTGCCGCCGCCCGAGGTCTTCGGCGCCTGGCACGACTACTACGCCCGCTGGGGCTTTGCGCTGGAACCGGGGGCCGAGCCGCTCTGGCCGGTGGACCCCGAGTGGGCGCATTACCCCAGCATGCAAAGCCACACCTTCTCGAAATGGGTGCCCGCGGCGCAGCAGATCCTGCCGCCCGACGCCACCCTCGCGCTCTGCGGCGTCTCGACCGACTGCTGCGTCATGGCGACGGCGCTTGCCGCCATCGACGACGGGCGAAGGGTGCGGCTGATCGCGGACGCCTGCGCCGCCGGCAGCCCCGAGATCCACGGCTCGGCGCTTTGGCTCATGGGGCTGCGCGCGCCGCTGCTGACCCTCACCGACACGGAAACGGAACTGGCGCGGGCGGCAGAGGCCGCCTGAGCGACATCAGGACATTCAAGGACAGACCATGACGCGTATGATGCACCTGGGAACCATCGTCGGCGCCGCCGGGCACCATGTGGCGGGCTGGCGGATGCCGGACGCCGAGTTCGGGTCGCAGAACCTCGAGCTCATCACCCGCATCGTGAAGACATGGGAGGACGCCAAGTTCGACCTGATCTTCTTCGCCGATGCGGTCAACACCGGGCTCGATGCGCACCCCACGCACATGCTGCGGCTCGAGCCCCGACGCCGCCGCCAACTTCGGCACCGACCCGCACCCCGAGCACGCCTCGCGCTACGCCCGCGCCGCCGAGCACGTCGAGATCTGCAAGGGGCTCTGGGACACGTGGGAGGACGACGCCTACATCGCCGACAAGGCCACCGGGCGCTACGTCGACGGCGACAAGATGCACGTGCTGAACTACCGCGGCACGCATCTGTCCTCGAGCGGGCCGCTCAACATCACGCGCCCGCCGCAGGGCTACCCGGTGATCATGCAGGCCGGGGCCTCGCCCACCGGCAAGACCTTTGCCGCCGCCAGCGCCGAGGTAGTCTTCGCCACCCAGCAGGTGGTCGAGGATGCCGTGGCCTTCGCCGAGGACCTCAAGGACCGGACCGAGGCCGCGGGCCGTCCGCGCGACGCCATCCGGCTGATGCTGGGCGTGTCGCCGGTGATCGGCCGCACCCGCGAGGAAGCGCAGGAGAAGCTGGCCGAGCTGGCCGCGCTGGTCGACCCGGTGGCGGCGCTGCGGGTGCTCTCGGACCGGATCGGCACCGACCTCTCGGCCTATGACCTCGACGGGCCGGTGCCCGACCTGCCGCCTTCGGGCATGATGCAGGGCCATGCGGTGGTGCTGCAGGCGGTGGCGAAGAAGCACGACATGACCATCCGCCAGCTGCGCGACTACGCTGCCGTGTCCTCGGGGCACCGGCTGGTCTTCGGCACCGCCGAGGACATCGCCGACGATCTCGAGGCCTGGTGGCGGGCCGGGGCCTGCGACGGCTTCATCATCCTGCCGCCCTACTACATGCGCCCGCAGGAGGAGTTCTGCGAGCAGGTCGTGCCGATCCTGCAGGAGCGCGGGCTGTTCCGGACCGAGTACGAGGGCAGCACCCTGCGCGAGCATCTGGGTCTCGAGCGCCCCGCGCATCCGGCAGCGCAGGCGCGCTCCGAGGCGATGGCCTGAAACAGGTCCCCGGCCGGGCGCGCGGTCAGCCCGCGCCCACCGGTGACGACGGATCGCTCGCGGGCGGCTGCGGGAAATGCGGGCCGCGCTGGCCCGAGAGCCCGCGGTTGTCCGGCGTGCGAAGCGCCGACGCGGGCAGGCCGACGAAGCGGTCGCCGTCCACCAGCGCGAGATCCTCACCGTAGAGCGCGCCGCGCAGCAGCGCCCGCATCGCCGCCATGCGGGGGGCCTCTTCCGGGCGGTCGGACAGGTCGGTCCGCTCCAGCGGTCGGCCACCATGTCGAAGAGCTGGAAGCGGTTGCCGGCGGGGTACCAGATCAGCTTGTGGCTGCGGTCGCGGACCATCCGCGTGGCCTTGGCGCCGGTGTGGCACTCGCCGTAGAACCACTCGCGCGGGGTCTCGGACAGCACCGAGCGTCCCTCGAACGTCTCCGGGCAGTCGATGCCCGCAAGGTCGAGCAGCGTCGGCATGATGTCCTGCAGCCCCACGAGCCGGTCGCTGACCGCTTCCGCCGCGACCCTGCGCGAGGACTTGGCGTCGACGATCAGCAGCGGCACCCGCGCCGAGCCGTCAAGCATCAGCCGCTTCGCGTAGACCCCGAAATCGCCCAGCATCTCGCCGTGATCGGCGGTGAAGACGATGATCGTGTCATCGAGGATGCCTTCCTCGCGCAGGCTGCCGATCACCAGCCGCAGCTGGTGGTCGATCTGGGTGACGAGCGCGTAATAGGCCCTGCGCATGTCGGCCATCTGCTCGGGCGTGACCGGGGCGAAGCGGTACTGCATGGAGCGCAGCAGCCACGGCGCGTCCTCCTGCCACGCTGCCGAAAGCGGCTCGGGCACGGCGCGACCGGCGTAGCGGTCGATGTAGCTGCCGAGCGGCGCCAGCGGCGGGTGGGGATGGGTGAAGGAAAGGTACCAGAACCCCGGTCGCGTGGGATCGCGGCGGCGGATCTGCCGCGCCGCCATGCGCACGGTCCAGTTGGTGACATGCAGCGCGTCCGGCAGGTGCCACGGCGCCCAGCTGTATTCGTTGTTGCCCATGCCGTGCAGGAACTGCGCCCCGGCATGGCCAGCGTCGGCACGCCCTTCGGCATGGGCAGGGCGGGCTGGAAGTCGCGGTCGCCGTGGCCGCGCGCCGTCCCCGAGAGCAGCGCGTCCGAGCCGAAGGTCAGGCGCGGCGTGCCGATTGAGGGGTCGATGCCCGGAAGCGACAGCGCCATGCCGACGGCGGCGCCGAGCAGGCCGCGCACCAGCGAGCCCTGGGTGAGGGCCGCCAGCATGAACAGCGCCGCCAGCACGAGGGTGCAGTATTCCCACGGGCCGAAGCCGAGCGCGAAGCGTGCCAGCGACGGCGACATGCCGGCGAGCAACGCCCACGAGATCAGGCCGCCCACCACCGAGGCGAAGATGCCGAGCGCGAGCGCGCGTTCGGCCTTGCCCTGCTGGGCCATCGGGTAGCCGTCGAAGGTGGTGACGATGGAGCTCGGCGTGCCGGGCATGCGCAGCAGGACCGCGGTGACGAGACCGCCCGAGATGCCGCCCACGTATTCGCCGATCAAGAGCGTCATCGCCGAGACCGGGTCCATGTGGAAGGTCAGCGGCAGCGTCAGCGCGATCAGCATGGTCGAGGTCAGGCCGGGAATGCCCCCGACGACGATGCCGACCGAGGTTCCGAGCAGCAGGTACAGCAGGTTATGCCATTGGAACAGCGTCAGGAATGCGTCGGTCATATCAGAACTCGATGTAGAGCCAGGTGCGCAGCACCCAGGCGACGAGAAGGGACAGAAGCAGGCCGAAGATCGCGTATCCGAGGATGCTGCGGGGCTTGAAGCCGCCGATCACGCAGCCCGACCAGACGACGAAGACGGTGGTCGCGACCTCGAAGTGCAGCCGGAGCTTGTCGAGCGCGAAGACGTAGATCAGCAGTCCCACGAACACGCCCAGCGATTTCAGCGAGCTGCCCTGCGCGGCCTCGGAGGCGGTGTCCTCGGCCGGCAGCGGTGCGCCGGAGACGTGCCGCCGGAGCGCTCCGATGCCCACGATCAGCCCGAGCAGGGCGATGATCACCGCCATGGCGCGCGGCAGCGCGGCAGAGCCGATGGGCTCGAAGCGGGGGGGCGGAAGCGAGGCGGCGCCGATCAGCAGCACCGCGGCAAGGACCAGCGCCGCGATGCACAGCGCGAGATCCCTGACGAGAGGGTGTCGGAGAGTCATGGGGGACCCTTGCAAGGCAGGTGTCCGGGGGCCGTCGCGCGGTCCCCGGTGCTCCGTCACTGGAGGTCCGCGGCGATGGCCTTGAGCTGGTCGAGAAGCTCGCGGGATTCCGCCTCGGAGTCCTCGCCGCCAGTCCAGTTGGGCGACAGCGTGTTGCCTTCGAAATACGCGATGATCTCGGGGTCCTGGATCGCCTGCTCGAGCGCCCCTGCAATGGCCTCGACCGCCTCGTCGGGGGCGCCCGCGGGGGCGAGCCACCAGTTGGGGTTCGACCAGACCACGTCGTAGCCGAGCTCCTTCGCGGTCGGCAGATCGGGCAGCTGGGGCAGGCGCTCGGCACCGAAATAGACCAGCGGTTTGATGCCGTCGCCCTGCGCCATGTATTCCTGCGCGGCGAAGAGCGCGATGTCGGCGCTGCCGCCGAGCAGCAGGCGCAGGCGGTCGGCGCCCGAGTTCGCGGTGACCAGACGGGTTTCGAAGCCCGCGGACTTGGCCAGCATGGCGCCGACGAAATGCGGCACCGAGCCGATGCCCACGGCCTCGACCTTGGATTGCGGGTTGGCCTTGAGATCGGCGATCAGGTCGTCGAGCGTTTCGTAGGGGGCGTCCTGCCGCACGCACCAGACCGGGCTGCCGCCGCCGGTGAAGCCGATCGAGCGGAAGTCGTCCATGCCGAAGGAGGCAAGCTGCATGGCCTCGGCGATCAGCATCTGGTGGGACCAGTGCATGATCGTGTAGCCGTCATCGCCGCCGCGCTTCATCTGCTGCACGCCGTTCGAGCCGGCGCCGCCGTCGGCGTTCACGATCACCATGGGTTGCGGCAGCAGGTTCTTCTCCTGGATCTTCTCGGCGATCAGGCGCGCCACCGCGTCGGTGCGGCCGCCGGGCTTGAACGGCACGACGACGCGGATCGGCTTTTCGGGAAAGCTCTGAGCGAAAGCGGCCGAAACACCCGCGACCTACGGAGCCGCCAGACCTGCGAGGCCGGCAAGGCTCTGCTTAAGGAAAACTCGACGAGACATGTGCTCCTCCACAGTCAAATGTCATTCGACAGGCATACAAACCGATGCGCCAAATTGGCTAGACCAAAATTCGTGTTTTGCAGTTTTGGCTGATCCAATGCGGGCGTTGGTCTAACCGATATGCAAGGGCCCGTGACGGTTCCGGAGGTCTGAAGATCCCGGATCCTAGGGTGATACGGGCCGTATAGCGTTGAAATACTTGCAAAAGTAGTCGGATCGCGCCGTTGCCCGGGGGAAAGCCGTCGGGACGCTGGATCGGTTTGACCAGTGGGGAGACTCGCCTGGCGCTGCCCGCGCGGACAGCCCTGCGAGCCGACGCGATGCGACCTGCGGAGAGAGCGGTCACATGTCGTCAGAGAAACAGCCCAACATCGTCTTCATCATCACCGACCAGCAGCGCCACGACACCATCGCGGCGCATGGCTTCCCGCATATGGTGACCCCGAACCTCGACCGGATGGCCGGCGAGGGTGTGTCGTTCTCGAACATGTACGTGACCTCGCCGTCCTGCGCGCCGTCGCGGGCCAGCCTCTTCACCGGGCTCTGCCCGCATACCAACGGCGTCTTCCGCAACGACGAGAAATGGCCGCAAAGCTGGGTCGGGCGGCTGGCGAGCTCGGGCTATCGCTGCGTGAACGTCGGCAAGATGCACGCTTCGCCCTTCGAGGAATCCTTGGGCTTCCACGAACGCCACGTGGTCGAGAACAAGGACCGCGCCACCTCGCGCCTGCCGTTCTTCATGGACAACTGGGACAAGGCGATCTTCGCCCGTGGCGAGACCAAGCCGAGCCGCCGCACCTACCGCCTGCGCGACGATTGCCGCGAGCGTCTCGGCGCCTTCACCTGGGAGCTGCCGACCAACCTGCATGCGGATGTCTTCGTGGCGGACCTCGCCATCGAGTGGCTCGACACCTATCCCGACACCGGGCCGTTCTTCCTGCAGGTGGGCCTGCCGGGGCCGCACCCGCCCTACGATCCGCCCGCCGAGTATCTCGAGATCTATAAGGACCGCGACATCCCGATGCCGGTGCGGGACGAGGCCGCCATGGCGCGCCAGTCCGAGGTGATCAAGCGGTTGCGCCAGCAGCACATCTCGGTCGACCACGACGCGGTGGCGCATCTCGAGAACCCGACCGACGCGCAGATGCAGGCGCAGCGGCAGCACTACTTCGCCAACGTCACCCTGATCGACGACCAGGTCGGCAAGATTTTCGAGGCGCTCGAGCGGCGCGGCGTGCTGGACAACACCATCGTCATCTTCACCTCGGACCACGGCGACTCGCTCAACGATCACGGGCTCAACCAGAAGTGGTCGATGTACGAGGGCAGCTGCCACATCCCCGCGATGATCTGGAGCGCCGGTTGCGCCGCCCCCGGCCGCGTGGTCGAGGACATGGTCTCGCTCTTCGACTTCGGCCCCACCATCCTCGAGTCCGCCGGGACCGAGGTGCCGAAGTTCATGGAGGCGCTGAGCCTCGTGCCCTACCTCGCCGCCGAGCGCCACGGGGACCGTCGCGAGATGGCCTTCTCGGAGCACGCGGGCGACCGTATCCTCGACGGCACCGAGTTCATGACGATGATCCGCACGCCACGCTGGAAGCTGATCTACTTCGTCGAAGGGGTGGGCCAGCTCTTCGACATGGAGGCTGACCCGCAGGAGGTCAACGATCTCTGGGACGACGAGTCCCTCGCCGAGACCCGTTCGGGCCTGCTGATGGAGATCCTCAACTGGCGCTTGCGCGGCAGCGTGAAGACACAGGGGTGGCAGTTCGGGCGCTGAGATGGCGCCGCAGGACCTGTCGCCCCCGAAACACGGCCGCGAGATGGCGAGGAAGCACCACGGCCTCGCCATCTCGGCCCGCGTCTCGCTGGGCCGCCGGCGCATCTTCGCGCGGAGCAACTCGCTGGGTTTCCTGCTGCTGGCGACCCTCGTGGGCGTCTGCGCGGGGGTGGTCGTCAGCGCCGTGAGCACGCTGTCGCACGCGCTGCACAGCCTGCTCTACGACATCCCGTTCCGCTCGGAGCTGAGCGCGGCCGAGCTGCCGCGCGGTCTGCCGCTGGTGGCGATCCCGGTGGCGGGCGGGCTGCTGACGGCGCTCGTCGTGCACCTGCGCCGGCGGCGCGGCAACATCGTCGACCCGATCGAGGCCAACGCGCTTTACGGCGGGCGGATGTCGCTCTCGGACAGCATCTGGCTCGCGGTACAGAACCTCGCCTCGAACGGCTTCGGGCTTTCGGCGGGACTCGAGGGGGCCTACGCGCAGCTCTCCTCGGGCATCGCCTCGCAGCTCGGGCTCAAGCTGAAGCTCCGGCGCGAGGACATGCGGCTGCTGGTCGGCTGCGCCGCCGCCGGGGCCATCGCCGCCGCGTTCGGGGCACCGCTCACCGGGGCGTTCTATGCCTTCGAGCTCAACATCGGCACCTACAGCACGGTGTCGCTCGCGCCGGTGATCTGCGCCGTCATCGCCGCAACCTTCGTGTCGCGGGCGCTGTCCGGCCAGGCCTTCGAGATCGAGATCGGGCCGATCGGCTCGGTCACCGCCGTCGACATCCTGCCGGCGCTGGCGGTCGGGGTGATCTGCGCGGCACTGGGCATCCTGCTGATGATCGCCGTCGTCCGCACCGAGCGGCTGGCCACCAGCTGCGGCCTCGCGCCAT
>Ga0208328_1000302_pt1 | contig 24598 bp, 31 predicted proteins | sample DeeseametaMP2633_FD_184170 | JGI IMG/M metagenome (GOLD analysis project Ga0208328, IMG submission 184170) | Marine microbial communities from the Deep Atlantic Ocean - MP2633 (SPAdes) | ecosystem: Environmental > Aquatic > Marine > Unclassified | place: Northeast of Antigua and Barbuda, North... | reverse complement strand
CGATGGGCATCCCAAAAGCCGCATCGACGCACTCATGCCCTGGAACTACCAGATCCCGTCAAGCATCGCCGCGTAGGGGATCGGCAAAGCGCTTACGTTACACTGATGAGCGTACCACGCCGGACGGATGGCGGGGCAAGAACCTCAACGGGCTGGTCATGAAATTCAGCGTCGCTGAGCCGATCGATGTCGTGACGCTCGGTCATGCGCGACCCTCTGCGCGTACTCCTTGGTTTCGTCAGCCGCGCTCAGATTGCGGGCGCGCTTCACGCGCGATACGGTCGCCCGCAATCCTAGGAGGCATGCCATGAGCCAAACCGACCAAGACCTCGATCGCCTAAGCAAGCTTCTGCACGCATTGCCTCACGAGGACATGCCCATGTCGATCAGCGAGCTGGACGGCTACGTGACTGGTCTTCTTACCTGCCCGGAACTTATCCCGCCCTCTGAGTGGCTGCCTCTCGTCTGGGCCGAGACCGGCGAGGCAGAGTTCAAGGATGAAGCGACGGCCTCGGTCACGATCGGTGCCGTGATGGAGCACTATAACTCCGTCGCCGAGGCGATGCTCGAATCCATCTGGATCGATCCGATCTACGAGGTCGACCCCAACAGCGACGAGGTTCTGTGGGAGCCCTGGATTGATGGCTTCACGCGCGCAATGCGGTTGCAGCAGGAGCCTTGGGAGCGGTTGATCGAGCGGGCCGATGAGGCGACGCAGTCGACGATTATTTTCCTGATGGCGCTCCACGAGATCTACATCGGGCAGAGTAATTTCTCGGATGAGGAGATCGACGAGATCGACCGCGAAGCGCCGGATCTAATCCCGAACTGCGTTGCTACCATACTCGCTCAGTCCCGGCCTGAGCTATGTAGCCTAGAGGCGGGAGATCCCTCCGATATGCCGTTCAAGGCGGCCGCTCGCCCTGGGCGGAACGATCCATGCTCTTGCGGGTCTGGACGCAAGTATAAGCAATGTTGCGGTCGGAACTGATCGTCTGCCCGGGTGGCTCGATTCGAGCAGACGATCAGCGCCAAGCGCTCTCCCGCGGGTGGTGCACGAGCGGTTGTTTTATGGGGCCCGCTGCAATTCGGGAGGTGTGAGGGAGGCGGTGTTTTGGGGTGGGCCGTTGAAATCAGCACCGCGGCATACCGCTTGGCTGCGTTCGATCTGGACGCGGCGTACAAGACGGTTTCGGTGAAGCTGTTTGCGTTTGGGGCGGCTACCATGCCAAACCACACCCATAGGAGACTTTAACGAATGACACATTACCTCAGAGTGCTTGCCCTCTTTGCTGGGCTAGTGAGCCCGGTGGCCGCCAGCGCGGAGTTCAGATCTGGAAATGATCTTCTGGCCTTATGTTCGAGCGAGAGCACTGTTGATCAAGCGGTTTGTCTAGGCTTCATCTCTGGTGTTCACGACACAATTTTGACCGCCCAAGGGCTCGGACTTGTTTCTCAGGCGCCTGGCACTGGTGTGTGCGTCCCACAAGGTGTTGACGGAGTCGTTGCCGGTCAGGTGCAAGACATCGTGGTAAGGCATCTCGAGACCCACCCTGAAAAGCGGCATTTCACTGCCGCTAATATCGCGTGGCAAGCTCTTTTTCAGGCTTTTCCCTGTCTCTGAGACATCGCTTATTTCGGAAACTCCACCACATCCGCCCCATCGATCAGCCGCCACGGCAATGCCAGCCCGCGTGTCCTGACGCCCGCCAGCGTCCGTGCACCCGGCGCAGGATGTACATTCGGCAGTTCCATCAGGGCGGCGCGATGCATCCCGCCCTGCCAGCGCGTTCCATGGAAGACGGGCAGGGCGAAGTTCGCCAGGAAGAGCGCGTCGGCATAGGGGCGGATCCCCTGCTCAGTAAGGGCCGGATCTTCCCGGCCGACCAGGCGCGCCTCGGTGATCTCCTCACCCAGCGTCGCCATCAGGTGCGCGAGACAACCGCGACCGTCCTGCGGCTCCGATCCTGAGCGACCCGAGCCCAGTGGCGTGAGGGCGGGCAGGGGAGAGCGGTCCCAGATCGAGTTCGCCGCCCGATTGCCTCGCGTCAGCCGCGCCTCACGTACCATCTGCAGCCAGAGCTCGGCCTCCCGGATCGGCAGCCCTGCGATCTGCCCGACCTCGGGCTGGGGCGTCGGGATCAGCTCGTAGCGCCCATGCTGGCGGATCGCGGGAAGCACCTCGGCGGTGATCCATTTTCGGAACCGCTTCGCCTCTGGCTTGTCGGATCGAATGACAAGGGCGTATAGGCCGCTTTCGCTGAGGAGGTTCGTCGGGCGGTGGCTACCCTCTATCTGACATAGGGTAACTTCGTCCTCGTCCAGACGCTGCACGGCCTGAGATGTATTTACGATGCCCAGCACGCGGCAGACATCGGCGGCCACGAACCACGGGTCTTCGCCGCGCATCACGACGCGCACGGCCTGTTCTTCAAAATCGAAGGGGATGATTTCAGCGCTCATGGCTTGCTCCTTGGGGGAATGCGGCGCACCGGCTTGCCCATGGCCGGGTTGCCTGACGTGGGGGATACGACGTCTCCTGCTGTGACGGAGGCGGTGGTCGACCCATGCCTGACCTCCGGGGCGTTGAAGAAGTGGGCCGAAGCTCTCAGTGGGTCAGCAGGCAGCGGACGCCCACGTAGACGAGCGCCCAGTTGGCGACGAAGAAGACTGCGAGCGCGCCAAACGCGACGGGCCGCCAGCGGCTGTGACGTCGGCTCATGGCTCGGCCCTCGTCTGCTCATCTGCCCAGCCGTACTGGCGCAGCAGGGGCTGATTTAGCAGGGATTGGCGGCGCCAGGCGCGCTCTTCGAACGTCTCGCTGACAGCGCCGACGAGCAGGACAATTGCCACAGCCGTCATGCCCGCTTCCTGTCGTCGGGTTTTGGACGGCGGATGGAGCTGACGGCGCGCGCGGCCGTTTCGAGCTGGGCGGGCATGTAAACCTCGCCGAGGCCGGCATCGACCGCCGCCGAGTTGCCCAGAACATCGCCCACGTCTTCGCGCAAGGCGCCGCCGGAGCGGGCCCAGACGCCGAAGGTGCGGCGTAGGTCCCGAAACTCCAGCGGGCTCGGATCCAGTAGGGAAGGGCAGGTCTTCGCAGCGCGAGCGCGCACGGCGCTCCAGCGCTTCCGGAAGAGATCGCCTGACCAGGGTTCGCCGGTCGCGTCGTCATGGAACAGGCGCACCCGGTTGGCCCCGGCTGCTTCCTTGAGGGCGCGCACCCTGGGTGCCAGTTCATCGTGCAGGGGGACACGACCGAGGTTCCCGCGCTTCGAGCGTGTCAGGTCCCAGACCCACACCTCGCGCTCCTCAAGCTCGAGCACGTCGAAGGCGCCGATCTCGGCCGAGATCACGTCGATCTGCCGCTGGGCGGCGAAGGTGGCCAGCGAGATCGCGCAGGCCATCGCAGGCCAGCCAAGGGCCTCTGCGGAGGCGATCAGGGCGTCATACTCCGCCCAGGTCGCGAACCGCTTCCTCTTCCCGGCCTGCTGCAGCTGCAGCCGGAAACACGGGTTGGAATTCTCGGGGCGCCAGCCGAGGAGCTCGGCATAGCTGAAGAGGATCGAGAAGGACCGGATCAGCTTCGACGCGTAGGTGGGCGTCTTCCCGTGCAGGGTCTCGTACCAGGTGTAGATCACCGGTCGGTCGAAGCTGGCAATCGGTTGCCCGCCCCACTTCTTCGAGATCACGTTGAAATCCGCGACGTAGCCCTTCTGGGTCGCCGGCTTGGTTTTCGCGAACCGGCTCGAGCGCTTGTATTCCGCGATCAGGGCGTCGACCGTGCGGCCGTTGGACGAGGTGCGCTGCGGTCCTGGGGCTGCGGCGTCGCCCTTCAGGCGCTCGGCCTGGCGCTTCGACCAGGTCGGCCGGTTGGCATCGAGCTCGACGGGCAGCGCGCCCGCCTTGCGAGCCTCAGTCGTGGGCTCCCACCAGACACGCCAGGACCCGTCTGCGCGCTGGCGCTGACGCAGGCCGAGGCCGCGAGGGAGGGTCTGGAAGGGCGCCCGGCTCATCAGAACGGGATCTCTTCGTCAACCGGGCAGCGTCGCAGCGCGCAAAGGGGAAAATCATTCTGGTGCAGCCGACCGTCACGATCGAACCAGACAACATGTGCGCTGTCCGGATAGGCGGCATGGATCGCCACAACCGTCATCACTTGCCCGCCGCTCTTGAGGGTAACGGTCTTCCCGACCTTGATTTTCTTGGTCATGATCCTGCGACCTCCGTGCGCATAGGACCACGGACGACGCGGTAGACGCCGACAGCAGCGGCGGCATCCCACAGGGCGCGGGCCACGTTGATCAGCTCGAAGCCCTGCTGCTCATCGGTGCGCGGGAAGGTCTCTTCGAGGTAGGCCGCGTTGCCCGCGAAGAGCATCAGCACGAATGCCAGATTGATGTCGGCGGTCTGGCGCTCGAAGCCGAGAGCATCACGGAAGGCGGCGCCCTTCTCGTTGATGCCGAGAACCCGGATCGGGCCGAATACCTGGGGATCAGTCGCCTCGGTCATGCCGTCCTCGCCATGTTGAGAAGCACCACGTTTCCCGCGGGAACCACCGGCGCCGCGTGCTCGGGCTGGCCCTGTTCCGAGACCCACGCCTCGACCGCATCGCGGCGCCATTTCATGGGGCGACGGCAGGTTGGCATGGGAAGCGGAAAGCCCTCCTGGGTCTCCAGGCGAAACCGGGCGGCGAGAAAGGCGGTGCCCTTCGAGAAGCCGGTCAGCTGCGCAACGTCATCAGCGTCGATGAAGTCCTTCATTCGCCCATCCTTTCCATGCGCGCGGAGTTTTTCCGCATGGCGGTGACGAAGTCGTCCTGCGTTTCGGGGGCGCAATCATCGAGCCGCAGGTGCAGCCAGTCGCGGAGAGCGAAGCCGGCAACACCTGCCAGCACGACGCCGAAGCCCCAGATCAAGTAGTCCTGCACGGTCATCCTCGTGTGGTTGCCCCGATCGCCGCCCGCGGTCGGGGATGTGAGTGGTGGCCAGGCGGCGTGCTTGGGGGAGCGCCGGGGCGGCCTGGATCAGCGGCAGCTACCGGGCGAAGCCGAGCTGCATGGCGTGGGCGAGGTCGTTGACCATCGCGTATTTGGCGGTGGCGAGTTCCCGGGGCGTCAGGGAGACGGCGTCCTCGGGCCGGTTGCTGAGCATCAGAGCAGAGGCGTTCAGCTGGGCCGCCCAGGTCCGCAGGCGGTCCAGAACAAAGATGAAGACCAGCTCCTCCTCCCGAGTGAGCGGCCGCGCCTCCAGCATCTGCGTGTCGGGCAGTTGGTCGGAGCGATCTTCATAGGGGCCCGTGATCATCGGTCACGAGCCCGGCATGAACAGGACGTTGTCGAGATCGAAGAGATCGCGCGCGGTGGCCATCGCGGCGCGGCGCTGCTGCAGCTCGTAGGCAATCGGGCCGGCCAGCGCGAGCAGCAGGGCGGCACCATCTTCATCAAGGCTATCACCGCTGATGGCTTTCGTGGCGGTGCGAGAGAAAGACACGAGCATGTCGTCGGTGACGGTCACTCGAGCGCGGGGGATCGGATCGTTGGCCGGAACAATTGGCATTGTGGGTACTCCTGTGGGCGAAAGCTCCACAAGAGTTAGGACCGCCCACTAGGCACTGTCAACCCACATTGTGATTTTTACCCACATTGCGCGGTCACACGTGAGAACCCGTCACTAATACGCCCTGCCGAATAACAGAAAACGCCGGCGTTCGCCTTTGCGCCGGCGTCTGTTTTCATGAGCTCTCTCGATCCCTGGGCGGTGTGCGATCCTAGGTGTGAGCGCGCTGAGTGCTCTTCACCTCGAGCCGGAGCTGGTTCGGCGGCATGCGCCAGGTCGCAACGACCTTGCCGCGGATCACGACGTTGTTGTGGTCGACCACCATTGCACGTTGGTGCTTCGGATCGGTCGATGCAGAGACCAGGACAGGCGGCTCGAGGCGGCGAAGAACCTTCTGCGTGCCCCGCTTCGGATCGTGGCTGTCCGCCAGTACGATATCACCCGCGCGGGTGAGCTCGGAAAGCATCGGATCAACGAGGATAAAGTCCCCAGGCATCAGCCCCGCGAGGGCCATGGCATCCGAGTTAATTCGCCAGATCTCTGCGGTTTTTCCGGGATAGAGCGCTGCCGCAACGATGCCGAGCTGGTCATTGCGAGCACTTTGGTCATTGTGAACACGGTATACGTCGCCATCGGAGAAGCTGATGCCGTTTGCCGGGGCGGGGTCTTGAAATTCAAAGTACACGTCTGGCCCTTCCAACTGGCCGGCGTGCTTCAGGACCTCTTCGACGCTTGTATCGAACGCCTGGGCAAATGCTTTTGCCCAGTCAAGGTTCAGGCGCTGCCGACCGTTATAGATGTGAGAGACCGTTGACCGGTCTCTTCCAATCAGGGCCGCGATATCCGCGGATGTTACGCCTGCGCGCTTCTGCTGAGCCTTGAACCAACTCGTATCCATGCGGTGTAAGTAAACACTAACTCACCCACAAAAAGATGAGAAGTTCCCACAAAGTGGGTTCCCACATGTGGGATTGCCGTGTAGATGTGGGGTCATGGATAAGCATCTAACACCAGTTGAGGTATGCGAGCGCCTCATTGCGCCAGTGGAGCGCCTGAGCAAGATAGCCGGCCTGAACGAGAAGGCCGGCTATGTGTGGCGACGCGCGTCGAGCTGGCGCGATGCCGGCGACATGCCTTCGCGGGTCAATCGCGCTCTTCTCGCGCATGCCGCGGCACGGGGTATTCCGCTGCGGCCTGACCACCTCATCTGGGGTGCCAGCGAGGCCGAGATCAACGCGCTGCTCCAACAGATGGAAAGCGCGACCCCCGGAAAGGTGGCCGCCGAATGAACTGCCGACCGATCCCTCTCCTCGTGTCCCCTCGTCCTGTCCCGTTCGGGGGTGGAATGGATCGTTCTGCCTTGGCCCACGGCTCGGCAGCTGCCGTGGGACGACTGGGCGCCTGCGATGTTTCCCTGCAGGCGCCCACCTTTGTTTCAGATCCGGCGCGTGTTGGTGTCCGAGCCACCGGCGAGCAGAGCGCGCTGTCGATCCCCCCGGGGCCGAACTTGGGCGGTCCCGGGGCTGGATCGGAGATACGGCCATGAGCAATCCGCGCATCGCCCTGAAGATGGCCGCCTTCGCGCATTGCATGGCGCTGAAGGCGAACACCGTCGAGCGCGGCGATCTCGAGGCGCTGCGCGGTCATGTGCAGCGCTACGCCTACTACCCCGACGAGCTCAGCCGCGAGATCGAGGTCTTTTGCGTCGCCCTTGCCGAAGCAGTCGGCCGGACGCGCGAGATCGAGCTGGCCGATCGGATGATTTCACAGCTCGCGATCATGAACATGCCCGCGCCGCCCGACAAGGACAGGAGGGATATCCATGGCTGATCAACCCGAACCCGGCTTGACCCTGGCGGATCATAAACTGGCGATGGTCATGACCTGCCTGATCAGCCAGCCGTACCAGGACGCCTTCTGGCAAGAGTGGCTGCATGACCAGCTGGCTCGCGCGATCGCGCAGAGCGGCAGCGAGCTCGAGGTCATCAAGAAGCTCGCCTGGGCGGGCCGGATGCTCATCAGCTCACCGCGCGACGTGGTGGCGCAACACGAGGCCCGCGCGGCCGTCTACGGCTTCGCCCAGTGGCGCCTCACCCGGATCATCGAGAAAACCCCGGAGGAAGCCGATGCCTGACGTGATCGACGAACTGCGCGCGACCTTTGCGCGCGACATGGAGGCCGCCAAGGCCAAGCAATCGCTCGTGGAAGTCCTGGCCTATTGCAAATCCTCGCTAGAGGCGCAGGGCTTTTCGCCCACCTTCGTGGACGAGGACGGCATGCTGATCCTGTCCGTGGATCCGGATCAGCTCGAGCTCGCTCCGCTGGCGTTGCCGGCTCCGATGTATGTGGGGATCGACTTGGCCCGACCGGAACCCGAGGCGGAAGAGCTCGCTTCGCCACCGCCTCCCGAACCGGAGCCCGCGCTGGCAGAACTGCCTGCCGAGGACGCAAAACCCGCCTACAAGTCAGGCCCCTGGACGGCGTCCGAGGAGGGGCTGGCGCTGCGGATGGACGAGGCCGGGCGCTCGACCTCCGAGATCGCCGCCGCGCTGCAACGAGCCGTCCCGGCGGTCTTCAACAAGGTCAAGTTCCTCAAGAAGGAGGAGAGTGAGCGGACCGCAGAACGAAACAGGCAAGCATCCGAGAGCCCCGTGCTCGCTGAGGCAGAGCAGCGGCCCTCAGAAGATCCGGCCACTGAAGGCGCCTCGCAGCCTTCATCGGGTTTCGACCTCTACGTTCAGCTCGATCAGCTGAAGATCCCCGAGCACACCCACGAGCGCCGACTTCGGGCGATCGGCTACCCTAGCCCCTGGACGCCTGCTGCAGATCTTGCCCTGATCGAAGGCCTGACTGCGGGCCGCAAGTTACCCACCGTTGCAACGCAGCTTGGCATCGACCAGGAGCTCGTCCGCAAGCGGTTCAAAGCCCTGCTGCCCGAACCCAGCTGGGATGCTCAAGCGCACCTCGTCGCAGTCCTTCGGGCACGTGCTGCGAAGGCAGCATGACCGTGTCACACCACCAGACCTACAGCCTTGACCAGATCAAGGACATGCTGCTGGCGCAGCTCGACAGCGTGGTGCACCACTACGCGCCGCCGTCATCGGACAGCTACACCCACCATGGGGAATACTGGACCCTGAACCCCGGCCGGGCTGACACCCGCGTAGGATCATTCCGGGTCCGCATGCAGGGCGCTCGGGCGGGGAGCTGGAACGACTACGCCGTCGACAACTGCCGCGGCGACATCCTCGACCTCATCGACCTGTCGATCAACGGCGTGGGGCGCAGCGATCTCGGGGCGGCCATGAAAGAGGCCCGGGCATTTCTCGGCCTCGAGACGCTGAACCCGGCCGAGCGCCGGCAGCGCGAGGAGCGGGCAGAGGAGGCAAAAGCGCGACGGCGCGAGAAGGAGGCGGAAGAGCGGCGCAAGCGCGACAAGCGCGAGCGGGCTGCCCGCGCGATCTATGCCAGCGCCCAGGAGGGGATCCGCGCGACGCCGGTGGAGAGCTACCTGCGCGACACTCGTGGCATCGACCTTGCGCGGCTCGGCCGCCAGCCGCGCGCGATCCGGTTCGCCCCGGAGCTCTCCTACTACCACGAGGACGAGCAGACCGGCGAGATCTTCGAGGGCACCTGGCCGGCGATGGTCGCCGCGATCAATGGGCCCGACGGCAAGATGCTCGGGATCCACCGCACATGGCTCGAGCTGCGCGACGGCCGCTGGCAGAAGGCATCGGTGCCTCAGCCGAAGAAGGTGCTCGGCACCTACTGGGGCTGCTCCATCAACATGTGGCGCGGCATCGGCCCGCAGGGCGGCAAGCCGGCGCCGCTCTCGCAGTGTCAGCCCGGCACCCACGTCTTCATCGCCGAGGGCATCGAGGACGCGCTGAGCGTCGTCATGCTGCTGCCCGAAGAGCGTGTGCTTTGCGCCGTGAGCCTCTCGAACATGGGCGCCGTGCGGCTGCCCGAGAACGTCGCGACCGTCACGCTGGTGGCGGATCGGGACGAGAACGAAACCGCAAGAGACACCCTCGCGCGCGCCGTCCAGGCGCACCAGGGCAAAGGCAGAGAAGTGCGCGTGTTCTTCAACCAGTGGGGCGGAAAAGACCTCAATGACGCGCTGAGAGGGATGGCAGATGGCACTACCGAAGAGCCCGAAACGACCGACTGAAAACGAATTGCGGGCGGCTCTGCAGGATGCCCCGGCACAACCAAAGAGAGAGGAAGCAGGCAATGACGGGAATGATCGACAGCAACGGTCGACTTCTGACAGGCGAGGAAATGGCCGCGCATCTGGCGGCACAAGGGGAAGCGAAAAAGCAGAGGGACAGCGTGGCGGCATACGCGGAAGCTCGGGCCGCGTGCTGGACAACTGCCCGGTCCAGGCTCTTGGCGTCCGTGGCGACAAAGCCTATTTCCTTGACGCCCTCGGGCAGCTGAGGGAGTCGAAGGATCTCAAGCTCCAGTTCCTGGCATCGCTCTTCGCGGCGCGCTTCGATTACCTGTGCGACGCCTTCCCGAAATGGCGGAAGGGCGAGGACGGCGTTCCGGAGCGCGTGCGCGGCCAGTTCGATGGCACGTGTGCCAGCAACAACCTATGGGCGGCGGCCGGCGAGTGCGGCGTCTTCAACCCGGACAATGCCGTGCGCGGTGTTGGCGCCTGGACGGATGATGACAGCGGGCTGATCTACCACATGGGCGACAAGGTCCTGTACGGCGGCGAGCTGCTGGCGCCGGGCCGCATCGCTGGCCGGATCTACCCGGCAGCACCGGCCCTGCCGCGCCCGATCGAAGGTGGTCCGGACCCCGTTCCCGACATCCTCGAGACGCTGAAGAGCTGGAACTGGACCATTCCGGATCTGCACCCGCATGTCGCTCTGGGCATGATCGCGACGCAAATGCTGTGCGGAGCCATGCGCTGGCGGCCGACCTTTTGGCTGACGGCACCGGCAAGCGCCGGCAAGTCCGAGTTCCAGAAGATGATCGGCTTCCTGCATGGCGACGGCGCTCTGATCCAGTCGACCGACGCCACGAAGTCCGGCATCACCTCGCGCCTCAAGCAGTCATCGCTGCCCGTCGCCCTGGACGAGCTCGAGCCCGGCGACGAGCGCAGCAACAAGGAGCGGGACATCATCACGCTGGCGCGGGTCGCGTCGTCGGGTGGCGAGTGGTCGCGCGGATCGGCCGACCAGAGCTCGGTAGGCGGCAAGGTCTACTCCGCCTTCCTGTTCTCTTCGATCCTGATCCCCGGGATCATGTCGACACAGGACGTGCAGCGCCTGATCCGGCTCGACATGAACCGCATCGAGAATGCCAGCGGTCTGTCTCTGGAGCCGAAGACCTGGCGTGCACGCGGGGCGCGGCTGAGGGCGCGGCTCATCGAGCGATGGCCGTCTCTGCCCGAGCGGATCTCACGCTATCGCCACGCCCTGGAGAAGCAGGGCGTGACGGGCCGCAATGCCGACAACTGGGAGATCGTACTGGCCATGGCCGACATGGCGATGGACGAGGCACTGCCAGAGCCGTCGATCTGCAACAGCTGGGCCCGCAAGGTGGCAATGCTGGTCGCGGCCGATCGGGAAGAGGTGACCAACGACGCCGACGCGATGCTGTCGCACCTGCTGGGCCAGCTGCTGGATCCATTTCGGCGCGGCGAGCAGTACACCGTCTCGCAATGGATCATGGTTGCGGCCGGGCTACCAGGCGCGCCGGCGAAGCTGCTGGGCGATCACTCGACCGACGATATCGGCCGCGAGGAACGCAAGAGACAGGCGAACGACCTGCTGGCCCAGTACGGCCTGCGGATCTACGCCGAGACCGAGCCCGTGCTCTTCATTGCCAACACAGGCACAGCCCTCATGAAGCGCTTGTTCGAGGGCAGTCAGTGGGCTGGCGGCGTCTGGTCACAGTCCGCCAGGCGCGTTCCCAACGCCTATCGACCGAACAGCACCAAGACGCTGGCCGGCGTAAGGACGCGGGGCACGATGTTGCCGCTCGCCAGTATCCCAGCGCTGAACGCCTTCCCAGAGAGCCAGAGCGCAACGACGAAACCCGCGGCCGCCGCCGAGCAAGCCTACTACGAGGAGGGCGATTTCTGATGGGCATCTCCGCACCTCGCCACCCTCTCGCCCATTCTCTTCCCGGCCAAACGTGCAAGTGCCGTCGTGCCCCCTTGCTCCACACCTCGTTCGATGCCATGATTTTCGCGAGGCTTAGCGCTTGTGCGACGGGTCCGGGGCAAAACAGCAAGACGCAGTGTTTTGCCCATGTTTTGCCCACTGTTTTGCCGATTTACCCGGCAAAATCATGGGCTTACCCATCACCCAAAACAGTAAAACGCAGATCAGCCACCCTCTACATGTGTGTGCATGCGCGCGCGCGCGTGAGGGCATACCTGTTTCCCTGTTTTACTGTTTTAGACATATATCAAGACATTGAAAACAAAGGGAAACAGCCCAAAACACTGCCCAAAACAGGTCCTGAAAAGTGTTTTGCCCCTGTTTTGCCCTGCGCTAACCCTCTGAAAACAAATAAGAAGGGGGTTTTCTGACATGGCAAAGCCCCGGAACACCGCCGAAGTGCTGGCCCGCGATGCCGCGAAGCGCCTGGAGGAGGCGCGCCGCACCGGAGAGCAGCTCTCCCTCCTGGCCGATGAGCCCGGCCGGACACCCGCCGAGGTCGCGGGCCGCAAGCCTGGCCGCCCCAAGGGTGCCACGGGCAAGGGATCGAGCCAGATGCGCGATTGGCTGGCGGCCAAGGGCTACCGCCTGCCAGAGCAGCAGCTGTCCGAGATGGCTGGCCTCGCGTCCTCGCGCGACGTGTTCGAGACAGCCATGACCCGGACCGAGCAGATCCTCGCCTGGGCGTTTGCCGACGCCCTGTGCGAAGAGGGCAAACCGCGCAAGATCACGCCCGAGCAGCGGCTGTCCACGTTCGCCCAGGTCTTCGCCGTCCAGCTGCGCGCCGCCGAGGCGCTTCTGCCCTACGGCACGCCCAAGGCCTCGCCGGACGTGGCGGTCAACCAGGCGGTCACGCTGGTTGTCCAGGGCGGCGGAGCTGCGGCACCCGATCCCGCCCGCGATGCGCGCGATGTCACGCCTTCCGAGCGTGCCGGATTGGTGCCTGCGGATGTGCGTTGGAGAAATGAGCAAAATCAATGGGTTAGCGAAACGCAATCCGACAATTCGGACGGCGCAATTCGGACAGATGAGGCAAGCGATTGAAAATGCAGGCGAAAACAGGACCCGTCACAGTGATTAAAAATCAGTGGGCCACCTGCACCGCGGCGCTCGGCGCGGCCTCGGTCGAGCCGGTACGCCGCGCTCCCGGGCGCGCCGCCTGCCCGCCGGCCGCCGCCCGCCGGGCCCCCCGGGGGGCCCTGCCGGGCGCAGCCTGGATGCCCCCCGCTCCGACCCCATTCAAGGTTTTCGGGACCCGGAGGATCGGAAATTGAGCCGGAACCTCGGAGCTGCGGTATGGGGTCGGGGGAGAAGCCCTGCCTGGGCGCCCTCGGATATGGCCCGAGGGGGGCCGGGGAATAGCGATCTGCCGATCGTCAAACTGACCGACGAGCAGATCGAAGCGCTGCGGGGTGGAAGCGCGAAAGAGGCAATCGACAACCTAGAGGGCGACTTCGCCCAGGGCAACACCTTTCCCGCCCTCGAGGAGGCGCCCTACTTCCCAGGCCCGATGGCCCGCGGGTTCTACTTCGACGACGGCGACGTGGTCGGTATCCAGGGCCCGGTTGGTAGCGGCAAGACCACGACGCTGATGAAGAGCCGCGCGCGGCGGGCGATCATGATGCCCAGGAGCACCGTGGACGGGGTGCGGCGCTACAAGGTCCTGTTCATCCGAGAGACCTACCGCCAGCTGTGGTCGACCACCATCCCGAGCTACCTGGAGACCTACCCGAAGGCCCTTGGCACCTGGTCTGGCGGCCGCGGTGACCCCGTCACCCACGTGATCCACTTCGAGGATGCCTTTGGGCCGATCGAGTTCACCGCCGAGTTCATGGCTTTCGGCGATGACATCATCGCCTCCATGCGCGGGATGCAGGTCACCGACATCGTGCTCAACGAAGCCGACACCATGCCGGGCGAGATCCTCTCCGTCGGCATCGGCCGTATCGACCGCTACCCCGCGAAAACGCATTTCGAGGGCCTGCCGCCCGAGCTGCGCAGCTACGGCCAGATCGCCTGCGACTTCAACGCGCCGGACGAGGACAACTGGGCGTTCCGCGTGTTCCACAACGAGGCAAAGCGCAAGTCTCTGGCCGAAGAGCTCACGCTGGCGATGCAGTCCGACGAGGACAGCCGCGCCCGCGAGGAGGGCCGCGCGCCCCGCAAGGTCAAACCCGTGCGCATCGCGTTCTACAACCAGCCGGGCTATGGCCAGCCGGGCTGCGAGAACCTCGAGAAACTCAGCTCGAGCTACTACCCGCGCCAGATCATGTCGATGAAGCTGGAAGGCCGCGGCGATATGGTCGATCGGCTGGTCTACAACAAGATCGTCTACCTCCGGCAGGGGGAACCCGTCTTCAAGCGGGAGTTCAACCGCCGGATCCACGTGGCCGATGAGACCATCCCCTTCGATCCACGCCTCCCCGTCCTTCTCGGTCTGGACCAGGGCTTCAAGGGTGCGGCCGTGCTCGCCCAGCTGGCGGGCTTCTTCCGCTGGCGGATCCTGGCAGAGCTGCATTTCCCCGACGAACGGCTCTTTGCGCACGTGTTCGGTCAGCGCCTGCGGGATCTGCTGGATGAACGGTGCCCTGGCGCCAACATCGAGGCGGGCTGGGGGGATATGGCGGGCGAACATGGCGCCAGCCAGTCCGCGGACGAGAACGCGACCTGGAACCTCATGGTGGGACGCGCCGCTGGCTTCCACATCCGGCCACAGGTGATCGGCACCAACCGGATCCAGCCCCGCCTGGAGGCCGTGCGCGCCGCGCTCGAGGCGCCGATCGAGGCGGGCGAGCCCGGCATCATCATCGACCCGTCCTGCCGCTACCTGATCCGCGGTTTCGAAGCCCGCTACGTTTGGGCCGACGAGGTCGACAGCAATGGCGACAAGCGCAAGGTGCCGAACAAGAAGCTGACCGAAGCCAACGTGCATGACGGTCTGCAATACCTGCTGCTGGGGCAGCACCGCGCCGACGGCGTGAGCCCGTACATGGCGCGTCTTAGCGACCGCCGGGAGGGCAGGGGAGAAGCACCTGGCCGAAGTGGAGGGCCGCGTCCGCAGGGCCGCGAACAAAGGGGCCTGCAGACCGGCTGGGACATTCACAACCCCTATGGAGAGACCGCATGATCCACCCCGGCCCATACGAAGACCACGCGGCGCTGGAGATCTTCAAGCGGCTCGACGTCTCGGACTATCGCGAGGCGTGCCTGGCGCGCGGGGCACAAGCCTCTCACCTTGAGCTCTTCGCGGACTGGCGGCAGGCGCAGGCAGCGGGCGCCCTGTCCCTGATCCTGCGCAATGACGCCGGCACCCCCTTCGCTGTGCTGGCCGTCGTGCCGACAGCGCGCGGCGTCGCGCAGGGGGCGTTTCTGGCCCGATCCCATGCGGCCTATCGCTGGCCCATTGCCCGCGCCGCGCTCCAGATCAGCAGGAAGATCGCTGAATGGGCACGTGGCGCGGGACTGCATCGCATCGAGGCCCGTTGTTGGGCTGACCACCCGAGCGCGCCGAGGTTCCTGGGCGCGGCCGGCTTCCACCTCGAGGCGCAGGTGCCGGGCTACGGACCCGACGGCAACGCCTGCTTTCTCCAATTCGCATGGGTCCGCAAAGGAGGCACCGAGCATGTGCAGCGCACCGAAAGTTAAGTCCCCGAAGCCGGCGTTGATCCCCGCGCCCGACGCGTCCGCCACCGGCGATGTCGCGCTCGAGGCGCGCCTTCGCCGGGCGCGCTCCGGCGCGACGGCCAACATCCTGACGTCCGGCCTGGGCGTACCCTCTGGCCAGAAGCTGGGGGCCACCCAATGAAACACGAGGTGGGATTTCCCAACGACGCGCGTGCCATCGAGGCCGCGCGGCGTTGGCAGGAGCTCCGCGAGCCGCGGCAGCAGATGGAGGGCGACTGGAACGACATCGCCCGCCTGATCCGCCCACAGCGCGGCGGCTTCGGGCTCGACACCGCGACCACGCGCGAGTTCACGAAGACCCTGTCGAGCGATGGGGCCATCGCGCACGGCAACTTTGCCGCCGGCATCTACGCGGGGATTACCAACCCAGCGACGCGCTGGGGCGGTCTCGGGACGCCCGACGACGAGCTGAACCGCTGGCCTCCCTTTGCGGAATGGCTGGACGGCGCCGCAGCGCGGGTGCATCGCACGTTCTCGCCGTCCATGTCGAGTTTCTACCCGGCGAGCTATCAGGCCTATGCAGACATCTCCGCTTTCGGCAACGCGGCCGGCTACGACGAAATCGACCAGGGCAGCCGGCGCTTCATCGACGTGACCTTCTCGCTGGCCGAGATCGTGGTGGACATCGACTTTCACGGCCGTGTCGTCGAAGCCGTCCGCAAGCGCCACCTCACGCCACGCCAGGCGGTGCGTGCGTTCGGGTCTAGCGTTCCGGAGCGCATCGCAGATCTCGCGGAGACCGGCTCCACCGAAAAGCACGCCTACTACCAGCACGTCATGCCTAACGACCAGTTCGTCGCGCGCGGGCTGGGCCCACGCGGAAAGCGCTGGCTCAGCATCTGGTGCTGCGAACACGAGAACACCGTCGTTCGCGTCGGCGGCTTCGATGAAATGCCGATCTACTTCCCGCGCTGGGACGTTGACAGCGGCATGTGCTACGGCACCGGGCCGGGTTTCATCGCGCTCGGATCGGCGCGCAAGCTCGACCTCATGGAGGCCGCCACGATGCGCGCCGCTCAGCGCGCGGCCGATCCGACCAAGCTGGCCCCGGACCGCAATGCCGTGCCGTTGAACGGCGAGTTCCGCCCCGGCAAGGTGGTCTACGGCGCCATCACGATGCAGGGCCAACGCCTGGTCCAGTCCGAGGACTTCAACGGCAACATCGGCCTGACGATGGAGGAAAAGCGCGCTGCGGCCGAGACCGTGCGCGACGCGTTCTACTACTCGGTCATGAGCCTGACCGGTCGGACCGGTATCAGCGACGACGAGAACCGCGTCATCGAGGAGGCGCGCCTGCGCAACTGGGCACCGCATGCCGATCGGATCATGGAGGAATACGCTGCCCGGAAATACGAGCGGCGCTTCCGGATGCTGTGGCGCGCAGGACAGATCCCGCCGCCGCCCGAGGGCATCCCCGAGGGCACGCCCCTCGAGGTCCGCTACACCTCGGCCGCGGCAATGGCCCTGCGCGCCTCGGAGGCATCGGCCACGCGCCAGCTGATCCTGGGCGACCTGATGCCTCTGGCCCAGGTGCGACCGGAGATCCTCGATCGCATCAGCGTCGACGATTATGCCGAGGTGCTCCACGAGGCGAGCCCGGCCATTCCGCAGCGTGTCCTGGTCTCCCGCGAAGACGCCGAGGCAAACCGGCAGGCCCGTGCCCAAGCGCAGCAGGCGCAGGCCATGGCCGAGATGGCGAAGACCGGCGGCGCCGGCCTGCGCGACATGGCCCAGGCAGGGGCGTTGATGCAGGGAGGTGGGCAGGAGTGATCCTCGATCGCATCAGCACCCTCTTGGCCCACTTCGGCCTGGATCCAGATGGCCGTGCCCGCGCAGCAGAGCACGGCGAGATCTGGCGGTCCGCCGCAGCCCGAGAACCCCGCATTCTCGGCGACCTCATCCGCGAAGGTGGCCTCTTCGAAGGCCAACCCGTCGTCATGAAGGACGGTATCCCGAGCCGGGCCCCGATCGACCCATACCGGATGGCCTACGAGGCGGGCCGCCGGGATTTCGCCGCACAGCTGCTCTCGGCCGGCGGCCTTACCCACACCCAAATCGAGCAACTCACGAAGGACCAGGACTATGAATATTAACAGTTTCCTCGCGCGTTTCCGCGACATCCGCTGCTTCAGCCCCGAGGACGAGACCGGTGGTGGCGGTGGCGGCGAGGACACAGCGGCGGGCAGCGATGGCACCGATACCATCGCTGCCGGCGGCGACGACACCATCGCAGGCGCAGGCGATCCGAAATGGTGGGAGGGCAAAGCGTTCAGCCAGTCCCAGCGCGACCAGCTGACCGCGCTGGGACTGACGGTGGATGATCCACTGGAGGCGGTGGCTCGGCTGACCGACATGGAGGCGGCGGCGAAACGCAAGCTCGGGAAGCCCGCCGCCCAGCTCATGGACCGGCCCAAGGAAGGCCAGGAGCTCACGGAGTGGATGCGCCAAAACGGCGAGATCTTCGGCATCCCAGAAAGTGCCGAGGCCTACGAGATCAAGCGGCCGGACGACTGGCCGAAGGACGCCAAGTGGGACGAGACCCTCGAAGCCAGCGCCCGTGCGAAAGGGCACGAGCTCGGGCTGAACGGTGCACAGATGCAGGCCATGGTGGATCTCTACGCCGGCGCCGTCACCGGCCTCATGAGTGGGGCCGAGCAGGATCTGCAGCAGGCCAACCAGCAGCTCCAGGCCGAACTGCAGCGGGACTGGGGCGACCAGTATGGCGCGAAGGTGGCGCAGGCGCAGCAGGCGGCTTCCGTGCTGGCAGAAGCTGCGGGGCTCGACAGCGATGCCCTGATGAACATCGCCCAGTCGCTGAAGGGACAGATCGGTGATGCCAACAGCCTGCGCCTCTTCGCGGCGGTGGGGCAGATGATGGGCGAGGACACCATGCCCCGCCTCCAGGGCGGCAATCCCGGTCTCGGCACCACGCCGGCCGATGCCCGCGCCGAACTTGCGGCCATGAAGGCGGAAGGCAGCGAATACCAGAAGGCGTTCACCCTGAAACGTCAGGGCAAGCCCTCTCCGGATTTCAAGCGCCTCGAGGCGCGCCGGGAGCAGCTGCTAAAGATCGCGGGACAGTAGTAACCTACAGGAGAGATTTGGTTGGAGGGCGGTAGCGTCTCCAACCTTTCTATCTGCCTCTTGATCGCAGTCTTGACCAAAATTTCCAAACCGAACACCTTGGCGGAAATTCTGTGAGGTGCGGTCAGTGAATTACGTCCAGCAAGTAGTTGATGCGATCAAGGCAGGTCCAAAGGTCGCTTGGATACTGGTTTGCGCATCTGGGGCAGTTCTGGCCTGCGATCATTTCAAGCCGGAGTGGTTTGATGGTCTGCCCTCATGGGCCCTTCCTACGTTTCGAGTTGTCTTCATCTTCTTCGCAGTTGTTGCCCTGTACCCGCTCGTCCTGTTCGTTGCGGATTTTATCAAGACCAAGACGCAAGCGGCTTATCGACGATTGGTTGCGCCAACGCGACAGTCCCGTATGCGGAGAGCGCTACTTCAATTGACCCCTGATGAAATTCACGTGGTAAGTACTGCGTTGGCACGAAGTGATCGCGACGTGAGCTTAAAGCCGCATGCGCGCGTAACATTAACACTGGTTGATAAAGGCGTGCTTATCAGTGAGCCACTACTCGTCGTCTGCGGGGACGGAACGCGTTACTTTCAAATTGAGAGCGATGTGTGGAGGCTGCTCTTGACCATGCCCGAATTTCAACTTCCTGATCCAGAAGGACTGATCCGCGCGCAGATTCAAGGCGCCAGCCCTCGGAGACTACTGCAATTGCTTCCGCAAGGTCATCCAGTCATAGGGGAGGCTCTCTCCAAGAGTTAGACAGCTCTATCGTATATTGCATCGGGCTGGCATCATACTCTCAGTGGTGGTTTCTCTTGACATCGACCCAAAGCTGAGGCTGAAATCGGCCTCGACGGGTGACCTTGCTTCAGCAGGGTCCGTCTGATCCGGGCAACTCCGGCGTCTCAGGCCACGATACGGCTTAGGTGCGGGTCCGGATATGCCGGGCGACCCCTCCGAAATCTCACCACATCGCTGATTTTTCGAGAGAGGGGACACGCATGTCCTACCGTCAGACGGTCGAGCCGCATCACCGGCTCATGTATTCCGACAACATCCAGATGATGGCCCAGCAGATGCAGAACCCCCTGCGCGCGGCCGTCACCATCGTCTCCGCCGAGGGCGAAGCGCAATCCATGGCCGACCTTCTCGACCGCGTCGAGTACGAGGAAGGCGAGGACTACTCGCAGCGCAACCCCCAGAACGTGCCCAACCACCACCGGCGCTGGCTGGTGCGCCCCACGGTGATCCAGTCCGGGCAGCTGATCACCAAGGAAGAGAAGTTCGACAAGGCGATGGACCCCACGTCCAAGCTGAACGAGACCCACGTCAAGGCCGTCGAGCGCGGCGTTTTCGATCGAATTCTCGGTGTGAAGCGCAAGGCCGGCGGCGGCTATGAGATCGGCGGAGGCGGGATCCTCGGTTCCGTGGTCGAAGGCAAGACGCCGGGCGCCGGCACTGCCCTGCCGGCCGGGAACTACATCGCGCACAACGGGGCCGGCGACGACACCCGCCTCAACGCCGAGAAGCTTCGAATGGCGACCGAGGCCATGGAACTCGAGGATTTCGGCCTCGAGACCGAGGACGAGATCTACGGCCTGATCACCCCGAAGCAGAAGACCGACCTCATCAACCTGGCGCTGGCGACGAAGACCTCGCTGAACCCGTTCGACGTCGAGCAGATCCGCCAGGGCAAGCCCGGCCAGCTTCTCGGCATCAACTGGCTGTTCACCAACCGCCTTCCGACCGACAGCAACGGCTATCGCCTGATCCCGCTGTGGTCGAAGGCGAACATCGTCTGCGGCATGTGGCAGGACGTTGAAGGTGACATCTTCAACGACAGCTCCAAGCGCAACCAGCCCCAGATCCTCGTCGATGCCTATCCCGCCGCCGGCCGTATCGAAGACGCCGGCGTGCGCGTGATCCGCTGTTCCGAGGCGTAAGCCGCACGGGCTGGCGCTGACCGGCCCGTCGTTCCTTCACACCTGACACCGAGGAGGGCCAGACATGGCCGTTGTGACCACCAATTCCGACCTGATCCACGACTTCACCGATCCCGACAGCGTTCCCCCGGATCCGCAGCGCGCCCGCGGCCGTATCGTCGTTGCCATCGGCACTGTCGCCAACCTGTCCACGGACAGCAGCGCGTCGATGTACCATCTCGCCGACATCCCGGCCGAGGCAATCCTGCTGCCCGACACGTTTTTCGACGTCGAGAACTGGGGATTTGCCCAGGTGGTGATCGGCACCCGCACCGACACCGATGCGCTGGTCGACCAGACCAAGGCGACCGAAACCGTCGTCACGCCCATCGCTGTCGGCGATGCCAACCACGGGCTTGCGCTGTGGGAGGTGCTCGGCCTGGCCGAAAAGCCGAAAGACGGCGTCTGCCAGATCTGGGCCCATGCCGAGGCGGCCGCGACCGGCGCCGGCTCCATGCCGTTCGGCATCCACTACCTGATGCCCTGATGACGCCCCGGTCGGGCTCCGGCCCGGCCGAGACGTGAGGTTGCCGCCATGCCCGTCGCTATCTCCTCCAGCACCATCGCCAGACAGGCGTTCCGGCTCATGGAGCTGCGTCCGCTACAGACCTTCGGCGAGAGCTCCCGCGAGGCGCAGGCGGCAACCGACCAGTACCCCGAGGCGCTAGGCATGCAGCTCGAGGCCTACGATTGGGCCTTCGCGCGGAAGCTTTACGCGCCCGCCCTGGCGACCCTGCCACGGACCGAACCCACGGACCCCGAGTTCGCCTACACCTTCACCCTCCCGGCCGACCTTCTCAAGATCCGCAGGGTCTATCCCGCCGGCGGTTACGACGGGATCGCGGTGCACTTCCGCCTCGACGGCCGCTGGCTGCGATCCGACCAGGCCGAGATCCTGATCCGGGGCACCCGCCGGATCGAGAACGAGGCCCAGATGCCCAGCGATTTCAAGCTGGCCGTGGCCTGCCAGCTGGCGGTGCTTCTCTCGCCAGAGTTCGTCACCTCGAGGACCAAGCGCGCCGAGCTGAAGGACGATCTGCGCCTGGCATTCGATCGCGCGAAATCCTCCGACCACACCAGCGCATCGCCGAGCCGCATGGACGGCCTGCCGGAAAGCACGAGCGACGACTGGGTCGATGAGGTGACGCGATGACGGCAACCCGCCCGCCGAGCGTTGCCTGGTCCTCTGGCGAGATCGACCCGCTGCTGCACGCCCGTGAGGATTTCCAGCGCCACCAGACCGGCCTTGCCGCCTGCCGTGGCTTCATCCCCCTCCGCCAGGGCGGCATCACCCGGGCGCCCGGCACGATCTACAAGGGCACTACCCGGAACAATGCCGTCGCGCGCCGACTGCCCTTCATCTTTGCGGCAGACGACGCCTGTTCGCTCGAGTTCAGCGCCGGCAAGATGCGCGTCTGGCGATATGGCGTCCTGGTCGAAAAGGACGGGGCCCCCTACGAGCTCGACACGCCGTTTCTCGCGAGCGACCTGCCGAACCTGTCGTGGCTGCAGGACGCGGATGTGATGTACATCGTCGACGGCCGCAATCCGATGCAGCAGCTGAGCCGCTTCGATCTGGACGATTGGACGCTCGAGGATGCCGAGCTCGAGGCAGGGCCGTTCCGCGTCCAGAACCTCGACGACACGAAAACCATCCAGGTCACGGGCACGACGGGCCCCGGCGCCGTCACCTACTGGACCTCCAACGAAAGCCTTGTGATCGGTAGCAAGCGCAAGTTCGGATCGCGCGTATATGAGTTCGCGGGGCTTGGCCCCGATCTCGGCACTGCCGTCGACGGCGTCTGCGGTGCAGTCCCGCCCAGCCATACCTCCGGCACGGTGGGCTACTCCGATCCGGACAATCTCGGCACCGATCTCGCGTTCTGGATCTTCGACTACGACACCACGGTGGAGACTGGCGACACCGAAGTGGATCTGCTCGGTACGGGCGACATCTTCACCGACGAACACGTGGGCGTTCTCTTCCTGCTCGAGCCGACGGACTGGTCTGAGGTTCCGCTGTGGGTTGGCAACGCCGACGCCAGCGTTGGCCAGCTGGTGCGCTACGGCGACCATGTCTACGAGCTGGTCCAGGGCGAGAAGACCGGGACGAACCCGCCGGTGCACACCTCGGGCACCGTCCGCACCGACGTGTCGAAGGGCACGAAGTGGCGCCACCACTCCACCACGGCGGGGATCGTCCGCATCACGGCCGTGACGGACGCCAACAACGCAACGGCCGACGTCGTTCAGGCGGTGCCGCAGCCTTGCATCGACGATCCCACCTGGTTGTGGTCGGAGGGGTCCTGGAACGAGATCTACGGCTACCCCCGCCACATCTGCCTGGACGAACAGCGCCTCTTCGCCGCGCGGACCAATGCCGATCCGCGCACCATAACGGCGTCAACCATCGGCGCCTACCGGGACTTCCTCCCAAGCGAGGAGGATGACGGATCGTTCAGCTACGATATCGGCGGCGTGTCCTCGAAGAACGAGATCAACTGGTTGGTCTCCGGCCGGCGCGGGATCTACATCGGCTCGCTGGGTGGCGTGCGGCTCGGATCTTCCGGCGGCGGCACCGACCCGATCGCGCCGACGACGTTTCGTCCTGATCTGGTCGCAACCGATGGCGCCGCAGCCGTGTTGCCTGCTCTGCCCTACGGCTGGCCGGTCTACGTGACCCGCGACCGTGCCCGCGTCATGGAGATCCGCTACAACTTCTCCGAGGACAGCATGCGCCCGGTCGAGTTGTCGCTGCCGTCCCAGCACCTCGGCGGCGAAGGCTTCGAGCAGATCGTCTGGCAAACTTCGCCAGATCACCGCGGCTGGCTTCGTCGTGGTGACGGCACGCTCGCCTGCCTGGTCTACGACCCCGAGCAGGATGTCCTGGGCTGGTCGATCGTGCCCATGGCTGGCGGCTTCGTCGAAGACATGGACATCACGCCGAGCGCAGACGGCGCATACGACGTGCTGACCATGATCGTGCGGCGGACGCTGGGCGGCTCAACAGTGCGCTGCGTCGAGCAGCAGGCGCTCAACGTGCGGCCCATGAACGGCGCCGCCGCGATCGAGACCTTCAACCACGCATTCTGCGGGCTGGTCTTCGAGGCGGGTGGCAGCGAGCTCTCCATGCCGCATCTCGCGGGCGAGACCGTCTCCGCCTGGACCGACCTTGGCGCATACGACGAGCTCGAGGTCGAAGATGACGGAACCGTCACCCTCCCGGACGAGGTTTCCTACGCGGTTGTCGGCCTGGTCGATGACACGCACCGGGCCCGGACGCTTCCCCTCCGAGCTCAGGCCCCGGACGGCGACAGCCGCGGCCGCAAGCGCCGGCTCCAGCGCGGCTCTGGCCTGATGCTCCATCGCGCCGGCGGCGGTTTTGCCCGCGTCATCGAGCGCAAGGACGCCAGCGAGATCTACGAGGGCGCGCCGGTCGAGATCCTGCTTGCCAGCGTCGTGCAGACCGAAGCCCGCGATGCCAGCGGCGTGCTCGAGCTCGAGCTCGACAGCGGCGAAGCCGACGAGGTTTCGATCGAGTTTCTCCCGCAGGGGCTCGCGCCGCTGACCATCACCGGGCTCATCCCCAATATCGAGGAGGTGGCCGCGTAATGTGTTTGCCAGCAGTCATTGCCCCGCTGATCGGCGCCGGCGGCGCCGCAGCCGGTGGCACAGCAGCTGCAGCGGGCGCGGCAGCAAGCGCCGGTTCCATCCTGCAGACGGCCGGTCTCGTGACAGGTGTGGTCGGTTCCCTCTGGCAGGCCGGACAGGCCAGTGCAGCGGCCCAGCAGCAGATCGACGCGATCCAGACCCAGAAAGAGCAGACCCTTCAGCTGAATGCGGTGCAGGATCATCGCTTCCGGCAGCAGTTCGGTGCGCAGATTGCGACGCAGCGGGCCGAGCTCGCGGCCCGCGGCATCGACCTCGGAAGCCCCTCGGCCGTCTATCTGGGCCAGTCGGCGGCACGTGAGCTTGCGTTCGGATCCGCTGCGATCCGCCAGGAAGGCAAGGCGCAGGCGACAGAGATGACCGCGCAACAGCGTGCGCTCCAGGCGCGGGGCAAGGCCGCCCTTCTCAAAGGTGGCTTCTCCGCCGCCGGCCAGGTGCTTACGGCGG
>Ga0208328_1000301_pt1 | contig 24658 bp, 18 predicted proteins | sample DeeseametaMP2633_FD_184170 | JGI IMG/M metagenome (GOLD analysis project Ga0208328, IMG submission 184170) | Marine microbial communities from the Deep Atlantic Ocean - MP2633 (SPAdes) | ecosystem: Environmental > Aquatic > Marine > Unclassified | place: Northeast of Antigua and Barbuda, North... | reverse complement strand
ACGCTGGTTTCTGCCATGCCGACCAGTTGAAAAGCAGGTAAACCATTAGCTAGGTGAATCTCTACACTTACCTCTGGCGCTGCCACGCCCTGCCCTGCAAAGGTTTTAACAACAGCCATTCCCATAATCTAAACAACCTCCTCTCGCTGAATACTTATGATTCGTGGTTATGAAACGCAAACGTGTCAGCGCGGTAAAAATGTAAGCCAACGCAGTCGGCGTAAACTTTAGAGAGAGTCGGGATAAGATGTAACTGTACTAACGATGGGATCTACTGAGAGTGCATAAAACGCTTGGCATGTAATGATCCTGCTCAGCAAACTTAGGCTAGTGCTAGTGGTGGTCGTTGTAGAAAACGGGCAGCTGCCAATGCCAGCGCATGGCGCCAAGCCTAAACAGTACGGTTGTGACAAGGGCCGCAATACCACACCACTGTGTGGCGAGTTCCATTTGCATGCCTATTCCATAAACCACGCCCCCTGCAATACAGGTCATTGCATACAGTTCGCCGTTGAGTACCAGCGGTACCTCTCGGCAAATAACGTCCCGTAACAGACCGCCAAACACGCCGGTAATGGTGCCCATGGCAACCGCCACGGCCATGCCTGTGTCGTTTGCCAAGGCTTTCTCTATGCCTACTACGTTAAAAAGCGCCAGCCCGAAAGCATCGGCAATTAATAAATAGTGAAAAGGAAAGCGTGGACTAATACGCAGCCAGATAATGGGTATAAAGGCGGCTATCAGTGTGGTGTATAAATAATCGGTATCGGCAATCCAGAAGACCGGGACATCTAACATGACATCACGCAGTGTTCCGCCGCCAATGGCGGTTGCGCTGGCAAGCACGACCACGCCAAATCCATCCATACGCTTTTGATAGGCCATCAGGGTGCCGGAAATTGCGCACACTGCAACCCCCGCTAAGTTTAACCAATGAAACCAATCAAACATCTTCTTGTACCCTTTTACTACCCTTAAAAACTCGCCATTCCTACCGCAAAATACTTGATCAGGCCTTATGTTTCATGCTATTTCTTTGCCCAATATCGAAACGTACTGTTGAGATTACGGTTCGTGATATTGAGTGATGAGGTAAAGCCATAACCTCTAACGAACAACATTTCATAATTACAATGCCAATGGATATAGGTATTGTATGTCAAATATATCATATAAAACAAAGCGCTACTGATGTGTTAGCAGTTAGGCTTTGTTGCTCCTCGCTTTGAACGACCTTAGATGATGTGTTACATCATCAGTATGACATGCAATTTTGAGTAAAACAGCGCGTATTGGAAGTTGAGCCAAAGCATTACTGGTTTACCACTGTTTTTTAGTTTCACAAAAAGGTCTAGCGCCTAAACCTAGAACCTTAAATTAACGGGAAGGATTTATGCCCAAGTTACGTTCAGCAACTACCACCCAAGGTAGAAATATGGCGGGAGCTCGCGCGTTATGGCGAGCAACTGGAATGAAAGACTCTGATTTCGGCAAGCCTATTATTGCTATTGCGAACTCATTTACGCAGTTCGTACCTGGGCATGTTCACCTAAAAGATCTCGGCCAATTAGTGGCACGCAGCGTTGAAGAAGCGGGTGGTGTGGCGAAAGAATTCAACACTATCGCAGTGGATGACGGTATCGCCATGGGGCACAGCGGTATGCTGTATAGCTTACCATCTCGAGAAATCATTGCTGATGCAGTGGAATACATGGTGAACGCACATTGCGCCGATGCCATCGTTTGTATTTCTAACTGCGACAAGATCACCCCGGGAATGCTAATGGCATCTATGCGCCTAAATGTGCCGGTTATTTTCGTATCCGGTGGTCCAATGGAGGCGGGGAAAACCAAGCTTTCAGACCAGCTTATTAAGTTAGATTTAGTTGATGCTATGGTGGCAGCTGCGGACGACAAAGTTAGCGATGCTGATACCGACGAAATTGAGCGCTCAGCCTGCCCTACCTGCGGCTCATGTTCAGGGATGTTCACCGCGAACTCCATGAACTGTCTAACCGAAGCGTTAGGTTTATCCTTGCCGGGCAACGGCTCTATGCTGGCTACCCACGCCGACCGTGAAGGTTTATTTAAACAAGCGGGCAAACAAATTGTTGAGCTGTGCAAGCGTTACTACGGCGACGATGATGACAGTGTATTACCACGTAATATCGCTAACTTTAAGGCTTTTGAGAATGCCATGAGCTTGGATATTGCCATGGGTGGGTCGACCAATACCATTTTGCATCTGTTAGCAGCGGCAATGGAAGGCGAAGTGCCGTTTACTATGGCAGACATCGACAGATTGTCTCGCAAAGTGCCTCACCTATGCAAAGTGGCACCTTCAACACCCAAATACCACATGGAAGACGTACACCGAGCGGGTGGCGTTTTGGGTATTTTGAACGAGCTAAATAAGGCTGGCTTGCTGAACACCGATGTTAATCATGTTTTAGGAAAACCGCTTACCGACGTTATCAGCGAGTGGGACATCACTAACCCTGAAAACGAAGACGCTATTACCTTTTATCGCGCGGGTCCTGCGGGTATTCGCACGACAAAAGCATTTAGCCAAGATTGTCGCTGGGATGAAGCCGATGACGACCGCGAAAACGGCTGCATTCGCTCTATCGAGAATGCGTTCAGTCAAGAAGGTGGCTTAGCCGTGCTTTACGGTAATGTGGCTGAAGATGGCTGTATTGTAAAAACGGCTGGCGTAGATGAGTCTATTCTTAAATTCAACGGAACTGCGAGAATCTACGAAAGCCAAGATGATGCGGTAGCAGGTATCTTGGGCGATGAAGTAAAAGCCGGTGATGTGGTCTTCATTCGCTACGAAGGTCCCCGCGGCGGCCCGGGTATGCAAGAAATGCTGTACCCAACGTCTTACTTGAAATCTAAAGGGTTAGGCAAGCACTGCGCTTTGGTAACAGACGGACGCTTTAGTGGCGGTACCAGTGGGTTGTCTATAGGTCACTGCTCACCTGAAGCCGCCAGTGGTGGTGGCATTGGCCTAGTGGAAGATGGCGATAAAATTGAAATAGATATCCCCAATAGAAGTATCAATATTGCTATTAGCGATGAAGAACTAGCAGAGCGTCGCGCGAAAATGGAAGCCAGTGATAAGCCTTGGAAGCCGAAAGATCGCGTTCGTGAAGTCTCCACATCACTTAAAACCTTTGCGGCGTTAGCAACCAGTGCCGATAAAGGTGCAGTGCGTGATGTGACTAAGCTGGAAAATCTGTAATGGCAGCCGAACACGTTAGCGATCATGAATATTTGAAGAAGATCTTACTTGCCCCTGTTTACGATGTAGCAGTGGCAAGTGAACTTTCCTATATGTCTTTGCTTTCAGCCGAGCTTGGCAATGAAATTTTTCTGAAGCGCGAAGATCAGCAGCCGGTAAAAAGCTTTAAGCTGCGCGGTGCCTATAACCGTATTTGCTCACTAAGCGACGAGCAATTGCAAGCTGGCGTAATTGGCGCCTCGGCGGGTAATCATGCGCAAGGCTTAGCGTACAGTGCAAAAATGAAAGGTATTCAGGCGACTATTGTCATGCCTGAAACCACGCCTGATATCAAGGTAGACGCAGTACGACGCTTCGGCGGTGAAAACGTGAATGTGGTATTGCATGGCACCAGCTTTGATCAAGCAAGTAGCCATGCAAAAGCATTATGTGAGACCCACGGTTATACCTTTGTTCCGCCCTTTGACGACCCCGATGTCATTGCTGGGCAAGGTACAGTTGCGCGAGAACTGCTAGAGCAGAACCCAAATCTTGATATTTTGTTTATAGCCGTTGGCGGCGGTGGCTTAGCCGCTGGTATTGCGGTTTACTTAAAGCAACTAAAACCAAGCATAAAAATCGTTGCGGTAGAGTCGGAAGAATCGGCCTGTTTCATTAAAGCAAAGGCGCAAGGCGCGCCTACCGAGCTTGAAAGCGTCGGCATTTTTGCTGATGGCGTTGCTGTTAAAGTGATGGGGCAGGAAACTTTCCGTCTGTGTAATCGTTTAATTGATGAAACCATTACGGTTACTAATGATGAAATATGCGGAGCAATTAAGGATATCTTTGATGATACCCGTGTTATTGCAGAGCCTGCGGGCGCATTGTCGGTGGCAGCAATTCGCAAGTACGCTAAGCAACACGACCTCAAAGGTAAGAAGTTAGGTGGCATTCTGTGTGGCGCAAACATCAACTTTCATACCCTTCGCTATGTGTCTGAACGCTGTGAATTAGGTGAGCAGAAAGAAGCGGTCTTTGCGGTTAAAATTCCTGAAACCAAAGGTGCGTTTAAACAGTTTTGCGAGTGCGTGGGGGCAAAAGCAATCACTGAATTTAACTATCGCTATGCCAGTGAGAGCGAAGCACATATTTTCGTGGGCGTTAAGCTTAAAGGCGGACAGCAAGAGTTCGCTGCACTGCAAAGCGACCTTGAAAGCAAAGGGTATGACTGCGTTAACTTAACCAATAACGAGTTAGCGAAGCTCCATGTTCGCCACATGGTTGGTGGCCGTCCGCCAACTATTCTCAACGAGCAAGTCTTCAGCTTTGAATTTCCTGAGCGTCCGGGTGCGCTACTGAACTTCTTAAATACGTTAGGTGAACAGTGGAATATTACCCTATTTCACTATCGCAACCATGGCGCAGCAGAAGGTTTGGTATTGGCAGGCTTTGATATCGCACCAGAAAGTAGAGATGACTTTAACCAGCATGTTGCTGAGTTAGGCTATAAGGTTGAAGAAGTAACAGACAACCCCGCCTATCGTTTTTTCCTGTCGCAACCAGCGAAGGTTTAAATAGCGAAACAGGCGAAACGAGCCTATCTCCCGTTTTCGCTTTGTATTGCTTCGCGTTAAGCGCAGGTTTACCGGGGAGCGATACGAAGCGGCACTATCTAGCGTCTATCTATCAATGAAGTATGGGGATTTCCAATGCCCGCCAAGATAGATTGACGGGCAATAAAAAGCCCATGCAGTAGCATGGGCTTTCTCTTTTTACCTAAGCTCCGTAGTGCTGGCAAATTCAGCCAGCTAGCGTCGCCTTAATTCGAAGCGTTTAGTGTAACGTTCTCCAAATGCTGCATCATTTCTGGCCAAATCAGGGCCATAACGTCAGCACGTAAGGCTTCACACTCTTCTGAGTACTTCAAGCTGCCATCTTTTTCAGAGTCCAGCCAGTGGTTTTCTTTCAATGCACTGATAAAGCTAGACAACACATTCTTATCGTAAAACTCTGGTGAGCTTAGCCCGTAGAGAGCAGATAAGCGTTCAGCCACTTGCTTACTTTCGCGCTCAAGTGCACTTCGGCTAATGACCTTTTCTTTATCTAGAATGGTCAATACCACCGCGTAACGCTGAAGCGTTTCCTGCATACATCGGCTTAACAGCCATGCTGAGTGGAATTGTTTGCAGTGTGCATCTGGCGGCAACAGTTCATCGCCCTCCTGACGCAACAATCCTTTGTTTAGTAGCGCTGTTATAAGCGCATCAGTATGCGCAAGCGCCTCATCTTGGGTAAGGTGCAAGAACAGCTCTTTTTGCAGCAACGGATAAAGCGCCGCAATAAGCTGAAAAATACTGTTCTTCGTGGTGCCTTTCTTCGCGAAGATAGACGCCATAATAAGACCTGGGATCGCGAATAAGTGCAAAATGTTGTTGCGATAATAAGTAAGGTATACCGCTGATTTTGGTTGAGGACTGATCAAACGCCCATAATCGTCTTCTTTTACGTCAAAGCGGCCTAATTTCAGCGTATCGCGCAGTAGCTCTTCCGCTGATGAATCTGGAATGGTGGCATCATCGCTGAACGGTACCGCTTTAAACAAGTCCATGAAATCGCCCATTGCTTGTTTTAACTCAGCTTCACTCATGGTCTGTCGTTTAGAAGACAGTAAGCATAACGACGCTAACGCCATACCATTTAATGCCGCTGCGCGGTTAATTCGCGTCATGACATTATTGGCCAGTTCGTTAACCGCAGGTGTCAGCCACGCTGGTTTTTTCTCTGGCTCGGCATCGCGACAATCTCGCCAGTTAGGCACATGATTTTCAAGAAACTGGTTAAGCGCAATGGGTTCGCCAAAATTCACGTATCCGTGACCATAATTCTTGAGTTTACGAATAGCTGAGAACACCTGAAGGTTAGATTCTTTTTTCTTCTTAGAGCCTTTGAGTTCGTTCAAGTAGCTTTTCACTTCCATCACGTTCTCATAGCCAATATAGACAGGCACGATACTAACGGGACGGTTAACGCCTTTGAGCATGGCTTGAATGGTCATGGCTAGCATGCCCGTTTTCGGTGGGATCAAACGGCCGGTTCGGCTGCGGCCACCTTCGGGATAGTATTTTACCGAATAGCCTTTGTTAAACAGCAGCTCTAGATATTCTCTGAATACAGCTGTGTAGAGCTTGTTACCTGCAAAACTGCGGCGTAAGAAAAAAGCACCGCCACGACGGAACATTTTTCCAACCGGCCAAAAGTTCAGATTGATACCTGCAGCGATATGTGGCGTAACCATACCTTCGTGATAAATCACGTAGGTCAATAATAGGTAATCCATGTGACTACGGTGGCACGGTACGTAGATGATTTCATGACCATTAGCCGCCAATTCACGAATGCGATCGGCATGACCTACACTAATACCGTTATAAATTTTGTTCCAGATACGGGTAAGTAGCCTGTCGCCAAAACGAATTAGCCCTTCGCGGTAGTCTGCCGCGATTTCTGTGATGTAGGTTTGGGCAGTCTCTTTCGCTTTTTCATGAGACACCTTCTTGCTTCGTGATTCCTCAGCAATAGCGCGACGCACTGCATCAGAGCCCAACACACTATTATTGAGTTCTTGGCGCTCTAACAGCGTAGGGCCAGTCATGCTTTGGCGCTTTCTTTGAAAGTGAGTGCTTGCTACGCGCACAAGCTTATGTGCAATACTTTGGTCACTACCATGTTGATTGGACATCGCGCGTGCAGAAACGGCTTTAGAGTAGTTAATAAAGTTGTCCCGGCCCAAAAACAGCACAATGAACAACTTACGAAGCCAACTTGGCGCCGCTTTATCAGCAATGAGATCGCTTAAGCCTGGCTTACCACGACCCGGGGCACGGCCCCACGTCACATAGACAGGAACAACTTGTAAATCTAGGTTTTCATGGTCTCTATGCAAATGAAAGAGGTCAGTAAAAACGTCTTCAATTCCCGTATCTTTAGCCGACGAACGGAAAAGAGGCTGGGTTTTGCGTAAAAATAAGGTCGACGAATACTCTCGCCCCGCTAATGTGAGGGTTTCTGTAGGACTAGGTAAACCTAGCGCTTTAGTCGACATTCTCAGTGCAAGTTGGTCTGTCACTGAGTTGGTGGGGAGTAGATAAACGATAGGTTTACTTTTATCTATTCCTAATTCGGTTTCAACGTTAACTGGAATGCTGTGGGCTTTAACCAGTAACTTAACAGGATAATGAAATACCGACAGAAGGGCTTTTCGCATCCACGACATGAATTATGTAATCCTATGAAATAAAAACGGGTGAAGTGTAACACAAACGCGTCACAATCTCGCGACAAGCCAATTTCATCGCTTCTCATGCTGTAATGACTATCCATAACATGGGAAGTTCAAAAGCGCCCTTCTCCTTTTCTTGTGAGTCACAGCCATTTCTATAATGGGTTCGAATACAGAGAACGTAACATTAGCTGTATTTAATTGCGGTACAGCCGGACTGTTACTACTTTTATAAGGGAAAATGAATATGAGCAAGCAGTAGTGGATGATCAAAGCCGGTTAAAGACAATTGATGACTTTATGCTCAATAGCGAAGTGCCGCTAGATCTTGATGATTTAATGATGGTGCTCGCAGAGGCATACAAGGTGCCGATCGCACTCATTGGCGTCGTCGGAGAGTTTGAAGAAACCTTTAAAGCACACTACGGAACCACTCTTTCTAAAGTCACTCGTGAACATGCGTTCTGTAGTCACGTTGTTGAAGAGCGCAAGCAGGTGGTTGTTAGCAACGCGCAAGAAGATCCACGGTTTATGCATAATCCTCTCGTCACCGGAGAACCTCACATTTGTTTCTACGCAGGAACGCCGATCGAGATAAATGATCAGGTAATCGGTGCCGTATGTTTAATTGATACCGTGCCAAGAGAAATAGACGCAAAACACTTAGAAGTTTTAGAGAGAATAGGTGCTTTGGTTAGTCAGCATATTTCGCTTTCAAGAGAACACGAAGCGCTTAAACGCGAGCACGGGCTTATTGAAAAGTCTCCTATTGTGTTGGCAACGTGGCGCTATGATACGTCGTTGAGGCTGGTGTATATCTCGAAAAATAGTGAGCGTGTATTGGGAGTTTCACCCCAAGATTTGCTCACTGGAACGGTGGCATTGAGTGAGGTGCTGTCTGAGGAGGCGGAGGGTGATTTTACCTTTGCTATGCAGGCCCACATGGAAGGTGTGGAAACGCACACCTGCCGTCTTCAGATGAGGACGCCAACGCGTACTATTTGGGTGAGCATGATATCAACGGCAAATTTTCGCGAAGACGGCATGTTGTACTCGGTTCAAGCATTTTTGTTTGACACTAGTGACCAAAAGTATGTGGAAGACAAGCTCAATAAAACCAATCAGCGGATGCGTTTATTACTCGAGGCTTCAGAGTTAGGAACATGGGACTGGAACTTGGCCGCCGATGTTAATCAAGTCAACAAGCGCTGGTGCGACATTGTTGGTCTTGAGTATGAATACTATGACAGTGGCTCCCGCTTTTTTAGACAGCTCATTCATCCCGCGGATTACGTCAAAGTTGAAAAGCAGCTCAACATGCATCTAATTGGTAAGAGCAAAGTCTTTAACACCACATTTCGCATGAAACACACTGATGGCTCTTGGGTTTGGGTTGAAAGTTATGGGAAAACCGTTGAGACAGATGCCCAAGGTAAGCCGGTTCGTATAGCAGGTATTCATAGAGATATAACGCAACGAATGGAAAGCGAACTGCATGAGAGAAAGAAAACCCAGCTCCTTCAATTTATCAATAAAACCCGGGCATCATATCTCCAAAACAATGACTTGACGATGGCGTGTCAGTCCGTATTGGCCGAACTCATAGATATCTCAGATAGCCAGTTTGCCTTCGTCGGCCAAATGAAAGGAGCCGGTAGCTCATCTAGACTTTTCATTCATGCGATTTCTGAAATTGTTTGGGATAACAGTAGCTTTTCTCAATATGCAGAATACAAAAAACGAAACCTCTACTTTAGTAACTTCGACAACCTTTTTGGAACCTCAATTTTAACGGGAGAAGTTACCATTAGTAATGCGCCAAACAGTCACCCTAATTCCAAAGGTGTTCCGCACGGTCATCCGCGCATTAGCCGATTTTTAGGCCTACCTATAAAAGTGAAAGATAAAGTAGTGGGAATGGTCGGTTTAGCGAATAAGTTTGATACCTACACTGACGAAGATGCTGAGTTTCTACAGCCCTTTTTAGATGCATTGGCTGGCTTGTTCTACGCAGTAGAGCTTGAGGAAGCCCGAGCCGTTGCTGAAGAGAAGCTTAGGCATTTGGCGATGACTGATTCTTTAACGGGCCTTTATAACCGACGCGCGTTCCTTGACGAGTGCATCTCATTTTCAAAACAACATTGTCGTGGATGTGTTGCTATCGTCGATATTGATCACTTCAAAAAAGTAAACGATACCTACGGTCACGATGCTGGAGATCAGGCGCTTATTGCTGTTGCGAGAAAAATAGCTAAACATAATCAAACGCCAAATGTCGTGGCTCGATTAGGAGGAGAAGAGTTTGCAATAGTCATGATAGGTGACAAGAAAGAAGAGATCCATAGGCAGCTAGAAGCACTGCGCATTGCTGTTGAAGAAGGAAGGGTGACCTACAAGACAGACACGATGAATTTATCGATCAGCGTTGGCGCAACATTTATCAAAGACACCTTTGAGGCGGATTTCAGCGCCCTCTTATCGCTTGCTGACAAGGCGCTGTACAGAGCCAAGGAGCAGGGCAGAAACCAAGTCGTATGGGATGAATAATAATAGTACGTGGCTTCGCCTACATTAAATATAAGCGTATACGCTCAAGGCGCTGTTGCTAGATTGATAAAGTTAAGTTATAAAAAACGAATATTTTATTAAACTTAATAATTAGGCTTGTTTTGAGCTTTTAACTAAAAAGCCGACATGCCTTTTAAATCAGGGACGATGTATGAAAACTTCGCGCTTGGGTTTTTCTGGCCTTTTTTCTCTTTTAGCTCTAACTGCGTGTGGTGGTGGAGGTGGCTCTGATTCTTCTCCACCTACAAACCCACCACCTCCACCTGAGCCGACAGCACTAGAAATTTTATCAAATCCTTTAGATTACTCAGAGTCACGACTAAACTCGGCGGCAACCACCTATGCTGATGCGAACTACAGTGGAGAAACGAAAGTCTCTACTGTGGATATCAGCGCAGTACAAGAGGTTTACATCACGCTCTTTGGTGACAATACAAGTGGCTCACCCTATGTAGATCAATATGATATCTACACCTTCCTAGATGAGAACGGCAACGTTGAAGGTACGACCGAGTGCTATGAATCAGGATCAGTAACATACTCAGGTAAGCTTGATGAAGACACGGGTAAAGGAACGATTACTGTAGACTATGATCAGTGCATTCAATATTACGACTCCACTCGGTATGACGGACAATTTTCGCTAGTTATTACTGACGCAGGTGAAAACAGCTCCGAAGTAACGTCTTATTTCACTACTTTGTCTATGCTAGACGGTGGCGTGCGCACAACATTAAAAGGCTACTTAAGTGTTGATTTTCGCTACCGCCCACAAACAGGTACGTTTTATGAAGAGACGAGGCAGTATCTTACTGTCACGCACAACGGTGAAACTTACAAGGTCAGTGGCACATCAGCAGAAGGGGTGACAAACAACACCTTCGTGTCTGAACTTAATGGTTCAATCTACATTGCGTCTAAAGGCAAATTGGACTTTGCATATTCTTCTGATCAGGGCGACCTTCCCTATTCGTCATCTGGCTCGCTGGTCGTAAAAGGAGATAAAACGGCTGGAATTGACGTTATTGATGGCGCAGTTCGCTATGGCGAAGATAACAACGGCGATGATATTTACGATGTAGGTGTATACTTTAATAATCTAACAGCGTTTGCCAGCGGAAATCATACTGGCCTTGCGCTTTCAGATATCGATGCGATATCCGTACCTCCTGTAGTGAATCAGCCTTATTACTATGCCTATGAGACTGTCTATACCACAGATGAAGTCACCGTTGAGCCTGGCTACTATCATGATTCAGATACTCCCGACTCAGAGCTGGTGATTTCGTTTCGCTGGTATGTAAATGGTGTAGTCCTTGACGATGTTAATGGTACCACGCTGCCACCTTACAGCGCAGTCTTCGGTGATGAAGTTAAAGTTACCATGGTGGTGTCAGACGGTATTAACGTTGTTGAATCCCAGCCTACTTTCGTTGAGATCGGCAATTCTCCTATGACGCTCACTGCATCGAATATGCCTGAAGTAGTAACTGCGGGCGGATACGTAGAGTTTACCGTATCGATGAGTGACCCAGACAGAGTTGACGATGACGTCGCGGGAGAGCTTATTTCAGCGCCTCCCGGTGCTTCGTTAAATGCGGAAGGTCTGATGACCTGGAATGTACCTGCGAATCAACTTTTCAACGCTCAAACTTATATGTTTAGTTTCGCTAGCTTAGACGGAACTGAATCCCAACAAACGCTCGAAATCACTTCTTATGCGGACAAGGCCCCGGCTTATGCTCGTACTACTGTGATGACACCAATTTATAATCACGGCTTTGCTATTGCTTCGACCAATGGTGTAAGTGAACTTATCACGGTAAATGCTCGCAACGTGGGCGGATTTTCGCTAGAAGGCAATACGCTTAAAAATACCTATGTGTATCCGTATAAACTGCCAACTAAAGGCGAAATTAGAAGCGTGCATACCCAAGATGTTGATGGTGACAATAATGATGAAATCTACCTTCTTACTCAACAGGGATTGTCTGTAATAAAAGACCGCGAAAGTAACGCAGAAGCGGTGTTTATTATTGAAGATAGTATTATTTCTGGCTTATTTTACGACATCAATGGTGACGGAGTTGATGAAGTTGCTTATTTATATGGGAGCGAATATTACAATGCGACTTCTATTGCCATTGTAGATGTTCGCACAGGTGAGCAGTTGCAACAGTACGATATTGACGGCGTCAATAACCTTGCTTTTGGTAACGTAGATGATGACGCATCGATAGAAATGGTAACGAACAATGGTTATGTATTTGATATCGAAAGCGGTGCCAACCAATGGCTATACGGTAGCGGGTTCAGCGACGCATTTGTTGTGCTGGGTGATATGAATAACGATGGTGTAGATGAAATCATCGGTGCCGATAGTTGGAATGATATCTCAATCTACTCAGCAGTATCGAAAAGCAGTTTGGCAACGGCGGAACATGGAGACATTTGTGATATCGCCTATAGTAAAGAAAGCCCAGCTACAGAAGGAATAGTGGTTGTCTCCGAGTGTCAGTGGGGACAAGTTAGAGGTTTTGCATTAGAAGCGGGACAAATCTCTGAGCAGTGGGCTCTTAACCACAACACTTACAGTGGCATGTCACTTCTCATTGACGATTTAGACAATGACAATGTGGACGACATTATTTGGACTGGTGATAATCAAATTTTAGTAGCGCAACAAGATGCCAACGGTGAATATGCCTTGTCAGATATAAAAGGTGCGCCGCGCGCGAGTAGATATCATGCCGCGGGTTGGGCACCTTATGGCGATAATGATGAAAGAGCCGTCTTTGTTAGCGATACAAGTAGTTACGAATCATCTATTCAGATTTTATCGGTAGATAAAGAGGATAACTTTGCGATAAGTGCTGAGGTTGGCGAAGATGTCTATAACTATAGCAAACCGGTCGTTACAGACTACAACAATGACGGTGTGGGTGAGTTACTAATAGGGGCACTGGATTATAGTTCGTCGTTTAATGTCGTGAGACTTACAGATAACGCTATTCAGTGGACACTGAACAATAATCAGAATAGTGAAATTTCGTTTATTGAAGCCATTGACGTAAATAACGACAGTTACGCCGATGCAGTTATTATTGAGAACAATCGACTTAAAGCGTTTGATATCGAGAATCAGGTGCTTATCGACTCAATCATTAACGATTTTTCAATTAATGCGCTTGCTGCCTCTGAAAAAGACGGTGTGCATTATTTTGCTGTTGGGGGCTATAGTTCGCTCAAGCTCTTTAAAATGCAGGATGGTGAATTTGTTGGATTGAATGAATTGGAAACCAATTGTGACCAATTGCTCACGGTAAATTTTGATAGTGATAGCGAACTTGAATTTGCGTGTTTAAATAGAAACTACAACACCATCAATGTTTATGACGTGGCGAGCGATGCATTAGAACTCAAAGACGCTATAGCACCGTCATTCTACCCTCAGTATATAGCGGCTGTTCCAACGACGTCGTCTAATCAGTCGATTCTCGCTATCTACCAGCCTAACGAGAATGACTATTCGTACAATTATTATGACAGCATCGCATATCGCGTGGTTGAGGTTGATAATAAAGGCAATGTGGTGTGGCAAAGCCCTGGACTTGGGCTCGATAATGTTGAAGGCATGCGCACACGTCAAAATAGTGATGGGGAGCTGGAGTTACAAATTAGTAACCCGAACATGGCTCTTCTCGTAAAATAAGAGGAAAGCACTTGTCGTAGGCTATTGCAGATCGCAAAAGACGCGGCAAGTGCTTGTTATTTAGTTTTAGGTGTATATACTTACAGGAACTGTATGAACAGACAGGTCTTTTATGCGCCCACTCACAGCTCGACAAACCGAAGTTTTAGAACTTATTAAAACAACCATGTTAGAAACGGGAATGCCGCCTACTCGTGCGGAAATAGCCCGTCAGCTTGGCTTTCGTTCTGCTAATGCAGCAGAGGAACATTTGAAAGCATTGGCGCGTAAAGGCGTGATTGAAATTTTGCCTGGTACGTCTCGTGGCATTAAGCTCAATATCCCTCTTGATAACGACGCACAAGAAGAAGAAGGCCTACCGTTAATTGGGCGTGTTGCAGCTGGTGAGCCGATCTTGGCGCAAGAGCATGTTGAATCGCACTACAAAGTCGATCCTGCACTGTTTCAACCCCATGCCGACTTTTTGCTACGCGTTAACGGTATGAGCATGAAAGACATTGGTATTTTAGACGGTGATCTTCTCGCTGTTCATCGCACCACTGATGTACACAACGGTCAGGTGGTTGTGGCGCGTGTAGATGAAGACGTCACCGTAAAGCGTCTAGAGAAACGCGGGCGTGAAGTATTGCTTCATGCTGAGAATGATGAGTTTGCACCAATAAAAGTTGATTTGGCGACTGAACATTTTGCGATAGAAGGCATTGCGGTGGGTGTGATCAGAAACGCTGACTGGATGTAGTATTTTAGCTTGTTTGTATAAAAGCGGCGCGTTAGCCGCTTTTTTTATGTCTTTTGTTCCTGTTTTTTTCCTCAATCTGCCAACTTAGGTTTTATCCTGCCCAGCAAACCTGTTGGTTTTCTGCGCGCTTATTTTTATCATTACTCACGTTATTCTTTCTATGAATGCTTCAAGTATTTTCCATTTTTTATTGTGAATTTTGTTTGAAATCGACATTGAGTCATCGATTACTTATTGATTTCTTAACTAGTTAGTCGAGCATTTACTTTAACCCCGTGTTCAAAATGCCTGTTTGATTCCAAGGGCATCTCACAGCAATGGCTTTCTCTTTTTGCACGTGAAATCCCCCGCGACCATTTTAGTAAATGATTAAAAATTAACCACTTCGTTAAATTTTTAATAGAAAAGACTAGACGGCACGACATTATTGCGCAATTCTTATACAGAGATTAACAAAATAATAACAATGGCTCTAAATTTGTTTTACAAGTTGAGGTTATGGGTCAATCGTTCGCAAACCATTTGGTAGGGCATCGCGCAAATTAATCAGCGTCTTTGACCACGCCATTACGGAGGTGCTGAGTGAAACAACTAACGACCGTTTTCGTAAAATGGTGTTCTAGTATACCAATTTTGCTTTTTTCCCCTTTGCTTTTTGCGCAAGAAGCAAGCGAAGAAGCCTCTTCGCTTAATTTGAGACGCGGTGCTACCGACATCAGTGGGCAGGTATACGACCTCCATATGTTGATGTTCTTCATTTGTGTAGGTATCGCGGTTGTAGTTTTTGGCGTGATGTTCGCCTCAATGTATCTACATAGAAAGTCCCGTGGCGCCAAGCCAGCTAATTTTCACGAAAACGTGAAGGTTGAAATTGCTTGGACCGTTATTCCTTTCCTTATTCTTATCTTCATGGCGGTACCCGCAGCGAATACTCTAATTGCTATGGAAGACACGTCTGAGCCTGACATGACGGTGTTAGTAACAGGCTCTCAATGGAAATGGCATTACAAGTACATGGATAGCGATGTAGAGTTTTATTCTTTACTCGCCACTCAGCGCGAGCAAATAGAGAACAAATTCCAGAAAACAGATAACTACCTGCTTGAAGTTGACCGCCCTCTGGTTATTCCCACAGGTAAAAAAGTACGTTTTCTTATTACTTCTGACGACGTTATCCACTCTTGGTGGGTTCCTGACTTTGCCGTGAAAAAAGATGCCAACCCCGGCTTTATTAACGAGTCTTGGGCCAAGGTGAATGAGCCGGGTATTTATCGCGGACAGTGCGCAGAGCTTTGTGGTAAAGACCATGGCTATATGCCGGTTGTGGTAATTGCTAAAGAACCCGCCGAGTTTGAAAAGTGGATGGGCGAACAAGAAGAGATTGTTCGTAAAGCAAAAGAAGAAGAGCAGCGTCTACTTTCTATGAATATGTCTATGGATGAACTGATGAAAGAGGGCGAGCGAGTATACAACGCAACGTGCGCTGCTTGCCATATGCCAAATGGTGAAGGTTTACCTGGCGTGTTCCCGGCATTAAAAGGCAGCAAGATGGCACTAGAAGATCAGCAAGGTCACATTGACATCGTGCTGCATGGAAAGTCAGGAACAGCCATGCAAGCGTTTGGAAAAATGCTAAGTCTTAAGGAAATTGCCGCCGTAGTCACTTACGAGCGAAATGCCTGGGGCAATAAAACTGGCGATATGGTTCAAGCCAAAGATGTCAACGCAGTGGCAAACGGAAACTAGGAGCAGACAATGAGCAAAGCAACTGAAGTTATTTCGCCAGATACCTCTGCGCCTCACAGTGGTCAAGTAAATGGTGGTCACCTACATGACGACCATGAACACCACGATCATATTCCTAAAGGGATAACGCGTTGGTTGTTTACCACTAACCATAAAGACATAGGCACACTTTACCTGTGGTTTGCCTTTATTATGTTTTTAGTTGGTGGTGCGATGGCCATGGTGATCCGCGCTGAACTATTCCAACCCGGTCTACAAATTGTAGAGCCAAACTTCTTTAACCAAATGACTACGGTACACGGGCTTATCATGGTATTTGGTGCAGTAATGCCAGCCTTTACTGGGCTCGCAAACTGGCTTATTCCCATGATGATCGGCGCCCCTGACATGGCGTTACCGCGCATGAATAACTGGAGCTTCTGGATTTTACCAGGTGCCTTTCTCATTCTATTGAGCTCGCTCTTTATGGAAGGCGGCGGCCCTGCTTTTGGATGGACTTTCTACGCGCCCCTTTCAACGACTTACAGTGGCGATTCGACAGCGTTGTTTGTGTTCTCTGTTCACATCATGGGTATTTCATCCATTATGGGTGCGATTAACGTGATTGTGACCATCTTTAATATGCGTGCGCCAGGCATGACCTGGATGAAAATGCCGCTGTTTGTATGGACGTGGCTTATCACGGCATTCTTGCTGATTGCGGTAATGCCAGTGCTCGCCGGTGCGGTTACCATGGTGTTAACTGATAAGTTCTTTGGCACGAGCTTTTTTGATGCTGCTGGTGGCGGCGACCCGGTTATGTTCCAGCATATTTTCTGGTTCTTCGGGCACCCTGAAGTGTACATTATGATCTTGCCCGCTTTCGGCATTATCTCGCAAATTGTTCCTACCTTCTCTCGAAAGCAGCTGTTTGGATACGCGTCTATGGTTTACGCCACGGCGTCGATTGCGCTGCTCTCTTTTGTTGTGTGGGCTCACCATATGTTTACCACAGGCATGCCGGTGTACATGGAAATGTTTTTCATGTTTGCCACCATGCTTATCTCGGTGCCTACTGGCGTAAAAGTGTTTAACTGGGTAGCGACCATGTGGCGCGGCTCACTGAGCTTTGAAATGCCAATGATGTTCGCTATTGCCTTTATTGTGCTGTTCACCATTGGTGGGTTGTCAGGGCTAATGTTGGCGATCACGCCCGTGGACTTCCAATATCACGACACTTACTTCGTTGTAGCCCATTTCCACTATGTACTGGTAACTGGCGCGGTCTTTTCCATCATGGCTGCGGTGTATTACTGGTTGCCTAAATGGACGGGAAAAATGTATGACACAGCTTTAGCTAAATGGCATTTCTGGTGCTCACTGGTATCGGTCAATGTGTTGTTCTTCCCTATGCACTTTGTGGGTTTGGCTGGTATGCCACGCCGTATTCCTGACTATGCATTGCAGTTCGCTGATTTTAATAAATGGATAAGCCTGGGTGGTTTTGCATTCGGTTTATCTCAGCTCATCTTTCTTGCCCTGCTTATCAAGGCATGCAAAAAGCAAGGTGAGCCGGTATCAGCGCAAGTTTGGGACGGCGCAGAAGGATTGGAATGGGAAATTCCATCACCCGCTCCTTATCACACGTTTGAAACGCCACCTGTCGTTAAGTAACGGTAGGTGGAGTTGTGAATAGGTTATTCCTTTCAACCGGCAAAAGCCGATGGGAATGACATTCACACATTGCAGGTGGTGAGGGAGATAAACGGCTAAACAAGCGTTTACCAACCTTCATCTATGGACTTACCCGGAGGTCACGTGATGTCACAGCAAAGCGCAAACAACAAGATGGTTATTAAACTTGTTGCTATTGTCATTGGCATGTTTGGCTTCGGCTTTGCCCTTGTTCCCTTGTACGACGTATTTTGCGACGTTACGGGAATTAACGGAAAAACCGAAGGCACGGCTGCGGTTTATCAATCGGTTGAGATTGATGAGTCGCGAGAAGTGACCGTCGAGTTTATTACTCGCACAAATACCGGTATGCCGTGGGAGTTTCGTGCTGAAACCAAGCGCGTGAAAGTGCACCCTGGCGAACTTAATACGGTGTCGTTTTATGTGAGAAACCCTGCATCAAGCAATATCGTAGCTCAGGCCATTCCCTCTGTATCCCCCGGAACGGCAGCACTGTACCTGAACAAGACTGAATGCTTCTGCTTCAATCAGCAGCCATTAGATGCGGGTAGTGAAGCCTATATGCCCATGCAGTTTTATGTAGACCCTCAGCTACCTGAAGAAATTACGTTTTTTACCTTGCAGTACACACTCTATGACGTCACAGCGCGAGCCAGTGACCTAACGACAACACCGAATCCCTTTATGGCTTCAACACCATCAAATGGCGAATAGGCCGAAGGGGTAAGGAGAAGAAAATGCAACCCGAAGTACAGAATCACGAATACCAAAAATATTATGTACCCGCACAAAGTCCATGGCCCATCGTAGGGGCCGTTGCTCTATTTCTTATCGCCGTAGGTGCGGGCAATTATGTGGTGCAAGCAACCAAAGGTGAAACAGGCTATGGCGGTCATATCCTTTTAGCGGGGATAGCAGTATTGCTCGTTATGCTTGTAGGTTGGTTTAAAAATCAAATAGACGAATCTATGGCAGGGCTTTACAGCGATCAGCTGGGGCGTTCATATCGACAAGGTATGAGCTGGTTTATCTTTTCAGAGGTGATGTTTTTCGCTGCGTTTTTCGGCGCCCTCTACTACGCGAGATTTATTTCCGTTCCGTGGCTGGGCGGCGCATCGAACAACGCTATGACCAATGAGGTCTTATGGCCGACCTTTGAGGCCATGTGGCCGCTGGTGTCAACGCCAGGCGGCACTACCACACAGGAAATGAGTGCTGCGGGTTTGCCCACAATCAACACGGTTATCTTGCTTATCTCATCTATTACACTGCACTTCGCTCATGTGGGACTAGAGCAAAACAAACGCAAACAGCTAACCCTAATGCTGGGTATCACTATCTTACTTGGATGTGGGTTCTTGTTCCTACAGGTAGAAGAGTACATACATGCGTATCGCGACTTGGGGCTTACGCTTCAGTCAGGCATTTACGGCAACACCTTCTTTATGCTCACAGGGTTTCACGGCATGCATGTGACCCTTGGCACCATCATTCTAATTGTATTGTTTTTTAGGGTCTTGAAAGGCCATTTCACGCCTGAAAACCACTTCGCGTTTCAGGCGGGGAGCTGGTACTGGCACTTTGTAGATGTAGTGTGGGTCATGCTCTACATCTTTGTTTACGTACTTTAAAAGGAATCCCCAAACTCAGTAAGGCCTTGGGTTTGGGGTAATTAAACCGGTACCAATAGCGATAAGAATAATAATAACAATGACGGCAGAAGTGAGCACGCGTCGACCAATGTACTTACTCATAGGCCCTTTTGATGTGTCGTTTTTCATCATGATTCGCATCGCCATGAACAAGTTCACAATCATGTACAGCACCAACGCAACAAGGACTATTTTTATCAACATATTCACCTCTGTTTTTATTCTAATTTTGCATGGTGCGAAATAATCATGTTTTCTCGCACTCGCCACGTTATTCCTTGGTTACTCACGGGCTTTAGTGTGGCGATTATGTGCGGTTTAGGGTACTGGCAACTCGATCGCATGGTCCAAAAGCAACAACGCTTAGCTAGCATAGCGCAAAAGCAAAGTAATGGAACCTTGAGTTTAGAAGAGGCGTTGTCTCATGATGATCCTCGGGATATTACCGTATCGTTCAGCGGCGCAATAGACGCTAACCATGTGTTGCTATTAGATAATCAGATTCACAATCAGCGGGTGGGTTTCGATGTCATCGTACCGGTAAATACCAATGTCGGGTGGCTCTTGGTTAACTTTGGCTGGGTGCCTGCGCCAGACTTAACGCGCACGCTACCGGATATAAGTTTTACAAGCCAAACGCGCGAATTAATCGGCGTGCTTAGCGTGCCGGGTAACAACCCCTTAGTGAAAGAAACCAACATGGCTTTGTCGCAAAGCCCCGCGCTGATACAACATATAGAATTCCCTGCACTAAGCAACGCCTTAGAGCGCAAACTTTTACCCTTTATTCTTCACCTTACCACGCCTGACCCTGCGTTTATTCGTGAACATCAGGCCGTCGTAATGTCTCCTGAAAAGCACCTTGGCTATGCAGTTCAATGGTTTGGTTTAGCCATTGCCGCTGCAGCCATTGGCGGCTTTGCAATTAGTAAGAAAGGACGTAGTTATGAGTAATGCTGCTTCGAAAAAAACATTAATTATTATGGTAGCCGTGTTTGTTTTACCTGTTGTTCTGGCAAAGCTCGCACTTGATAATGATTGGTTCACTAAAGGCGCGACAAATAAAGGTCAGCTGCTCGCGCCGACCATCGACATGAGTGCGCTTTTAGAAAATGCGGAACCTAAATGGCGTTTGTTGTATGTGATGCCAAGTAAATGTGACGCAGTGTGCGAGAACGCACTTTTTAGCATTAACCAAGTGTGGCTTGCGCTAGGTAAAGAATCGGACCGTGCCCAAGCAGTGGTCGTTACTACCGCTTCAAGCGACCAAACTGCGATAGCCGCGCTAGAAGACTACCCTTTTGTCGAAACCTTACCCGTTACTACACCAACGGCGCTTGCCTCTAGCAGTGTTTATATTGTTGATACGCAAAATAACGCCATGCTCTTTTACGACATTAAAGACGATAGAAAAGACGCCGTGATGGAAAGCCGCAACATGCTGGCAGATATGAGAAAGCTTCTTAAATTATCGCGTATAGGATAATGGCCATGAAAAAATTAACCCTATTCAGTATTTTTCTGGCGGCAGTCGTTATTATTCTCGGTGCGTATACGCGTTTGACCGACGCTGGGCTAGGATGTCCCGACTGGCCTGGATGCTACGGTAACCTAACCGTGCCTTTGAGTGAGGAAAAAGTGGCACAAGCTAACGCCGCTTTTCCTGAACGTCCAGTTGAGGCATTTAAGGCGTGGAATGAAATGATTCACCGCTATTTTGCAGGAACGCTGGGGCTGTGTGTACTGGCTATTGCCATTATTGCTATTCGGCAGCGCGACAAAGGCACGCCCGTTAAACTACCTCTGTTACTGCTGGGACTCATTATCTTCCAGGCAGCACTTGGTATGTGGACCGTGACGCTCAATCTCCTTCCCGTTGTAGTTATGGGGCATTTGCTGGGGGGCTTCTCTGTACTCTCTTGCCTGTTTATTCTCTACCTCCGCTTGCGCAACACCGCAGGCGATGCATCGAAAACTAAACAAGCGCCCATAGCGTCAGCTATGCATGATCAGGATATTACCGACTTACCTCAAGCCAAAGTCTTTCAGCGAAACCTTAAACTTTTCGCCTTCATTGGGCTTGGCGTGCTTGTTACCCAGATTGCTCTTGGTGGATGGACTTCTGCCAATTATGCTGCGTTGGCCTGTACGGAAATGCCGGTCTGTGAAAGCGGTTGGCAGGAAAGAATTGATTTGGCAGGTGCATTCAGTGTGCCTGATGCAGACAACTATGAGTTTGGTGCTCACGATTACGGCGAACGAGTTACCATGCACATAGTGCATAGGTTCGGCGCGGTCATCACGTTTTTATACTTGCTAGCACTAGGTATAAGTGTGTTGGTAAGCCGCTACACCACAAGTAAACAAAAATATGTGGGTGCGTTTATGTTGGTAGCATTGTGCACGCAAGTGGCATTAGGACTTAGCAACATTATCTTTATGCTGCCACTGGCTATCGCTGTAATGCATAACGCGGTCGCAGCCGTGTTACTTCTCTCCCTACTCAACCTCATTTTTACCGTATTTTTGGCACTAGAAAACGATAACGTCTTCGGTACAGAAAAACGAAATACAGGCTCATTCTCAAGTTCGAAACCACTGCAGGGTGCAGGTGCATTTAGCATCCACGAAGCGCCTTTGCACGACCCTTTAAACGCGTCAACGTCTTCTCATATTCTCCCTAAAGCTCCAGGAGGTTTCCATGGCTAAATCGGTCTCTTTACATGCGCGCACTTCACGTCAGCACAATGTAGTCACGTGGCGAGATTACTATGAAATGACTAAGCCTAATGTCGTCATGTTGTTGCTGTTAACCGCGTTAGTAGGCATGTGTTTAGCTACGCCTTCGTGGGTAAACGCAACCGTACTTATCTGTGGCTTATTGGGTATTGGTATGTTGTCTGCGTCTGCTGCGGTTATTAATCACGTTGTCGACCATAAGATAGACAGTGTGATGGCGCGTACATTTAATCGCCCCGTCGCAAAAGGCAAGGTTAGCGTAAACAACGCGCTGTGGTTTGCAGGCGTTTTAGGTGTGGTTGGATTTGTAGTGTTGGCTCTTTTTGTGAACATGCTAACCGCGTGGTTAACCTTAGCAAGTCTAGTAGGCTACGCGTTTATCTACACGATGTATTTAAAGCGAGCGACACCGCAAAACATCGTGATTGGCGGTTTAGCAGGGGCTGCTCCACCGCTTCTAGGTTGGACCGCGGTTACAGGGGAAATACATGCCCATGCCCTGCTTTTAGTGCTGATTATCTTTACCTGGACGCCGCCGCATTTTTGGGCGCTCGCTATTCATAGAGAAAAAGATTACGCCAAAGCGAAGGTGCCCATGCTGCCGGTAACCCACGGTGTGTCATTTACGAAAACGTCAGTGTTGCTGTATACAGTATTGTTGGGGCTGGTATGTTTGCTGCCCTACCTTACAGGCATGAGCGATCTCATTTATTTGATTGGCTCAAGTGTGCTTAACATTGGGTTTTTATACTATGCATTAAAGTTAAAATTCGATGCAGAGCCACAAACTGCAATGAAAACTTTTAGGTTTTCAATTATTCATCTCATGGTATTGTTTGTCGTATTACTCTTAGATCACTACATACCACTGAGTTTATGAATCAACGAACTACCGTCGGCCTTGTTGCATTTTTAGCGCTATGTGCAGGCATCGTAGGGGCGCTGTATATCGCGCCCCCAAATGTTGAAAGTCAGCCTGAATACTTTCAGACTTACCCAGAGCCGAGAGCATTATCACCGTTTTCACTTACATCTCATGAAGGTGAAGTGTTTGATAATTCGTCGCTTGAAGGGCAGTGGAGCTTAGTATTTGTGGGCTATACCTTCTGCCCCGATATTTGTCCAACTACCATGGCTGAATTGAACGGTATATATCCTGAACTAAAAGCATTAAATAGTGTCGAACCTATTCGAATTGTTTTTGTATCCGTTGATCCAAATCGCGATTCAATTGAAAGACTTTCAGAGTATGTGAGCTATTTTAATGAGGAGTTCATTGCCGTAACTGGAGAGCACAAGGCGCTATTCCCGTTTGTACGTAATTTAGGAATGATGTATGCCATTGCTGAAAGTACCGATAACCCCAACTATTTAGTTGATCACAGTGCATCTGTCGTACTTGTCGACCCTGAAGCTAGGGTGATAGGAAGATTCAAACCAAAAAGAGAGCCAGGAAAGCTATCGATAAGTGATTCCCAGCAAATATTGGCTGATATGCCAATAATAATCTCGAAGCAGTAATATGGAAATCAAAATAAGGCAAGGTGTAGCATCTGATGCTGCGCAAACTACGCCGCTTATATTGAATGCGGCGCAGTCTTTGTTAACGTCTATTTTTGGACAAAATAAAAATAAAACAGCTGAGGGCTACCTGTCTCATGCATGGGAGCTCGGTGGCGGGCAATATGGCTTTAAGAATCATTGGGTGGCGTGTAGCGGCGACGAAGTACTCGGTGTTGTGACCTCTTGGCACAGCAAACTTGGTGCAACATTTGATAGGGCGACCCTTGATAGCATCACATCGTACTTTACCCTCGATGAGGCTATGACAGTGCTCATGCGCAATCAGACCGTGGCCATCAATCTTACGCCGCCTACTAATACCGAACTCATGATAGGCCATCTCTCTGTTGAAGAAAGTGCCCGTCGAACGGGCGTGGGAACGATACTGGTAGATGCTATGCAAGCGCGAGCAGAAAAACTGAATAAACGTAAAGTGGTACTAGATGTTGAAGTGTCGAACGTGCCAGCCATTCGTTTCTATCAGCGCCATAGTTTTGTGGAAGAGTCGATAAATAAAGGCTTTATTCGATTTTCTAAACCTGTATAGGTAAACGTTTCCTTATATAAGCGCGAGCCCAATCGATATGCGCTCGCGCTCAAGCATAGATGTGCCTTATCGGCATGCCCTAGTCTGGGTAATTGCCGTCTTCATCTGCCACAAAGAAGGGCGTAGAGTACCAATAATAACGCCCTGATTGCGCATTAGACGGTGCTGTACAATTCACACGTGAACGTCCTATTGGAAGTGTTTCATCAAGGGTAA
>Ga0208328_1000300_pt1 | contig 24713 bp, 19 predicted proteins | sample DeeseametaMP2633_FD_184170 | JGI IMG/M metagenome (GOLD analysis project Ga0208328, IMG submission 184170) | Marine microbial communities from the Deep Atlantic Ocean - MP2633 (SPAdes) | ecosystem: Environmental > Aquatic > Marine > Unclassified | place: Northeast of Antigua and Barbuda, North... | reverse complement strand
CCCGCCATAGGCCGCGCAGGTGCCCACCGCGACCACGTGCTCGGCCCGGGGCGCCAGCGCCCGCACCCAGTCGAGCATCGGCCGCCCGGTGCCCGCCAGCATGTGGAACCGCCCGGTGCCGCGCGGACCGGTCACCACCGAGCCCTCGAAGCAAAGCACGTCGAGCGCGATCTCGCCCCGCTCCACGGCAGAGAGAAGGTCCGTCACCTCGTCGCCGGTCTCGACCGACAGCGAGGGGTGCCAGAGGAATTCGATGCCCGCGTCGCCCAGCGTGTCGAGCACGTTGGGGTTCTCGGCGCAGAGCAGCGACATCGTGCAGCCGCCACAGCCGGCCGATTGCAACCAGAGGATCTTCATTCAGCTGTCTCCGGCACGTTCGGCAAGGGGCAGGTCCAGTACAAATGTGGCGCCCGGTCCGTCGGGCAACAGCGCGAGCTGACCGCCGTGCTCATCGGCGATCTTGGCGCTGATGGAAAGCCCGAGCCCGGTGCCCTTGCCCACGGGCTTGGTGGTGAAGAACGGATCGAACACCGCCGCGCGCTGCGCCTCGGGGATGCCGGGGCCGTTGTCCGAAACGGTCAGACGGGCCATGCCGTCGTGGCGCGCAAGCGCGATGGTCACCTGCGGCGCCTTCTGGCCGTCGACCGCGTCGATGGCGTTCTGCACGAGGTTCATCACGATCTGCTGCACGTGGCCCGGTACGCCCCGGACCAGCAGGCTCGGCGCGCCCGAGAAGCCCACGACCACGCCGGGTTTCGAGCCGCGCTCGACCCAGCGAGCCCCGACGCGGGCGGTCTCGGCGAGGTCGAAATCGACGCGCTCGCCGCTGCCCTCGGACGACAGCCGCCGCAGGTCGGCCACGATGTCGCGCACCCGCTCGGCGCCTTCGCGGGCGCCGTGAATCGCGGTGCCGAGGTTCGCGAGCGCGCGCTCGAGCTTGAGCTCCGTGCGCAGCTGCATGAGTTCCTCGCGCGCGGCCCCGGCCTGCACCTGCTGGAAGTAGGTCTCGAACTGGCCGACATATTTCTCGAGCGCATGCACCGAGGCGTAGACGAAGCTGATCGGGTTGTTGAGCTCATGCGCCACCCCCGCCAGCAGCCGCCCCAGCGAGGCCAGCTTCTCGTTGCGGACAATCTGGCTCTGGGCCTGCTTGAGCTGCTCGTGGCTGAGCTCGAGCTCGGCATAGGCGCGGCGCAGCTCGCCCAGCGGCCGGCCACTGAGCACCGCGCCGCCGAAACGCTCCCGGGCGTCGATGCGCGCCGAGAGCACGATGTCGAAGGGCTGCGCGCCGGTGGTGGTGGGGATCGCGGCCTCGAAACGGGTCTCGGCCGGGTGCAGCTTGAGTCGGGACAGCGCCTCGGTCAGCTGGCCCGCCCCGGCGGCGTCGAAGATCTGCGCCGCGTGCTGCCCGATCACCGCCTCGGCCCCGCCGTCGACAAGCGCCAGCAGCGAGGCGCTGGCCTCGGCCACGGTGCCGTCGCGGTCGATCACGATGAGGATGTCGCTGACCGAGGCCAGCACGGATTCGATCAGCCGGTTGGCGGCGCTCAGCTCGGCGTTCTGGCTTTCCAGCCGCTCCTGATGCGCGACAAGCTCGGAATAGGTCTGATCGACCGCCCGCAGGACGGATTGCCATGCCTCGTCGGTCATGCCCTGCTCGTCGCCGGGGGTCGCGGGTGCTGAGATCTCCATGACCGGACTGTAGTCCCCCGAGCCCCGCGCTGGCAATCGCCCGCGCGAGCGTCGCGTGCCGCAGGAGGACCGCCCCGGGCCCGAGATCAAACCGCCTCGGACAGATCACCGCCAGGCGGCAGCGGCGGGGAGGCGAGCACTGCCAGACACCGTCTCTAGCCCGGCTCAGGCCCCCGCCAGTACCTTGCGCACCGCCTTGGCGAAGCGCGCGGCGACGGCTTCGCGGACGACGTGCCGCCCGTCCTGCACGAGATGCCGGCCGCGCACCCAGACGTCGCTGACCGCCACCTCGGGGCCGAAGATCCAGCGGTCGAGCGTCTCGGCCCCGCCGGTACCCAGCGCCAGCGGATCGTGCAGCGCCACGAGGTCGGCGACGGCGCCCTCGGCGATCTCAGGCGCGTGCGCGCCCAGCGCCTGCGCGCCGCCCCCCAGCGCCTGACGGAAAAGCTGCGTGCCGGTCGAGCCTTCCTCGGTGGCCAGCACGTTGCGCGCGCGGGCGGTCAGGCGCTGGCCGTATTCCAGCAGCCGCAGTTCCTCGGCGAGCGAGATCCGCACGTTGCTGTCGGTGCCGACGCCGCAGCGCCCGCCGCGCGCGAGGAAGTCGGGGGCCGGGAAGACGCCGTCACCGAGATTGGCCTCGGTCACCGGGCAGAGCCCCACCACCGCGCCGGAGCGCGCGATCAGCGCCACCTCGCCCGGGGTCAGGTGGGTGGCGTGGATCAGGCACCAGTCGGCGGTCACCTCGGCGGTCTCGTAAAGCCGCTCGACGGGGCGGCGGTTGCAGAAGGCGAGGCAGTCCTCGACCTCCTTCGCCTGCTCGGCCACGTGGATGTGGACCTTGCGCCCGGGCAGCGCCGCCGCCAGCGCCCGGAGATCCGCCGCATCCGCCGCCCGCAGCGAGTGCGGCGCGTAGCCCACCACGTCGCCCGCGCGGGCCATGGCGTCGCAGCGCTCGACCAGCCCGAGGAAGGCGTCGCGGTCGTGCAGGAAGCGGCGCTGCCCGTCGCTCGCGGGCACGGGGCCGAAGCCGCCATGGGCGTAGAACACCGGAAGATGGGTGAGCGCGATGCCGGTCTCCTCTGCCGCGGCGAAGATCCGCGCCGACATCTCGGCGGGGTCGGCATAGGCGCGGCCGTCGCGGTCATGGTGGAGGTAGTGGAACTCGCCCACGCGGGTGTAGCCGGCCTCGAGCATCTCGACCTGGGCCATCGCGGCCATGGCCTCGGCACCGTCGGGATCGAGCTGCAGGGCGAAGCGGTACATCATCTCGCGCCAGGTCCAGAAGCTGTCGCGCCCCGGCCCGCGCGCTTCGGTCAGGCCGGCGAAACCGCGCTGGAAGGCGTGGCTGTGCAGGTTCGAGGCGCCGGGGAGCAGCACGTCGACCGGCTCTGCCACTGCATCCTGTCCCGTCCCCAGCGCGACGATCCGCCCGGCCTCGACGGTGACGAGAACGTCCTCGGCCCATCCCCCGGGCAGGAGCGCCCGCTTCGCTGCAAGTTTCATGGTCTCTCCGGGGTCGCGAGATCGGCGGCAAGAATGGGGCTTTCGCCGCTTTGGTAAAATATGTATATACTTGTTTCACGGATGAGGAAAGAGGGCGTGATGCGAAAACTCTGGATCAATGCGCGGGTGGTGACGGGCGCGGCGGGCGTGACGCCCGAGGCGCTGGAGGTTCTGACCGAAGGCGACCGGATCGTCGCCGTCGGCGCGACGCTCGACCGCGCGGGCGCCGAGTTGGTGGACTGCGGCGGTGCGCTGATGACGCCCGCGCTGATCGACTGCCACACCCATCTGGTCTACGGCGGCGACCGCGCGCGCGAGTTCGAGTTGCGGCTCGAGGGCGCCAGCTACGAGCAGATCGCACGCGAGGGCGGCGGCATCGCCGCGACCATGGCGGCCACCCGGGCGCTGTCGGTCGACGAGCTGGTCGCAAGCGCCCTGCCCCGGCTCGACCACCTGCTGGCCGAGGGTGTGGGGACGGTCGAGATCAAGTCGGGCTACGGGCTCGAGATCGAGGCCGAGCTCAACATGCTCCGCGCCGCGCGCCGGCTGGCCGGGATCCGCCCGGTGCGCGTGGTGACGAGCTGGCTCGCCGCCCACGCCCTGCCCCCTGCCTATGCCGGACGCGCCGCCGACTACATCCGCGAGGTGGCCATCGCCGGGCTCGACATGGCCCACGCCGAAGGGCTGGTGGATGCGGTCGACGCCTTCTGCGAGGGCATCGCCTTTTCGCCCGACGAGCTCGAGCCGCTCTTCGCCCATGCCGCCACGCTCGGGCTTCCGGTCAAGCTTCACGCCGAACAGCTCACCCGCTCGGGCGGCGTGCAGATGGCGGCGCGGCACGGGGCGCTGTCGGCGGATCACGTGGAATATGCCGTTGCCGAGGACGCAGCGGCGATGGCTGCGCCGGGCACCGTCGCGGTGCTGCTGCCCGGCGCCTTCTACACCCTGCGCGAGACGCAATTGCCGCCCGTCGCGGCCTTCCGCGAGCACCGCGTCCCGATGGCGCTCGCCACCGACTGCAACCCCGGCACCTCGCCCGTAACCTCACTGCTGCTCACCATGAACATGGGTGCGACGCTCTTCCGCATGACCGTGCCCGAGTGCCTCGACGGCGTCACCGCGCACGCCGCCGCGGCCCTCGGGCTTGGCGCCGAGACCGGGCGCATCGCGCCGGGCCTCTCGGCGGATTTCGCGCTGTGGGAGGCCGAGAGCGTCGCGCTGCTCGTCAATCGCATTGGTTTCAACCCGCTGAAATGGCGTGTCTTCAAGGGAGAGATCGCATGATCACCCTCACCCCCGGCAGCGTCACGCTGCCCAGTCTCGCACAGGTGTACTGGGAGGCCGCACCGGCGCGGCTCGACCCTGCGGCCATGCCCGGCATCGAGGCGGCCTGCGCCCGGGTGGCCGAGGTCGCCGCGGGCAGCGAGGCGGTCTACGGCATCAACACCGGCTTCGGCAAACTGGCCTCGATCCGCATCGCGCCGGGCGATGTGGCGACGCTTCAGCGCAACCTGATCCTGTCCCATTGCTGCGGCGTGGGCGACCCGCTGGCGCCCGAGATCGTGCGGCTGATCATGACGCTGAAGCTCATGTCGCTGGGCCGGGGCGCCTCGGGCGTGCGGCCCGAGCTGGTGGCGCTGCTGGAAGCGATGCTGGACAGGGGCGTGATGCCGGTGATCCCGGAGAAGGGCTCGGTCGGCGCCTCGGGCGACCTTGCCCCGCTGGCCCACATGGCAGCCGTGATGATCGGCGAGGGCGAGGCGTGGGTGGGCGACGACCGCCTGCCCGGGGCCAAGGCGCTGGCCCGCGCCGGGCTCGCCCCCATCGAGCTGGTCGCCAAGGAGGGGCTGGCGCTGATCAACGGCACGCAGGTCTCGACCGCGCTGGCGCTGGCGGGGCTGTTCCGGGCCGAGCGGGCCTTGCAGGCGAGCATCGTCACCGGCGCGCTGTCGACCGACGCGGCGATGGGCTCGACCGCGCCTTTCGCCGACGAGATCCACACCCTGCGCGGCCATCGCGGCCAGATCGACGTGGCGAACAGCCTGCGCGGGCTGCTCGAGGGCAGCCAGATCCGCGACAGCCACCGCGACGGCGACGAGCGCGTGCAGGATCCCTATTGCATCCGCTGCCACCCGCAGGTGGGCGGCGCCTGCCTCGACCTGCTGCGGCAGGCCGCCCTCACGCTCGAGATCGAGGCCAACGCAGCCACCGACAACCCGCTGGTGCTGTCGGACGGGCGCATCGTGTCGGGCGGCAACTTCCACGCCGAGCCGGTGGCCTTCGCCGCCGACCAGATCGCGCTGGCCGTGGCCGAGATCGGCGCCATCGCACAGCGCCGCATCGCGCTGCTGGTGGACCCGGCGCTCAACTACGGCCTGCCGGGCTTCCTGACGCCGAAGCCCGGGCTGAACTCGGGGCTGATGATCGCCGAGGTCACCACCGCGGCGCTGATGAGCGAGAACAAGCAGCTCTCGCACCCGGCCTCGGTGGATTCGACGCCAACCTCCGCCAACCAGGAGGACCACGTGAGCATGGCCTGCCATGGTGCGCGGCGCCTGCTGCCGATGACGCAGAACCTGTTCTGGATCATCGGGGTCGAGGCGATGACCGGCGCGCAGGGCATCGCGCTGCGCGGGCCGCTCGTGTCCTCGCCCGCATTGCAGGGCGTCATCGCCACGCTGCGCACCCGGGTGCCCGAGCTCGGCCCCGACCGCTACCTCGCCCCCGACATGGAGGCCGCCGGCGCGCTGGTGGCCGAGGGCGCGTTGACCGCCACGCTCAGCCTGCCGGAGATCGCCAGATGACCCCCGTCACCGTCACGCGGGGCGACAGCCCGCTGGTGCTCGCCTTCCCGCACACCGGGACCTACGTGCCCGAGGCCACCCGCGCCCGGCTCAACGACGAGGGGCGGCTGCTGCGCGACACCGACTGGCATATCAATGCGCTCTACCGCGACCTCGTGCCGGGAGTGACCGCGGTGCAGGCCAATTTCCACCGCTACGTGATCGACGCCAACCGCGACCCGGCGGGGGCCTCGCTCTACCCCGGCCAGACCACCACCGGGCTGGTCCCCGAGACCACCTTCGACAACGCCCCGATCTGGAGCGAGGGTCAGGGCCCGACCGAGGCCGACATCGCCGAGCGTCTCGCCACGTGGCACGCGCCCTACCACGCCGCGCTCGAGGCCGAGCTGCAGCGGGTGAAGGCGATCCACGGGGTGGCGATCCTCTACGATTGCCACTCGATCCGCTCGGTGATCCCGTGGCTCTTCGACGGCACTCTGCCCGACCTCAACATCGGCACCGACATGGGCAGCACCTGCGCGGCCGCCGTCGAGCTTGCGGTGTTCGACCGCTGCGCCGCCTCGGGGCGGACGCATGTTCTGAATGGCCGGTTCCGCGGCGGTTGGACGACCCGGCACTACGGCCGCCCCGCCGAGGGGCTGCACGCCATCCAGATGGAGCTCGCGCAGGCGAGCCACCTCGGCACCGAGGAACCGCCCTTCGCGCTCGACCCCGAGAAGGCCGAGACCCTGCGCGCGCTTCTCAAACCCATCCTGCAAGACCTGATCGACGTCGCCCCGACCCTTGCCTGAGCCGACGCCCGCCCGAAAGGACATCGCCATGAACAGCCCCCGTCACAACCTTCGCGACATCTTTCCGCCGACCGGCCCCGAGCTGAACGCCAAGAGCTGGCTCACCGAAGCGCCGCTCAGGATGCTGATGAACAACCTGCACCCGGACGTGGCCGAGAACCCGCACGAGCTGGTGGTCTACGGCGGCATCGGCCGCGCCGCCCGCACGTGGGAGGATTTCGACTGCATCGTCGAGAGCCTCAAGGATCTCGAGGCGGACGAGACGCTGGTCGTTCAGTCCGGCAAGCCCATCGCCATCGTGCGCACCCACGCCGACGCGCCGCGCGTGCTGATCGCCAACTCGAACCTCGTGCCCAACTGGGCCACGTGGGAGCATTTCAACGAACTGGATCGCAAGGGCCTGATGATGTACGGCCAGATGACAGCCGGCTCGTGGATCTACATCGGTGCGCAGGGCATCGTTCAGGGCACCTACGAGACCTTCGCCGAGGCGGGCCGCCAGCATTATGACGGCGACCTCACCGGCAAGTGGATCCTGACCGGCGGTCTCGGCGGCATGGGCGGTGCGCAGCCGCTGGCCGCGGTCATGGCGGGCGCCTGCTGTCTTGCCGTGGAATGCGACGAGACCCGCGCCGATTTCCGCATCCGCACCCGCTATTGCGACGAGAAAACCCACGATCTCGACGAGGCGCTGGCGATGATCGACCGCTGGACCGCCGCCGGCGAAGCCAAGTCCGTGGCGCTCATCGGCAATGCTGCCGAGATCTTCCCCGAGCTGCTGAAGCGCATGCAGGACGGCGGCCCGCGCCCGGACATCGTGACCGACCAGACCTCGGCCCACGACCCGTTCCACGGCTACCTGCCCAAGGGCTGGTCCGTGGCCGAGTGGCGCGAGAAGCAGGAGAGCGCGCCGGAGGAGGTAAACCGCGCCGCGCGCGCCTCGATGAAGGACCACGTGGCCGCGATGGTCGGCTTCTGGGAGGCGGGCGTGCCGGTGCTCGACTACGGCAACAACATCCGCCAGATGGCCAAGGAGGAAGGGCTCGAGACCGCCTTCGCCTTCCCCGGCTTCGTGCCCGCCTACATCCGCCCGCTGTTCTGCAAGGGTGTGGGTCCGTTCCGCTGGGCCGCGCTCTCGGGCGATCCCGAGGACATCTACAAGACCGACCAGGCGATGAAGGAGCTCTTCCCCGAGAACGAGCACCTGCACCGCTGGCTCGACATGGCGCGCGAGCGCATCGCCTTCCAGGGCCTGCCCGCGCGGATCTGCTGGATCGGGCTGGGCGACCGCCACCGGGCGGGGCTGAAGTTCAACGAGATGGTGGCGAGCGGCGAGCTCAAGGCGCCGGTGGTGATCGGCCGCGACCACCTCGATTCGGGCTCGGTGGCCTCGCCCAACCGCGAAACCGAAGCGATGCGCGACGGCTCGGACGCGGTGTCCGACTGGCCGCTGCTGAACGCGCTGGTGAACACGGCATCGGGCGCGACATGGGTATCGCTGCACCACGGTGGCGGCGTCGGCATGGGCTTTTCGCAGCACGCGGGCGTGGTGATCTGCGCCGATGGCACGCCGGAAGCCGCGAAGCGCCTCGAGCGGGTGCTGTGGAACGACCCGGCCTCGGGGGTCTGGCGCCACGCGGATGCGGGCTACCCCGAGGCCATCGACTGCGCCCGCGCTCACGGTCTGCGGCTGCCGCGCATCCTCGGCTGAGCCTCCGCCTTTCAAGGAAAGGCGCCGCCCGGTGACGGGCGGCGCGATCTGGAGAGGCCGAGGGGCAGGCGCTGGTAGAGGCCGGCGAGATGCCGCAGAACCTTGGGGCAGGCGCTGGCGAAGGCGCCGCGCGCCAAGGCACCGAACTTCACCGCTGGCGAAAGCGCCGCGCTCCATGGCGCCGAGAGTCAGGCCCAGCCAAACGCCAGCGCACCCCGGGGACGCCGAAGGTCAGGCGCTGGTGAAGGCCGGCTGCGACCACGGCGCGGGCGTGGGTGCGGTCTCTTCGAACCGCACCACCTCCACGAGGCAGCTCTGCGCCACCGCGCCCTGCGACAGGCCCGAGGCGCCCCGGTCCGCGGTCAGCGCGTTCGGGTTCCCGGCGATCTCGAGCCCGTCGACCTCGTGATACCAGCTGCCGGTCGCCATCCGCACCGTGCCCGCCATGATCCGCGCATCCGGCAGGGCGGCGGCAAGGCAGCGGCCCCGGTCGTTGTGCACCATCACAACGTCGCCCTCGACAAGCCCGCGCGCCTCGGCGTCGGCGGGGTTCATCCAGAGCGGCTCGCGCCCGTCGAGCTTCGTCGCCATGCTGGTGGTGCCGTGGTCGAGCTGGCTGTGCAGCTTGCCCTTGGGCTGGTCCGAGAGCATGTGCAGCGGCCAGCGCTGCGCCTCGGGCGCGCCCAGCCATTCGCGCGGGGCGAACCACATCGGATGCCCGCCGCAATCGGACAGGCCCATCGCGGCGATGGTGTCCGAGAAGATCTCGATCTTTCCAGAGGGCGTCTCGAGCGGATGCGCCTCGGGATCGCGGCGGAAGTCCTCGAGCATCACCGTGCCGTCGCCCGGCGGCAGTTCGATCAGCCCCTGCTCGCGGAAGGCGTCGAACTCGGGCAGATCCACGCCCTCGCCGCCCATGCGCTGGCGGCTCTCGTCGTAGAGCCGGCGCAGCCAGCCCTCGGCGTCGAGCCCCTCGGTAAAGCGCTGCGCCACGCCGAGCCGCTCGGACAGCGCCGAGAAGATGGCGTAGTCGTCGCGCGCCTCGGCCAGCGGCTCGGAGGCCCGGCTCATCCAGACGATGTGCTCCTCGAGCGTGCCGTAGCCGATGTCCTCGCGCTCGAGCGCGGTGGTCGCGGGCAGCACGATGTCGGCGTGCCGGGCGGTGGCGGTCCAGTACTGCTCGTTGACCACGATGGTCTCGGGCTTGGCCCAGGCGCGGCGCAGGCGGGTCAGGTCCTGGTGGTGGTGGAACGGGTTGCCGCCGGCCCAGTAGACCAGCCGGACATCGGCATAGGTCCGGGTCGTGCCGTCATAGGTGTACTGGCCGCCGGGGGTCAGCAGCATGTCGGCGATGCGGGCGACGGGGATGAAATCCGAAACCTCGTTGGTGCCCTGTGACAGCGTCGGCCCGGGCAGGCGCCGGCCCCGGCTTCCGAGCAGGTTCTCGGCGCCGTAGCCGATGCCGAGCCCGCCGCCGGGCAGGCCGATCTGACCCAACATCGCCGCCAGCGTCACAATCATCCAGCAGGGCTGCTCGCCATGGTCGGCACGCTGCAGCGACCACGACATGTTCACCGTCGTGCGATGCGACGCCATGCGGCGGGCGAGATCGCGGATGGTCTCGGCAGGGGCGCCGGTGATCTCGGCCGCCCATTCCGGCGTCTTCGGACACAAGTCGCTCTCGCCGCGCAGGTAGGCTTCGAACTGCGGGAAGCCGACGCAATGGCTGGCAAGGAACGCCCGGTCCAGCAGCTCCTCTTCGGCCAGCACGTAGGCCAGCGCCAGCATGAAGGCGGTGTCGGTGTTGGGGCGGACGGGGATCCACGTTGCCTCGGTCTCGGGCGCGAGGTTGTCGGCCACCGGGCCGATGTTGACGAACTCGGTGCCGCTCTCGCGCATGACGCCAAGCGCCCGCGGCAGGTGGTGGCGCCGGACGCCGCCCGCCGAGATCTGGGCGTTCTTGTCGGGCACGCCGCCGAAGGTGACGAAGAGCTCGCACTCCTCGGCGAGGGTCTGCCAGTCGGTGTGGCACTCCATCAGCCGGTGCATGTTCATCAGCACGTGCGGCAGGATCACCGACGCCGCCCCGAGGCTGTAGCTGTTGCGGTGGGCGACGTAGCCGCCGGTGGCATTGAGGAAGCGGTGCACCTGACTCTGCGCGTGGTGGAAGCGCCCGGCGCTCGACCAGCCGTAGGAGCCGCCGAAGATGGCGCCGTTGCCATGGGCCTGCCGGACCCGGTCGATCTCGGCCGCGACCAGGTCGAGCGCCTGGTCCCACTCGACCTCGACGAACCGCTCGTGCCCGCGTTTCTCGGGGGCGGCGCCGGGACCGTGGCGGAGCCAGCTCTCGCGCACGGCGGGGCGGCGGACGCGGGCGGACTGGACCTCGGGCGTGAGCTGGTCGAGCCCGATGGCGTTCGGACAGGGATCGTCGGCGAGGGCGTGCAGGGTCACGCCGTCCGCGTCCTCCCGGACCTCGCGAACGCCCCAGTGGGCAGAGGTGTAGCGGGTGGCGGGCGGGGCATCCTTGGGCATTGTCTTCTCCTGCGGCGGAACGCGGACGAGCGTATCACCGGGAGGCCCGGCCACAAGGCCGGCATTGTATCAACACAAGGAGGCAGGGGGGCGGCGGCCCGCGGTCGGGCCGCCGCGAAGAGAGGTTCAGAGCGCCGGTTTCCCCGGGGCGCGCAGGGTGCCGGGACGGGGCGCGATGCGGGCCACCAGGTCGGCCGCCTTCGCGGCCTTCGCAGCCTCGGCGGCCCGGTCGCGGCGGCGCTCGGCGATCATGGCGGCGCCCAGCATCACCACCAGCCCGACCGGCAGCACCAGCCACGCGACGATGGCGGGGGTCGGCGCGGCGACCAGCAGCACCTGCATCCCGAGCGACACCAGCGTGCCGGTTGCGAAGACCAGCAGCCCGTGCCGGCCCAGCAGCCGCAGCGGCGAGGCGATCTCGTGGCCGCAGAGTCTGCGGATGGCGGGGATTGCCGAGAGCACGTAGGCCAGCGCCAGCGCGTGGAGCATCCGCGGCACCGCCACGAAGGTCTTGTCGTGGGACACCACGTGGAACGGCGCGCCGGCCTTGCCGAGCAGCGACATCTGATGGTTCAGGACCTCGCCCAGCCCCGGAAGGTAGCGCCACGCCAGCACCAGCACGAGAAAGCCCGCCGCCAGCGCGAACAGCCACGGCTGCCGCGGGATGAACCGGTCGCCGCGCCGCATGTAGACGCCCGAGAGCAGGCCGATCACGAAGATGAGCTGCCACGAGAACGGGTTGAAGAACCAGCCGCCCGGGTTGGGGAAGTTGGGGAAGTTCAGGCGCCAGAGACCGGCCGCGTACCAGACCAGCACCGAGCAGCCCATCAGCAGCCACGGCCGCCACATCGCCACGCGGATCGCGAAGGGCGCGACCAGCAGCATCACCGAATAGACCGGCAGGATGTTCACGTAGCCGATCTGGTGGGTGAGCAGTGGCACCCCCACGAGCGACGCCATGGTCTTGTCGAAGATCGGCCCGATGTTGTTCATCCTGAGCAGTTCGGGCAGCCCGAAATAGGCGGCCCCGGCGGCGAAGAGCGCCACGCCCACCAGCGTCAGGAAGATGTGCACGACGTAGAGCGTCCACGACCGCTTCCAGATCGGCGCCGCGGCCTCGAGGAAGGGCTTGGTGCGGAAGGCGCCGGAATAGGCGAGACCCGCGGCGATGCCGGACATGATGAAGAACGCCTCCGCCGCATCCGAGAAGCCCCAGTTGCGCAGCGTGAAGAGCTCGTAGGGGTTTCCGGGCACGTGGTCGACGAAGATCGTCACCAGTGCTGCGCCACGGAAGGCATCAATACGGGGGTCGCGTTCGCGGCGGGGAGCCGGGCTCTGGGCCACGGTCTCCACCGCCGCGGTGGTGTCATGCTGCGGCATCTGCGGTCACCTGGGTCGGCGAGGTGCCGCCTTGGGTCGTGGGCTTCAGTTTCGCGGCCATCAGCGCACGGTAGCGCGCGACCACGGGCGACGGATGATCCTCGTCGGGGACGCGGAACAGCGTGTGGGTGAGCGGGCGCGACGACCACGCGATGAGCAGCGGAGCGGCGATCATCGGCACGCCGACCGGCAGCAGCCACGGCACCAGCCCGGCGGAGAGATAGTAGGCCGCGGCAAGGCCGACGGCGCCGACCGCGACGATCCAGGCGCTGGCCCGGAAGGCCTCCCACACGTGGATCAGGCCTTCGCCGCGCGCATTGGCGGGCCAGCCGCCGTCACGGCCGAGGAACACCTGCAGCACGGCGCGGACCTGGAACATCATCATCACCGGCGCCAGCAGCGAGCTCAGCAGGATCTCGAGCAGCAGCGACGAGAACACCTTGCCCGCAGTGCCGAACTTGTGCACCCGACCGCTGCGGATGGCGTCGAAGAGGATTCCGAGCTTGGGCAGGATCAGAAGCCCGACGATGCCGATGGCAAGGGCGGTGATCTCCTTGGTGCGGTCGCTGGGGAACACCGGGAAGAGGTTGTAGGGCTCCGGGAAATAGTCCGGCGGCGGCGCCAGCACGGTGGCGGCGATCGACACCAGCAGGAAGCTGGCCCAGAGCAGCGACACCACATAGGCGAGGATGCCCTGCAGGAAGACGAAGCGGCTCCAGCCGGCGAGGCCGGGTGCCCAGAGCAGCCGGATGTGCTGCAGGTTGCCCTGGCACCAGCGCCGGTCGCGCTTGGCATAGGAGAGCACGTTCTCGGGGCCTTCCTCGAAGGAGCCGTCGATGGAGTGATCCACCTGCACCTTCCAGCCGGCCCGCGCCAGCAGCGCGGCCTCGACGTAGTCGTGGCTGAGGATGTGCCCGCCGAAGGGCGGCTTGCCCGAGAGCTCCGGCAGCGCGCAGCTTTCGGCGAAGGCGCGCACCCGGACGATGGCGTTGTGGCCCCAGAACGGGCCGGTGTTGCCCTGCATCCGCTCGAGCCCGCGGGTGAAGATCGGCCCGTGGAACGAGGCCGCGAACTGCATGGCGCGCCCGAAGAGCGAATGTGCCGACACGATGCGCGGCAGCGTCTGCAGCAGGCCGAGCTGCGGGTCGGCCTGCATCTTGGCGATCATCTCGCGCAGCGTCTCGCCTTCCATCAGGCTGTCGGCGTCGAGGATCACCGCGAATTCATAGGCACCGCCGGAGTTGCGGATGAACTCCTCGATGTTGCCCGCCTTGCGGCCCCGGTTGTCGGTGCGGCGGCGGTAGAAAATCCGGCCGGCCCCGCCCGTGGCCGCGATCAGCTCGGCAAAGGCCGCCTTCTCGCGCTCGGCGTTGGCCGCGTCCTGTGTGTCGGAGAGCACCGCGATGTCCAGCGTCAGCCCGGCCTCGTTGGCCGAATGGTACATCGCTTCGATCCGCGTGAAGGTCGCCACGGCGTCCTCGTTGCAGATCGGCACCAGCACCACCGTCCTGGGCTCGGGCACTACCAGTTGCGGCACCTGTTTCCGCGCCCGCGACGGCTGTGGCAGCCCCGACAATGCGAGCATCGCGCCCCAGGCCAGCCAGCCTGTGGTCACGAAGATCAGCACGGTGCGCAACCCGTCCCAGAGGTCGAAGCCGTTGGTGGCTCCGGCCTCCGCGACCAGCGCGGCGGCGACGCTCGCCAGCGAGAGGGCGAGCAGGACCGCACCCGCGCGGATGGCGCGGGTCTTGGGCGAAGGGGCTGGAATCTGCCGGATCATCGCGGAGCGGTCCGTGTCAGGCCCGGGTGCGCGCCCGGAACAGGCGTGCCACCGAAAGCCAGTCGAACGTGGTGCGCTCGTTCTCGAGAACCTGCCGCGGCATGTCCAGCGGCGCCGAAGGCGGTTCCCACCCGGCACCAGCTTCGGCGGCAGTGTTATGGACGACGGGGCCATCCGTTGCGGGACGGGCGAATTCGGAAGTTTCCATCATTGCTTGACCCATTGATACAACCATGTCTCAGTCAGTGTCCGACCGTACCCGGTGAGCACGGCCTTGATTTCCACCAGGGCCTGCGGTTCGCCCTGGATATCGATCACAAGCCTCCACGTGTCGGTTCCGCTGATGCGCGAGATAGCCATCTCTTCAACCGACCCGTTCTGTACCGTGATCTCCGGGACAACCTCTGCGTCAGCAGAAAGGTTCCCCAACAACCCGCCCTCGAAATCGATGACGAATTTCCGATGATCGGTGTCCTTTTCGACACCAGATACGCCCCCCTCACCCGAGCGGGTACGCAAGATCTGCCCCAGCTCTTCGGCGCGGTCGCCCTTGGGGTTCATCCCCCAGTGCAGGCGATAGGCGAATTCCAGCTCACTTCCGGCGGTCGCCGCCGCATCCGGAACCCAATAGGCGACGATATTGTCGTTCGCCTCGAGGTCGGATGGGATCTCGAGCAGGCGCACCGAGCCCTTGCCCCAGTCCCCGAGCGGCTCGACCATCAGCGACGGGCGGCGCTCGTAATGGGCCTGCGCGTCGAGGTACTGGTCGAACTCGCGCTCGCGCTGGACGAGGCCGAAGGACAGCGGGCGCTCGGCGCCGAGATACGAACTCGCAAGCCGCGGCGGGTTCTTCAGCACGCGGTAGAAGGTCGTTCCGTTGACGTTCAGCACCAGCGCCGAGCTGTCGTGCACGGCGGGGCGGTAGTCGTAGAACTCGCCCGGGTCAGACCCGTCGAAGAGGAACATCGAGGTCAGCGGCGAGATGCCCAGCTGCGCCACGTCGTTGCGCATGAAGAGCCGCGCGGTGACTTCCATGATGGTGTCGATGCCGGGGGTGATGACGAAGCGGTAGGCGCCGGTGACCGACTGGCTTTCCAGCGCGGCGTAGAGCGTGATCGAGTCCGCGCCCTCGGCCGGGCGCTCGATCCAGAACTGGCTGAAGCGCGGGAACTCCTCGCCCTCGGGCAGGCCGGTGTTCACCGCCAGCCCGCGCGCGCTGAGCCCGTAGAAGTTGTCGCGGCCGAGCGCGCGGAAATAGCTGGCGCCCAGGAAGGCCACGAGCTCGTCGTAGGTGTCGGCCTTGTTGAGCTGGTTGTGCAGGCGGAAGCCCGCGACGCCCGGCATCTCGACATCGGCGGGGATGTCGCGCTCGAGGTTGGAATAGTCGAAATCGCGGGTCGAGAAGACCATCGGGATCGCACGGCCATCGACGACCTCGTTCAACACCACGGGCTGCTTGAACAGCCAGCCGAGGTGGAAGGCATGGAGGCGGAAGCGCGAGCCATCGGTGGCCCAGCGTGCGTGTTCGGGATTGAAACGGATGCGCTGGTAATCGTCGTAGTCGAGCTCTGTCAGGAAGCCCTCGATAGCGCTGGGCTTGCTCGGGTCCGCCTGGCTCACCGCGCGCATCCACTCGGTGAGGACGTCAAACGAGAAGGGCTCGCCCGGCTGGGCGTCCTGCGTCTGGGGGGCGTCCTGCGCGAGCGCATACCCGGGGATGAGGGTCGAGGAAAGCGCACCGGCAATCGTGCCAAGCGCGGCACGCCGCGAGAGCCCGCGGCAGCTCAGGCTGCGGGACCGCTGTCGTCGTCGCATATCGGGTCTGTCGTGGGGAGTCATCTTCGCGTCCAAGTGTCTGATCCGTATTAAGAAACACATAGGTCCGGAAAACCATCCGGCAGGTTCGCCATTGGCACTCTTTCGCCGATAGCACGGCGCCCGAAATACCTTCGCGCCCGCACTGTCAACTTCGCAGGCGCAGAAATGGTTGCAGCGTTTGGGGTTCCGTGACCTGGCATGAGTTGGGCGAAAAATCGCGCGTGGCACGGGCGGTGGTGCTGGCGAGGGGGCGAAGCACGTCTGTAACGCCGGTCCGATCTCGCCGGGCCGAGGCGGGCGACGGTCGGGCTTCACGACCGGAACGCCGAAAAGTCGGGTTGTCCACTAGGGTGATTCTGCCTTCAGCAGAGTTTGCGCGGATGCGGATTTACGGCCAAATGCTGCGTTGCGGAAGAGGGATTCTGCGTGCGGTCGCAGTCTCCTAAAAAGAAAAGGCCGCCCACGATGGACATCGCGGGCGGCAGGCAGTGACTGGTGGTTTGTTGTCGTTATCTCAGTCGGTGAGCGAGCCTTCCTCGTCACCACGTTCGTGCATGCGGGCCTTGACCTTCCGTCCGACGATCAGCGGCAGGATGAACCCGATGATGGCGATGGCCCAGAGCACGATTGAAAGCGGGCTGTCGATCAGGGTGAACCAGTCGCCGTTGTCGATGGTGATGGCCCGGCGCAGGTTGTTCTCCATCGAGTTGCCGAGCAGCGTGCCGAGGATGATCGGCACCAGCGGCACGTCGAACTTGCGCAGCACCCAGCCCAGGATTCCGAAGCCGATCATCACCATCAGGTCGAAGCTCGAGCCCGAGATGCCGTAGATGCCCACGAACGAGACCATGGCCACGATCGGCATGAGCACCCGCGGCGGCACCATCAGCACCTTGGTGAAGAGCCCAACCATCGGGATGTTCAGCGCCAGCAGCATGAAGTTGGCGATGAAGAGCGCCGCGATCAGGCCCCAGACCACGTCGGGGTTCTGGGTGAAGAGCAGCGGGCCGGGGGTGATGTTGAGCGACAGCAGAACGGCGAGCAGCACGGCGGTCGTGCCCGAGCCCGGCACGCCCAGCGCCAGCATCGGGACCAGCGCGCCACCGGCGGCGGCGTTGTTGCCCGCCTCGGGGGCCGCGACGCCGCGCGGATCGCCCTTGCCGAAGGTGCCCTCGCGGTCCACGAGGCGCTTCTCCATCGAGTAGGAGATGAACGAGCCCAGCGACGCCCCTGCCCCGGGCAGCACGCCCGCGAGGAAGCCCAGCGCCGAGCTGCGCAGCATGGTGGGCGTGGTCTGCTTGAGCATGCTCATCGGCGGGGTCAGGCGCCCGACCTTGAGCTGGCGGCCCTCGGCGTCGGCCGAACCGTGACGTTCCTCGAGGAAGATGAAGACCTCGGAAAGGGCGAAGAGACCGACGATGGCCACGAGGAAGTCGAGCCCGTCATAGAGGTGCACCTCGCCGAAGGTGAAGCGCGGCACGCCGGTCTGGGTGTCGACGCCGATCATCGCGAGACCGAGGCCCAGCGCCGCGGCGAAGGCCGATTTCGCCTGGTTGGTCGAGGACACGCCGCCGAGCGTCATGAACGCCAGCGCGAAGAGCGCGAAATATTCCGCCGGGCCGAACAGCAGCGCGATCTTCACCAGCTGCGGGGCGAGCAGGATCAGGCCCCAGGTGGCGAAGAAGGCGCCGACGAAGCTTGCGATGCCGGACAGCGACAGCGCCTCGCCCGCAAGCCCCTTGCGGGCCATCGGGTGGCCGTCGAGGCAGGTCATCATCGCCGGCTCGTCCCCGGGGATGTTGAGCAGGATCGACGAGATCCGCCCGCCGTACATCGCGCCGTAGTAGACCGAGGTCAGCAGGATGAGCGAGGGCGTAGCCCCGAGCCCCATGGTGAAGGCGAGCGGGATCAGGATGGCCACGCCGTTCGACGGCCCGAGGCCGGGCAACGCGCCCATGATGGTTCCCAGGAAGCAGCCCAGGAGCGCGAGCCCGAGGTTCTGCCAGGTGAGCGCGATGGCGAAGCCGTCGCCGAGAGATGCGAAAATGTCCATGTCTGCCCCCTCAGAACCCGAACGGACCGCGCGCCAGCGCCAGACCGAAGATCAGGTGGAAGATGACGTAGATGCCGATCGAGGTGCCGACGCCGGTCAGCACGGTCCCGATCAGCGACGAGCCGAGCCGCCAGGCGAGGTAGCCCGAGGCGACCGCGGTCGCGATGACGAAACCCACCACCGGCAGCAGCTGGGCGTAGAGAATCATCACCACGATGGCGGCGGCGATCTCTGCGAGACGCGCCAGCGGCGGCCAGTGCGGCTCGGGGTCCGGGCGGAGGACGATCGCGAGGCTCGAGAGCCCGAGGATCACCGCGATGATGATGGGAAACGCCTTGGGCCCGACAGCATCCGACAGGAAGCTCTCCTCGATCGCGAGGGCGGCAAACGTGTAGCCGATCGCGAGAAGCAGACCGAAGACGCCGAAAATGCGGTCGCTCATGACGCGCTCCTTTCCGGACATTCTGTGGAAGGGGTGGAAGGGTAAGTTGGGCGCCGCCTGAGGGGGGAGAGCGGCGGCGCCCGATGGTAAGCCCCGCAGAGCTTACTTGATGATGCCGATCTCGCGCGAGATGGCCTGGATCTGGGTAACGCTGTCCGAGACGAACTGCTCGAACTCGGCGCCCTGCAGATCGAGCGGGGCGAGACCGTTGGTGGCCATCACCTCTTTCCACTCGTCCGACGCGTAGAGATCGCCGATCTTCTTCACCCAGCCGTCATAGGCCTCGTCCGACATGTTGCCCGGGCCGTAGAAGCCGCGCCAGTTGGCGCCGATGGCGTCGACGCCCTGCTCCTTGGCGGTCGGGAAGTCGGCGAATTCGCCCTCGAGCCGCTCGGGCGCCAGCACCGCGATCACCTTGATGTCGCCGCTGTCGACGAAGCCCTTGGCTTCGGACAGGTCACCGGTGAAGGCCTGCACGGAGCCCGCCAGAAGCTGGGTCACCGCCTCGCCGCCGCCGTCGAAGGCGATGTACTTGACCTTGCGCACGTCCTCGACGCCATAGGCGTTGGCCGCGATCAGCACCTTGAGGTGATCCCAGCCGCCCACGGCGGAGCCGCCCGCGACCGACACCGAGGTGGGGTCGTTCTTGATCATGTCGAGCAGCTCGGGGAGCGTCGAGATCTCGCTGTCGGCGGCCACGGCGATCACGCCGTAGTCGGCACCGACCGAGGCGAGCCAGCGCACCTGGTCCATGGTGTTGCCCGGATAGGCGCCCTGCGCGAGACGGGTCGCGGTGGCCGACGAGGCCGCGACGATCAGGTCGTCGCTGTCGTTGCGCTTGTTCACCACCTCGGCGTAGGCCACGCCGCCGCCGCCACCGGCAAGGTTGACCACCTGCATGGTCTTCGACAGCAGGCCCTGGTCCTGCAGGGACTTGCCGACCTGGCGGCAGGTGAAGTCCCAGCCGCCGCCGGGGTTCGCGGGCGCGATGCACTCGGGCGCCTCGGGGGTGAATTCCTGCGCCGTTGCGCCCATGGCGGATGCGCCGATCAGCGCCGCGGCGAGCGCGATGCGGGTTGCCTTGAAAGTCATGTGTTCCTCCTCATTCACTCACACCGGCCCGGCACGATCCGACGCGCCTGTCCGGTCCCGCACCCATGACTGCCTTTGCAGCCCCCTCTGGGCGGGGTAAGCAGCACTTGTAGAGCAAGAAGCTGTCACCAACCTGTCAGCGCGGGCATTCGCATGGCAGGAAGGCTTCGGGAGGGCAGAAGCCATGCGCGTGCTGATGATCGAGGATGCGGCCGACCTCGCCGAGGGGGTGATCGCGCGGTTCTCGAAATCGGGCATCGCCTGCGATCTAGCGGGCAGTCTCGACGCCGCGCGGGACCATCTCGCGGTGCAGGGCTACGACGCGCTGGTGCTCGACATCAACCTGCCCGACGGCTCGGGCCGCGATCTCCTGCGCGAGATCCGCGCCCGCGGCGACCGCACCCCGGTGCTGATGCTGACCGCGCTTTTCACCATCGACGACCGGGTGGCGGCGCTGGATCTCGGCGCCGACGACTACCTCGTGAAGCCCTTCGACCAGCGCGAGCTCGAGGCGCGGCTGCGGGCGCTGGTGCGCCGCGACGCCGAGCAGAAGAGCGACGAGCTGGCGCTGGGGCAGCTGCGCTACTCGCCCGCGCAGATGCAGGCGACGCTGGATGGCAACCGCCTCGACCTGACCCGGCGCGAGGCGGCGCTGCTCGGGCTGCTGCTGCGCCACGCCGACCAGCCGCTCAGCAAGGAGCGGCTCTACGACGGGCTCTTCGCCTTCAACGACGCCGACGTCGGCCTGAACGCGATCGAGCTCTACATCGCCCGTCTGCGCAAGAAGCTCGCGGGCAGCGACGTCGTCATCCTGACCCAGCGCGGCGTCGGCTACCGGATCACCCGGGATGGCTGAGCGCATCGCCGTCCACCCGCAGGGGCGCAGCCTGCTGACCCGCGTGTTGCGCGCGGTGATCCTTCTCTTGCTGGTGGGCGGGGTGCTCGCCGCCGCCACCTCGTGGTTCAGCGGGCGGCGGGCGGCGCGCGAATCCTACGACCGGCTGCTGCTCGGCGCCGCCAGCGACATCGCCGAATCCATCCGCATCCAGAACGGCGAGGCCATGGTGGACCTGCCGGTCTCGGCCTTCGAGCTGCTGGCGCAGGCGCCCGACGACCGGGTTTCCTACGCCGTGCGCGGCCCGGACGAGTCCCTGATCACCGGTTTCGACGACGCCCCCAGGCCCCCCACCGAACGCCCGCGCCTCACCGGCCCGCGCTTCTTCGACGCGACCATGCAGGGCGAGAAAGCCCGCTTCGTCGAGATCTCCCGCCGCTTCGCCGAACGCGATTTCTCGGGCGAGGTGCGGGTCACCGTCGGCCAGACGCTGCGGGCCCGCGACGCGATGACGGCGCAGCTCATGCTCGAGGCGGTGCTGCCGATGGGGCTCGCCGGGATCGCGTTGCTGGTGGCCTCGGTGCTGATCATCCGCTCGGCCATGCGCCCGCTCGAGGCCATCGCCGACGGTCTCGCCACGCGCGATCCCTACGACCTGACGCCGATGCCGACCGAGAACGTCCCGCGCGAGGTGGCGGTGATCCTCGAGGCGATGAACCGGTTCATGGCGCGGCTCGACCGGCAGTTCGACGCGATGCGCAACCTGATTTCGGACAGCGCCCACCAGCTGCGCACGCCGGTCGCCGCGATCCGGGTGCAGGCCGAGACCGCGCTCGACGCCGAGGACGATGCCTGCCGTGACGCGGCGCTCGACCGGCTGGTCCGGCGCACCCGTTCGCTGGGCACGCTGCTCGACCAGATGCTCTCGCGCGCGCTGGTGATCCACCGCAACGACAGCGCCCCGCGGCAGCGGCTCGACCTGCGCGAAGTGGCGCTCGACATCGTCGACAGCCGCGACCACGAGGCCATCGCCCCCGGCATCGAGGTCAGCCTCGTCATCGGCGAGGACGCGGTCGAGGTGCTGGCCGACGCCTTCTCGCTGACCGAGGCGGGGCGCAACCTGCTGTCGAACGCGCTGAAGCACGGCGCGCCGCCCGTCCGCATCGGGGCCGACCGTGACGGCGGCGAGGCCCGGCTCTGGGTCGAGGACGCGGGCCCCGGCCTGCCGCCCGAACTCGACGGCAGGCTCGGCGAGCGGTTCCAGCGCAGCGCCGCCTCGCGCGAGGACAGCGCCGGAATCGGGCTCTCCATCGTCACCGCCGTAGCCGAGGCCTTCGACGGCCGCATCGAGGCCCGCCGCGGCGCGGAGGGCTTCCGCATCTCCCTTGTCCTGCCCGCTGCGGAGCCCGAGACATGATACGCCTTCTCGCCCTCCTGCTGACCGTCGCAACAGGCTTCACCCTCGCCCTGCCGGCCTCGGCGCAGGAGGACCGCGCCCGGATCGGCGCCGGCAACACCGTGCTCGAGCTGCGCTCGACCACCGACGTGGCGATCATCCGCCCGGCGCTCGAGGCCTTCGTCGGGCAGAACCCGCAGCTCTCCATCGAGTACGAGCAATGGGGCTCGAACGCGCTCTACGCCGACAGCCTCGCCGCCTGCGCCGGCGAGGAGCCGAGCGCCGACGCAGTGTTCTCGTCGGCGGTCCACCAGATGGTGGCGCTGGTGAACGGCGCCTGTGCCCAAGACTACCAGTCCGAGGCGACGCTGGCCCTGCCCTCGGCCCGGCGCTGGCGCAACCAGCTCTGGGGCGTTACCGAAGAGCCCGCGGTCATCATCTACAACAGCGCCCTGCTGGCCGAGGAGAACGTGCCGCGCACCCGCTTCGCGCTGCTCGACCTGATGCGCAACACGCCGCTGTCGCTGGCCGGACGGATCGCCACCTACGACATCGAAGCCTCGGGGCTGGGCTATCTCTTCGCCTACAACGACAGCCTCGAGGCCACGACCTTCGGCGCCATGCTCGAGGGCTTCGCGCGGACGCAGGCGGTGGCCACCTGCTGCTCGGCCGAGATCATCGGCGCGGTCGCGGAAGGGCGCTTCCTGCTCGCCTACAACGTGCTGGGCTCCTACGTGGCCAACGCCGCCCCGGCGGACGTGGGCGTGATCCTGCCCGAGGATTACACCCTGTTCCTGACGCGCGGCTACATGATCCCGCGGCAGGCGCGGCAACCGCAGGCCGCAGGTCGTCTGCTCGACTTCCTGCTCTCGACGCAGGGGCAGACGATCCTGCGCCGCGCCGGGCTGATCTACGCGCAGGACCCCGAGGAGACCGCGCTTCTGCCCAGCGCCCGGCGCGCCATCGCGCTGGCCCCGCCGCTGCTGGTGGCGCTCGACCGCAGCAAGTCGGCGCAGTTCCGCACCCTCTGGCGCACCGCCTTCGCCGCCATCGCCCTGCCCTGAGGCTCCCCCTCGGGAACGCTCAGCGCGGCCGGTACCGGGGCGCCGATCGGCGCCGACCAGCAGGTCATGTCGCCGCGCCGCAGCCCGCTCAGCAGGTCGCTGTAGAGCCCGTCGACCACCCGCAGTGCCTGCTTCGGCCGCCGCTCTCGGAACCGCGCCAGCGCGTGCGGCAGCAGCACCGAGCGCGCCAGCGGCAGCACGCCCACGGTGATGCGCCCGTCGAGCACGGCCAGCTCGGCCCGCGCCTGTTCCAGCTCCGAGAACGCCAGCCGCTTGGCTCAGCGCCAGCACCCGGGTCGGCACCAGCCCATGCGGGCAGCGCTCGAAGAGGGCACAGCCCGCCTCGTTCTCGATCTGGGTGACGGCGCGGTGCAGGGTGGGCTGCGCCAGCCCGAGGCTGCGGGCTGCAAGCGTGAAATTCTCGGCATCGGCCAGCGCGATCCGCGCCGATAGCTGCGCCACCGAGGCCGTGAGCGGCTACCGGGGCGAGACCTCGCGCAGCGCCGGGTCCAGCCGCGCGAGGGCCCGCGCCACCCGGCGCGCCAGCACCTCGCCGCGCTCGGTCGCGAACACCCCGTGCCTCGTCCGGTCGAAGAGCGGCCCCGCCGGCCGCGCGCTCGAGTTTTCCAAGCGCCTGCGTCACCGCCGGCTGCGAGACGCAGGCACCCTCGGAGGCGCGGGTGAGCGAGCCAGTTCGCCGGCCGCGAGGAACAGCCGCTGGTGACCGAGATTGCGCGAGATCATGGTGCTTGCCCCCTCCTGTCCACCATCGAAGGCTGCCCAGCCCATGGCATCTGCAGCGGCAACTGTCCCGGAGGACCTCCCATGACCGCGCCCCCGACCGCGCTTGTCATCAGCGCCCATGCCGCCGACTTCGTCTGGCGCTGTGGCGGCGCCATCGCGCGCCACGCCGCCAAGGGCCGCGACGTCACCTTGCTCTGCCTCTCCTTCGGCGAGCGCGGCGAGAGCGCACGGCTCTGGAGGGAGGGCAAGACGCAGCAGCAGGTGAAGGACATCCGCCACGCCGAGGCCGAGAAGGCTGCCGCGGCGCTCGGGGTGCACGAGTTGGTCTGCCTCGACATGGGCGACTGCCCGCTGGAGTTCACGGCCGAGAACAAGGCCCGCATCGTCGAGGTGATCCGCAAGGTGCAGCCCGACGTCATGCTCTCGCGTTCGCGGTACGATCCCCACAACACCGACCACATGAACACGACACAGGCGGTGCTGGAATGCCGGATGATCGCCCAGGCCTGGGGCCACAATCGCGGCGAAAAGGTTCTGGGGGAGCGCCGCAGCTCTACCTCTTCGAACCGCACCAGACCGGGCGGATGGGCTGGAAGCCGGACACCTTCCTCGACATCACGCCGGTCTGGGACCGCAAGCGCGCCGCCATCGAATGCATGGACGGGCAGCAGCACCTCTGGGACTATTACACCCGTGCCGCGCAACAGCGGGCCAACCACTTCATGCCCAACTCGGGCGGCCAGGCGGGCGGGCACGACTGCCGGTACGCCGAAGGGTTCGAGAGCGTGTTCCCGCGCACCATGGACGCACTCTGAGCGTAGCCGAGGGAGGAGGCATTTGATCTCGCCTGCGCCGAGGAGCACGGCGGCGGCGTGGGGCGGCTGCATCACGTGACCTAAGCCACCGACCAGCGCGAGGACATCCTGCGCGCCGCCGACATCTTCCTGCTGAACGGCGTCCACATCGAAACCGGGTCGCACAAGCACGCGATCCAGGGGACGTACTTTCTCTATGTCTGGGAGCCCGCGGGCAACCGGGTGGAGCTGGCCAGCGCCGGGGCGCGGCGGGTCCTC
>Ga0208328_1000299_pt1 | contig 24837 bp, 20 predicted proteins | sample DeeseametaMP2633_FD_184170 | JGI IMG/M metagenome (GOLD analysis project Ga0208328, IMG submission 184170) | Marine microbial communities from the Deep Atlantic Ocean - MP2633 (SPAdes) | ecosystem: Environmental > Aquatic > Marine > Unclassified | place: Northeast of Antigua and Barbuda, North... | reverse complement strand
CGAAGCTGCCGGCCGCGATGTCCCAGCCGTAGCTCCGGGCATCCTCGACCATGTCACCGTATTCGCTGGCAAAAACCATCAGTTTCTTGGGCACGCAGCCGCGGATGACGCAGGTCCCGCCGTACCGGTCGGCTTCCGCGAGCGCCACCTTGGCACCGGCCTCGCCCGCCGCGACGCGGGCCGCGCGCACGCCGCCGGATCCGCCACCGATGACGAAGAGATCGTAGTCGAAATCGCTCATCACGCACTTCCTGTTCTGGTGTTGCCCCGGGTATCCCACAGCCCCGCCCGGATGACCAGACGTACCGCGCCCGCACGGCGCGCCGCGCAGGGGCGCCGTGGCCCCCTGCCCCGCAGGCCATCCCCCGGAAACGAAACCGCCCGGCAGGGGGCTGCCGGGTGGTGCGTTCCTGTGACGCGCAAGGCGCCGGGATCAGATGTCGCGGAACAGGTTGTCGTTTTCGGCGAGCGCGACCTGCTCCTCCGAGGTGGTGCCCGCGTTGATGTCGCGCACCTCGACCCGGCCGTCGCCGTAGCCGATCACCACCTGGTCGCAGATGTCGATGAAGAGCCCGTTCTCGACCACGCCCGGGATCTGGTTCAGGATCAGCGCCAGCTGGCGCGGGTTGCCGATGCGGGTCAGGTGCAGGTCGAGGATGAAGTTGCCCTCGTCGGTGCGGTAGGCAGCGTCGCCGTCCATCCGCAGCGTGATCTGGCGGCCCATCACGTCCATCGAGACCAGCGCCTCTTCGATGAGCGCCTGCGACGCGGTCCAGCCGAAGGGAATGACCTCGACCGGCAGCGGGAAGGCCCCCAGCGTCTCGACCTCCTTGGCGGCGTCGGCGATGACGACCATCTGGTCCGAGGCGGTGGCCACGATCTTCTCCTGCAGCAGCGCGCCGCCGCCGCCCTTGATCAGGCTCAGCTCGCCGTCGAACTCGTCGGCGCCGTCAATGGTGAGGTCGAGCCAGCGCGCCTCGTCCAGCGTGATCACCTCGATGCCGACCTCGCGGGCCAGCTCTGCGGTCCGGGTCGAGGTCGGAACGCCGCGGAACTTCAGCCCCTCCTCGCGCACCTTCTCGCCCAGGCAGCGGACGAGCCAGGCGGCGGTAGAGCCGGTGCCGAGCCCGACCCGCATCCCGTCCTCGACGAAGTCGGCGGCGCGCTTGGCAGCGACGAACTTGGCCTTGTCGATCGGCGAAAGCTCTCCGGTCATGGTGATCCCCCAAGAATCTCTGTTTGCGCGGCCTTATAGTCAGCCCGGTGTCACCGCGCGACAACATATTCAGATGCCGTAAGGGCTTTTCCGCCGCCAAGGCCTATCTGTACGGCGCAATGACGCATTCATCCTGTTCGGCCACCCCCGACCTGCGCTACCAAGGAACGGATTTTCTGCGAACAGGGGGCCCACGCATGTTCCTTTCCGTCTTCGACATGTTCAAGATCGGCATCGGCCCGTCATCCTCGCACACCATGGGGCCGATGGTGGCCGCCGCGCGCTTCCTCGACACGCTGCGCGCCGCGCCCTTCGAGCCGCATGGCCTGCGCGCGTCGCTACACGGCTCGCTCGCCTTCACCGGCGTCGGCCACGCAACCGACCGGGCCACGATCCTCGGGCTCGCGGGGTTCACCCCCGAGGGCTACGAGGCCGAGGCCGCCGAGACCGAGATGGCGCGCATCGCCGCCGAGAAGCAGGTGACCCCCGAGGGGCTGCCGCCGCTGGTCTTCGACCCGGCCACCGACCTGCGCTTCGATTACGAGCACAACCTTCCCGGCCATGCCAACGGCATGATGCTGCACGCCACCGACGCACAGGGCGACGTGATCCTGTCCGAGACCTACTACTCGGTCGGCGGCGGCTTCGTCCTGACCGCGGCCGAGCTCGAGGCGGGCGATGACGTGGACCACGGGCCGCGCGTCCCCTACCCGTTCCGCTCTGCCGCCGAGATGCTCGAGATGGCCAACGCCTCGGGGCTGGGCATCGCCGAGATGAAGCGCCGCAACGAGCTGTCGCGCCGTCCCGCGGCGCATCTCGACGAGGGGCTCGAGCGGATCTGGGAGGTCATGAACGGCTGCCTCAACCGCGGGCTGGCCTCGGACGGCGAGCTGCCGGGCGGGCTGCGGGTGAAGCGCCGCGCCAAGGGCATCCATGACGCGCTCAAGGAGGAATACGGCCGCAACCTCACCGCGCCCCATGTCATCAACGACTGGATGAGCTGCTACGCCATGGCGGTGAACGAGGAGAACGCCGCCATGGGCCAGGTCGTGACCGCGCCCACCAACGGCGCCGCCGGCGTGGTGCCCGCGGTGATCCGCTACTGGCTGGATTTCGTGCCGGGCGCACATTCGAGCCGGGTGCCGGAGTTCCTGCTCACCGCCGCCGCCATCGGCGGGCTGGTGAAGTACAACGCCTCGATCTCGGGCGCCGAGGCCGGGTGCCAGGCCGAGGTCGGCAGCGCTGCCGCGATGGCGGCGGCCGGGCTCTGCGCGGTGCTGGGCGGCACGCCCGCACAGATCGAGAACGCGGCCGAGATCGCGCTCGAGCATCACCTCGGCATGACCTGCGACCCGGTGAAGGGGCTCGTGCAGGTGCCCTGCATCGAGCGCAACGGGCTCGGCGCGATCAAGGCGGTGTCGGCGGCCTCGCTGAGCCTGCGCGGCGACGGCACCCACCTCGTGCCGCTCGACGCCTGCATCGAGACCATGCGCCAGACCGGGCGCGACATGGCCCGGGAATACAAGGAAACCTCGCTCGGCGGGCTCGCGGTCAACGTCCCCAACTGCTGAGCGCCCCCGCTTAACGCACCGCTTCGCGACATGAAAAGACCGGCCCCAAGGCGATTGGGGGCCGGTCTTTTTCGTTTTACCACCGTGCCGGTCGGCAAACAGCGCCGCCCAAGGGCGACGCTGCCGTGATGTCAGCCTCAGGCGGCGCGACGGCGCGGGCGGCGTCCACGACCCTCGCCGCCACCGGGCTTGCCATGCGCGGCGGGCTTGAAGCCGCCCTTGCCGGGGCCGCCACGGCCACGACCGCCACCACCGCCGCCGCCACGACGACGGCTCTGGCCGCCGCCCTCGGTCAGCGCCGTGGGAGCCTCGCCCGAGGCCACGGGGATCTCGATCTTCATCAGCCTCTGGATCTGGCGCAGCAGGTCCGCCTCGTCCGGGGCGCAGAACGCGATGGCCTCGCCCTCGCGGCCGGCCCGCGCGGTGCGGCCGATGCGGTGGACGTAGTTGTCGGGCACCTCGGGCAGGTCGTAGTTCACCACGTAGGCGACGCCCGGGATGTCGATGCCGCGCGCGGCGACGTCGGTCGCCACCAGCACGTTGATGTCACCGTCGCGGAACGCCTTGATGGCGCGGTCGCGCTGGCCCTGGCTCTTGTTGCCATGGATCGAGGCGGCGTTGAAGCCGTCGGCCACGAGGCCCTTCATCAGCCGCTCGGCACCGTGCTTGGTGCGCGAGAACACCAGCGTCAGCGCGTCCATGTCCTGGCGCAGGACTTCGCGCAGCTTGCGCGGCTTGTCGTCCTTGCCGAGGAAGTGCACCGACTGGGTGATCTTGTCGGCGGCCTTGCCCGGAGGCGAGACCTGCACCCGGCGCGGGTTGGTCAGGTAGGCGGCCGAGAGCTCTTCCATCTGCTTCGGCATGGTGGCCGAGAACAGCATGGTCTGGCGCGGCGTGCCGAGCTTGGGCGCGATCTTGCGAAGCGCGTGGATGAAGCCGAGGTCGAGCATCTGGTCGGCCTCGTCCAGCACCAGCTGGCGGGTCTGCGACAGGTCGACGGACTTGCGGTCCATCAGGTCGATGAGACGGCCGGGCGTGGCGACGAGGATGTCGGTGCCGCGCGACAGGAAGTTGATCTGGCGGTTGATCGACTGGCCGCCGACGACGGTGCCGACGCGCAGCTTGGTGCCCTCGGTCAGCTGGCGCAGGCTCTCGGCGATCTGGTTGACCAGCTCGCGGGTCGGGGCCAGCACCAGCGCCTTGACGGTCTTGGGCAGGGGCTTGCCGGGCTGGGCCAGCAGCGCGTCGATGAGCGGCAGGCCGAAGGCCAGCGTCTTGCCGGTGCCGGTCTGGGCGAGGCCAAGCACGTCATGACCTTCGAGCGCCAGCGGAATGGCCTGGTTCTGGATCGGGGTGGGTTCGGAGAAACCGTTGCGCTTCAGAGCGTCGGAGAGGGTCGGCGCGAGGCCGAGCATGTCGAAATCGAACAAGAAGTATCCTTTGCGGAACCGCGCCCCCGCTTGGGACACGGCATGGCGCCACCCGCCTTGCAGGGCGGTGTGGACAGGGTGCCGCGCGGCCTCGGGACAGGCGGGCGTCTCCCGCCGCGTCTGGCCGTCGCGTTCAGAACCCTGCGTGATGGGGAACCTTTAGGTGGCAACGCTGTTGCGCCCGACCCGTCCCGTCCATCGGAACCGATCATTCATGGCGCTGCTATCTCACGCGGCAGCGCAGCGTTACGGCTCATGTGGGGCAAAACCGTCCACAAGTCAAGTACGGTGCGTCACGGTGCTTGACCTATTCGCCCGCCCGCGCCCCGAGACGGGGCCGGACAGGCGGTGGATTTTCCGCAATCCCGGGCTGGTTGCGCCTCAGGACACCAGCGACGGGGCGCCGAAGCCCTGCTCGAGCAGCTCGCCCGCCTCGAGGCAGATGTCCTCGCGCCACGGCGCCGTCACCAGCTGCACGCCCGAGGGCACGCCGTCGATGACCCCGGACGAGATCGAGATGCCCGGCAGCGCCAGCAGCGGGATGGCGATCTGCGGAAGCTGCGCCTCCCAGAGCCGCGCGATGGCGTCGCCGCCCTCGAGATCCGCGTCCTGCCTGAACGGCAGATCCGCCGAGACCGGCATCAGCACCACCGGGTAGTCCTGCAGGAAGCCGCGCCACGCCCGGATCAGCGCCGAGCGGCGCATGAACAGCTCGCTGAAGCGCTTCACGTCCACCGCCGCGGCGCGCTTGGCGTAATGCGAGAGCAGCGCGATGGCGCCGGGATCGCCCTCGGCCTGCGCGGCGGCCATCTTGTCGGCGTGGCCGTCCGAGAGCCAGAGGTCGATCTGCAACTCCACCGCCTCGCGGATCTCGGGGATCTCGGTGGGCTCGTCGACCTCCCACCCCGCAAGGCGGAACATGTTCGCGGCGCGCTCGAGATCGTCGAGGATGCGCGGGTCGGTGTCGATGCCGCCCGGACGCTTCACCAGCGCCACGCGGCGCCGGTAGCGCGGCCCCTCGAGCGGCACCGGCGCGCTCCACGGGTCGTCGGCGGCGTAGCCCGCCATGCCCTCGAGCCCGAGGCGCAGGTCATCGACCCGGCGCGCGATGGGGCCCGAGACCGCCATGATCTGCGGCCCGATGCCCCGGTCGGGCGAGGAGTGGTTGAACGTCGGCACCCGCCCCAGCGTCGGGCGCAGCCCCTGCACGCCGCAGGCATAGGCCGGGTAGCGGATCGAGCCCGCGATATCGGTGCCGTGGCCGATGTGGCCCATGCCAGTCGCCACTGCGGCCCCTGCCCCGCCCGACGATCCGCCGGCGGTCAGCGCCGGGTTATGCGGGTTCCTGGTCTCGCCGTAGAAGTTGTTGCTGGTGAACCAGCGGTACGAGAAGGCGGGCGTGTTGGTGCGCCCGATGGCAATGGCATCGTGCTGGCGCAGGTGGCGCAGGAACGGGTTGTCCTGCGTCGCCACGACGTTCTCGAAGATCCGGCAGCTGTTGGTCGAGGCATAGCCCTTCTGGTCCGACAGAACCTTGATGGTCACCGGCACGCCGGCCAGCGCGCCGACCTGTTCGCCACGGGCGATGCGGGCGTCCAGCGCGTGGGCCTCGGCCATGGCGTCCTCGCTGCAATCCTGCACGATGGCATTCACCTGCGGGTTCAGCTTGGCCACGCGGTCGAGCGTGTCGCGGATGACATCGGCGGCCTTGAGCTCGCCACGGCGGATGCGCGCGGCGAGCTCGCGCGCGGAGAGGCTGTTCGGATCGGTGCTCATTTCAGGGGGACTTTCGAGAAGACGGGAAATACGGGATCAGGCCGGCTGCAGGTCGAGCATGCGCGCACGGATGGCGCGGACGACGTTCTCGGGCACGGGAATGCTGGCGACATGCGGCGTGATGAAGATCTTGGGATGGGTCCAGAACGGGTGGCCTTGCGGCAGCGGCTCGGTCTCGAACACGTCCACCGACGCGCCCGAGAGGTGGCCGCTGTCGATGGCCTCGACCAGCGCGGTCTCGTCCACCTGCCCGCCCCGCCCGATGTGGATGATGGCGGCGCCCTGCGGCAGCTTCGTAATCAGCTCGGCGCCGATCATGCCTTGCGTCTGCGCGGTGAGCGGCAGCACGTTGATCAGGATCTCGCTCTGCGCGAGGAAGTCGTCGAGCCCGTCGGCGGTGTAATGCGTCACGCCCGGCATCGGCTCGGGCGCGCGGCGGGAATAGCTCGCCACCGGGTAGCCGAGCGCCGTGAGGCCGCGCGCGATGGCCTGCCCCATGTGACCGAAGCCCATGACGCCGATGCGCTTTTCCAGCGGCGAGATGCCGTAGAGCTTGCGCTGGTAGTCCTGCCGCCCACGCGCCTCGAACCAGCTCGCCATCTCGCGGTGGTGCCAGAGCACGTGGAAGACGCTGAAACCCGCCATCTGCTGGGCCTGGTCGGGATCCTCGACCCGGAAGATCGGCAGGCCCTTGGGCAGCGAGGGGCAAGCCTCGATGGCATCCACCCCCGCCCCCGCGCCGAAGACGGCGCGCAGGTTGGGATAGGGGGTGAAGGCATCGGCCGCCGGCAGGAAGGTGAACATGAACTGCACCTCAGCCGGGTTGGCGATCTCGTCGGGGCGTCGCAGTTCGAGCTCGGGCGCGACCTTCTCGAAAAGCGGGATGTATCGCTCGCCCAGCTCGAGTCGGGAGTCGCTCACGACGCCTAGAATGCGGGTCATACGGTGGCAGTCCTTTGTTGTTCCCAGTCGGCCCCCGGCACGGCCGCCAGAAGCTTTCGCGTGTATTCCTGCTGAGGGCGCAGGAAGATGTCATGCACGGTGCCGATCTCGACCAACCGGCCCTTCTGCATCACCGCGATACGGTCGCACAGCTGGGCCGCCACCCTCAGATCGTGGGTGATGAAGAGGATCGACAGCTCCATCTTCTCGCGCAGCTCCCGCAGGAGGTCCAGCACCTGGGCCTGGATAGAGACGTCGAGGGCCGAAACTGCCTCATCCGCGATGATCAGTTCGGGGTCCATGGCCAAAGCGCGGGCAATTCCGATACGTTGGCGCTGCCCGCCCGAGAACTCGTGCGGGAAACGCAGCGCCGCGTCGGCCCCGAGCCCCACGATCTCGAGCAGTTCGCGGGCACGGGCCTCGGCCTGCTTGCGGGGCACGCCGCGGGTGATCGGGCCGTCGGTGATCGCGCCCATGATGCGCTGGCGCGGGTTGAGCGAGGCATAGGGGTCTTGGAAGACCATCTGCACCTTGTGGCGCTGCTTGCGCAGCTCCTCGTCCGAGAGCGCCGCAAGGTCGGTGCCGCCCACCAGCACCTGGCCGCCGTCTGGCGTCACCAGCCGCACCGCGGTGCGGCCCAGCGTCGACTTGCCCGAACCCGACTCGCCGACGAGGCCCAGCACCTCGCCGCGCGCCACCGAGAGCGACACGTCGTCCACCGCCCGCACCTCGCGCACCGGCCGGAAGAAGCCGCCGCCGGTGCGGTAGACCTTGCGCAGCCCCTTGATCTCGAGCGCCGGCGTCTCGGACAGCGCGCGCGCTTCGGGCAGCCGCCCGGTCGGAATCGCGTCGAGCAGGCGCCGGGTGTAGTCGTGCTGCGGGTCGTTGAGAACGGTCGCGGCGGCGCCGCGTTCGACCACCTTGCCCTCGCGCATGACGATGACCTTGTCGGCGATCTCGGCCACCACGCCGAAGTCGTGGGTGATGAACATCACCGCCATGCCGCGCCGGTCGCGCAGGTCGAGGATCAGCTTCAGGATCTGCGCCTGCGTCGTCACGTCGAGCGCCGTGGTGGGCTCGTCCGCGATCAGCAGCTTCGGCTCGAGCGCCAGCGCCATGGCGATCATCGCCCGCTGCCGCTGCCCGCCGGACAGCTGGAAGGGATAGGCGCGGATGATCTTCTCGGGGTCCGGCAGCTGCACCTCGCGGATCAGCGCCAGCGCCCGCTCGCGCCGTTCCGACTGGGTGTAGCGGTCGTGGGCGGCGAAGACCTCGGCGATCTGGTCGCCGATCCGCATCAGCGGGTTCAGCGCCGTCATCGGCTCCTGGAAGATCATCGCGACCTGCGCGCCGCGCAGCGCCTGCTTCTCGCTCTCGGGCAGGCGCAGCACGTCGCGCGCCTCGAACATGGCGCGGCCCGCCTTGACCGTCACGCCGGGGGGCAACAGCCCCATCAGCGCGTTGGCGGTCATCGACTTGCCGGAGCCGGATTCGCCCACGACGCAGAGGATCTCGCCCTTGTCGATGGCGAAGCTCACGTCCTCGACCGCGAAGGGCCGGTCGGCGCCCTCGGGCAGGCCGATGGAGAGGTGCTCGATGGTCAGTGTCGTGCTCATGCCTTGCCCTTTCGGGAGAGGTGCGGGTTCAGCGCATCGTTGAGACCTTCGCCGATGAGGTTCAGCGCGAGAACGGTGATGATGATCGCGACGCCCGGGAAGAAGCTCAGCCACCAGCTCGAGCGGATGACGGTGCGCGCGGCGCCGATCATGTAGCCCCAGCTCATGGCGTTGGGATCGCCGAGGCCGAGGAACGAGAGCGAGCTTTCCAGCAGGATCGCCGTCGCCACCATGAGCGAGGCCATGACGATGATCGGCGAGACCGTGTTGGGCAGCACCTGCCGCACGAGGATGCGCGGTTTCGACAGGCCCGCGAGGGTCGCGGCGTCGACGAATTCGCGCTTGCGCACCGACATGACCTCGGCCCGCACGAGGCGCGCCACCGGCGGCCACGAGACGATGGCGATGGCCAGCGTGATCGAGGCCAGCGTCGGCTCGAAGATCGCCACCAGCACGATGGCCAGCGCGAAGTTGGGGATGGTCTGGAAGAACTCGGTGAAGCGCATGGCACCTTCATCGACATAGCCGCCGTAGAAGCCCGCCAGCGCGCCCAGCGGCACCCCGATGAGCAGCGCCACCAGCGTCGAGACGAGCCCCACCAGCAGCGACACCCGCGCGCCGTAGGCGAGCTGCGCCGCCACGTCACGGCCCAGCGTGTCGGTGCCGAGCGGCAGCCCGTCCATGGTGAAGGGTGCAAGGAAGGGCCGCTGCACCATCTGCCAGGGAGAGTTGGCGAAGATGAGCGGGGCGAAGATGGCGATGGCGATCACCAGCACCAGCAGGACGACGCCGATCACCGCGCCGATGTTGCTCCGGAAGCGTTTCCACATGGCTCAGGCCCTCGCGCCGATGCGTGGGTCGACAAGGCGATAGACGATGTCGGTCACGATGTTGAACAGGATCACCATGGCGGCGGAGACGAGGAACACGCCGAGAATGGTGTTGTAGTCGCGCGCGGCGAGGCTCTCGAACATCAGCCGCCCGATGCCGGGCCAGGCGAAGACGGTCTCGGTCAGCACCGCGCCGCCCACCAGCTGGCCCGCCTGCAGGCCCGCCAGCGTCACCACCGGAAGGATGGCGTTGCGCAGGATGTGGCGGCGGCGGATGACCCGGCCCGAAAGACCCTTGGCCTTGGCGGTCTTGACGAAGTCGGCGGTCGAGACCTCGAGCATCGAGGCCCGCGTCATGCGCATGTAGACCGCCATGAAGAACAGCCCCAGCGTCAGCGCCGGCAGGATCAGGTGCTTGAGGATGTCGATGACGCGGGCGAGGCCGGTGTAGTCGGCGCCCACGGTCTCGTAGCCGAAGCCGGGCAGCCAGCCGAGCCAGACCGAGAACACCAGCACCGCCATCAGCGCCGCCCAGTAGAGCGGTGTCGCGTAGAACAGCAGCGCCAGCGTGGTCAGCAGGCTGTCCTGCGGCTTGCCCACCCGCGCGGCGGCGGCGACGCCAAGCGCGATGCCGAGCACCAGCGAGATGACGAAGGCGGTAAGCGTGAGCAGCAGCGTCGCGGGCAGGCGCTCGGCGATCAGGTCGATCACCGGGGCGTTCTGGCGGAACGAGTAGCCGAGGTCGAGCTGGGCCACGCCGCCCACGTATTTCGCGAGCTGGATGTAGAAGGGCTGGTCGAGGCCGAAGCGCTCGCGCAGCTGGGCGATCATCTGCTCGTCGGCGGCGCCCGCCTCGCCCGCGAGCACCACGGCGGGATCGCCGGGGGCCGCGTGCAGCAGGCAGAAGTTCAGGACCGCGATGGCAAGCAGGGTCAGCGCGGCTTTCGCAAGCCGCGACAGGATGGCGACGAAAACGGACATGCCGGTCGCTCCCTCAGATTGGGCCGTCAGGGGAGGCCGGGCAGGCCCATGGGGCCCGCCCGACCGGCTCTGTTACTTCTCGATCCAGGCGTTGCGCGGACCGTCGTTCACGCCGATGCCGGTGGTCACGAGGTCTTTGATGTCGCAGCGGTAGATGGTCGGGAACTCGAGCTCGAGCAGCCAGGCCACCGGCACGTCATCGACGATCTCCTTCTGGATCTCGTTGTAGGCGGCCTGCCGGTCCTCGGGCGAGATCATCGTCGCGGCAGAGAACCACTTCTCGTCGAGCTCGGCGTTCTCGTAGCCCTCGACGTTGTTCCAGGGGCTGCCCTTGCTGATCTGGTCGGAGGTGTAGTTCCGCGACACGCCCAGTGCCGGATCGCCGTACTGGTAGAGGTAGGTGAAGGCCATGTCGTAGTCCCACTGGGACGTCTTCTCGTTCCAGCCGGCGACGTCGGTGCTGTCGATCTCGACGTTGATGCCGACCTCGGTGAGGTTCTGGCGGATGGCCTCGGCCCAGCGCTGCCAGGTCTCGCCGTAGGGCAGCGGCAGCAGGCGCACGGGCTCGCCGTCATAGCCCATTTCCTCGAGCAGCTCCTTGGCCTTGTCGGGGTTGTAGTCGTAGATCGTGACGTCGTCCGAGTAGAAGTTGGTCTTGGACGAGACCGGGCCGGTGGCCACGGTGCCGAAGCCGTTCCACACCACGTCGCGCTGGAAGTTGCGGTCCATGGCGTACATCACCGCCTGGCGGAAACGCACGTCCGAGGTCGGCCCCTCGCGGTTGTTGAGCCACATCCAGGCGTGGGGCGCGAAGAATTCCCAGCCCGAACCGGTCGAGCACACGCCCTCCATCTCGGTCAGGCGCGGCACGTCCCAGTTCTCGACCGAGCCGCCGGGCAGCACGTCGACTTCGCCGGTCTCGAAGGCCACCGCGCGCGAGGCGGCGTCGGGGATCACCCGGTAGTAGACCTCGTCGAGATAGGGCAGACCGTCGACGTAGTAGTCCTCGTTCTTCACGAGGTGGATGAAGCTGCCCTTTTCCCAGGCCTCGAACTTGAACGGGCCGGTGCCGATCGGCGTGGCGTTCATCTCGTTCGTGGCGAAATCGGTGCCTTCGTAGATGTGCTTGGGCACCATCGGCATGGTCCCGGTCTCGAAGACCGAGATGAACGGACCGAAGGGCTCCTTGAGCTGGAACACCACGGTGAGCGGATCCGGCGCGGTGATGCTCTCGACATAGGCCAGCGACGAGCGCAGGCGGGCGTGGGTCTCGCGCAGGAATACGTCGGCCGAGAACACCACGTCATCGGCGGTGAAGGGCTCGCCGTCGTGCCAGGTCACGCCGTCGCGCAGGTGGAAGGTGTAGGTGAGACCGTCCTCGGAGATCTCCCAGCTTTCCGCCAGCAGCGGCTTCGGGTCGAGGTTGGTGTCGTATTGCAGCAGGCCTTCGTAGATGTCGCCCGCGACAAGCTGCGTGGGCCCGTTCTGGACGAGGCCCAGCATCAGCGAAGGCGGCTCGGGCTGCACGACGATGTCGAGGCGCCCACCGGCTTCCTGCGCGGCGAGAGGCGCCGCGAGAGCGGCGGCAATAAGGAACGTTGTCGCTTTGAGATGTTTCATGGCTTCCCTGTCGATTCTGGTTCTGGTGATTGGCTGACATCTGTCTTGTCGCAGATTTGTCGTGACGCGCCCCGGCCCCCGTGGACGAGGCGCGCAATTCTGAATTCAGTCCTTGTAGCCCGGAGCCACCTTGTCGAGCTGGCGCAGGAAGGCATCCCACTCCGGATCAGCGCGGCCGGTCTCGGCGTCCTTGTCATAGGCGCGGGCGTATTGCTTCGCGGTGTGCTCGGCGACCTCGTGGGGCAGCACGACCGGCGTGAGCCCCATGCCCAGCGCCGCGACCTGCGCCTTGCACGAGCGCTCGAGGTTCAGCGCCAGCTTCAGCGCCTCGGCCACCGAACGGCCGAGCAGCAGCGTACCGTGGTTGCGCAGCAGCATGACGAACTTGTCGCCGAGGTCGGCCACGATGCGCTCGCGCTCGGCGAGGTCCAGCGCGATGCCCTCGTAGTCGTGGAAGGCGATGCGGTCGTAGAACTGCGCCGACCACTGGTTGAGCGGCAGCAGCCCCTCCTTGATCGACGAGACCGCGACGCCCGCCACCGTGTGGGTGTGCAGCACGCAGACCGCGTCGTGACGGGCCATGTGCACCGCCGAGTGGATGGTGAAGCCCGCGGCGTTCACCCCTGCCCCGTAGGGATCGTCCACCACCGCGCCGGTCTCGTCGATGGTGACGAGGTTCGAGGCCGTGACCTCGTCGAAGCGCAGGCCGTAGGGGTTGAGCAGGAACCGCTTCTCGCCGTCGGGGCCGTCGGGCATCCGCGCCGAGATGTGGGTGTAGATGCTGTCGTCCATCCCGTAGTGGGCAATCAGCCGGTAGGCCGCCGCGAGATCGCGCCGAAGCTGCGCCACCGTGTCCGTCATCGCGCCGTCAGGCATGAGAGTCGTCCTTCTGCTGTCGGTTGTCGAAAGGAAGGACAATTTTGCATCTTTGGTCAAGTCGATTGTCGACAATCGGCAGAAAGACAATTAGCTTGACTTCAAAGATGCACTCTTCGTGATGGTTTTTATGGATCACTCCGACGAAAACGAAGGCTTTGCACCCCTCGACCGCGAGGGGCTTGTCCAGCGCGTCGCGCGACGGCTGAGCAAGGCCATCGTGTCCGGCCAGCTGACCCCCGGCGAGCGGCTCTCCGAATCGGTCGTGGCGCGGCAGCTCGGCGTCAGCCGGGCGCCGGTGCGCGAGGCGGCGCGGCTGCTCGAGAACTCGGGGCTGGTCACCTACCTGCCCAACCGCGGCTTCTTCGTGCGCAAGTTCTCGGCCGAGGAGCTCGACAACCTTTACGAGCTGCGCATCATCATCGAGACCGCCGCCATCCGCCGCCTGATCCGCGAGGGGCTGGGCGACACCGAGGCGGCGCTCGAGGCCCAGATCCAGGAGCTGCACCGGGTGGCCGGGCCCGGCCACGACATGCTGACCCAGGTCGAGGCGGACATGCAGTTCCACCGGCTGATCTGCGCGGGCTCGGGCAATCCCCGCTTCCTCGGCGTGTTCGAGCAGATCGCGCTCGAGACCGAGCTCACCATCATGCTGATCGGCAAGCTCTACGACGATGCCCACCGGCTGGCCGACACCCACGTCCCCATTCTCGACGCGCTGCGCAGCGGCGACGAGCGCGTGGCCGTCGAGGCCATGCATTTTCACCTCGATGTCGCGCGACTGCTGGTCACCGAGCAGTTCCGCAAACTGGAAGACGGATCCGACGAATGAAATGCTTCTACGCCCCCGAGACCGACCTTCATGACCCGGTCTTTCGCCTCACCCACGGCAAGATCCTCCGCAACGCCGAGCAGGCCGAGCGCGCGAAACTGCTGAAGGCGGGACTCGACGAGCTCGGCCTCGCCACCATCGAGCCGGCCCAGGCGTCGCGCGACGCGCTCGAGGCAGTGCACACGCCCGCGTTCCTCGACTTCCTCGAAACCGCCTGGGACGAGTGGCAGAAGCTGCCCAACTGCGGCCCCGAGGTGGTGCCCAACGTCTTCGCCCAGCGCAGCTTTGCCACCTACCCCGAGAGCGTCGTGGGCAAGGCCGGCTGGCACATGGGCGACACCTCGGCCCCGATCGGCGAGCACACCTGGACCGCCGCCCGCCGCGCCGCCGATTGCGCCGTGGCGGCCGCCGACGCGGTGCTCGCGGGCGACCGCGTCGCCTACGCGCTCTGCCGTCCCGCTGGGCACCACACCTCGGCCGACATGGCCGCCGGTCACTGCATGATGAACAACTCCGCCATCGCCGCCGCCCGCCTGCGCACGCAGCACGACAAGGTGGCGACGCTCGACATCGACGTGCACCACGGCAACGGCACGCAGGCGATCTTCTACGACCGCGCCGATGTGCTGACCGTTTCGGTCCACGCCGACCCGACCAGCTACTACCCGTTCTTCGTGGGCTACGCGCACGAGGCCGGCAGCGGCGCGGGCGAAGGCCACAACGTCAACTTCCCCCTGCCCCGCACCACCACCGACGAGGTCTGGCTCGAGACCATCGCCGAAGGGCTGCGCGCCATCGCCGCCTTCGAACCCGGCGCCCTGATGCTGAGCCTCGGGCTCGACGCGCACGAGAAGGACCCGCTCATGGGGATGCAGATCAGCTGGGACGGCTTCCGCCGCGCCGGCGAGATGATCGCCGCGGCGGGCTACCCCACGGTGATCGTGCAGGAGGGCGGCTACCTCTCCGAGGACCTGACCACTTCGCTGGTCTCCTTCATGAACGGCTTTCTGGGGCGCGACGCATGAGCCTGTCGCCTGAGCTCACCCAGAAGATCCTCGCCGCCGTCGAGGAGGGCTTCGAGGAGCAGATCGCCTTCACCGAGGCGCTCGGCCGCTACCCCTCGCTGCGCGGGCAGGAAGCGACGGCGCAGGATTTCCTGCACGACGAGCTGAAGAAGCGCGGTTACGCGATGGACCGCTGGACCATCGAGGTCGACGACATCAGGCACCACCCCGGCTTCTCGCCGGTCGAGGTCGACTATTCCAATGCCATCAACGTGGTGGGAACGCTGCGCCCGCGCGAGGAGAAGGGCAAGTCGCTGGTGCTGAACGGCCACGTGGACGTGGTGCCCGAGGGTCCGCTCGACATGTGGTCCTCGCCCCCCTTCGAGCCGCGCCGCGACGGTGACTGGCTCTACGGCCGCGGCATCGCCGACATGAAGGCCGGGATCGCCGCCAACATCTTTGCCGTGGACGCGCTGAAGCGCCTCGGCTACCGCCCCGCCGCCACCGTCTACCAGCAGTCGGTGGTCGAGGAGGAATGCACCGGCAACGGCGCGCTCGCGGCGCTGCTGCGCGGCTACAACGCCGACGCCGCGATCATCCCAGAGCCCGAGGACGACAAGCTGGTGCGCGCCAACACCGGCGTGCTGTGGTTCCGCGTCCGGGTGCAAGGCGTGCCCGTGCACGTGCGCGAGGCGGGCTCCGGCGCCAACGCCATCGAGGCCGCCTACGAGTTGATCAAGGGGCTGCGCGACCTCGAGGCGGCGTGGAACGACCAGAAGGGCGACCACCGCTACTTCGAGGATCTCGACCACCCGATCAACTTCAACGTGGGCAAGATCGCGGGCGGCGACTGGGCCTCGTCGGTGCCGGCATGGTGCGAATTCGACTGCCGCATCGCGCTTTATCCCGGCATCAAGGCCGCCGATGCCGCGCGCGAGATCGAGGACCACCTGCGCCGCGTGTCGGACGGCATCCCGTTCCTTGCCAACAACCCGCCGCAGGTCATCTTCAACGGCTTCTTCGCCGAGGGCTACGTGCTCGAAGAGGGCACCGAGGCCGAGGAGACCCTCGCCCGGGCCCACATGGCGAGCTACGCCAAGCCGCTCGAGAGCTTCGTGACGCCGGGCTATCTCGATGGCCGGGTCTTCGTGATCTACGGCGAGACCCCCTGCCTCGTCTACGGCCCCTACTCCGAGGCGATCCACGGCTTCGACGAGCGCGTCAAGCTGTCGTCGGTGAAGCGCGTGACGGGCACGATTGCGCTCTTTATCGCCGAATGGTGCGGGCTGGAGGAGATTTGATCAAATTCCCGCGTGACCTTGCCCGCCAACTGCACTTAGACTTGCCGCCAACGGGGACCCGAGTCTCCCATGGCCCTTCCCCGAACCGAAACCCCGGGCCCGCACGGGCCCGCCAGCCAACAAGGGATCCCAAATGAACCAGCGTCCGAATTCGCTTCACGCCGCCGACATCGCCTACACGATGCACCCCTACACCAACATGCGCCTGCATGAGGAAAAGGGCCCGATGATCATGAGCCATGGCGACGGCGCCAAGGTCTATGACACCGAGGGCAAGGAATACATCGAGGCGCTGGCAGGCCTGTGGTCGGTCGCCGTGGGCTTCTCGGAGACCCGTCTCGCCGATGTCGCCTACGAGCAGCTCAAGAAGCTGCCCTACTACCACACCTTCGCGCACAAGTCGCACGAGCCGTCGATCCGTCTGGCCGAGAAGCTGGTCGAGATGACCCCCGAGGGGCTCAACAAGGTGTTCTTCACCAACTCCGGCTCGGAAGCCAACGACACCGTCGTCAAGATGGTCTGGTTCCTCAACAACGGCCTCGGCCGCCCGGAGAAGAAGAAGTTCCTGTCGCGCAACAAGGCCTACCACGGCATCACCATCGCGTCCGGCTCGCTCACCGGCCTGCCGGCGAACCAGAAGGACTTCGACCTTCCGGCGATCCCGGTCACCCACCTGACCACGCCGCATTACTGGAAATTCGCCGAGGACGGCGAGACCGAGGCCGAGTTCACCGCGCGCCTGCTGAAGGAGCTCGAGGACACCATCATCGCCGAAGGGCCCGAGACCATCGGCGCCTTCATCGGTGAGCCCGTGATGGGCGCCGGCGGTGTCATGGTGCCGCCCGAGGGCTACTGGCCCGGCGTCGCGGAAATCTGTGCCAAGTACGACATCCTGCTGGTGGCGGACGAGGTCATCAACGGCTTCGGCCGGACCGGCAAGCCCTTCGGCTGCGAGCGCTTCGGCTTCACCCCCGACATCCTCGTGACCTCGAAGCAGCTCACCTCGTCCTACATGCCGCTCGCCGCCATCGTGGTGAACGACAAGGTCTACAACGCCATCGCCGACAACACCGCCAAGCTCGGCACCTTCGGCCACGGCTTCACCGGCTCGGGCCACCCCGTCGCCTGCGCCGTGGGTCTCGAGAACCTGAAGATCATCGAAGAGAAGGATCTGATGGGCAATGCCGAGCGTCTGGAGCCGATGTTCCAGGCGGGCCTGCGCAAATTCGCCGATCACCCGCTGGTGGGCGAAGTGCGCGGCGTCGGCCTCATCGCCGGTGTCGAGCTCGCCAAGGACCGCGAAAAGCGCGAGGCCTTCGAGCCCGCGGGCTCCATGGCCGCCAAGGTCGTGGCGCTCTGCGCCGAGGAAGGCCTGATCGTGCGCAACGTCTACGAGACCGTGGCCTTCTGCCCGCCGCTGATCGTGACCGAGGACGACATCACCGAGATCCTCGCCCGCTTCGGCCGTGCGCTCGACCGGGCGCTGGACTGGGCGAAATCGGAAGGCATGCTCTGAGCGCCTGACGGTGCTCTCACCTTGAAGACAGGACCGGGGGCTCTGCCCCCGGACCCCCGGGATATTTGAAGCCATTGGAAGGGCACGGGGCCTTCCCTCTTGGAGAGCTGGGTCAGAGGACCCCTTGCAGCTCCAGCCCGTCGGCACGTTTCGCCAGCCGGATGAGCGTGCTCTCGGCGCCGGGCCGCAACGCGCCGATGCCCTCGGGCAGCCCCGCCAGTCTTGCCGGAACCGAGGTCGCCATGGCGAGCGCCCGGTCCAGCGCAATCCCCACATCCGCGACCAGCACGTTCACCGCCCGCGTGAGATCCAGATCCGCGCCCGCGAGCGTGCCGTCGGCCAGCACCAGCCGCCCGTCGCAGCGGCGGATCTCGCGCCCGTTCAGCCGGAAGCTCCGGTCCCCGGTGCCCGCGACCGCCATGGCGTCGGTGACGAGGAAGATGCCCTCGGGCCGGGCGCCCAGCGCGATGCGCATCGCCGCCGGGTGGACGTGTTCACCGTCGGCGATGAGCCCCGCCGCGAGGCCCGCTTCGGAGAGCGCCGCGCCCACGAGCCCGGGCTCGCGCTTGTCCATCTGGCTCATGGCGTTGAAGAGATGGGTGACGCAGCGCGCGCCGGCCTCGAGGTAATCCATGCATGTGTCGTAGTCGGCGTCCGTGTGGCCGAGCGACACCAGCGCCCCTGCCCCGGCAAGCTCGGCCACCTGGTCCGGGCTCACGCTTTCGGGGGCGACGGTCACCATCAGCACCGGCAGGTCGGCGGCGGCGGCGCAGAGCATGTCGAGGTCGCGCCGCTCCATCCGGCGCACCAGCCGGCCGTCATGGGCGCCCTTGCGCGCCAGCGACAGGTGCGGGCCCTCGAGATGCAGCCCGCCGATCCCCGGCACGCCCGCGGCGAGCGCCGCGCGCACCGCCTCGATGGCGTCGCGGCTGTGCCGGTAGGTGTCGGTGATCAGCGTCGGCAGGATGGTGGTGGCGCCGAGGCCGCGGTGGGCGGTGGCGATGCGGCGAAGGTCCTCGGGGTTCGGGCCGTCGTTGACCATCACCCCGCCGCCGCCGTTGACCTGAAGGTCGACATAGCCGGGCGCCAGCAGGTCGCCACCGAGGTCGGTGACGGCGCCCTCGGGCGCCAGTTCCGCCCGGGGCGCCAGTGCCAGCACCTGCGCCCCCTGCATCCGCAGGGCGTGGTCGGTGAGGATGCGCTGGCCGTCGAAGATGTCGCCGCCGACAAAGGTCCGGATCTGTTCGGTCATGGCGGCCGCCTTTCCGACACCGGCCACGCCGCGGGGCGCGGCGGCCGGATCGCTACGAATGGCTTGTGGCGCGGGACCGCGTCGCGGGCGCGGACCGCCCTGCGCCCTGTCGGTGAGGGCTCAGTGCGTCCAGGCGCCGCGGCGATCGACCGCGAAGTTCTCGGCATAGCCGCGCAGGCGGACGTTCGGCTTGCGCTTGTGGGGTTCCTGCACGGTCGCCTCGATCCCGTTCTCCCGGGCGTAGTCGAGCGCGGCCTCCTTGCTGTCGAACTTCAGCCGCACCTGCGACTGGGTGTCCGAGGATGAGGTCCAGCCCATCAGCGGATCGACTTCGCGCGGGGAACTGGCGGCGAACTCGAGGAACCAGAACTTGGTCTTGCCCTGACCCGACGACATTGCGGTCCTGGCCGGCTGGTAGATCCGTGCGCGCATGGAATCCCTCCTGAAGATCACGAAGGGTTATCGGGGATTTGCGGAAACAGGGCAAGGGATCAGGCGGAAATCGGTGCGATTTTCCGCGGCACGGTTGCGCTGGTGCAAACAGGGCCCGGTCGTCCCGACAGCACAGGGGAGCGAGGGGTGGTATCGTGCCCTCCGGTCGGCCGGGCCAGCTGCTTGCCGCTAAAAGGTATGTCCAGAAATGATCTTTCATCAAAGGGAAAATGGCGCCGCGACGGCGCGCCGCACCCGCCAAGGATGAAGGTACGACGGGATTTTCCCGCATGAACATGGGTTTACGCAGCGGAAACGCCGCATCCGCAGGGCTGCACTTTTTTCGGGCAGCCCGCGTTCGGCAAGAGGCCCTTGAATCTCGGGCGCGCGGCAACAATTCTGACAAGGCCTGCCCCGAGGAGCCTCCCCCATGCCTTACGCCCATTCCGACAAGACGCAGCCGATGATGCACGCGCCCGCGCCAGACGTGAAGACGCGCGAGAAGCTCGAGGGCGGCAAGCGCTTCGTCATGCACACCGAGTTCACCGCGGCGGGCGACCAGCCCACCGCCATCGCCGAGCTCTCGTCCGGGGTGCGCGACGGCGAGCGCAACCAGGTGCTGCTGGGGGCCACCGGCACGGGCAAGACGTTCACCATGGCCAAGGTGATCGAAGAGACCCAGCGCCCGGCCATCATCCTCGCGCCCAACAAGACGCTGGCGGCGCAGCTCTACGGCGAGTTCAAGGGCTTCTTCCCGGACAACTCGGTCGAGTATTTCGTCAGCTACTACGACTATTACCAGCCCGAGGCCTACGTGGCGCGGTCGGACACCTATATCGAGAAGGAAAGCCAGATCAACGAGCAGATCGACCGGATGCGCCACTCGGCCACCCGTTCGCTGCTCGAGCGCGACGACGTGATCATCGTGGCCTCGGTCTCGTGCATCTACGGTATCGGCTCGGTCGAGACCTACGGCGCCATGACCCAGGACCTGCACGTCGGCAGCGAATACGAGATGCGCAAGATCATGGCGGATCTCGTGGCGCAGCAGTACCGGCGCAACGACCAGGCCTTCCAGCGCGGTTCCTTCCGGGTGCGCGGCGACAGTCTCGAGATCTGGCCGGCCCACCTCGAGGACCGGGCGTGGAAGCTGTCGTTCTTCGGCGAGGAACTGGAGGCGATCACCGAGTTCGACCCGCTCACCGGCGAGAAGACCGGCAGCTTCGAGCGCATCCGGGTCTACGCGAACTCGCACTACGTGACGCCGAAGCCCACGATGAATCAGGCGGTGGTGCAGATCAAGAAGGAGCTGCGGCAGCGGCTCGACCAGCTGGTGAGCGAGGGCAAGCTGCTCGAGGCCCAGCGGCTGGAGCAGCGCACCAACTTCGACATCGAGATGCTCGAGGCCACCGGGGTGTGCAACGGCATCGAGAACTACTCGCGCTATCTCACCGGCCGCGCGCCCGGCGAGCCGCCCCCCACCCTCTTCGAGTTCATCCCCGACAACGCCATCGTCTTCGCCGACGAGAGCCACGTCACCGTGCCGCAGATCGGCGGAATGTACCGGGGCGACTACCGGCGCAAGTTCACGCTGGCCGAGCACGGCTTCCGCCTGCCGTCGTGCATGGACAACCGCCCGCTCAAGTTCGAGGAATGGGACGCGATGCGCCCGCAGTCGGTCTTCGTCTCGGCCACCCCCGCCGCGTGGGAGTTGGAAGAGGCCGGCGGCGTCTTCACCGAGCAGGTGATCCGCCCCACCGGCCTGCTCGACCCGATGGTCGAGATCCGCCCGGTCGAGATGCAGGTCGACGACCTGCTCGACGAGATCCGCAAGGTGACCAAGGACGGCTTCCGAACGCTCTGCACCGTGCTCACCAAGCGCATGGCCGAGGACCTGACCGAGTACCTGCACGAGCAGGGCATCAAGGTGCGCTACATGCACTCGGACATCGACACGATCGAGCGCATCGAGATCCTGCGCGACCTGCGGCTCGGGGCCTTCGACGTGCTGATCGGCATCAACCTGCTGCGCGAGGGGCTCGACATTCCCGAATGCGGGCTGGTGGCCATCCTCGACGCCGACAAGGAGGGCTTCCTGCGCTCCGAGACCTCGCTGATCCAGACCATCGGCCGGGCGGCGCGGAATGCCGAGGGCCGCGTCATCATGTACGCCGACCGCATCACCGGCTCGATGGAGCGCGCCATGGCCGAAACCGACCGGCGCCGCGAGAAGCAGATGGCCTACAACGAGGAACATGGCATCACGCCCGCCACGGTGAAGAAGAACGTCGATGACATCCTCGCGGGGCTCTACCAGGGCGACGTCGACCTGAACCGCGTGACGGCGACCATCGACAGCAGCCGCGCGGGCGGCAATCTCGAGGCGGTGCTGGACGGGCTGCGCACCGACATGCGCAAGGCGGCCGAGAACCTCGAGTTCGAGGAGGCCGCGCGCCTGCGCGACGAGATCAAGCGGCTCGAGGCGGTGGACCTTGCCATCCACGACGACCCGCTGGCGCGGCAATCGGCGGTCGACGCCGCCTCCGAGGCCGCCGTCAAGTCCCGAGGCCGCTCCACCGCCGGCCGCCCCGGCCAGCGCGGCGGCAACGTGAAGCGGCGGAAGCGGTAAGTTCTGCGACCCCTGCGGCGCGTCCCATCCGGGGTGCCGCAGGGATCGCCAGAAACGTCAGCCGCAGGTGACTTCGGTGATCACCCCGTCGGCGTCGTGCTTGATGTTCACCCGCGTGGGGTTGAAGTCCATCGTCATGACCGAGTTCGGGGCCAGCACGCGGATGTTGGCGTCGGCGGGCAGGGTCACGGCGGCGATGTTGGAGCCGATCAGCGGGGTGAACCGCTCGGGGCTGCAGGCGCCGGCCTCGTCGGCCATCTCGGGCTCGCAGGCGGCGAGCAGGCCAAGCAGCAGGGCGGCGGCGGAAACTCGGTGGATGGCGGTCATGACATGTCCTCTTCTCTTGCACCGCACCGGGCGCCGGCAACGGTTTCCTGCCGCGATGATACGGGGATTGGCGCGCGCCGCCACCCTTCCTGCGACGTCGAGGGACTCGACAGGCGCTGCGCTGGGGATAAACTATTGACCATGCGCAACGTCTTCGCGATTCCCCTGCTCGGTCTTCTGGTGCTCGCAGCCTGCGGCACCCCGCAGGAGCGTTGCATCAGCGACGCCTCGGGACCGTGGCGCTCGGCCGTGCAGGAGCGCGACCGCATCGCCAAGGATCTTGCCCGCGGCTACACCTACAAGACCGAGTTCGAGACCCGTTCGCGCTACGTGCCCTGCCGCACCCGGGGCGGCTTCATGTCCTATTGCTGGGACAACGACACCCAGCCGGTGACCCGACGCGTGCCGGTCGACAGGGCCGCCTTGCAGGCCCGCGACGCCGAGCTCGCCAGGGCCATCCCCTCGCTGCGCGCCAACGCCCAACGCGACGTCGCGCAATGCCGCGCGCTCTATCCCGAAGAGGCCGAGGCGCCGAATTGACCTCCCGCAGGGACGGGCGGCGCCCCGATTGCCGAGGGACCCTGGCTCAGCCGGAAGCGCAGCTCGTTAGCAAACCCAGGGTCAGGCACCCCGCCTAGCCCCCCTCTCACGCCCCCGGACCGCCCCGCATGTCCCCGACCCTGCTTCCCGCGCACCGGATCTCTGCCAGCGGCGAGACCGCTTTCGGCGACCCGTCGCTGGTCTTCCCCTACTGGAGCTTCACCAAGACCGTGATCGCGGCGCTTGCCCTGCAGCTCGCCGCCGAGGGCAAGGTCGCGCTCGACCGGCGCATCGGGGACGCGCCCCATAGCCTGCGCCAGCTTCTCGACCACACCGCGGGGCTGCCGGACTACGGTACGCTCCCGAGCTACCATGCCGCCGTCGCCGCCGACGAGGACCCGTGGCCGCGCGACCTGCTCACTGAACGGACCATGGCGCAGAGCCGGCTCTTTGCCCCCGGCAACGGGTGGTCCTATTCCAACCTCGGCTACATGCTGGCGCGCGAGGCGCTCGAGACGGCGGCGGACGCCGATCTCGCCACGCTGGTGCGCGAGCGGATTGCAGGGCCGCTCGGGCTCGGGAGCGTGATCCTCGCCACAACCCGGGAAGAGTTCGCCACCGTCTGCTGGCCCGGTGCGCGGCACTACCATCCGGGTTGGGTCTACCACGGTTGCCTCATGGGCACCGCCCGCGACGCCGCCCGACTGCTGCACGGGCTGATGACCGGCCCCCTGCTCTCGGACGCGCAACGGGGCGAGATGCAGCGCGAGCAGAGGCTCGGCGGCGCCCTTCCCGGACGGCCCTGGACCACGCACGGCTACGGGCTGGGGCTGATGATCGGGCGCGCCGGACCCGCCGGTCGGGTGGTGGGCCACGCCGGTGGCGGGCCCTTCTGCGTGAACACCGTCAGCCACTTCCCCGACACCCCCGAGCCGGTCACCGTCGCCTGCTTTGCCGAGGGTCAGGGCGAGGGCCGGACCGAGTTCGAGGCCGTCCACCTCGCAATGGTGCGCTAACACCAACCGGACGCAGCGCTAACCACTTCGTAACGCCTGTCATATGAGCTTTACGTGGGCGCGCTAGAGAAGACACGACCACACCATGTTGCGAAGCTTGCCAGAGAGTAAACGCGAGATATAGTGGTTTCAGGCTGGGGCGGGGCGTCCCGCTCTGGTGCTTCGGAACGGGCAGACAGAGCAGGAAGCGAGTCACTCAATGGATGGCGATTTCAGAAAACATTTCGTCAGGGAACCCTCGTCGCTGAAACACTATCCAGCGCTGGTCCTGAACGCGGACTACAGACCGCTCTCCTATTATCCGCTATCCCTCTGGCCCTGGCAGGAAGCGGTGAAGGCGGCCTTCCTCGACAGGGTCGACATCATCGCCGAATACGACGAGGAGGTCCGAAGCCCCTCGATGACGCTCAAGATCCCGAGTGTCGTGGTGCTGAAAGATTACGTGAAACCGAGGAAGCGCGTGGCATTCACGCGCTTCAATCTTTTTCTGAGGGACGAATTCCGCTGCCAGTATTGCGGATCCAAGGACGATCTGACCTTCGACCACGTGGTGCCCCGGGCCTCGGGCGGCATCACCTCGTGGGAGAACGTGGTCGCCGCCTGCGCCCCCTGCAACCTTCGGAAAGGCTCGAAATCGCTGCGTCAGGTGAACATGTCGCTGCGCAAGATCCCGCGCCAGCCCGGCGCGTCCGAGCTCATGGACGTGGGCCGCAAGTTCCCGCCCAACCACCTGCACGACAGCTGGCTCGACTTCCTCTACTGGGACGCCGAACTCGAGGCCTGAGCCGCTCGAGGCTTGCCACCTGGCGAGACCCGTCCTAAGCCCCGACCCGGCGCACGACCCGCGCCGGACCTGCCGTGAGGGGACCCGATGCTGCCATATCGCCTGCTCGTGACCATCTTCGCGCTGGGAGTGCTGGCGCGGCTGGTGCTGAAGCGCGACTGGCAGGCCCTGCAGCAGCGGCTCGCGCGCGGCCCGGCAGAGCCCGGCCCCCATCTCTGGCTGCATGCCGCCTCGAACGGCGAGCTGGCCTCGATCCGCCCGGTGATCGACGCCCTGCGGGCCGCCCGCCCCGACCTGCCCCTGCTGGTGACCTGCAACTCCACGACCGGCGTCGCCCTGGCCGAGC
>Ga0208328_1000298_pt1 | contig 24905 bp, 23 predicted proteins | sample DeeseametaMP2633_FD_184170 | JGI IMG/M metagenome (GOLD analysis project Ga0208328, IMG submission 184170) | Marine microbial communities from the Deep Atlantic Ocean - MP2633 (SPAdes) | ecosystem: Environmental > Aquatic > Marine > Unclassified | place: Northeast of Antigua and Barbuda, North... | reverse complement strand
GGTCGAGGCCCGGATGAGGAACCTGAAATCCTTCGGCGAGCGGATCGCCTCGAGGGACCCCGACCGCCAGACAGCCGAGATCCACATCCGCGTGGCCCTAATGAACCGCTTCAACGCCCTCGGCACCGCCGAGATCAAACGCGTGGCCTGAACTCAGCTGGGGAAAGGGCCATCATGGCCTGAAGCCGACTTCTGCAACAATGCCGTGAAAGTGTGGCAATCTGTGTGGCGGAAGGGCTTGCGCGCCTCCTGAGGATGGTCTAAACGCCTGCTACCACTGGGCGACGGCGAGTTGGCGGAGTGGTGACGCAGCGGATTGCAAATCCGTGTACACCGGTTCGATTCCGGTACTCGCCTCCAGCATTCCCATGCACCCTGCCCCACGGCCCCAGCCCTCAAACGAAGCACCGCACCCCGGCGGCCTCGTGCGCGGTGGCAGGATGGGTTGACGCGGCACCTCGGGGCGGGAAAGCTCTGCGCGCCGGAGAGCGGGCCCGGGATGCAACGGCCCCGAGGCGCAGAGAGCAGGAGCTTCCACAGCCATGATGAGTTTCGAAACGCTCGCCCAGCGGGCGCAGACCGGCGAGATCGACACCGTGCTCGTCTGCATCATCGACATGCAGGGCCGTCTCATGGGCAAGCGCTTCCACGTCGCCCACTTCCTCGAGCACGCGCAGGAGGGCACGCATTGCTGCAACTACCTGCTCGCCACCGATCTCGAGATGAACACCCCCGACGGCTATGCCACCACCAGCTGGCAGTCCGGCTATGGCGACTATGTCGTGAAGCCCGACCTCGCCACGCTGCGCCCGGTGCCGTGGCTCGAGGCCACCGCCATGGTGCTCTGCGACCTGCTCGACCCGCGCACCGAGGCGCCGGTGCCGCAGTCGCCGCGGCAGATCCTCAAGGCGCAGATCGCCCGCGCCGGCGCGCTCGGCTTCGCGCCGATGATGGCGACCGAGCTCGAGTTCTTCCTCTTCGCCCGCAGCTACGACGCCATCCGCGAGAGCGGCTGGCGCGATCTCGAGACGCTGGTGCGCTACAATCAGGACTACTCGATCCAGTTCACCGGGCGCGAGGAATACATCATGCGCCCGGTGCGCAACGCGCTGCATGCCATGGGCGTGCCGGTCGAGAACTCCAAGGGCGAGGCCGAGACCGGCCAGGAAGAGCTCAACATCCGCTACGGCGGCGCGCTGACCGCCGCCGACCAGCACGTGCTGGCGAAACAGGCGGTGAAGGAGATCGCAGAGCAGAAGGGCCACGGCGCCACCTTCATGGCGAAGTGGCGCAGCGACCGGGTCGGCAGCGCCGCGCACCTGCACCAGTCGCTGTTCTCCGAGGGCCGCAACGTCTTCCACGATCCCGACGGCGCACATGGGATGTCGGCGCTGATGGGCCACTACGTCGCCGGGCTGCTGAAATACGCCCCCGACTGCACCTTGCTGATGGCGCCCTACATCAACAGCTACAAGCGCTTCGTGCCGGGCACCTTCGCGCCCACCAAGCTCGCGTGGTCGGTGGACAACCGCACCTCGGCCTTCCGTCTGGTCGGTGAGGGCAGCAAGGGCGTGCGCATCGAGTGCCGGATCCCCGGCGCCGACATGAACCCCTACCTCGCCTGCGCGGCGCAGCTGGCCGCGGGGCTTGCCGGGATCGAGGAAGAACTCCCCCTGCCCCCCGCCGCGACGGGCGACATCTACGGCGCCGAGGATGTGCCCGAGGTGCCCTCGACCCTGCGCGAGGCGACCGCGATCTTCCGCAAGTCGAAGATGCTGCGGAAGGCGTTGGGCGGGCCGGTGGTCGACCACTACACGAGGGCCGCCGAGGTCGAGCAGGAGGACTACGACCGCGTCGTCACCGACTACGAGCTGCGGCGCGGGTTCGAGAAGGCCTGAGCGGCTGAGCGGCTGAGGCTCATGTCGTCGGGATGGAAGTCAAGTCCGGTGTCCCGAACTGCGCGTGGACTTCCCGCACCGGAGGGCGCCGCCGTCGCCACTGTCCCCGGGCAAAATGCACCTGATCAAGGGCCACGCCCGTCACACAGGCCCGCCCCCAACGACCGCCCCCACCACACGCCCACCTCGGCCCCCGACGGACACGAGCCGCCGGGAGCCGGAAGGCGGAGGCTCAGGCGCGCGGGCCGATGGTGGTGGTCAGCGTGCCCAGCCCCTCGACCGAGACCGTGCAGACATCGCCCGGCACCAGCTTGCCGACGCCCGCAGGCGTGCCGGTCATGATCAGGTCGCCCGGCTGCAGCGTCATGGTCTGCGACAGGATCGAGATCACCTCGGGCACCGTCCAGATCATCTCGGCGAGATCGCCGCGCTGCTTCTCCTCGCCATTCACCTCGAGCCAGATCGCGCCCTCGGTCGGATGGCCGACCTCGGAGACCGGGTGCACCGGCCCGATGACGGCGGAATTGTCGAAGCCCTTGGCGAAATCCCACGGGCGCGACAGCTCCTTCGCCGCGTTCTGCAGGTCGCGGCGGGTCAGGTCGTTGCCCAGCGCGTAGCCCCAGACGTGGCCCAGCGCCTCGGCCTCGGGAATGTCGGCGCCGCCGCTGCCGATGGCGACGACGAGCTCGGCCTCGTAGTGCAGGTTCGCGGTCTGCGGCGGATAGGGGATCACCGCGCCGTCCTCGACCACCGCGTCGCAGGGCTTGGTGAAGAAGAACGGCGGCTCGCGGTCGGGATCGCGGCCCATCTCGCGGGCGTGGGCGGCGTAGTTGCGGCCGACGCAGAAGATGCGCCGCACGGGGAAGCGGTCCTCGCTTCCGGCGACGGGAATGGAGGGGGTGTCCATCGGGGGCACGACGTAGGCCATGCGGGCTCCTTTGCTGGGTCTGCGGTGTCGGCGGCCGCGATCCGGGGTCGCGGTTCTCGTCTCTTTGCACAGGCTTAAGGCCATCCGGCCGCGGGATGCCAGCCCCTTCGGGCGCGCGCATTGACACCTCGCGGGAAACCGCGCTTGATCCGGGCTCAGGGACAGGCGGCGCTGAAGGATGCGCCGGTACAAAGGCAAGGACGGAACATGACGAAGACGGTGGCGGTGATCGGCGCGGGTATCGTTGGGGTCGCCACGGCGATCTGGCTGCAACGCGACGGGCATCAGGTGATCCTGATCGACAAGGCGGGCCCCGCCGAGGGCACGAGCCATGGCAACGCGGGCGTGCTGGCCTCGTGCTCGGTGCTGCCGGTGACGGGCCCCGGACTGTGGCTGAAGGCGCCGAAGATGCTGCTGGATCCGAACCAGCCGCTCTTCATGAAGTGGTCCTACCTGCCGAAGATCGCGCCGTGGCTGATGAAGTTCATGACCCACGCCAACGCCGATGCCGCGCGCAAGCGCGCCGCCGCTGCCACGCCCATCATCGGCGACAGCCTCGCCGACCACCAGGCGCTTTCGGCGGGCACCGGTGCCGAGCAATGGGTCGTGCCGGGCGATTACGTCTTCCTCTACAACAACCGCACCGCCTTCGAGGCGGATGCCTTCGGCTTCCAGGTGCGGCGCGAGAACGGCTTCGAGTGGGAGCTGCTTGAGGATCAGGCGCTGCGCGACTACGACCCGATCTGGGGCCCGCAGATGACCTGCGCCGCACGCTTCCCCGGCCACGGGCGCATCACCGATCCCGGCCGTTACGTGAAGGACCTCGCCGCCCACGCGGTGTCGCAGGGCGCCCGGCTGGTCATCGGCGAGGTCACCGATCTTGCCCGCGAAAAGGGCGCGGTGACCGGGGTGCGCGTGGGGGGCGAGACCATCCCCTGCGACGCCGCCGTCATCACCACCGGGGTCTGGTCCGGGCCGCTCGCGCGCAAGCTCGGCGTCAACGCGCCGCTGGAATCCGAGCGCGGCTACCATCTCGAGCTCTACGAGCCCTCGGTCATGCCGCGCAACCCGGTGATGATCGCCAGCGGCAAGTTCGTCGCCACCCCGATGGACGGGCGCCTGCGCCTTGCCGGCATCGTCGAGCTTGGCGGGCTCGACCTGCCGCCGTCGCGCGCGCCCTTCGAACTGCTCGAGAAGCAGATCCGCGCCGCGGTGCCCGGGCTGACGTGGAAGAAGACCGTGGAATGGATGGGGCACCGGCCGTCGATGGCCGATTCCCTGCCGATCATCGGGGAATCGCCGGCGGTGAAAGGGGCCTACATGGGCTTCGGCCACGATCATGTCGGTTTGACGGGCGGCCCCAAGACCGGACGGCTTCTTTCTCAGCTGATCTCGGGCCGGACGCCGAACATCAATCTTGCGCCCTACGCCCCGGATCGGTTTCACTAGCCTCACCAAAAAACATTAGAACACAAACAACAGGGAGAGACAGATCATGAAACTCGCGAATACGCTGCTTGCAGCGACGGCGCTTGCCGGCATCGGCGCGGCGGCACAGGCCGAGAAGTGGGACATGCCCATGGCCTACGCCGCGTCCAACTTCCACTCGGAAGTCGGCGCCACCTTCGCCAGCTGCGTGACCGACGGCACCGGCGGCGAGCTCGAGATCGTGACGCACCCCTCGGGCTCGCTCTTCGGCGGCGCCGAGATCAAGCGCGCGGTGATGACCGGCCAGGCGATGATCGGCGAGCGTCTGCTCTCTGCCCACCAGAACGAGAACGCGCTCTACGGCGTCGACTCGATCCCCTTCCTCGTCTCCTCCTTCGACGAGCACGAGAAGCTCTGGTCGATCGCGCAGCCCTATGTCGAGAAGGCGCTGGAAGAGGACAACCTGCACTACGTCTACTCGGTGCCGTGGCCGCCGCAGGGGCTCTACATGAACAAGGAGCTGACCGACATCGAGGGCATGAAGGGCGTCAAGTTCCGCTCGTACTCGGCGGCGACCGCCAAGATGGCCGAGCTGACCGGCGCCCTGCCGGTGCAGGTCGAAGCGGCGGAACTGAGCCAGGCGCTGGCCACCGGCGTGGCCGAGAGCTTCATCTCGTCGGGCGCCACCGGCTATGACCGCAAGGTCTGGGAGCACCTGTCGCACTTCTACGAGGTCGACGCATGGCTGCCGCGCAACGCGGTCTTCGTGAACCTCGACGCCTGGAACGACCTGTCGGACGAGGCCAAGACGGTCATCACCGACTGCGGCGCCACCGCCGCCGCCGAGGGTCTGCAGAAGTCCATCGACTACACCAACTTCACGCTCGACGAGCTGAAGAAGAACGGCATGTCCGTCGAGCGGGCCTCGGACCACCTGATGGGCCAGCTGCAGGAGATGGGCGAGGTCATGACCGCCGAGTGGCTTGAGACCGCGGGCGACGACGGCAAGGCCATCGTCGACGCCTACAAGGGCGAGTGATCCGGGCTGCGTGATCCGGGTCGCGTGACCCGGCACGACTGACACGGGACCGGTCGCCCCGCGACGGGCGGTCGGCAGGATGACCCGGGCGGCGCCATGCGCGCCGTCCGGCACACCCGGCAGACGGTGACCCCGGTCTCCGGCCCTGCGCGCGCCATGCGCAGGCCGCCGCGTCACCGCGAGAGCCTCAAAAAGACCCACGGGCCAACAGACAACAGGCAGGGAGGACAGGGCATGACCGCCGCACGGACGCTTCGGCGCATCCTCGACACGTTCTATCTCATCGGCGGGATCCTCGCCTCGCTCTTCCTGATCGCGATCCTCGCGATCATCGTGCTGCAGATGCTGGCGCGCTGGACCGGGCACGTCTTTCCCGGCGCCACCGACTACGCCGGCTACTGCATGGCCGCGGCGTCCTTCTTCGCCTTCGCCTACGCGCTGAACCACGGCGCCCACATCCGGGTCTCGCTGCTCCTCACCGGGCTCGGCAGGCACCGCTGGTGGGGCGAGCTCTGGTGCTTCGGCATCGGCACCGCGATCTCGACCTGGTTCGCGTGGTACGCGATCCGCGGCAACCAGATCTCGTGGCGCTTCAACGAGCTGAGCCAGGGACTCGACGCGACGCCGATGTGGATCCCGCAGCTGTCGATGTCGATCGGCACCGTCATGCTCGCCGTGGCGTTCTGGGACCACCTCGTGCGGCTGATCTTCACCGGGTCGCACGGCATCACCACAGACCTCGTCGACCAGAGCCAGGGAGAGTGACTTGGAACAGCTGATCCCCATCGGAATCTTCCTCTTCGTCCTCTTCCTGCTGCTGGGCTCCGGCGTCTGGGTGGGCCTCGCGCTGATGGGCGTGGCCTATGTCGGCATGGAGCTCTTCACCTCGCGCCCCGCCGGCGACGCGATGATCACCAAGATCTGGTCGTCCTCCTCGAGCTGGACGCTCACCGCGCTGCCGCTCTTCATCTGGATGGGCGAGATCCTCTATCGGACACGATTGTCGGAGGACATGTTCAGGGGCCTGAGCCCGTGGATGGCGCGGCTGCCCGGCGGGCTCGTGCACACCAACATCGTGGGCTGCACCGTCTTCGCGGCGGTCTCGGGCTCGTCGGCGGCGACGCTGACCACGGTCGGCAAGATGTCGATCCCCGAGCTGCGACGGCGCCACTACCCCGAGACCATGGTCATCGGCACGCTGGCGGGGGCCGCAACCCTGGGGCTGATGATCCCGCCCTCGCTGACGCTCATCGTCTACGGCGTGACCATCAACGAGAGCGTCACGAAGCTCTTCATGGCGGGCGTGCTGCCGGGCCTCGTGCTGGCGCTGATGTTCATGGGCTACGTGGCGGTGATGTCGTGGACGTCCAAGGACTTCAACCCGACGCCCGAGCCCCACATGTCCTTCGTCGAGAAGCTCAAGAACTCGCGCTTCCTGATCCCGGTGATCTGCCTGATCGTCGTGGTCATCGGCTCGATGTACATGGGCTGGGCGACGGCGACCGAGGCCGCGGCCTTCGGCGTCATCGGCTCGCTGATCCTGGCGGCGACGCAGGGCTCACTGAGCTGGGGCACCTTCAGCGAAAGCCTCATGGGCGCGGTGCGCACCTCGGCGATGATCGCACTGATCCTCGCGGGCGCCTCGTTCCTGTCGCTGTCGATGGGCTTCACCGGCATCCCGCGCGGGCTCGCCGATCTGATCGCCAGCTGGGAGCTGTCGAGGTTCCAGCTGATCATGGCGCTGCTGGTGTTCTACATCATCCTCGGCTGCTTCCTCGACGGCATCTCGTCGGTGGTGCTGACCATGGCCGTGGTCGAGCCGATGATCCGGGCACAGGGGATCGACCTGATCTGGTTCGGCATCTTCATCGTGGTGGTCGTCGAGATGGCGCAGATCACGCCGCCCATCGGCTTCAACCTCTTCGTGCTGCAGGGCATGACCGGGCACGAGATGAACTTCATCGCCCGCGCCGCGATCCCGATGTTCCTGATCATGGTGGTGATGGTCTTCGTGCTCATCGTCTTCCCCGAGCTCGCCACGTGGCTGCCCGACAACATCCGCAAGGGCCCGGGCGGCTGACAAGGTGACCGAGGCCTGGACACATCTGGCGGCGGCCCCCTGGGTCGCCGCAATCGCCTTCGCCATCGTCTTCGTGGGCGCCGTGGTGCAATTCTCGCTCGGCATGGGCTTCGGGCTGACCGTGGCGCCGGTGCTGGCGCTGATCGACCCGGTGCTGGTGCCCCTCCCCGCCCTGCTCATGAGCTTCGCCGTCGCCGCGGGCGGCGCCCTGCGCGAGCTGCACGCAGTGCGCTGGGACGCGGTCGCCTGCGCCGCCGGAGGCCGGGGCCTCGGCGCCGCCGTCGCCGCGATGCTGCTCGGGGGCATCGCCTCGGCGCAGGGCTTCAGCCTCGTGTTCGGGCTGCTGGTGCTTGGCGCGGTGGCGCTGTCGGTAGCGGGGCTGAGGCTTGGCTTCACCTACCGCAACCTGCTGGGCATGGGCGCGGTCTCGGGGGTGATGGCGACGATCACCTCGGTGGGCGCGCCGCCGCTTGCCATGGTGTTCCAGGGCCAGCCCGCGGGCGAGGCCCGCCCGACGCTGGCGGCGATCTTCACCTTCGGGACGCTGTTCTCGATCGCCGGGCTCTGGCTTGGCGGCTTCGCCGGGGTGCGCGAGCTGTGGCTGGCGCTGCTGCTGTCGCCCGCGGCGCTGGCCGGGTTCTTCGCCACGCGCCTGCTGGGCGGGTTCCTCGACACACGCTACCGGGCGTTGCTGCTGGGCGTGAGCGGGCTTGCCGGGCTGGCGCTGGTGATCCGGGGGCTGGCATGAGCCCGCTGCTGGCCTGCGCCCGGCACGCGCGCTGGCTGCTGGTGGCGGGGCTCGTCGCGGGCGTCGCGGTGCCCGGCGTCGCCTCGGCGGTGCGACCGTGGCTGCCCGAGCTGGTGGCGCTGATGCTCTTCCTCGCGGCCCTCAGGATCGGCCCGCGCCGCGCCGTTGGCGCGCTCCACGAGCTGCGCGAGACTGCCCTCGTGCTGCTCGTGTGGCAACTCGCCCTGCCCCTCGCGGCCGTGGCGCTTTTCGCCGCGACAGGGCTGCTGGGCCAGCCCGCCGCGTTGGCGCTGGTGCTGATGCTTGCCGCCTCGCCGCTGGCGGGGAGCCCGAACCTCACCATGCTGGTGGGCGCCGATCCCGCCCCGGCGCTGCGGCTGCTGATCCTCGGCACGGCGGTGCTGCCGCTGAGCGTCATCCCGGTGTTCTGGGCCCTGCCCGCGCTCGGCAGCGCCGCCGCGGTCACCGGCTCGGTGCTGCGCCTGCTGATGACCATCGGGCTTGCCGCGGGGCTCGCCTTCGCGCTGCGCCTGACGCTGATGAAGGCCCCGTCCGAGACCGCGCTCGCCCGCATGGACGGGCTCTCTGCGCTGACCATGACGGTGATGGTGCTGGGACTCATGTCCGCCGTGGGCCCTGCCCTCTCCGAGCGCCCGCTGGCGCTGGCCGGGTGGCTGGCGCTGGCCTGTGCCGCCAATCTCGGGCCGCAATGCGTGGTGGCGCTGCTGCTGAAGGGCCGGATGCCCGGCGCGCGCATCCCGGCGCTGGCGATCACCGCGGGCAACCGCAACATCGCGCTCTTCCTCGTGGCGCTCCCGCCCGAGACCACCGACGCGCTGCTGCTGTTCATCGGCTGCTACCAGGTGCCGATGTACCTGACCCCGCTGCTGATGACCCGCTTCTACGCCCGGCTGCGCTAGGCCACGTGCCCGGCGGGCCAGCGCGGCAGGAAGCTGTCGCGCTCGGCGGCGATGAATTCCCACACGGTGCGGGCGGCGCCGCTCAGCGGCGCGTCAGCCGGGTGCAGCAGGAACCAGTGGCGCATGATTGGCAGCCCGGGCAGGTCCAGCGTCACCAGCCGCCCCGAGCGCAGTTCCTCGACCACCGTGTGATACGAGATGAGCGCGATCCCCAGCCCCGCGATCACCGCCTGCTTGATGGTCTCGTTGGTGCCCATCTCGGAACGCTCGTAGGGCTTGCCCTCGCCGATCCGGTCGAGGAACCGCGTCGCGAGGATGCGGGTGCCCGAACCCTGCTCGCGCATCAGGATGATCTCGTTCAGCACCTCGTCGGGGGTGATGTCACGCTTCGCGGCCAGCGGATGATCGGGCGGCGCGATCAGCACGTGCGGGTGATCCCCGAGCGAGATCGCCTCGAGCGCCGGCACCCGCGGCGGTCGCCCCATGATCGCGAGATCCAGCGCCCCGTCCTGCAACGCGCCGATGATGCTGTCGCGGTTGCCGATCTGCAGCAGGATCTCGATCTCGGGGCAGCTCTTGCGCAGCCGGGCGACGATGCCCGGGGCGAAATACTTGCCGGTCGAGACCACCCCCAGGACCACCGTCCCGGCGAGCCCCTTCTGCAATGCATCGATTCTCCGCAATGCGATCCGGAAGCCCGCGTCGGCCCTCTCGTAGGCGTGCAGAAGCACCGCGCCTTCGGCGGTAACGATGAAAGGACCGGCGCCGTCCCGCGACAGCATGGCACACCCAAAGGTATGGTCCAGGGCCTTGAGCTGGCTGTGCACCGCCGGGGCGGTAAGCCCCAGCTCTTCGGCGGCACGCGAAATTGATCCCGTTCTTTCAACGGCTTCCAGAGCGCGAAGCTGTTTGAGCGTGAGCGAGGCCAATCTGCGCATTAAATTCCTCTGAAAGAGAGATCAGATTTTTTAAATTTTCTAACAACGCCCGATGCGGAAGATCAAGCCTCAGTGACCCGTCGAGGAGGAGGAGGCCTTGATGACCGACAGGAACCCCTATTCCCCCGACGCGCCGATTCCGGCCCGTCTCCGCCCCGCGATGGAGGCGCTCGGCCGGGTCGGCCGCGACCTCGCCCGGCGCATTGCCCGCGGCCCGCTCGAGGGTCGTCTCGACCGCACCGTGGGCGGCAACGCCGACGGCGACGCGCAGAAGGCGCTGGACGTGCTGGCCGACGCCGCCTTCCTTGCCGAGCTCAGGGGCACCGGCATCCGCTGGTACGCCTCGGAAGAGCAGGACGACGTCACCGAGCTCGACCCCGCCGGGCGGCTGGCGCTGGCCATCGACCCGCTCGACGGCTCGTCGAACATCGAGACCAACGTCTCCATCGGCACCATCTTCTCGCTCCGCGAGGCCGGGGACGAGGGCGTGGCAAGCTTCCTGCGCCCGGGACACGAGCAGCTGGCGGCGGGCTACATCATCTACGGCCCGCAGTGCATGATGGTCGTCACCTTCGGCGACGGTGTGCAGGACTACCTGCTCGACCCCGCGACCGGGCTTTTCACGCTGGTCAACACGCGGCTGACGATCCCCGAGGAAAGCGCCGAGTTCGCGATCAACGCCTCGAACTACCGGCACTGGTCGAAGCCCGTGCGCGCCTACATCGACGACTGCCTCGCCGGCAGCGAGGGCCCCCGCGCCAAGAACTTCAACATGCGCTGGATCGCCTCGCTGGTGGCCGAGACCCACCGGATCCTCGTGCGGGGCGGGCTGTTCCTCTACCCCCGCGACGCCCGTCCCGGCTACGCCGACGGCCGCCTGCGCATGGTCTACGAATGCGCCCCAATCGCGCTGCTGATCGAGCAGGCGCAGGGCCGTGCCACCGACGCCACCACGCGCATCCTCGACAAGGTGCCGGGCTCGCTGCACGCCCGCACGCCCTTCGTCTTCGGCTCGACCTCCAAGGTCGACCGCATCACCGCCTACCACGACCTCCCCGAGCAGGAAATCTCCGCCCTCTTCGGCAACCGCGGCCTGTTCCGCGTCTGATCGCCCTCAGGAAAGACCAGCAAGTCCCATGAGCAAGAAGCATCCCATCATCTCGGTCACCGGCTCGTCCGGCGCGGGGACCACCACGGTCAAGACGACGTTCGACCAGATCTTCCGCCGCGAAGGCATCAAGGCGGTGAGCATCGAGGGCGACGCCTTCCACCGCTACAACCGCGCCGACATGAAGGCCGAGCTCGAGAGCCGCAAGGCCGCCGGGGACGAGACCTTCTCGCATTTCTCCTACGACGCCAACGAGCTGGGCGCGCTGGAGGACATCTTCCGCACCTACGGCGAGACCGGCAGCGGCAAGACCCGCCACTACATCCACGACGACGACGAAGCCGAGCGCCACGGCACCCCGCCGGGCCACTTCACCGACTGGAAGCCCTTCGAGGATGGCAGCGACCTGCTGTTCTACGAGGGCCTGCACGGCGCGGTGAAGAACGACGAGGTCAACCTCTCGGCGCTGGCGGATCTCAAGATCGGCGTGGTGCCGGTCATCAACCTCGAATGGATCCAGAAGATCCACCGCGACAAGGCCTCGCGCGGGTACACCACCGAGGCGGTGACCGACGTGATCCTGCGCCGGATGCACGCCTACGTGCACTGCATCTGCCCGCAGTTCACCGAGACGGACGTCAACTTCCAGCGCGTGCCGGTGGTCGACACCTCGAACCCGTTCATCGCCCGCTGGATCCCCACCGCCGACGAGAGCCTCGTGGTGATCCGCTTCAAGAACCCGCGGGGGATCGATTTCCCCTACCTGACCTCGATGATCCAGAACTCCTGGATGAGCCGGGCGAACTCGATCGTCATTCCGGGCGGCAAGATGGACCTCGCCATGCAGCTCATCTTCACGCCGATGGTCCAGCGGCTCGTCAACGAATCCAAGCGCGCCTGAGGGAGGCACAGATGACCCTTCAACAGACAATCTCGACCAGCACCGAAGACCAGATGGCCAACGCCATCCGCGCGCTCGCGATGGACGCGGTGCAGGCGGCGAACTCGGGCCATCCCGGCGCGCCCATGGGCATGGCCGATGTGGCGACGGTGCTCTTCAACCGCTTCATGAAGCTCGACCCGAAGGACCACAGGTGGGCCGACCGCGACCGCTTCGTCATGAGCGCCGGGCACGGCTCGATGCTGGTCTACGGGATCAACCACCTGCTGGGCTACGACGACATGCAGATGGACCAGCTGCGCCGCTTCCGCCAGCTTGGCAGCCGCACCGCCGGGCACCCGGAATACGGCCACGCCAAGGGCATCGAGACCACCACGGGGCCGCTCGGCCAGGGCATTTCCACCGCCGTCGGGATGGCGCTGGCCGAGCGCATGATGAACGCCCGCTTCGGCGACGATCTCGTGGACCACTACACCTATGTCATCGCCGGCGACGGCTGCCTGATGGAAGGCATCAGCCACGAGGCCATCGACCTCGCCGGCCACCTTGGACTCTCCCGCCTGATCGTCCTCTGGGACGACAATGGCATCACCATCGACGGGGGCACCGACCTCTCCACCTCCACCAACCAGCTGGCGCGCTTCGCGGCCGCGGGCTGGCACGTTGCCTCCGTCGATGGGCATGACAAGACCGCCGTCGCGGCCGCACTCGAGACGGCGCGCGCCGAAGCCTCTCCCTCCCTGATCGCCTGCAAGACGATCATCGGCTTCGGCGCACCAAACAAGCAGGGCTCGCACGACGTGCACGGCGCGCCGCTGGGCGAGGCCGAGATCGCCGCCGCGCGCGAGACCCTCGGCTGGACGCACGCCCCCTTCGAGATCCCGCCCGAGGTCTACGACGCCTGGCGCGCGGTCGCGGCCCGCGGCACGGACGCGCGCTCCGCCTGGGCGCGTCGACTGGCGGCCAGCCCCGACGCCTGGACCTTCCGCGCCGCCCACGCTCCGGTGGACGACGCCAGCCTCGACGCCGCGATCACCGCCTACAAGCACCGGCTGTCGTCGGACGCGCCCAAGGTGGCGACCCGCAAGGCCAGCGAGATGGCGCTCGAGATCGTCAACGGCACCCTGCCCAACACCGTTGGAGGCTCCGCCGACCTCACCGGGTCGAACAACACGAAGACAAAGGGGCAGGCTCCGGTGAAACCCGGCGACTACGCCGGCAGCTACATCCACTACGGCATCCGCGAGCACGGCATGGCGGCGGCGATGAACGGCATCGCGCTGCATGGCGGGCTGAAGCCCTACGGCGGCACCTTCCTCGCCTTCGCCGACTACTGCAGGCCGGCGATGCGGCTGTCGTCGCTGATGGGGCTGCCGGTGGTCTACGTCATGACCCACGACAGCATCGGGCTGGGCGAGGATGGGCCCACGCACCAGCCGGTCGAGACCATCGCCTCGTTGCGGGCGATGCCCAATCACCTCGTGTTCCGCCCCTGCGACGCGGTCGAGACCGCCGAGGCCTGGCAGATCGCGATGACCCAGACCGCGCGGCCCAGCACGCTGGCGCTGTCGCGGCAGGGCCTGCCGACGGTGCGCACCCGGCACACCGAGGCCAACCTCACCGCCCGCGGCGCCTATGTGCTGCGCGACGTGGCCCGGCGCGACGTGACGCTGATCGCCACCGGCTCCGAGGTCGAGATCGCGCTGGCCGCCTCCGAGGCGCTGGCCGCCGAGGGCATCGCCGTCGCCGTGGTCTCGGCCCCCTGCTTCGAGCTCTTCGCCGAGGCCACGCCCGAGCAGCGCGCCGCGGTGCTGGGCGACGCCCCGCGCATCGGCATCGAGGCCGCGATCCGGCAGGGCTGGGACCTGATGCTGCGCCCCGAGGACGGCTTCATCGGCATGACCGGCTTCGGCGCCTCGGCGCCCGCCCCCGAGCTCTACCGCCATTTCGGCATCACCGCCGACGCCGTGGCCGCGCTGGCGCGGCAACTCGTCTGACCAAGGGAGGACCCATCACATGGCACTGATCACGCTGAGGCAATTGCTGGATCACGCCGCCGAGCACGGCTACGGCGTTCCGGCCTTCAACATCAACAACATGGAGCAGGGTCTCGCGATCATGGAGGCGGCCGAGGGCTGCGACGCGCCGGTGATCCTGCAGGCCTCGCGCGGGGCCCGGAAATACGCGGGCGACATCATGCTGCGCCACATGGTGCAGGCGCTGGCCGAGATGTTTCCCGGCAACCACATCGTCATGCACCAGGATCACGGCAACAACGATGCCACCTGCCTGTCGGCGATCCGCCACGGCTTCACCAGCGTGATGATGGACGGCTCGCTCGAGGAGGACATGAAGACGCCCGCCTCCTACGAGTACAACGTCGAGATCACCCGCCGCGTCACCACCGCCGCCCACGCGGTCGGCGCCTCGGTCGAGGGCGAGCTGGGCGTGCTCGGATCGCTCGAGACCGGCGAGGCCGCGGCCGAGGACGGCTCGGGTGCCGAGGGCAAGCTCAGCCATGACCAGCTCCTGACCGATCCCGACCAGGCGGTGGATTTCGTGCTCGCCACCCGCTGCGACGCGCTGGCCATCGCCTGCGGCACCTCACACGGGGCCTACAAGTTCACCCGCAAGCCCGACGGCGACATCCTGTCGATGGAGACCATCCGCCGGATCAACGAGAAGCTGCCGAACACGCATCTGGTGATGCACGGCAGCAGCTCGGTCCCGCAGGAGCTTCAGGACCTGATCAACGCCAACGGCGGGCACATGCCCCAGACCTACGGGGTCCCGGTCGAGGAGATCGAGCGCGGCATCCGCATGGGCGTGCGCAAGGTCAACATCGACACCGACTGCCGCATGGCGATGACCGGCCAGTACCGCCGCATCGCGCAGGAAAAGCCCGAGGAATTCGATCCGCGCAAGTTCAACACGCCCGCCATGGAAGAGCTGCGCAAGCTCTGCCGCGACCGGTTCGAACGCTTCGGCACCGCCGGACAGGCCTCGAAGATCAAGCCCGTCTCGCTCGACGACATGGCAAGCCGCTACGCCAGCGGCGCGCTCGACCCGAGGATCGCCGCGGCCGACGCCGCCTGATCCCGCCACCACGGACCGACGACGGACCGACCACGGATCTGCATTCGCATAATGCTCACGGAGGAGAAGACCATGCTGGACAATGCCAAGACCGTCACCGACGCGAAGAAACGCTACAGCGCTGGCGTGATGAAATACGCCCAGATGGGCTATTGGGAGCCGGACTACACGCCCAAGGACACCGACATCATCGCGCTGTTCCGGATCACCCCGCAGGATGGCGTCGACGAGGTCGAGGCAGCGGCGGCGGTGGCGGGCGAAAGCTCGACCGCGACCTGGACGGTGGTCTGGACCGACCGGCTCACCGCCTGCGACAAGTACCGGGCCAAGGCTTATCGCGTCGACCCGGTGCCGAACTCGCAGGGCGAGTTCTTCGCCTACATCGCCTATGATCTCGACCTGTTCGAGCCGGGCTCGATCGCCAACCTCACCGCGTCGATCATCGGCAACGTCTTCGGCTTCAAGCCGCTCAAGGCGCTCCGGCTCGAGGACATGCGCCTGCCGGTCGCCTATGTGAAGACCTTCCAGGGTCCCGCCACCGGCATCGTGGTCGAGCGCGAGCGTCTCAACGCCTACGGCCGGCCGCTGCTGGGCGCCACGGTGAAGCCCAAGCTCGGCCTTTCGGGGCGCAACTACGGGCGCGTGGTCTACGAGGCCCTCAAAGGCGGGCTCGACTTCACCAAGGACGACGAGAACATCAACTCCCAGCCCTTCATGCACTGGCGGGACCGGTTCCTCTACTGCATGGAGGCGGTGAACCGCGCCTCTGCCGCCACCGGAGAGGTGAAGGGGACCTATCTCAACGTCACCGCCGGCACGATGGAGGAGATGTACGCGCGGGCGGAATTCGCCAAGTCGCTGGGCTCCGTCGTCATCATGATCGACCTCGTGATCGGCTACACCGCGATCCAGTCGATGGCCAAGTGGGCGCGGGACAACGACATGATCCTGCACCTGCACCGCGCCGGGCATTCGACCTACACCCGCCAGCGCTCGCACGGGGTGAGCTTCCGCGTCATCGCCAAGTGGATGCGCCTTGCCGGGGTCGACCACCTGCACGCGGGCACCGTCGTCGGCAAGCTCGAGGGCGATCCGGCCACCACCAAGGGGTATTACGACATCTTCCGCGAGGAATATAACCCTATGGCGCTCGAGAACGGCATCTTCTTCGACCAGGACTGGGCCTCGCTCAACAAGATGATGCCGGTGGCCTCGGGCGGCATCCACGCCGGCCAGATGCACCAGCTCCTGACCTATCTGGGCGAGGACGTGGTGCTGCAGTTCGGCGGCGGCACCATCGGTCACCCGCACGGGATCGAGGCGGGCGCCACGGCCAACCGCGTCGCGCTCGAGGCGATGGTCTTCGCCCGCAACGCCGGGCGCGACATCTGGAACGAGGGCGATGACATCCTGCGCGACGCGGCCCGCACCTGCACGCCGCTGAAGCAGGCGCTCGACACCTGGAAGGACGTCACCTTCGACTACGCCTCGACCGATGCACCGGACTTCGCACCGACCCCCGAGGTGTCGATATGAGCCCCTGCGGGGGAGGAGATCTCCCCTCTTCCCCCGCACCCTCTCCGTTTCTGAAATTCCGACCTGAAAGGACATCCCATGCGACTGAGACAGGGCCAGTTCAGCTTTCTTCCCGACCTCACCGACGACGACATCCGCGTGCAGGCGCAATACGCCATCGACAACGGCTGGGCGGTCTCGGTGGAATACACCGACGATCCCCACCCCCGGAACAGCTACTGGGAGATGTGGGGCCACCCGATGTTCGACAACCGCGATGCCGCGGCGGTGGTCTACGAGGTCAACGAGTGCCGCAAGGAGCACGGCTCCAAATACATCCGGGTTTTGGCCTTCGACGCCACCCACGGCTGGGAATCCATCCGCATGAGCTTCATCGTCAACCGCCCCGCCGAGGAGCCCGGCTTCCGGGTGGTGCGGCAGGAGGGCGAGGGGCGGCAGATCCGCTATACCATCGAGAGCTACGCCGTGCGCGAACCCGAGGGCGCGCGCTACGCCTGACCTGCCGCCCACCGGCAGGTGCCGGACCGGGGGGCTTTGCGCCCCCCGGCCCCCCCGCAGGATATTTATGGCCATTGGAAGACAGGGAGCCCCGTGATGAATGCCGAGACACAAGTGGTGACGCCGAAGACCGTGGATCTGGCCGCATCCTTCGAGGAGTCGGGGGTGGCCGAGGTGCTGCGCGAGCTCGACGAAGCGCTGGTCGGGCTGGCCCCGGTGAAGCAGCGGATCCGCGAGACCGCGGCGCTTCTGCTGGTGGACCGGGCGCGGCGGCAGCTGGGGCTCGCCACCGAGACCCCGACCCTGCACATGTCCTTCACCGGCAACCCGGGCACCGGCAAGACCACGGTGGCGCTGAGGATCGCCGACCTGCTGCACCGGCTGGGCTACGTACGCAAGGGCCACCTCGTGACGGTGACGCGCGACGATTTGGTGGGCCAGTACATCGGCCACACCGCGCCGAAGACCAAGGAGGTGCTCAAGAAGGCGATGGGTGGCGTGCTCTTCATCGACGAGGCCTATTACCTCTACCGCCCCGAGAACGAGCGCGATTACGGTCAGGAGGCCATCGAGATCCTGCTGCAGGTGATGGAGAACAACCGCGACGATCTTGTGGTGGTGCTGGCGGGCTACGCCGACCGGATGGACCGGTTCTTCGCCTCGAACCCCGGCTTCCGCTCGCGCATCGCCCATCACATCGAGTTTCCCGACTACAGCGACGGGGAACTGGGCCGGATTTCCGAGGCGATGCTCGCCGAACAGAATTACGTCTTTGACGAGGGTGGCAAGCGTGCGATGACCGAGTATATCGGCAAGCGACGCGCGCAGCCGCATTTCGCCAATGCGCGCTCGATCCGCAACGCGCTCGACCGGGCGCGGCTGCGACAGGCCAACCGGCTGTTCGAGACCTCGAGCGGCCCGCTCGACGCCGCGGCGCTGAGCACCATAACAGAGGCGGACATCCGTGCCAGCCGGGTCTTCCTGGGCGGGCTCGACGTGGACCGCGCGCAAGACGAACGAGCGTGAGGAGACCTGCGCATGAGCTTTGACCGATCCATCAAGATCGCCCCGTCGATCCTGTCGGCGGATTTCGCAAACTTCGGCGCCGAGATCCGCGCCATCGAGGACCAGGGCGCCGACTGGGTGCATGTCGACGTCATGGACGGGCATTTCGTGCCCAACCTGACCTTCGGCCCGCCCGCCGTGAAGGCGTTCCGTCCGCATGTGAAGACCTTCATGGACGTGCACCTGATGATCGCGCCCGTGGATCCCTACATCGAGGCCTATGCCGAGGCCGGTGCCGACATGATCACCGCCCATATCGAGGCGGGGCCGCACATCCACCGCACCCTGCAGGCGATCCGCGCGCAGGGCGTGAAGGCGGGCGTGGTGCTGAACCCCGGCACCCCGGCCGAGGCCTGCGCCGACGTGCTGGACCTCTGCGACATGGTGCTGATCATGACGGTGAACCCCGGCTTCGGCGGGCAGAAGTTCATCCATTCCGGCGTCGAGAAGACCCGAAAGGTACGCCAGATGATCGGCGACCGCCCGATCCACATCCAGATCGACGGCGGCATCACCCCCGAGACCGCGCCGCTGGTGGTCGAGGCCGGTGCCGACGTGCTGGTGGCGGGCTCCGCCGTGTTCAAGGGCGGCTCGGTCGACACCCCCGAGGTCTACGGCCAGAACATGCGCGCGATCCGCGAGGCGGCCGAGGGCGCACGGGCAAAGGCGGCCTGAGCCGTGGCCGTCATGCCTCCGGTCTGCAACTTCGGATGGCGCGCGCCGGGCTTTCACCTGCCCGGCGTGGACGGCCGCAGGTACCGCTTCGACGACATCGCGGGGCCGAAGGGCACGCTGGTGATGTTCATCTGCAACCACTGCCCCTACGTGCTCGCGGTGCTCGACCGGATCATCCGCGACGCGCGCGATCTGCAGGCGCTCGGCATCGGGGTGGCGGCGATCAGCGCCAACGATGCCCTCGCCTACCCGCAGGACAGTTTCGAGAACATGAAGGTCATGGCCGCCGAGCGCGGTTTTCCCTTCCCCTACCTCTACGACGAGGCGCAGGGCGTCGCCCGCGCCTATGACGCCGCCTGCACGCCGGACTTCTTCGGCTTCGACGCCGAGGGCGGGCTGCAGTACCGTGGGCGGCTCGACGCCTCGCGCAAGGAAGCGGGCCCGCCCGACCTGAAACGCGAGCTCTTCGAGGCCATGAACCAGGTCGCGGAAACCGGACACGGGCCCCGGGAACAGATCCCTTCCATGGGCTGTTCGATCAAGTGGAAGGCCGCCTGAGTGGCACAGCACAAGGACATCGCATGACCGCTCCCCTGACCGCCGGCCCCAAGGCCGTCGTCTTCGACCTCGACGGCACGCTCATCGACAGCGCCCCCGACCTGCACCTTGCCGCCAACCTCGTGCTCCGCGACGAGGGCCTGCCCGAGATCAGCTTCGAGCAGGCGCGCAGCTTCATCGGCAAGGGCGCGGGCGTGCTGATCAGCCGCGTGATGGAAGCCGTGGGGCTGGGCGACGATCCCGAGGAGCACGCCCGCCTGCTGGCCAAGTTCATGACCCATTACGAGGGCGAGCCTGCGAACACGCTGGTCTATCCCGGCGTGATCGACGCGCTGGCGCGGCTCGAGACACTGGGCTGCGCAATGGGGCTCTGCACCAACAAGCCGGGCGAACCAACGCGCATCGCGCTCGAGCATTTCGGGCTCGACCGGTTCTTCGCGGCCACGGCGACCGCCGACACCCTGCCCCAGCGCAAGCCTGACCCGGCGCCGCTGCGGCACGTGGTGCGCGCGCTTGGCGCGGACAGCGCGCTTTACGTCGGCGACAGCGAGGTCGATGCCGAGACCGCCCAGCGCGCCGGGCTGCCCTTTGCGCTTTATACCGAGGGCTACCGCAAGACGCCGCTCGCGGAGCTTTACCACAGCTACACCTTCGATCACTGGGACGAGCTGCCCGAGATCGTGTCGCGCCATTTCGCCCGCGTCGAGGCATGAAACTCCGGGCGCTGATCTTCGACGTCGACGGCACGCTGGCCGAGACCGAAGAGGCGCAGCGGCAGGCGTTCAACGAGACCTTCGCCGCCCACGGGCTTGGCTGGGAGTGGCGCCGCGACGACTACCGCCGGCTGCTGCGCACCACCGGCAGCAAGGAGCGGATCCGGGCCTGGCTCTCCGAGATCGGCGCCGCAGGGGATGCGATCGACGTGCCCGCGCTACACGCCGCCAAGACCGAGCGCTACGTCGCGATCCTGCGCGCGGGCGGCCTTGCCCTGCGCGAGGGCGTGGCTGCGCTGGTCACGGACGCACGGGCGGCGGGGCTGAAGATCGCCATCGCCACGACCACCAGCCGCCCCAATGTCGAGGCGCTCTGCCAGTGCTGCTGGGGGCGCGACGGGGACGCGGTCTTCGACGTGATCGCGGCGGGCGACGAGGTACCCGCCAAGAAGCCCGCACCCGATGTCTACCTGCTGGCGCTGGAGCGGCTGGGGATCGCGCCCCGCGACGCGGTCGCGCTGGAGGACAGCCGCAACGGCGTGCTCTCGGCGCAGGCGGCGGGACTGCGGGTCTTGGTGACGCCCTCGCTCTACACCGAGCACGAGGAGTTCGGCACGGCGCCGGTGCTGCGCTCGCTGGCGCGGGGCGCGTTGCCCGACGATCTCCGCGCGGCGCTCTCGGTCAGCGCTTGACCGCCACGAGGTCGATCAGCGCCGACATGCCGACATGGCCGGCGCCCTCGTCGAGCTCCATCTCGTAGCTTTCCAGCACCGCGATCTCCATGTCGCCGAAGGCCTCGCGCAGCAGCTCGGGCGTATAGAGGTTCTCGAGCACCTTGGGCCCTCCCGTGCCGTAGTCGAGCTGCTTCGGCGTGTAGCCGTGCAGCATCAGCAGCCCGCCGGGCTTCACCGCCGCCTTCATCCGCTCGAAGAGCCGGGCCCGCGCCTCGGGGCCGACGAACTGGATGAAGACCCCGAGCACGAGGTCATAGGCCGCCTCGGGCCAGTCCCAGGTCTCGATGTCGGCCACCTCGTATTGCACCGAGACGCCGCGTTCGTCCGCCAGCGCCCGCGCCTTGGCCACCGCCGAGGGCGCGCCGTCCCAAGCCGAGACGACAAGACCCTGCTCTGCAAGGAAGACCGAGTTGCGCCCCTCGCCATCGGCCACCGACAGCGCCGTGGCGCCGGGCGTCAGCCGGTCCGCGTGGCGCCGCAGGAACTGCGCGGGGGCGCGTCCGAACACGTACTCCGTCGTCGAAAACCGTTCTTCCCACATGGCGCCGCCTCCCTCGCGTTTCCCCAGAGCTAGGCATGTCCCGGACGCCCGGCAAGCGCCGCGTTGAAACCTTTCTTGCGGCATTGTCATTTGACGCTACATCACCGCTCCTGCCAGAAGCACGAAAACACTCATGAAATCCCGAGCCTATTCGGGACCCACCGGGGGAAGACGAATGAAGACCTTGCTCGCTTCGCTGGCGATGACCGCCGCGCTTGCACTGCCCGCCCTCGCAGATCCCGATCCGACCGACTGGGAGGCCGTGACCGCCGAGGCGCAGGGCCAGACCGTCTACTGGAACGCCTGGGGCGGATCCGAACCCGTCAACGCCTTCATCGGCTGGATCGGCGAGAAGGCCGCCGAGCAGGGCGTCACGCTCGAGCATGTCAAGCTGTCGGACACCGCCGAGGCGGTGAGCCGGGTGCTGGCCGAGAAGAGCGCTGGCAAGGACGCGGGCGGCGGCATCGACCTTATCTGGATCAACGGCGAGAACTTCGCCGCGATGAAGGACCAGCAGCTGCTGTTCGGGCCCTGGGCCGAGGCGCTGCCCAACCGGCAGCTCACCAACCCGTCGAACGCGGCGCTGACGTCGGATTTCACCGTGCCGACCGAGGGCATGGAAAGCCCGTGGGGCCTTGCGCAGCTGGTGTTCTTCCATGACAGCGCCCGCCTCTCCGAACCACCGCGCAGCATGCCCACCCTGCTGGCCTGGACGCAGGCCAACCCCGGCCGCTTCTCCTATCCGCAGCCGCCGGACTTCATGGGCTCGACCTTCCTCAAGCAGGCGCTGATCGAGCTCTCGCCCGACATGATCGCCCTTGAAGGGCCGGTGGAGGATGCCGATTACGAGGCCACGACCGCGCCGCTCTGGGCCTTTCTCGACGCGCTCACGCCGAACCTCTGGCGGCAGGGCAAGGCCTACCCGCAGAACGCCGCGCGGATGATCCAGCTGATGGCCGACAACGAGGTCGACATCGCCTTCGAGTTCAACCCCAACGCCGCCTCCAACGCCATCGCCAACGGCGAGCTGCCCGACACGGTGCGCAGCTACGTCCATGAGGGCGGCACCCTCGGCAACGCCAGCTTCGTCGCCATCCCCTTCAACGCCAATGCCAAGGCCGGCGCCATGGTGGTGGCCGACATCCTGCTCTCGCCCGAGGCGCAGGCGCGCATGGCCGATCCCGCGATGCTGGGCTTTGGCTCGGTGCTCGACTTCGACAAGCTCGAGGCCGCCGACGTGCAGCGCTTCGACGCCATCGACTACGGCCCCGCCGCCATCGCCTTCGACGAGATCGGCGCCCCCCTGCCCGAGCCGCACCCGTCGTGGATGGAGAAGCTCGAAGAGGACTGGGCACATCGCTACGGCGTGGCCGAGTGACGTGTCCCCCCTGCGGCTCGCGCCTGCGCTAACGCTGCTGGTGATGCTCGGCCCCGTGGCGGCCGGGCTGGCGGGCACGCTGCTGCCCGCCTTCGGCGTCATGCCGGTTCTGGGCCGGGTCGAACCCGGCCTCATGCCCTTCCGCGACCTCGCCATGTGGCCGGGCCTGCCGCGCGCCGCGGCGCTGAGCCTCGGCACCGGGCTGGCAGCGACCCTGCTGGCGCTGGCGCTGACCATGGCGGTCTGCGCCGGCTGGCAGGGCACCCGCGCCTTCCGCTGGCTCGAACGCGCGCTCTCGCCGCTGCTGTCCGTGCCCCACGCGGCGGCGGCCTTCGGCCTCGCCTTCCTCATCGCGCCCTCGGGGCTCATCGCCCGCGCCGTGGCGCCGCTTGCGGGCTGGGATCGCCCGCCGGACGTGCTGATCCTGCAGGACCCGCTGGGGCTCTCGCTGATCGCGGGGCTGGTGGTGAAGGAGATGCCCTTCCTGCTTCTGATGACTCTCGCCGCCCTGCCCGCCCTGCGCCCGGTCCAGAGCCTCGCCACCGCGCGCAGCCTCGGCTACGGGCGCAGCGTGGGCTGGTTCAAGACCGTGTTCCCGAGGCTCTACCCGCAGATCCGCCTGCCGGTCTACGCGGTGCTGGCCTTCTCCATGAGCACCGTCGATGTCGCGATGATCCTCGGGCCCAACACGCCGCCGACGCTGGCGGTACAGGTGCTGCGCTGGATGACCGACCCGGATCTTGCCATGCGGCTGCGGGCGGCGGCGGGGGCCCTGCTGCAGCTCGGGCTGACCGCAGCAGCGCTGGGGCTGTGGCGGCTGGGCGAGATCGCCGTGGCCCGCGCCGGGCGGCGCTGGATCGAGGCCGGGGGCCGCGGCCGGAACGACGCCCCGCTTCGGGCGCTGTCGCTCGGGCTCGGCACGCTCTCGGCGCTGGCGGTGATCCTCGGGCTCGCGGTGCTGGGCCTCTGGTCGGTGGCCGGGTTCTGGGGCTTCCCCGCGCTCCTGCCCGACACGCTCACGCTCGACGGCTGGCGGCGCAGCGGCCCGGCGCTGCTGGCACCCTCGGTCGACACCGCGCTCATCGCGCTGGTCTCGGTCGCCTGCGCGCTGGTGCTGGTCATCGCCTGTCTCGAGGCCGAGGACCGCTTCGGCCTGCGCCCCTCGTCGCGGGCGCTGTGGCTGCTCTACCTGCCGCTCATCGTCCCGCAGATCGCCTTCCTGCCCGGGCTGCAGATCCTCGCACTGGTGAGCGGCGTCGACGGCACCCGCGCGGCGGTGATCGCGGCGCACCTGATCTTCGTGCTGCCCTACGTCTTCCTGTCGCTGTCGGACCCGTGGCGCGGCTGGGACGCGCGCCACGGCGCCGTCGCACGCGCCTTGGGGGCCGGACCCTGGGGCGTCTGCTGGCGGGTGCGCCTGCCGATGATGCTGCGCCCGGTGCTGACCGCCGCGGCGGTGGGCTGCGCGGTCTCGGTCGGGCAGTTCCTGCCGACGCTGCTGCTGGGGGCGGGCCGGGTGCCGACGCTCACCACCGAGGCGGTGGCGCTGGCCTCGGGCGGGGCGCGGCGGACCGTGGGCGTCACCGCGCTGATGCAGACCGCCGCCGCCTTCGTGCCCTTCGCGCTCGCGCTGCTGGTGCCGGCGCTGGTCTGGCGCAACCGCCGGGGGCTGCGCCATGGCTGAGGGGCTGGTGCTGGAGCGGCTGCGCATCACGCAGGGTGACACCGAGATGGTTGCGATGGATGCCTCCGTCGCGCCGGGCGAGATCCTGACCGTCATGGGGCCGTCGGGCTCGGGCAAGTCGACGCTGCTTGCCGCGCTCACCGGCACGCTGGCGCCCGACTTCACGCTTTCGGGGCGCCTCCTGCTCGACGGGCGCGACATCACCGCGCTGCCGCCCGAGGCCCGGCGCACCGGCATCCTGTTTCAGGACGAGCTGCTATTCCCGCATCTCTCGGTCGGCGGCAACCTCGCCTTCGGCCTGCCGCCCGGGCTGAAGGGCCGCGCCGCGCGCCGCGCCCGGATCGAGGCGGCGCTGGCCGAGATCGGCATGGCGGGCTTTGCCGGGCGCGATCCGGCGACGCTCTCGGGCGGTCAGAAGGCGCGGGTGGCGCTGATGCGC
>Ga0208328_1000297_pt1 | contig 24983 bp, 41 predicted proteins | sample DeeseametaMP2633_FD_184170 | JGI IMG/M metagenome (GOLD analysis project Ga0208328, IMG submission 184170) | Marine microbial communities from the Deep Atlantic Ocean - MP2633 (SPAdes) | ecosystem: Environmental > Aquatic > Marine > Unclassified | place: Northeast of Antigua and Barbuda, North... | reverse complement strand
AGAAGCGATCTTCGACAACGTCGAAGACGACAAGGAAAACTTCCCGGCCCTATCCCCGGACTAAAGTCCGGGGTTTGCGGGCTAATTTATGATGATCAACAATCTGATCGCACAGGAGATTCATGCCACAAAACACCCCCACCACGATCGTCACCACATCCTCTCAGATCTCGGATGTCGTCGGCGACAAAGAGATCAAGGCTTCCAGTCCTGATCTCGACTCCCTTCGCTCTGCTGCGGCCGACGATGCATTCTTGGCCCATGATTTCTCTCCCTTGCAGGTCGCAGAAATCAGCGGGTGGGAGCACACCTCCCCTGGGAACACATGGACCCGCCCAATCTTCATTGAACTCGAAACCCCCGAGGTCGATAGCTTGATGGCAAGCTTCACCCCGGAGACTGATAGCGTGATGGCAAGTTTCATCGTGGTCTTCGAGGACGGAACAGCCTCGGTGTCAGAGGCCTATGGCATCCTGGACGGCAACATCATTTGACGCGGACCAACGGCGATGACTTCGGTCATCGCCGTTTTTCAATGCTGCCCACAGCCCGCCCTAACACCCAGACGAAATTCACAGTTTTGTTGATTTCCCCTTCGGGTAGCGAAGAGGATCCGCTAAGAAACTCGACAAGATCTTCCGGTGGGATGCTATCAGTTCGACGCTGCTCCAGCACTGATAGGTCTCATGGACGACGTTAGGTAGGGTGCGTGATTTTGGAAAAGTACCGAAGAGAAATTCGATCCGAGGCGCTTCGTCGACAGATCACACATCTCTACCACTTCACGCCTCTTCAGAACGTTCGATCCATCCTGACCCATGGTCTCGTCTCAGCTCGAGATCTGAAAGACGATGTTGCTGATGGGTTCCGTACCGACAACAATAGGCGCGATGGGTTCCCCCAATGCATATGCCTATCGATCGGCACTATCTACCACGACATGCTTCGAAGCAAACAGAAGCTCAATCGACGAAACGAATGGGTAGTCTTTGTTGTCGACGCCAGCGTGCTCTGGGAACACGACTGTCGCTTTTGTTGGCTCAATGCGGCATCTTCCGAGATCAAAGACACGCGCGCCTTCATCGGCGGTCCGTGGGCTTTCCGCCGCATGTTCGCCGATTATAAGACGTTTGGATCTAGTCCTCTCACTGTTCGGGAGAAGGACAATCTTCCCGACAATTTCCCCACCGACCGAGGCGCCGAAGTTCAGGTTTTTGGTCGTATCGGGGTCGAAAAGTTCGTAGGGATTGGTGTCGCGACCGCCTATCGGCAAAGTCGTCTTGAAGCCGATTTGAAGGCAGCGCAGCTGGACATCCCCGTAAGCCTTACAGATTGGGTTGCCTGACCATCTAAGGTCGGTTCCGCGGAGCCCGCGCAGTGGTAGGAGTTCTCCCACTTTTTGAATGACGGTTGCAGCATCCGAGATTTGGCGGTCTTCTACCCGTCCGACCACGGGAGAAGAAACAATGCCTACACGACTGTTTGGTGTCATTGCCGCAGGACTGCTTCTGACATCCTGCACCGGGCCACTCACTCCAGAGACACTGGCCGACAAGCCGACGGCATATCTATGCAGGCTCCTGGGCCCAGACTACATCACCACCCCGAAGGAGCAGGAAGCTCTCTATCGCGAGCTCGAGCGTCGTGGCGCGACCTGCGGACAGCCATCTAACTTGTCACCAGACAAGATCATCATCATCAACTGATCTCCCTTCAGGCACGCTCCCGTAGACATGGCCAATGCTCCCTCCAGGACGATTTCCCAGTCATTGCGTGCGCAGTAGGGGCGTCCGTCTCCTTGGCTCCTTTGAGGTCCAGACAGGGATGCCCCACGAGGGCCTTCTCGAGTGCGCCGTTCTCGCCGCGCTCGACATCCAGACCGCCCGACCCAACGCCAAATACCGGCAGATTTGTGCGATTCTCCTTACCAATCACTCGATTGTACCGACGACAACGTCAGTTTTTCTCCTGAACAGATAGCTCAGGCAGTTTCGCTTTGAATCAATAAGTTGTTGATTGCTCACCGAGCGGCTCCACCCCAATAAAGCGAGTCAACCCGTCCCGCCCTCACGTCAACATTGAGAGCCTATATTGCCGCCGAAGGGCCAATGACAGGTAGCGTCATGGGCCCGGATTTCTGGAATGGCTCCACTCTCAGGGCCTGGATATATTGGCGCAAAGGACGCAAGTCCGTCTCCATCTCAAAAGACTGAATGTCGACCGTCGACATCTCGAACAACTGGCGTGGACGCTGGACCTGACGTCGCTCCAATCTAAGGCTCGCCTTTAAGATCTGGCTGCGGGGTGGTCGAACGCCATCACCTCCACCCCGCATCGCCGCACCAATAGCTGCATGCAAGCACCAAGGTTGACCTGCGTCTCTCGTCAGCCTCCGACATTCAGTCCCGTCGGGGATTCCCTGTCAGCTATCGAACACTAGAAACGAAGCGCAGTTTCTCCGTCGACCTCTCGCCGGCATATTCTTCACGCATATACCGCCAAGAGGACGCCGAAATGGACCTGACCCCGAAGACCGTGCAGATCGCCGCCACCTCCCGGCTTCCGCTACTCACCGAAGCCGACGACATTGGTGCCCACCAGGTCATCGGCCGCGTGATGGCCATCGGCCCCGCCGATCCCGTCTATGGCGCAGACGAAGGAGTCCGCGTGGCATTCATCTGTGATGAAGCCCCCACCGGACAAGGCGCACCAGTGAGCGTCGCACTCGACCAGCACCAAATGCCCGATCTCCGCGTCGGCGAGCGCGTCCGTGTCTATGGCTGCCCCGAGGCCCTGACAGCCACGCTCGACGAGGGCCTCCTCGAGTTCGGCGTGCTGGCCGCGCTGGCCATCTATCCCGCCTGACCGCTCACCCAAAAAGAAAGAAAGACAGAAAGCGAAGGCCGGCCACCTACAGGTGGCTCGCCTCTCCTCCACTCTGTCAAGGAAGGGCGCCTCAAGGAGCCGCCAAGGAGATCCTCGTGAACGCACTCGACAGCCTGCTCTGCAATATCTCCGAGCTATACCCGCAATGGGCCCGCGCCCTGCTCGTCATGTCGCCCTACTCCGGCGCTCGCACTGAGCTCACGCCTACAGGCCTTTCGATCGCTCCCGTTCTCCCCCACAACAAGCACGATGTGCGCGACATCCTATCGCCTGTCATCCATGGCATCTTGGAGCACTCGAAAGACAGAGAGACGCTCAAGAGGTCTCCCAACACCACGGTCCAAGAGCGGGCCTTCGATGCAATCGCATTCTCTCTCGCCACCCTGATCATGGAGCGCTCGGATCGACGCATACCATGGACATCCGATGTGTTCCCCGATGTCCGGGAGGCTATGCGGGAACGCGTCTCTGAGGCAAAGACTGTCAGAGGCCTGGCGGGTGCTGCCCTGGATACCCTTGGCAAGACACCCAAGAGCAAGATCTCGTCTCTCGCGAGCGAGGCAGAGTTCCTAAGCATCCCCGAACTAACCTGCGGCTCGGTTCTTACAGGGACACCTCACGACCCTGAGTTCGCCCCCAGAGCAGGCCCCGAACCTGCCCCCATCCCTGGCATCCTCCTCGAGGATTCACCCGCAGGTCTCGAACCCCTCTTTGATGCCTATCGTGCACTCATGAGCCCGTCAGCAGGCAAGCACCTCCCTGCCATGAACGATATCCTCGCCGCAGCCGCCGATTGCATCGAAAGAGCAAACGAGGCCCCGAATGCCGCTGCATGGGCCGTGCTGATTGTCGAAGCTGCATTCTCCAGAGCCTTTGCCCTTGCAAGGGAGACCAGTTTCAGTCTTGGCATGATCACAGACTGCCCCGCATTTGACAGCTATCAGCCACGACGCCAGAGATATCAATTGCAAGGGGAGATCTGATCGCCAGAACACCTTGATCGAAATTGGCGAAATCAGTACCATTACTCTACTCAGACGACTTCACCAATCGCCTTCAGAATGCATTGATTGGAGGCGCACCTTTAGGATTTAGGACATGATTCTTGCGACCAGACTTAAGTGTTTGTTAATAGCTGGTTTAATTGGTTCAGGCGCTATGTTCGGCGCAGCGCAACAAGCGAGCGCACTCTCATTCTCTTTTGAGAACATCGAAGGCGCGTCCACTGCCGGTGATTCCTACGCCGGAAACTTCTCTCTCGAGGTGTCGGATCTGGGCGGTGGCGAAGTGCTGTTCCAAGTCGTGAGTGCCGCAGCCCCGGCGATGAACTACTTCATCCGCACGATCTTCGTGGACGATACCCCGCTGACGTCCTTCGCAAAACTGCCGCTCTCCAATGAGAAGTCCCATTCGGTCGGCGATGTCAGAATGACCCGTTCCGCGGGAGGCAATCTCCCTCAAGGCAATAAAATCGGCTTCGCGTCCGATTTCAATTTCAATCGGGTCACACCCGGCAACAGCAAAGCAATCCAGCAGGGTGAAACCGGTGGGTTTATCTTCGGCATAGCCTCAGACTTCGCCTCGCTCATCAGCGCTCTTACCGCCGGAGAGTTGCGCTTCGGGATCCACCTTCAAGGGCTTCCCGGAGGTAAATCCGACAGCTACGTGACCACGACCACCCCGGTGCCACTTCCGGCCGCAGGGATCCTTCTGATCGGCGCATTGGGCGGACTCGGCTTCGCCGCACGCCGCAAGAAGCAATTGGCCATCTGAACGATCACCTCCCAAGGACACTTGTCTTGGGAGTGGCAACACAGGACAGACAAGACCAAGTCGGGCTGCTGCAGTAATGCGCAGCCCGTTTTGTATGCCTTGGCTGTCGTTGGGATCCATCACTATCAGTGGTGGCAACCCCCGTACGAGATGACCCCAGCTCTTCCTGTCTTTCTTTCTGGGGTAGGAGGAGGTTCGTTTCCGGTGTTTCCCACCGGCATCACTTTCAGCTGTGAAAGAGATGCCAGTGGAGAACCACATGCCCCATATCAGCTTCCCCCCGATCGAGCTCTATTCCCACCTCTACGAGCGTGAAACCTACCTGTCCGACGGACAGCGTCGGACGGTCACGCTGCGCAAGAAGATCAAGCTTCACGGCACCCAGGGCGCCGTCCGCATCGAATGCGATGGCACGGTCTCCTTCCAATCCAAGGCCATGGAACTGACCGCCGAGAACGATCTCAAACAGTTCGTTTCGACAATGTCGGGCCTCGCTCACTTCTGGCGCGTTTCGATCAGCTCCAAACCCATTACCTTCTATGGCGAATGGGCCGGCCCCGGCATCGCGAAAGGCACTGCGATCCAGCAGACCGGACAGAAGCGCTTCTTCATCTTCGCGGTCGGCGTTGGCGCCGTCGATGATCCTCGCCGACCGGGCGCGATCATCCCTGAGTGGGTCATCACAGATCCCACGGCAATCAAGGACATGATGCACGATGAGATCCCCTCTGATCTCGTGCGCGTTCTTCCGTATGCGGGCGTACCCTACGAGTTCAACTTCGCAAGCGAAGAGGCGCTCGAGCATACGCTGAACGAGCTCAACAGCCAGGTCGATCGCCTCGAGATCGTGGACCCGTTCGTGAAGGAACATTTCAACTGCGAGGCCCCGGGCGAAGGCTACGTCCTGATGCCGCACGCCACCGCGCCCGGTCAGGTCTCCGGCAACGAGTTCTCGCGCCTCGCCTTCAAGGCAAAGGTCGAGAAGCACCGCGTTCAGAAACAGAAGGCCCCGGCCGCCCCGCCGGCGCCTCTGCCCGCATCCGCGGCTGAGTTCCTCGACAGCTTCGTGACCGAGCCCCGCCTTGATCAGGCGATCGAAGAGGCTGCCGGTGGCAACCTCGACCGGCGCTACACCGGCAAGATCATCGCCTGGATGACGGCCGACATCCAAAAGGAAGCGCAGACCGAGATCGCGGCGCTTGACGTCGCCTTCGACAGGCTCCGGTCGGAGATCGCCAATGCGACACGCGAGATGTTCTTCTCGCGCATGGTCTCCGCGCCCATGGAGGCATGACGCAGATGGGCCAGCGATCCTGTAGCCATCTCACCTTCACACTCTGGGATCCCGACAGCTTCGGATCAGGCTTCTTCGCCTGCACCTCCTGCGGAAAGCCCGCAGACGAAATCTTCCCCGCCAAGCCGGCGGGGAAGGCCGAGACCGACAGCTAGCCGCCATCACCGGCAGAGGCACGGCTCCCTACTCGAAGGACGACCCATGCAATTCAACCTCCCCACGACACCCTGGACGATGCTGGAGAACTCCCGACTCTGGAAAACCGCGAAGTTCTTCTACGACCAGAACGATCTCGATTACCACAATTTCGAACACGTTCGTCGCATCTATCGCTGGGCAGAGGAGCTCGAGGTTCCTTACTCCCACGAGCTCGACGAGGCGATCCTGTTCCATGATGCCATCTGGGATGGCGCAGGGCAGCACGAACGCAGGTCGCACCTGCTCTACGATGCTGTTGTCCTACGCCACGATGACGACGGGATGGTCGGTCAGTTCATCGACGCCACGATCGATCACTGCCCGAGTCACCCCGGATCCATGATGGCAATGCTTGATCTCGCCGATTTTCTCGATGACGAGCAAACCGTGAGGAACAGTGCCGACCTCGCTTGCGAAGCAAGAACAATCGCGCATCGTCAAGGGAAAGACTTCGACGCAGCAGAAGCCCGTGCGAAAAACATCGCCTATCTCGAGGGCCTTGCTGAGCGCATTCTAAATGACTTCGATCTCAACCATCCCTACGCCCATGTCTGGGCACAGATCGAACACGGCGTAAGATCCGCGGCCGAGAGGCTGAAAGCACCTTCTCATCTGAACGCACCCATCTGACCTGCCATCGCCTCTACGACCCCCTCAATCGCGAGGGGGCCGCAACGGCGATCCCATCTATCACGAAAAGGGTTCCATTCATGCTCGCAACAGATCAGCAGCAACCGCCGTTCTTCTTTATTCCGCCTCCGCAAATCCCGAACGAGGAACAGATGCGCGCGGACCGCCAGCGTTGCTACGACTGGACGACCCTTCGCCTCATCGAGCCGAGCGACATCCTCACGCGCGGGGATGCAGAGCGCGCAGCGCAAATCAACCTCCTGTCCCTCCCGGCATGGCTGGCAGTCGCCCAGCGCGCCGGTGTGGACATCATTCCTGCGCGCCTCCTCGCGGATATGGATGCAGAGACCTACCTCGAGACCTTCGATCATCATGAGGGTTTCGCATCTGACGCCTTTGATGCCTTTCATGCTCGGATCATTGATCGTCTCAACGCCGGTGAGATGGTTCGCATGGAGCAAGTCGCCCCTCGCGACATCAAGGCCATCCTTTCCGAAGGGGGCGAGATGATCAGCGGCATCGTAGACCTCGGCAATGATCAGGGCCTGCGCCTCGAACTCCACGAGGACCGTTTCTACGACACCTTGCGAGATCTCGGCGCAGATCGTGTTCGCGCCTTTGGGCGCCCGATCGTGCAGCCGGTCATGATCGACGGCATCCTCGACGGAACCGAAGGCCGCTGGCCGGCAGAGTTCCGGGTCTTCATCGAGGATGACCAGATCGTCGGGATCTCGAACTACTACCCACAGGTTTCGATGGATCCGCAGCGCTTCGCTCCCGCAGCCGCCCTTGCTCGAGACGCCGCGCAGGCCATCCTGGACACCATGGAGAAGCTCCATCTTGGTGTAGGCAATCACGCGCTTTGCCCCGACCTCGGACCAACGGACCGCATGGTGCAACGGCCGGACTGGAAGCCCGACCACTGGGGCGCGCAGAGCTTCACTCTCGACTTCATGCTCCTCGAAGACGGACGCGTCGTCCTTCTCGAAGGCGGCCCGGCAGGACTGTCTGCCGCGCACCCCTGCTGCTTCCTCCAGCCTGGTCGCCCCATGGAACCCGACTTCCTGCACGGGGTGGCGTGGTCGACCGAGACTCCGATCACGCAGCTCTCCGAGCTGCCCTGATCCTCAAACACTTCGCCGGCCTCATCTGAGGTCGGCCTCACCCAAAAGGACTCTCCGGGATGGATATCGAGAAAGACCCCGCCGCCAATGTCGTCATTGATCCGATCAACTCCGAGCCGCTCCATCGCGGCTTCCTGAAGGTCGCTCGGGAAACCTTCCGCTTCGGAAAGTTCGATGGAACCATGAGCGACCCAGTCATGCGCGAAGTCATGGACCGAGGCGACTCTGCCGCGGTCCTTCCCTACGACCCCTTCACCGATACGGTCGCTCTGATCCGGCAATTCCTCCCGGGCGCTCAGTTCAACAATCTTCCCAATCGCCCACTGCAAATCATCGCAGGAGGTGTGGGATGGAACGAGTTCGATCAGGAAGTGGCTCGACGGGAAGCTCTCGAGGAAGCCGGCATCACGCTGAACCGCCTCGCCCATGCGCACTACTTCCTCCCGTCTCCGGGGGCTTCGACCGAGCGGATTGCAACGTTCATCGGCGAAGCAGGGCTTGCTCCCGAGATTCACGGCAGCATCCATGGTCTGGCAGAGGAACACGAGGACATCCGCGTTGAGCTGTTCACGGCCGATGAGGCCATTCAGCTCCTTGACGAAGGGCAGATCGAGGCCGGACCGGCCGTCGTCGCCCTGTCCTGGTTTGCCCGGCACCGCCAGGCTCTTCGATCCCAGTGGCTGGCATCGCCCAGCGCCGAGTTCCAGAGGCGCAGAAACTGATATCTCGAGAGACACCACGGCGCATTCTGGCCGAATGGTGTTCTGCACCTCGCGGAAATTTCCGCGAGGTTATTCCTTTCCCGAAAAAGACATCATTCGCTCAGGCTATCGAAGCATCACTCGCGATTTCGGACAGGCGTTCCGGATCGTTCGCCAATAGTCTAAGTGCCGTGTCTGCTGCCTTGCTGAGGACAACGTCTCCAGCCTCGTATTTCTGAAACGCATTTGGACCTCCTCCGATAATGCGGCCCGCATCACGTTGCGAAAGGCGAAGCTTCTTCCGAGCCTTCCGGACTTGCTCGGCTGTCATCACGCCGCTTTCTCGGGCTTTCATTTGATTGATTGCGCGATCGCTGATCTGCATATCCTTCGCGTCGTGCACACCCTGCTCCGCGGTCGGATCATCAGCGGGATACCAACCTGGTAGCTCAATCGTTTCGCTCTGGGCGCCGAATGAAAGTGTGACAGAACGAACCCCGCGCACCAACGGAGCGCCTGTCTCTGGATGAAATCTATTTGTCTCTCCAGACGCCATCTTACTTCTCCTTGAATGATGTACAGACAAACTCTGCCACCGTGTCCTGCACGAATTTAATGTAGATATCATAGCCTGATGCCCGTCCGTGGTAGACGTCCATCCAAACTCTGTGGTTGTGATATGTCGTCATCGATTTGTAGAAATCGCTTCGAGACAGTCCTTTTATAACGGCGATCATATCATCCCGGGTCATTCCCATACCAGCAGCCCCCTGTAGAGCGCTGATGGTAAACTCCATACTTGAGTCAGCAGACGCCTGAATCGCCCCGAGATCGTACGTTGGCCTTCTCTTCTCCATCATTTAGCACCATTATGGTGTATTTTCAAGTCTTCCGTCCTTCTTCGAACCTCAGTAACGCAGCTTCCCGGCTGAGTTGTCTGGAGGCACCCTTATTCCGAGACAACATAGGCCAAGAATAGAAATGTGTAATTTATCGTTTATTGTCAATGCAATACCCGGAACTATGGCAGGCTTGCACGTTGCCTCGTGCCCCACTTCAAGAACACCTCCTCTCGGTCGGAGCTTCTCTCCATGACGCCTGAGCACATATTCCTACACCGTGCCCCTTGAGTTCATTCATGGATTTTCGATGCGCGCAAAATCCATGAACGAACTCAAAGGAGCTACTCCATGATCGAGACCCGCTACGAACCGATTTCCGGCCCCGGGCTTTCGAACTTCTCCTTCCCCGAGGGTACCGCACTCATCGCAATCGGTGATGTTCATGGTCAGGCCAGCACGCTCCGCTCCCTCTGCCAGTCCATCGCAGATCTCGACCTTGGTGGCCTTCGTCGGCATGTGGTCTTTCTTGGCGATGCCATCGACCGCGGCCCGGCTTCGGTCGAAACCATGGAGATCGTCTACAACGAACTCGGCGACCTGACGAATGCGGACGAAGTAACGCTCCTGCCCGGCAACCATGAACTTCTTATGGCCGACGCCATCGACGAAGCGCGGGCTGGGAACGTCACCGTCCAAGCCGGTCTCCTCTGGCTCATGAACGGAGGCGTCAGAGTCCTCGCCGAGGCCCTCAAAGAGGATTCCCTGGCGACTGACATTCTCGACGATGCGACCAGGCTTATGGCCTTGGCCCAGCGCCCTGCCGACATCAAGGCGGCCATCCTGCCGATGGCTCCGCTCATGGGGGATTTCATCTCCGGCTTCCGCTCGGTCCTGCATGACCGTGGCATTGATCCGATCCAATGGATCCGCAGCATGCCCTCTCACGTCCGGGTCGGAGATGTTCTGTGCGTTCATGCCGGCGTAGACCCCAAGCTCTCGCTTGAGGCCGCGCTGAACACCCCGCAGAACGAGCACGTGAGTGTCCGGGATCACTGGGCGTGGGTCAGGGAACCCTTCCTCGCGAACCAGCATGGCTGGTACGAGGGCGGGATCCGCAACACCACTGGTGGCGAACGCGGTGCCGGCGTCTTGGTTGTTCACGGCCATACCGTCCCCAACAAATGGGGCGCTCACCCCTCCACGGATCCCGAGCGGATCGACCGGGTGTTCTGCCGGATGAAAACCAACAGCCGGATCTGTGTCGACTTCGGCTCCGGCGTCGGTGTTGGTGTGGGCGCCTGCCTCATCACCTCTCAAGGGCGGAAGCTGCTCTTCCAGCCTTGCGAGATGTAGACCACCAATCATTCCGATTAGTTGAGCCGCCTTTTGGAAACACCAAGGCGGCTCAACTACTCTTGCCGGCGTCCAAACACTCATGCAAACCCAGATCGCGACACCTTCGACTGTTTTCGCAGCATTTGATCGAATTCAGAACAATCAGCCTCTAGCTATCGGTCTTTGACGCTGCAAAAACCGAGGATACCCCGGCTGACCGAAGATCCTCTCGCAACACCTTAGAATCTTCAACAAGCGGTAGCTCGACAACGACTTGCCCTTTGTCGAGCATTTCCTCCATTGCGCGCTTCGCCTTCAGTAGGGAGAGCCCGCGCCTGGCTAGAGCCCTGCTTGCAGAAATTGTCTCCACATCACCTCTACTTGGCGTAAGAACGACCTCCTCGCGGGAACCAGAGCTCTCGCGGTATATGTCCCTTACGAGCCCCTGCTGCTCGAGACGTTCCACGAATGATGATTTCGGCATAGCCATTGCCTTTCAGAATTTTAGTCGCTGAACGCTGAGGTGTTTCCAAGCATTCGCATCCGCGATGTCGACGGCTCGGCCTCCACGTGAGATCTCGAGAGTTAACAAGAACGAACATCCTTGCGAGGGACTTTGGTGCCTGTGAGGCTACAGAATTTTCTCTGGCCCTGGCAACGGGCCTGGTCCGTCCCAGAGCTCATCGAACCCACCCTTCTCAATCGCGAGAAGGGTGTCTCGACGACGCTCATGCACCAGGATCCTTCGATGGCAATTTCCTACGACTGCACCCAGGTCGGGCTCCCTACCGACAAGCTGGAAGACGAATACTCCGCAAAGAACGCCAGGTATGCCGAGCTTGAAGCGCAACGCACCCTCGACCCCGAGAACGACCGGATCCTGTGCGAGATGTTCGCCATCCACCGCGAGATCGAGGGTCTGATCAGACAGATCGCCCTTCGCACGACCGGGGTCGCAACCCTGGTTCTCTGATCCGAGACAACGACCAACATTGCCTCTGAGCGCCCCTAATCGGGTTCATCCCACCGCAAGGAAACACCGCCATGCCCCAGCAAGCTCCCCGCGCTATTCGCTTCATTGGAGGCACGCCCTTCGCCGTCGCCATGCACCGCCTCTGGGGGCACCTCGACAGCGTGGGAGACTGGCTCACTCCAGCTGAACACCTCGTCCATCCGGACGACGCCGAGCTCATCAAGGAACTCCTGGATGGCGACAGCATCCCGTACAGCACAAGGCCCGAGTACATCGAGGAGGCGCTCTATCGCGCCGATGACAACCACTCGAGCTGACCATCCTTGCCCACGATGCCGCCCTCAGACGCCGCATCAGCCTATCTCGACGCCACACAGCCTCCACGCCACGCGCGCCAGGCAAACCGAAGGACCTCACGATGACCCACGCGACAGACTACTACCTCGAAGACTCTCAGGAAATCGTCGCTCGCCTGGCGACCCATGGCTACATCATCAGCGTGGAAGATGCCCAGAGTGCCTGGTTCCAGTACTCCGATAGCCTTGCCGCAGGTTGGCTCGGCCTGTCGGACGATGACAAAGACCTCATTGAAACGGTCTTCCACTACATTCCCAGGCCGAAGCCTCTCGACCACGGCTCCGATGTGTTGGCCATCGTCACCCGTCTGGCCGCCATCGGCGACGAAATCTCGCCTCAGGACGCGCACGCGAGCTGGAGCAACTATTCCGAAGACATGCTCGAGGAATGGCTTCCCCTCCCCGAGCGCGACGCCGATCTGAGCGGCACAATTTCTATCTACCGCCCGGATCCCAGCCTGCCGCGCAGCGCCGAGGACGCCCTTTTGGAAGCTTGCAAGCATCTGGTCGCCGACCACGAGAACGCTGTCGGGCACAACCAAGAGATCGTCGCGGAAGTGCTCCGCTGCCTCTACATCAAACCGCCCATGGGTTGGGCCTCGTTGTCCAATCGGGAACGGGTCTCCCTTGCGATGTCGGAGTACCTTCACGCCTCCTTCCCAGGACAGGACAGGACATGATGCCAGCCGCCGCCACAAGGCCTTACCCGGCCGAGCTACGCCCGACCGGGAAGGTCCACAGGATCATGGGCTTCGACATTAAGGAGGTCCAACCGATCCCCGCAGGGCCCTACCGGCTCGTCGTCCGCTTCACCTTCGGCAAGGAAACCGTACAGGCCTCTGGCCACAATCCCTGCGAAGTCCGGGCTGCGGAGCGGACGGTCGCCCGCAACCCCAAGGTCATCGACCGCATCGAGCTTCGCGACAGCTGCGGCTGCCTCGAGACCATCTGGAGCCGGCACTGGGATGAAGCCGCTTAGCCCGGCGAAACCAACCAAAGATCACCACAGCATTTGACCTGAAGGATCGTCATCCCGTGCAAATCTCCAATTCCATCTCCCTCGGCGCGCTCAGTGTGATTGTCCTGTCGGTTACACTCAGTGTTACCGTCCTGTCTGCGGCAACCGCCCCTCTGGCAGAAGGCATCCCTGCCGATCCCAAAGAATGGCGCCCGGTCCTGACCGGATACAAGAAGGCTACGACCCTGCCGGACCTGTTCACCAAGCAGAACTGCCGCGCCATCATCTCCGATCCGACGACCTACGACGATGCCGAGTTCAACCGGTCCATCTGTGTGAACATCAACACCTCTGAGGTGGTCTACGTTCGCGACCCGATCTTCTGATCCGGATCCCTCTCCCCATCGCAAAACCCAAAGAAACCGCACTGCGGCGAGACTTCGCGCTGCCGGCATTCTCATTTGTGAGAACGCCAACAGCGCAAAGCACGCGCACGAAAGAAAGAGAGACAGAAATGATCATTCACCCGACCGCACAACTCGCACTCGTCGAAGCTCTCCGTCCCCTTCTCGCGATCGCTGCCGCATACGACAACAACTGGCTCGATGACTCCGCCCGCAAGTTCTGGGGCGAGGATGAGAACATCCCCAACACCACTGCGGCCGAAGAGATCGAGCTCTACACCGGACGTGGCGGGGTTCGCCTTCTGACCCTGGCCGATGCACTGGCCGCCCGGGCAGCACTCGACGAGGCATCCGGCATCGAGGCGGCACTCGCGCCGCTCGTCGCCATCGCCAATGCCTACGACGCCAACGAGCTCGATGACGAGGCGCGCAAGTTCTACGGCGCCCACGACGAGATCCCGGCTGACCGCGATCCCGCGGGCATCGAGCTCTACTCCGGCCGCGGCGGCCGCGAGCTGCTGATGCTGTCGGACGCCATCGCCGCACGCACCGTCCTCGAGCGTCAGGCACAGCCCGACCTTCTCGAGTATGCGGAGGCCGAAGCGGCAGAGGAAGAGATCGCCCCCTCCGAGGAAGCGGACGCCCCGGTCGCAGAAGAAGCGCCCGCTGCCACGGCATCCTACCCCGTCGGCACCGAAGACGCGCGCGTGCGCATCTATAGCTCCGATGAGATCTCCTCGGAGATCCCGAACCGCGGCAAGCGCTGGACCGAGGACGACCTCGCCGAGCTGAGCGACATGTTCAAGGCCGGCGCCTCGATGTCTGACCTCGTCGCGCACTTCGGCCGCACGCCGGCCGCGATCATCGGCTGCCTCGCACGCATCGAGCTCGTGGTGTCCGATCACCCCTATGCGCAGCGCTTCAAGGACACCGAAGAGCGCCGCAGCGCCCAGCGCGAGAAGGCCAAAGAGGCCGCGTAAGAAGTCTTGGCCGGGCCCATCGGGTCCGGCCATTTTCCCATCCAGAAAGGATCTCCATGGATGGGAAAATGCGCCCTTTGCTGCGGCGGTCATGAAAACAATGTCCTGATCCCGAAGACCCCAGGCAAAGCCTTGGGACCGAGAAGCCTGCTCTCGCCCTCTCACCCCTCCACGACCTCCAACCCGGAAGGACCTCCGTTGAACCTCTATCTTCTCGCATACACCACCGACGACGGCGACAGCATGGACTTCTTCGTCCAGGCCGAGAGCCCGCAAGAAGCCCTCGGCCTCTACCTCGCCGAGGGAATGGTCGAAGACATGCTAGACGGCTACTTCGAAGGCAGGCTGATCGAGGCTGACGAACTCACCCTTCCCAAGACCGGTGCCGACGTCCTGCGTATCTTCCAGATCTCGACCACTCCCGACGTCTTCGGCGTTCTTCCCTGGGATGCCACCGGTGCCGCCGGCGGCGCGGTGCTCGTCGCGTTCATCTACGCCTGATTTCGCCTGGTCAGTGCTCCCTCACGGGGCACTGACCTCGTCTTCGTTCAACCCTCCTTCGAAGGTTTTCACACATGGCTCAGCTCAGGCCCGACTGCATGCTGCAGGACCTCAACAACCTGCTCCGCGAGGAGGCCAGCTTCACGTTGGACCTGTTCCTGAAGAGCGGTCACACATTCAGCAAAGTCGCCGTCTATCCCAATCACGACGACGACACGCCGATCCACAACAACGACACCCTTCTCTTCGGCGTCATCGTCGACACGAAGCAGAAAATCCGCATCCCGCTTCACAGCATCGACGCATACATCGTCGATCAGCAGTAGCCCTCATCCACCTCTCCGGCAGCCCTTCAATCGCGAAGGGCCTCCGGCGCGGCTGCATCGGACCCGCTCCAGAAGGACAAATCATGACCCATTACCAGGCAACCGACATCGAAATCACGAAGTCCAGCCAGAACGTCGAGTTCACCGGGCTCTATAGCTTCCAGGAAGTGTCGGGCATCAGCGGCCCCGCAATGATCCGCGTCACCATCCGGTCCAACTCCTATCAGGATCAGTGCTTCGCCCGCATCCATGTCTGGTCCCCCACGACCCTTTCCTGGAACCAGGTCTGGCACATCCCGATTGGCGCAATGGAGACCCCCACGAGCCTCTATGTTGCGCCCGACTGGCAAAGCAAAATGCACTTCCAGGCAGACGCCGTGGAGCTCCTCCGCAAGGCCTCCCAGGTCCTGATCCCATCCGGCCCGCAAACGATGGCCGGCTAACCCCACCTTCACAAAGGAACGCACATGTCCCGCAAAGACTTCCCCTGGGGTCGCATCGTCGAAGACCACGAGATCGGGCCCTACATGGTCCGCGAATACGTCGACCGCCTCCACGGGAAGACGCTCTTCCACGGCTACATCGACGGACAGGATAAGGCAGAGTCCTGGCCCTCTCTCGACGCAGCCCTCGCTGGGCTTATCGTCCTGCGCTCCCTTGGACCGGAACATCGCATGATCAGCGCCCATTTCATCACTGGGATCCAGGCGCTGGCAAGCCAGCAATAGGCCCAACCAGTCGCACGTACCAATGTGCGACTGGACGACCCACCGACGGGCGACATAGTCAGTCCGCACGCTCGAAATCAATCTGCCGCCCGGGCACACCAGAGAGGTCTGCATGAAAGCCAAAGTCACGTTCTATGTCTTCCAGAACGCGTCGTCCGAGGTATCCGACGTCACGACCGATCCGATCGACATCACCCCGGAAGAAATGCGCGCTCTTCAGCTGCTCTGCTCGGGCGCCTCCGGCTTCCTCGATCAGATCAACGTGAACTTCGGCCTGGTGGAACCCCAGGTCATCTTCGATCTGGTCGTCAACGGATCGCCGGAGATGAAAGAGGAGTACATGGTCGACTTCGACTATCGAAAACCGATCTCAGAAGCCGAGTTCCGTGAAGAGTTCGCCCCGGACTACGCAGAGATGATCCTCGAGAGAGCCGCCGACAACCTGACGGGGACCCTCAGCGAATACTACTTCGCGAGCGCACCCTTCGTTGCCGAGAACTACAAGGGCGACAAGGTCGAGAAGGACGTTGTCCTCAAAAGCTTCCTCGCCGTGGAGTTCATGGATAGCTAGAGCGAAGGAACAGCTCTCTCACTGAGGGCGAACACAACCAACAGGACGGAGCGCCAAACTCTCCGTCCTGAAAACCTCCGCTTCAAGGGTGCTCATGAAAATCATCTTTTCGCGCAAAGGCTTCGACACCGGTTCCGGAGGCGCTCCTTCTCCCATCATTAATGGCGTGCCAGTCAGTCTTCCCATCCCGGGGAATGCAACAGAACCCAATCGCTATCAGGACATCGAGCACCCGAGAGCTGGCAACTTGGGGGAGATCGTCGAAGATGTGTCCAATGAGCGGATACTAAGAACCCACCACGCCCACTACGATCCCATCCTTCCCTGGGAATGGGGACCCGCGGCGCTTGGCCAAGTGAGCGACGCGCAAGCCCATCTCGACAATCAGGGTGTCGACGTTGGAGACGTGTTCGTGTTCTTCGGCCTCTTCAAGGCGAAGCAACAGAACGGCCAGCAACGCCTTCCTGACCATAGCGCTCATCACCGCATCTTCGGGATGCTTCGCGTCGAAGAGCGCGCCCGCCTGGGCCTGAACCCAGCGGCTCCGCAAGATCACCCGTGGGGCCACCACTGCCACTTTCATCGGAATCCCGGAGCCAGAACCAGGAACCCCGAAAACAACACACTCTGGACTGGCGAAGGCCAGATGGCTCACTCCGCCATCCCGGAACTACGACTGAGCCTCGATCCCCCCGACAACAAGAGCATCTGGTCGATCCCTGCCTGGCTCACCCATCATCGAATGAGCTACCACCCGCGGCTCGATCAGTGGGAAGGCAATACCGTCAGAACCGTCGCTCGCGGCCAAGAGTTCGTCTCAGATGTAGGCAATGATGCTGACGCCGCCCAGTGGGTTCAAAACCTCCGCGAACTCCTCAATCGAGCGCCAGGCTGATCTGAACTTTCTGTCTTTCTTTCGCAGGAGGCGCAGAGTTCCTCTTCAGCAAAGTCTTCTCTTTCGCGAGACCGACTTGCTGACATCCGACCCGCCTGAACAGAAAGAAAGACAGACATGTCCAACCCCTCGATCTCGCCTTCCTCATCTTCACCTGCGTGGCGCTGGTAGGCTTCTTCTTCTATTGCGCTTGGGCTGGTATCGCTCAGCGCCGGATGAAGCAGCTCGAAGGATGCCGACGCATCGTCGAGATCAACGGCAGCATCTACGCGCAGATCTACCTCGACCAGGAATGGAAGTGCGTCAGCTCCGACGGCCTCCAAGCCACGACGATCGAATCCGCGGCAACCACTCAGCACGTCTATACCTTCCCCTCGGCTGAACCTGCCGAGATGACCCTCACCACCTATACCAAGACCTTCATCAGTCCACCGAAGGTCATCCGGTCGGATCACGAACTCATCCACGCCTGAACCCATCTCGCCCACCGCATCTTTGGGGTCCATCTGCTTCCGCAGACACCTCCTCTCCGGCGAGGCCTCTCATCCGCTCCCCTGCTGAGGAACTCCTCCCCTCCAGTCCTGAGAAATCGAGACCGGCTCCGGCCGGGCAGCAGCCGATCCGTCAGCACCTTCAATCGTGAAGGCGCTGACGGAACAGCCGCAGCCCTCGAAAATCACAAAAGAGGAGAAGAGAAATGTCCTACCCGATCAGTGCTGCCACCATGCTCTCCGACGGCGCGTCCCTTCAAGCGATCTTCGCAAAGGGCAGCTACTTCGTCATCGTGCACCCTGAAGGCCGGGCGGACCTCCTCCAGGTTCTCGAAGTCGCCCCGATGGATCTCGGCACCTTCGTCCGGGCCCACGCGCAGGACTTCGATAGCTGGTCCGACGCCTTCGTGGCAGCCCAGGATCTGGCCGACATCGAGGGAATGACCCTCGTCGACTACGCCCTCGATACCGAGGATCTCGACACCCTCGACAGCTTCTTCGCATTCGGCCTCGAGGCCGGCGACTGACACACGGGAGGCCCATGCCGCGCACCGTCCACTATATCGGATTTCGAGGCGACGAGTTCACTCGCGCCCAGCGCCTCTACGGCGGCCCGGTGATGATACACCGGGTCAACGATATCCGGACCCAATCCGAGATCGACCCTGATGTAGATCTAGCGATCTATGCGAATGGCGAACGCGAAGATCGCGTTCGTCAGATTCCCGGCACAGATGTTGTCGGCCCCGGGTGGGACCGGCCTTAAAGTCAGCTTGCCTCTTGCGAGGCGCCGGCCGGGCCCTGACGGGCTCGGCCTATTCTTGTCTGCGACAAGAACGGCACTCCTCGGGCCATCTACAGACGCCTCCGGCGCCCTGGATGCCCCTCGTATGAGGCGCGGGCCGCGTCCTGCGGGCCTCGGTCCTGCCTCATAGTGCGGAGGTGAGAAGATCTTACCGACCGGCTGACAGTCAGTCAGCAGCAACAAGAACCTCTCCCGTGTTCAGTTTCTCCATTTGTGTAGAAACCGAAAACGGGAGAGCTCCAATGCGCAACGACAAAACCCTCACCGGCAAGATCATCCACATCCGCTGCAATGAGACGCGCTACGGCCGCCGGGCCGGCGCCAAGCTTGAGTCGATCGACTGGTCGACCGGCGAGGTCTCCCAGACTGAAGTCGTCGCCTGGGGCGACGAAGCCTACGCCCTCGAGCAGCTCGGGCTCGGCAAAGGCGCTGGCCTGAAGGGCTACTGGAAGAAAGGCACCGACGGCGCCACAGCGTCCTTCGTCGCCAAGGATGTCAGCGAGCTCCGGATCCTGCGGCCCGAAGACGTCGATGTCTCCGCCTACCTCTAAGATCCAAGTCGGCCGGGCCCTGACGGGCTCGGCCTTTCTTCGTTCTGAGGGACCTCAGATTCATCCTCGGATAGGATCGTGACGGTCTTCGCTTCGAGCATGCATCTAATTGCTCGCACCGCCATCTCAGCAGGCAGTCGCCCTTCGACTTCCGCCTCCTTCTCCAGCGCCTTCTGCAGTTCATCTTCCAGTTCGGTAGGATCGGGCCCGGTGCTCAAAGCGAACGCCCTCCGTCAGACTGATCCATCCACCTTAAGCGGCAATGCGAGAAACTGGCAAGAAAGCCAGCACTCGGATGTCGGCATTCTCATTCGTGAGAACGCCGCCACCGAGCGGCAGGCTACCAGAGAGAGGATCACCCGATGGGCATGAGCATCTACGCAGGAAAAATCTTCGCCGACGACAAATACGGCGAGTGCATGGGCCCGGTCTTCGACTTCAAGACGTGGGAGCCCACTTGCTACTACGACGACGAGGAGTTCGACCGGCGTCTCGAAGCCGGCGAGCCCACGGACTATCCCAACCCGGACTACATTCCGAATGCGGGCTTCGATCTGTCGGAACGCAATGCCCGGACGCTCTTCGAGACGCTCGGCTTCGAAATCAACAGCTCCGAAGGGAGTCGTTTCGACATCCAGACAGTTCAGCGCGCAGCGATGCGCGCCCTGAACGGACACGGCGCCACCGTCTCGGTTCCTCTGAGCGTCTCAAAGGTGGAGAACGGCCCGACCTTCTACGACTGCGGGATCCCTGAAGGGTACATTTCCCGCCGCTGCGAGCAGCTCATCGCCTTGATCGCAGCGGGTCGTCGGGCCGGGGCCACCCACCTCGTGGTGGCCTGACCGAACCTCCTGACCTCAGGTCGGTTGCGACCCAAAGTTCCAGCCGACCTTCCCACAGACCCACTGCTCGAAAGGATCCGCCATGGGCGAGTGTCGAGACATCCACAACATCCGCTGCTTCGATCCCGACAACACAGCGGACAAGCTCTACATCAGCAGCTCCCTCGAACCGAGTCTCGAGCACATCCTCGACAGCGCTCGGGGGCACTTCGGTGCCCATCTCACCATCTCGGACATCACCATCGAGGCAGAACACATCCATACGCGATGCCTTGGCTACGGGTCATACGATCCCGGCGATTGGGAAGATTTCCTCGTCGTCCGACGGCACCCCTCCGCTGGCTGACATCAGATCCGCCTCTGCCCGGTCTTGGTCGGGATTCAAGTGCGAACCCGACCAACGCCGATGCAGAGAGGACAGCACAATGATCACCCCTGAGTTCAGTATGACCCCGGACATCCTTCGAACTCTCGCCGCTGACGCCTGCGAGAGATACGGCCGCGTCAGTCAGGAAGCCGCTTCCCTGATCAAGGATCCGCGAACGACGGATGGAGAAAAAGGCCTTCTGTCGCGCCTCATCGAGACCTGCTCGAACGCCGGAGCCTTTCTTGCAGACGCCGTGGTGAGCCCGTCCGATCTGGAAGGCTACGACCGCGGTGCCGCGGAGCTCTCCATCACCCTCATCGACGAGTTTTCGGACAGCCTCGCAGCGATGAGATCCGAAATCGAAGCCTCTACCTGACGCCGGCGCAAGCAAGGCAGACCGACGAGCTGGCCTTCCCAAGTGTGAGAAGGCCAGCACGACGGCCGCCCCGCTGAAAGGAATACGAAATGATCCGCACCCTGACCTCCGCCACCGACGTCACCTCCAAGATCTCGCTCTTCGGCGCGGTCGTCGCCCTGCTTTCGATGTTCGTGTTCCGAGTTTTGGTCGAACTGGCCCAAGTGAACCCGGCCAAGTTCGACCCAATGGCGACCGAGGAAACGATCCGGCTCTTTTCCTCCGTATTCGTCGTCTTTGCGATCGTCGCGCTCATTTCCCTCGCTCTGAACCGCTTCGCTGCTCCGCGCGGCTGACGCCACCCTCTTTTCCCCTTCAGAAAGGCCTCCACCATGATCGCTTTCATCGCTCTCACCGCCGTCGCTTTCTATGCAGTTCTCTGGGGAGCCCTCCACCTGGGCTCGAAGGCGCTGTTCCGTCGGATCGGAGACCAGCGCTTCTGCTGAACCCAGCCAGGCTCCCTATTCCCCCACGATGTGCCGGACCCCTGATCGGGTCCGGCATCTTTTCGTTTGGTCGCGCCTCAGCGGGAAGCGGTAATGCTCCGGTATGCGTGGCGCATTACCGGAGCATTTCTCGGCACCGAACGCCCCTCGAGCGCCGCCTTCGGCATCGCTCCGCGAGGGAGTATAGGCGGCCTCTTTCAGGGCCGCTGTGGCTCATCGGAGGCCGGCGATCCGCGAGCACGATCGATCCACCGGCGACCACGCCAGTGGATCGCCCGGAGCTCGTAGTGCTGCTGGTCGAAATCCCCGAACCATCGCCCGTCGCCTCAGGAGCCCTCTACGCCACCACTCGTCGAAGCCTACGCTCAGTTCCGCGATCTCGCGGTTGAGGTCGAGGCGTGGCTCGATCTGGCGACATTGAAGCAGGCGCAGTGGCTCGCTCATTGCTCACCACCTCGAAAAGCCCTTCTGGATTGGAGTCCTCAAGCGTGAAGACACCAAGTCAGCAGCGCTCAGAGAGGCACGAACAAATGGCACTCACCGACTACACCGGCTTTAACAGCACCATCTCGAAATCCATCGCCCGACAAGCTCTCAACCGCGAGATCGCGGAACTGATCTTCGGATCCAACTTCGAAGCCGACTTCGCGGGCCGCCCCCAGTCGAACGGTCTCGGAACCATCGGCGACTTCGACCAGCAGCACTCCGACCACCGCATGGCGATCAAGGCGAAGCTCGATGCCGAGATCAACGAGCTCGCAGATCTCGAAGCCAGCCTCCGATGAGCCACAGCGGCCCCGAAAGGGGCCGCCATCTTTCCTCACGGAAAGAAAGACAGAAAGACATCCCCTCTCAGGCCGAAGCAGCTCCCGCTCTTAGGCCTCAGACACATCTTCCGACAGCCCAGAGCGTCCTTCTCTTCAGATCTGAAGGGTCTGCCGCTTCGGGCTCAATACATACGCAAGAGGACGCCATGCACATCAAACCCGAAGACCTCGTATTTCCCCCAGTTGTCTGGACCGACGACCAAGACGGAGGCTCAGTCGGGGCCCTCCAAGGAAACATCATTCACATCCAACCGCAGGGCCATGCCGGCGATCCCTACTGGACGATCGTCCATGACAACTCGAAATATGGCTACCAACGCGGTGGGCGCGATGGAGAGCGCACCTTGGATCAGATCAAGGGCATCGCCGAAGCCAACACCCAGGACCGGATCCGCTCCTCCTACGAAAGCGCATTGCGAACCATTGAGCGCATCGAACGAAAGTTCGGCGGAACGACATAGCTTTCACAAATCTGTCTCACCTATCCCCTTCCTCCCCTTCTTCTCGGAATGGCATCAGCACTCTCAATCGTGAGAGCACTGATTGCTCTTCCGAGCCGAAGGATCACCAGATGACCGACTTTTCTCCCCTCGCCCACCGCGACCTTGCTTCGTCCCCCCGACCGATGACGGACGCCGACCGCCACCTTGCGGCCATCCGCGAAATCGTGACCGATCCGCTCAACGACCCCTTCGCGCCGCTCGCCTCCCTCGCCGGGAAGTCCCCCTTCGAACTCGCGATGTTTGCCGCGGCCGGAGAGGATCTCGGGGACGGCCCGTTCTGCTATTCCACCGCAGAGGACCTTGCGATCCTGCTGCGGCAGAACCCCCGCCGCCCGGAAGATCCGGCCAAGGCTCGGACCTGGGACGATGCCCAGCGCCTTCTTCGGATCTCCATCGCCCTCAAGGACGCCTCCGGCACCCTCGATCCCGATCGGGAAATCCTTTCCCGAGTAGTGAACTGCTTCGACGTTGCCGCCGAAGCAGTCGCGGCCTTCCTTGCGGAATACCGCGACGCCGTCCGCTTCAAAGCACCCCTCGCATCCGAGATGCTGAGCAGCCCCTTGTTCGCGAACTTGCTGAAAGAAGTCTGACGACTTCTCGGTGCTGGGCCCTCGCGTCCGGCAGCCCTTCCTTGAGGTCTCATACGCGCGGATCCAAATGGATTTTCCATTCAGGCGAACATGGTTTCCAAAGACTGGCCATAAGACGGGTTGATTACATCTAAATCAACGCCTAACGTCGGGTTTAATTGATGGAATATCTCATGACCAACATCCCAATTGAGAACCTCGACGATGGGCTGAAACATAATCTTCGCGCCCGAACGAGCCGGTTCCGAACACATCCGACAAATGGCATGCCAGTAATACCAGCCGCCGCGAAGATCCCGAAATGACCCTTGTGAACTCGCCTCAGTCGATCCCACTGAACCCTGAGAAGGTCGCCTACTGGTATCTGCGACTGAATGGTTTCCTCCAAATCGAGGATTTTTATATCCATCCCAGAGGAAATGGTAGCGCAAGAACCGACGCCGACTTGCTGGCTGTTCGTTTTCCACACCGGGCAGAGCGGCTCTACGACGATCCCGGCGACATCATGCAAGATGACACTCTCCAGATGGCTCTTTCTTCTTACCAAATCGACGTGGTGATCGCAGAAGTCAAGACTGGCCGATGCGCACTGAACGGACCTTGGACCAGCCCGGATCGCCAAAACGTGCACCGTGTCCTCGCAGCGATTGGCTGCATACCGCACAACAGGATCGACCTCGCGGCCCAGGAAATCTATCGTACCGGTCTTCATGAGATCGAAGACCGCATGCGGATTAGGCTCGTCGCCATCGGTCGCGAGGTGAACACCGATGTTGCCGCGGCCTATCCGAAAGTACGGCAGGTGACCTGGCGCGATCTGCTCGGCTTCGTCTATGATCGGCATCGGAAGTTTCGAAACCAGAAGAAACAAACAGATCACTGGGATCGAACTGGCAAGGAACTCAAACGGCTAGCTACAATGCGACGGGTCACCCGAGAAGAATTTATCCGAGAGTGCCTGGGCGCGATGTCCGTGCTCGATGTGGCAGAATGATCCCAGAATGCAAACTATAGCGGGCATACCGATCCCCAAGGGACGCTTCTATGGTCCGTGCTCTGGTCGTGATCTTCCAATTGCCTTCGACCTATTCGGAAATACGGTCGATCACTTCACTTTTTGCGATCTTTCCTACAAGGCGACACACACATCAGCCGTAGACGCAGTTCCCGACTCTTGGCGACTTGTCTCACGTGTTTCTGGTATCGACGAGGCATCGACCGAAAAAACCACATCGTATGCCAGAAGCCGGCCCTTCCGCCCTCGCGTTGCCATCGAAACTTGGCGCCGCCCAGATGGCTCGGATGCGCTAGTCGAACTCCGATGCGACCTGGCGGAAGACCTTCTGATCGATCATTTCACCCCCCGTTCGATTTCGGTCTTCATGCATATCAATGACGGCACTGGAGAGGGAGGCTCTGACCTCTGGTTCCTGGCATCTCCTTCTCAAGGCAGTGACGAAGTATGTCGCGATCGCAGACTTCTGTCGAAAACAGCCCAACGTCTCTGCAACGGCGGCATCGTCTTGACCGATGGCGTTCTGGCCGACAGAGCCTTTAGATCGGAAGCTGCCATCGAACTTGCCGGTAGTCGATTTGAGTTCGTTACCCGACTTCCCAATTTGAGACTGGGCGATCGTCCTCTCGCCGTCTGGCGCCACCAGTCCGAGCCCG
>Ga0208328_1000296_pt1 | contig 25168 bp, 20 predicted proteins | sample DeeseametaMP2633_FD_184170 | JGI IMG/M metagenome (GOLD analysis project Ga0208328, IMG submission 184170) | Marine microbial communities from the Deep Atlantic Ocean - MP2633 (SPAdes) | ecosystem: Environmental > Aquatic > Marine > Unclassified | place: Northeast of Antigua and Barbuda, North... | reverse complement strand
GTCGAGGTTGAGCTCGGACTTGGCCGAGACGTCGACGAACATCGTGTCGCCGCCGTACTCCTCGGGCACCAGGCCGTACTCGGCCATCTGGCCGCGCACCTTGGTCGGGTCGGCCTCGGGGAGGTCGATCTTGTTGACCGCGACCACGATCGGCACACCGGCGGCCTTGGCGTGGTTGAGCGCCTCCACCGTCTGCGGCATGACGCCGTCGTTGGCGGCGACGACCAGGATCGCGATGTCGGTGGCCTGGGCACCACGAGCACGCATGGCGGTGAACGCCTCGTGACCGGGGGTGTCGATGAAGGTGATGCGACGCTCGTTGTCGTCGACGTCGGTCGTGACCTGGTAGGCACCGATGTGCTGGGTGATGCCACCGGCCTCCTTGTCGACGACGTTGGCAGAGCGCAGCGCGTCGAGGAGCTTGGTCTTTCCGTGGTCGACGTGACCCATGACGGTGACGACCGGCGGGCGGACCACGAGGTCCTCCTCGCCACCCTCGTCCTCACCGAACTCCAGGTCGAAGGACTCCAGCAGCTCGCGGTCCTCGTCCTCGGGGGACACGATCTGGATGACGTAGTTGAGCTCCTCGCCGAGCAGCTCGAGCGTCTCGTCGTTGACCGACTCGGTCGCCGTCACCATCTCGCCGAGGTGGAACAGCATCTGCACGAGCTGGGCGGCGTCGACGCCGACCTTCTCGGCGAAGTCGGTCAGCGAGGCGCCACGCGCCAGCCGGACGATCTCGCCGTTGCCCTTGCGGACGCGCATCCCGCCCAGGGTCGGGGCCTCCATGGCCTCGAACTCCTGGCGACGGGCCCGCTTCGACTTGCGACCACGGCGCGAGGGACCGCCCGGGCGACCGAAGGCACCCTGGGTCTGACCGCGCTGGCCGGGACGACCGCCACCGGGACGACCGCCACCGGCGAAGCCACCGCCGCCGGGACGACCGGCGCCGGGAGCGCCGCCGCCACGACCGGGGGCACCGCCACGACCGGGGGCACCGGGACGACCCGGAGCACCGCCGCGACCGGGCGCGGGACGACCGCCGGGGCCCTGGCCGAAGGCGGCCGGGGACTTGGGCATCATCGCCGGGTTGGGACGCGGCATGCCCGGACGACCCGGGGCGCCACCGTCACGGCCGGCCGGCGGACGCGGCGGACGCTGGTCGCCGGCGCCACCGCCGGGTGCAGCCGGCCCGCCCGCGCCGGGGCGGGGAGCAGGACGCTGACCCATGCCCTGGCTGGAGGCGAAGGGGTTGTTGCCGGGCCGCGGCGTGCCGGGCCTGCCGACCGGACGCGGGGCCGGTGCCTTGGGCATGGCCGGGGAGGCCGACGCGGCCGGGGCCTCGGGTGCCGCCGGCTTGGCGGGCGCGGCCTCGGTGGTCTCGGCAGCCGGCTGCTCGGCGGCCGGGGCCGGCGTGGGCTCGGGGGCCTTCGGGCCGGGCTTGGGGCCGGGCCTGGGCCCCGGCGTGGCGGGTGCCTTCTCGGCGAGCTTCTCGGCGGCGGGCGCCTCCGGGGCGCTCGCCGCGGCGGGCTCGGCGGGAGCCGCCTCGGCGGCGGGCTTCGCAGCGGGCTTAGGGGCCGGCTTCGCGGCGGGCTTCTCAGCCGCTGCCGGAGCGCTGGCCTGCTCGGCCTTGAGCTTCTCGCCGATCTCCTTGCGGAAGCGCATCTCGGCCGGCAGCTCGACGGTCGAGCTCGCCGACTTGACGAACTCCCCCATCTCCTTGAACTTCTCGAGAACGAACTTGCTCTCGACTCCGAACTCCTTGGCGAGCTCGTGAACGCGGGTCTTGGCCACAATTCTCCTTCTGGCCTCGAGACCCTCGTCCGGGGTGTCCCTCGAGACCGCTAGTGGTGGTGCAAACTCATCGGGAAGTACTCATCGAGTGCTCATGAGCTGCTGCTCCAGTTCCTGGTCATGCGTCCGGGTCTGGTGTCCGGTCGCGGCTGTCGGGCACGCGGGTGAGGTACGTCGCCACCGCGTCCGTCGTGAGTCCCTGCCCGCCTGCTGCTCGCAGGGCTCGGGCGAAGGCCTTCCGTCGGACGGCCAGCTCGTAGCACGCGGTCGTGGGGTGCAGGTGCGCCCCGCGACCGGCTGCGCTCCCGGTGGGGTCGGGCACGACGGCCGGTCGACCGTCCTGCTCACCCACCACGAGACGCAGCAACTCGCGTCTGGCGACCCGCTGCCGACATCCCACGCACGTGCGGACGGGGCCGTCCGGGGACGACAGGTCCGAGCGCGCGGGGGTTGTGTCTTGGCGAGCCACCGCGCACCACCTTAGCGCGTCGTGGGCCCCGGACCGAACCGGGGAGCGCCACCCCCGCGGTCGGGTGTGGCGCCGCCGGGGGCCGCTGGGGGTGCTGCCTCAGCCGTCGGCCGGCGGTGTCGCCTCGACGGCACCCGCGGGCTGCTCGTCGGAGTGGATGTCGATGCGCCAGCCGGTCAGCCGTGCCGCCAGGCGGGCGTTCTGCCCCTCCTTGCCGATGGCGAGGGAGAGCTGGAAGTCCGGCACGACCACACGCGCGGAGCGGGTGGCGGCGTCGACGATCTCGACGGAGGTGACCCGGGCGGGCGAGAGGGCGCTGGCCACCAGCGTGGCGGGGTCCTCGGACCAGTCCACGATGTCGATCTTCTCGCCGTGCAGCTCGGCCATCACGTTGCGCACCCGCTGGCCCATCGGCCCGATGCAGGCGCCCTTGGCGTTGACGCCCTGCCCCCGCGCGATGACCGCGATCTTGGTGCGGTGCCCCGCCTCCCGGGCCAGCGCGGCGATCTCGACCGAGCCGTCGGCGATCTCGGGGACCTCGAGGGCGAAGAGCCTCTTGACCAGGTTGGGGTGCGAGCGGGACAGGGTGATCTGGGGGCCACGCATGCCCTTGCGCACCGACACGACCAGGCACTTGATGCGCGTCCCGTGCTCGTAGCGCTCACCGGGGACCCGCTCCCCCGGTGGCAGGAGTGCCTCGAGGCGACCGAGGTCGACCATGACGTCGTCGGGGTTGCGTCCCTGCTGGATGACACCCGAGACGATGTCGCCCTCCCGGCCGGAGAACTCCCCGAACTTGATGTCGTCCTCGGCGTCGCGCAGCCGCTGCAGCATGATCTGCTTGGCCGTGGTCGCCGCGATCCGGCCGAAGCCGGCGGGGGTGTCCTCGAACTCGCCGATCTTGTTGCCGTCGTCGTCGAGCTCGGCGGCCATGACCGTCACGTGCCCGGTCTTGCGGTCCAGCTCGACGCGCGCCTCCTCGTAGGCGCCCGGCGTCTTCTGGTACGCCGTGTGCAGGGCCTGTTCGATGGCCTCGACCAGGACGTCGAAGGAGATCTCCTTCTCGCGCTCCAGCATCCTCAGGATGCTCATGTCGATGTCCATCAGTCCTCGCCCTCCTCGTCGGCCCCGTCACCGGTGGCCGTGCTCCTGCGGTTGAACTCCACCTGCACCAGCGCCTTGCTGATGCCGTCGTAGGCCAGGTCCCTGCGTCGGCCGGTGACCTCCAGGGTCACCGACTCCTCGCCGGCCGCGACGATCCGTCCGGTCACGGCGGACCCGTCGGCGAGGGTGACCTTCACCAGGCGGTCCGCGTTGCGCCGCCAGTGGCGCGGCAGGGTCAGCGGCCGGTCGACCCCGCGCGAGGTCACCTCGAGGGTGTAGGGCTGCTCGCCCATCACGTCGGAGTCGTCGAGGACCCGGTTGACCTCCCGGGTCGCGTCGGCGACGTCGTCGAGGGTCACCCCGCCGTCCTTGTCCACCGCGACCCGCAGGACCCGTCGCTTCCCGGCCGGGCTGATCTCCACGGCCTCCACGTCGAGGCCGAGGGCGCCGAGGGGCTCCGTGAGCACGGACTCGATCCGCTCCCTCGTCGCGTCCTGACTGGCACTGTTCACGAGGTGCGTCCTCCGATGTTCTCTTGAAAGCGTGCTGTGGCTTGCTGGCTCGCCGGTCCGCACACCCTAGCGGCCGCCGCGATGTCCTAGGGTCTCTCGGTGCCCACCCCGATGCCCACTCCGAGCCGGCGGACCGCCCTGGTCGTGAGCGGACTCACGCTCGGGCTCGCTGCCACGGGCTGCGGGCAGGCCACGACCCGTCCGGCTGCGGTCACCGAGAGCGCCGACACCTCGCTTCTCCAGGACGCCCGGGCCGACCTGGCCGGGGCCGCCGCGCTGGTGCGGGCCGTCCGCCGCGCCCACCCGTCGCTTCGCCCGCGGCTGGCCGGCCTGCTGCAGGCCCACCGCACGCAGCTGCAGGTCCTCGACCCCGACGGTGGGACGCGCGGCACCGTCGCGCCCGAGGTCCCGGACGAGGCCCCGGAGGCGCTGCGCAGCGTCGTACGCGCGGAGGAGCGGCTGGCCCGGCGGCTGGTGACGTGGGCCGTCGCGGCCGACAGCGGGCCCCTCGCCCGCGCGCTGGCCGCGTCGGCGGCCGGTGTGTCCCAGCAGCTGGCGACCCTCGGGGCGGAGGCCCGGTGAGCGGCACCGACCTGGCCTCGGACCGCCTGGCGGACGCCCTGCAGCGGGTGCTGGCCACGGAGCACGCGGCGGTCTGGGCCTTCGGGTCGCTGGGGGCCGCGACGTCGCAGTCCGCCACACCGGAGCTCTTCGCGCGGGTCGGACGCGCCTGGGAGGAGCACCGCGGCCGGCGCGACCGGCTGCACGGCCTGCTGCTCGAGCTGGGCCGGGAGCCGGTGGGCAGCGAGGCCGCCTACACGGTCCCCTCGCCGATCGGGCGACCGGACGACGTGGAGCGGGCGGCGGTGAGGGTGGAGCGCGCCGGCACGCAGGCCTGGGCGTTCCTGGTGGCCAGCACCACCGGGGGCACCCGCCGCTGGGCCGCCGGCGTGCTCACCGAGCTGGCCGTCTCAGCAGTGCGCTTCGGGGCGGAGCCAGAGCCGATGCCCGGCGCGGGCGACCTGCTCCCCCGCTGAGAACGGGACCGGTCAGAGCGGCCGACAGGGGATTCGCCGAGAGGGGCCCGGCCTCCCGAAGGAAGTCCCGAGATCTTCCCCGGGAGGCCGGACGGCGGCTGCGGTGCGGGGCACCGCGCCGGTCCGCACGCATACTGCCCCGCCCTCCGGCCCGATCACTCCTGGTCGTTCCCTCAGAAACGTGCAATGCAGAAAGATGCAGTTCGGCACACGCCTGCGCGGGACCTCTCGGCCGTGCGCCAGCGGCTCAGAGCCAGGCTGTGACGATGTCGCGCACGTCGGCGAGCCGGTGGGCCACGGCGTCGGGGACGCCCTCGGTGTGCCCGACCTGCTCGGCGGGAATGGTGGAGTGCGGGACGTGGACGGCGCGCAGCCCCGCCTGCTGGGCGCCCCAGACGTCGTCGAAGAGCCGGTCCCCCACGTAGACGCAGCGCGAGGCGTCGCTGGCACCGACGGCCTCCATCGCCGCCACGAACGCGAGCGGGGACGGCTTGGTCCACGGGAGCTCGGAGGTGTAGACGTCACCGTCGAGCAGGCCCAGCACGCCGTCGCGCTCGAAGAAGCCCCGGTGCCAGGCCCGCGGCCAGATGGTGTTGGACAGCACGCCCACCGCGATCCCCTGCCCCCGCAGCCACTCCCACAGGGGCCCCACCTCCGGGTCCGTGAGGGTGTGCGGCTCCCAGAACTCGTAGTAGGCCGTGAGCAGGTCGGGGTCGTGGTCGAGCCCTGCCTCGGTGAAGAGGTCCTCGATCGTGGCTGACTGCTGGTGGTCCCGGCTGCGGCCCCACACGACCCCGCCGGCGGCGTGCAGCCTCGCCGCACGGGCGTGGTGGTCGTCGTCGGGGGTCGGTGTGCGGCGTACGGCCTCGGCCAGGGCGAGCGACTCGGCGTGGAAGTCGACGTCGTGCCAGCGGGTCAGCGTGCCGCCCCAGTCGAAGATGACCGCCTCGACCCCCTGGCCGGCCCCCCGGCCGGTCCCCCGCTCGGTGCCGCTCGTGGTGTCCGCCGCGCCCGTGCCGTCCATGCAGGGCACCATAGGCGACACCATGGACGACTCCAGCCCCGCTCGCCCCGCCGCCACGGCCGCTCCGGGTCGGCGTACCCAGGCCGAGCGCAACGCGACCACCCGTGCCGCGCTCGTCGAGGCGGGGCGCCGGCTCTTCGCCACCAGGGGCGTGGCCGACGTCGCGACCGACGAGCTGGCCCGTGCGGCCGGGGTGACGCGCGGCGCGCTCTACCACCAGTACGACGGCAAGACCGGCCTCTTCGCGGCGGTCCTGGAGTCGGTCGAGGCCGAGGTCGTGGCCCGGGTCTCGCAGGCGATGGAGGCCTGCGCCGACCCCGCGGACCCCGCCACCAGGCTGCTCGCCGGGCTGGACGCCTACCTCGACGCGTGCGCCGACCCGACCATCCACCGCATCACCCTCGTCGAGGGCCCGGCCGCGCTCGGCTGGCAGACCTGGCGCGAGGTCGGGCACCGCCATGCCATCGGGCTGGTCGAGCAGAGCGTGCGGGCCCTCGCCCCGGCGGACGCCCCGGTGCCCGCCCTGGCCCACCTGCTGATGGGTGCGCTCGGGGAGGCCGCGCTCTACGTGGCCGCGTCCGAGGACCCGGCCCGGGCGCGCGAGGAGGCCCGGACCGCCGTGCTCGCCCTCGTCGCCGGGCTGTCCTGACCCACCCGTCCCGCCCGCCGAACCGGCGCAACCCTCCGGAAGGGCGCGCCGACTCGACGTGGCGGACAGCCGGGCCGAGGGACCTCAGCCCGCGGAGACCAGCCCGACGAGGCGGTCGACGACGTGGTCGGCCGGCACCTCGGTGCGCTCGCCGGTACGCCGGTCCTTGATCTCGACGGTGCCGGACTCGGCCAGCGCCTTGCCCACCACCACGATGGTCGGGACACCGATGAGCTCGGCGTCCTTGAACTTCACGCCGGGGCTCACCTTCCCGGTGCGGTCGTCGTAGAGGACCTCCACGCCCTGCTCGGCCAGCTCGAGGGCGATCCGGTCCGCCGCGGCGAAGACGGCCTCGTCCTTGCCGGCGGCCACGACGTGCACGTCGGCGGGCGCGACGTTGCGCGGCCAGCACAGCCCGATGTCGTCGAGGGTCCCCTCAGCGATGGCTGCCACGGCCCGGGTGCAGCCGATCCCGTAGGAGCCCATCGTGACGGTGACCAGCTTGCCGTTCTCGTCGAGCACCTTCAGGTCCAGCGCCTCGGCGTACTTGCGACCGAGCTGGAAGATGTGGCCCATCTCGATGCCGCGGGCGCTCTCCAGCGTCCCCTCGTCGCAGCGGGGGCAGGCGTCGCCGTCGCGCACCTCGGCGGCCTCGATCGTGCCGTGGGGGGTGAAGTCGCGACCGGCCACGAGGTCGAGCACGTGGCTGCCCTCGACGTCGGCGCCGGTGACCCAGGCGGTGCCCTCCACGACCCGGGGGTCGACGAGGTAGCGGATGCCGGCGGCGGCGATGCCGCCGGGGCCGATGTAGCCCTTGACCAGGGCGGGGTGCTCCTTGAGCGCCGCCTCGTCCATGGGCTCCACCTCGATCGGCTCGAGCTGGCCTTCGAGCCGCTTGAGGTCGACCTCGCGGTCACCGGGCACGCCGATCGCCAGCGCCTCGCGCTCCCCGGTGGGGTGGCGCAGCTGGACCAGGACGTTCTTGAGGGTGTCGGCCGCGGCCCAGGGGCGGTCGCTGCGGGGGAACGCCTCGTTGAGATGCGTGACCAGCGACTCGATGGTGGGCGTGCCGGGGGTCTGCTCGGCGTGCGCGGCCGGCGCTGCGTCGTACGACACGGGCGCGGGCGCGCGTACCTCGACCGCCTCGACGTTGGCGGCGTAGTCGCAGGCCGTGCACCGCACGTAGGTGTCCTCGCCGACCTCGGCCTTGGCGAGGAACTCCTCGGAGCGCGAGCCGCCCATGGCGCCCGAGGTCGCCCGCACCACGACGTACTCGAAGCCGAGCCGGTCGAAGATCCGGACGTAGGCGTCACGGTGCTGCTGGTAGCTCTCCTCCAGCCCGGCGTCGTCGACGTCGAAGGAGTAGGAGTCCTTCATCGTGAACTCGCGGCCACGCAGCAGGCCCGCGCGGGGACGCGCCTCGTCGCGGTACTTGGTCTGGATCTGGTAGATCGAGAGCGGCAGGTCCTTGTAGGAGCTGTAGAGGTCCTTCACGACGAGGGTGAACATCTCCTCGTGCGTGGGGCCGAGGAGGTAGTCGCCGTCCTTGCGGTCCTTGAGCCGGAAGATGCCGTCGCCGTACTCGGTCCACCGGTTGGTGGCCTCGTAGGGCTCGCGGGGCAGCAGCGCGGGGAACGAGAGCTCCTGGGCGCCGATCGCGTCCATCTCCTCGCGCACGATCCCCTCGATCCTGCGCAGCACCCGCAGGCCCAGCGGCAGCCAGGTGTAGATGCCGGGCGCGGCGCGGCGGATGTAGCCGGCGCGGACCAGCAGCCTGTGGCTCGGCACCTCGGCGTCGGCGGGGTCCTCGCGCAGGGTGCGCACGAACAGGGACGACATCCGCAGGACGCGGGGGTGACGGGCACTCATGGGCCACAGGCTACGGCGCCGGGTCGGTCACAACCTATCCGGTATCCGCTGCGTCGTAGGGGCATGAGCCTCTCCTCTCGGACCCCTGTCCCACCCACCCGCCACACCCGCACCGGCCGCTCCGCCCTGGCCGCCCTCGCCGCCACCACCGCCGCCGTCGCGACCGCCGTCGCGCTCGCGGCCGTGCCGGCCGACGCCGGCACCGACGGCCGCGGTGCCGCCGACCGGACCGGAGCACGCGCCGAGACCACCCGGGTCGACCCCGCCCGGCTCGAGCGCGGACCCGACGCGAAGGCGCCGTACGTCGACGGGCGCACCATCCACGACGACGGCACCGCCACCCGCGTCCGCGGCCGGTGGGTGCAGCTGCTCGGGACGCGCCCCGACGGGAGGTACGTCGTGCTGGTGCGGCGCGACGGCCGCGACCAGGTGCGCGCCCAGACCCCCGGCGGCGGGAGCCGCAAGATCCTGGGCGACACCTACGGTGCCGAGCCGGTGCTCGGGAGCGACGGGACCACGCTGGTCACGGGCCTGTTCAAGACCCGGCCCCGCCGGCACACGCTGCTGCGTGCCTACGACAGCACCAGCGGGGAGCTGCTCGGGACGCGCAAGCGCCAGGGCTACCTCAACCCGCTCGACGCAGACTCCTCGACCGTCGTGTACGCCGGGGAGAACGGCCCCGTGGTCGCCTGGGACCTCGCCGGCGGCACCGGGACGCGGCTGAGCAGCAGGTACGGCTACCGCGCCGACCTGGGCAACGACCGCCTGGTGGTGTTCACCGACGACCCGTACGACGGCGGCTGCACGGTCCTGAGCCTGCTCTCCGACCCTGCGCAGGAGCTGTGGCGCTCCTGCGACGAGGCGGTCCGGGCCATCTCCCCGGACGGGAGCCACGTGCTCACGGTCTTCAAGCTCGCCGACGGCCTGGGCCCCTCGCAGGTGCACGTGCGCACAGCGGACGGAGTGGAAACCGGTCGATACGAGGTGGACGGCTTCTTCGAGCACTACCTCTTCGAGGACGGCGACACCGTCCTGCTCGGGGCGGTGACGCGGGAGTCCTCGGGGACCGTCCGGTGCGACGCCGGTGACTGCGAGCTGGCCTCCGACCTCGGGAAGGGCGCGCCCTGGCTGTGACCAGGCTCCGGCAGCCCTGCGGCAGACTCCGGGCATGCGCATCGGCATCACCGTCCTGACCGACCTGCCCTGGCGGGAGGCCGCACCGCGGTGGCGGGCTGCGGAGGAGATGGGCTTCGCGCACGCGTGGACCTACGACCATCTGGTCTGGGGCGGGCTGCCGGACGCTCCGTGGCGGGCGGCCACGCCGGTGCTCGGCGCGGTCGCGGCGACCACCTCGCAGATCGGGCTCGGCACGCTCGTCGCCTCCCCCAACTTCCGTCATCCCTACCAGCTGCTGCGCGAGGCCCAGGCCCTCGAGGACGTCTCCGACGGACGGTTCCTGCTGGGGCTGGGCACCGGGGGCGACCTCGACTCCCGGCTGCTGGCCCAGCCGGAGCTGACCGTGCGGGAACGGGTCGACCGCTTCCAGGAGGACGTCGACCTGCTGCTGCGGCTGCGCGCGGAGGACCACGTCGACGCCGACGGCCGCTGGTTCTCCGTCCGGGACGCGCGGACCCTGCCGCCGCTGGCCCGCACCCCCCTGCTGGTCGCCGGGAACGGTCCGCGCTCGGTGCGCTACGCCGCACGCGTCGGCGACGGGTGGGTCACCACCGGTCCGCCGGCCGACACCGTCGAGGAGTGGGTGGCGGGGCTGGCCGCCGCCTCGCGCGTGCTCGACGAGGCGCTGGAGGGTCGCGAGCTGCCGCGCTACGTGCTGCTGGACTCCGCGGGCACCCTGTTCGGCGGCGACGGGCGGACGTCGCTGTCGAGCGTGGAGTTCTTCACCGACCTCGTCGGCCGGGTCGGCGAGCTGGGGTTCACCGACGCGATCACGCACTGGCCGCGGCCGGAGCCGCCGTACGCCGCCTCGGAGCGGGTCCTCGAGCAGGTCGCCGCGCTGCTGCCCACGCTCTGAGCCCGCGGGTGCCGATGCGGGCTCAGCCGCGGGCGGTGCGCCACATGGCGCGGACCATCGGCCACTGCAGCGGCAGCCGGGCCAGCGTGAGCACCTTCCACGCCGGCTTGTCCCCGGCCATGGCGTCCACGGCCATCTGCACGTTGGCCGGGTAGACCCCCGCCAGCAGCCCCACGCTCGCGAGTGCCGCGACCCGCCGGGTGCGTGGGACGGCCAGGCCGGCGGCGCAGGCCAGCTCGGCGTACCCGCTCCACACGATCATCTCGCGGTGCGCCGGGACCCAGGCGGGCATCGCCGGCTCGAAGACCTGCGGCCGCACCAGGTGGACCACCCCGTTGATCGTGAAGGCGGTGGCGACGAGGCGGGCGGTGCGCGAGAGGGTCACGGACGCAGCCTGCCAGAGCGCTCTAGAACATGATCGTGGAGAAGCGCGCGGTCTCGGCGAAGCCGACGGCCCGGTAGGCGCGGCGGGCCGGCTCGTTCCACTCGTTGACGTAGAGCGAGACCGTCGGGGCGATCTCCCGGCGCACGATGTCGACGACGGCGGCCATGCCGGACTCCGCGAGCCCCTCACCGCGTCGCTCGGGCGGCACCCAGACCCCCTGGATCTGTGCCGCGGCCGGTGACGCGCACGCCACCTCGGCCTTGAAGACCAGTCGGTCCTCGTCGAAGCGGGCGAAGGACCAGCCGCGGCTGACCAGCTGGGTGACCCGCGCCCGGTAGAGGTCCCCGCTGCCGCCGGTCTCCGGGGAGAGCCCCACCTCCTCGGTGTACATCGCCACGCACGCGGGATAGAGCTGGGCCATGTCCTGACGGGTCGTGCGGCGTACCCGAGGGTCCGGAGCCACCAGCGGCGGCCCGGCGATCTCGAGGTGCGGCTGCTGCCAGCGGATCTCGCGCGGGGTGGACCAGGTCGTCGAGACGGCCTGCCAGAACGCCTCGACCGCCGCGTGCGGGCCGACGACGGTCGAGGCCATCCGGCCCTTGGACATCGCCCGCTCGGCGAAGGCGCGGGCGTCCTCGGCGGTGGCCTGGACGGGCACGAGGTTGGCACCGACGTGGCAGGCGGCACGCATCCGGCCGTCCTCGAAGCGGCCCCAGACCTCGCCCCCGAGCCAGCGCGGCTCGAGGCTGGTGGTGCGGGCGCGGTAGTCGGCGAAGACGTTGACCACCGGGTCGCGTCCGGCCAGGGCCAGGAACTCCTCGAGGTCCGCGACGCCGAGCGGACGGACGCCGTCGCGGGTGGTCAGCACGCGCGCAGCCTACGGCGTACGGCGCGGGGCCGGTGCGTGCTCGACCGGGACTGGCACGGCTGGATCAGCCCACCGTGACCTCGGCGGAACCGCCGTCGACGGCCTCCATGCCCTCGGCGATGCGCATGGCCTCCTCGATCAGCGTCTCCACGATCTTGGACTCCGGGACGGTCTTGATGACCTCGCCCTTGACGAAGATCTGGCCCTTGCCGTTGCCGGAGGCGACACCGAGGTCGGCCTCGCGGGCCTCGCCCGGGCCGTTGACGACGCAGCCCATGACGGCCACGCGCAGCGGGACCTCGAGGCCGTCGAGGCCGGCGGTGACCTCGTCGGCGAGCTTGTAGACGTCGACCTGGGCGCGGCCGCAGCTGGGGCAGGAGACGATCTCGAGGCGGCGGGGCTTGAGGTTGAGGCTCTCCAGGATCTGGATGCCGACCTTGACCTCCTCCACCGGCGGGGCGGAGAGGCTGACGCGGATGGTGTCGCCGATGCCCTGGCTGAGCAGTGCGCCGAACGCGGTCGCGGACTTGATGGTGCCCTGGAAGGCCGGCCCCGCCTCGGTGACACCCAGGTGGAGCGGCCAGTCGCCCTCGGCGGCCAGCATCTCGTAGGCCCGCACCATCACGACGGGGTCGTTGTGCTTGACCGAGATCTTGAAGTCGCGGAAGCCGTGCTCCTCGAAGAGGCTGGCCTCCCACTTGGCGCTCTCGACGAGTGCCTCGGGGGTCGCCTTGCCGTACTTCTCCAGCAGGCGCTTGTCGAGGCTGCCGGCGTTGACGCCGATGCGGATCGACGTGCCGTGGTCGGCGGCCTCCTTGGCGATCTGCTTGACCTGGTCATCGAAGGCGCGGATGTTGCCCGGGTTGACCCGGACCGCCGCGCAGCCGGCCTCGATGGCGGCGTAGACGTACTTCGGCTGGAAGTGGATGTCGGCGATGACCGGGATCTGCGCCTTCTGCGCGATCGCCGGCAGCGCCTCCGCGTCGTCCTGGCTGGGGCAGGCCACCCGCACGATGTCGCAGCCGCTGGCGGTCAGCTCGGCGATCTGCTGCAGCGTCGCGTTGACGTCGGAGGTCAGCGTCGTGGTCATCGACTGCACCGAGATCGGGTGGTCAGATCCCACCCCGACCTTCCCGACCTGGATCTGGCGGGTCTGGCGGCGGGGAGCCAGCACCGGCGGTGGGGCGGCGGGCATCCCGAGGCTGATCGAGGTCATGGCTCCAGGCTACTCAGTGGGGTGCGGCGGGAGGTGGGGGCGGTGAGTCCTCAACCATCTGTGGACCGCCTTGTGTTGCCCACTCACCGCTGTCCGCGTGCGGCCGGCGGCGGTGAGTGGGCAACCTTGTCGGGTGTGCGGATGGTTCATGACGCACCGCTTGCGGTGGGCCGCGTCCGAGAGCGGTGGCTCGTCAACCACCGGAACCATCGATCCGGTTGAGGACTCACCGCCAGCTCGCTAGGCAGATCGAGCCCGGTCGCGTCGCGGCCCCACCTGGTGCGAGATGCGGCTGAACAGTCGCTGCCAGCGGCCGTCGAGGTACGGCGGGGGCCCGGTGTATCCCCGCGCGACCAGCTCGCGGTGCACCCGACCGACCAGGGTGCGGGCATGGCTCAGTCGCTCCTTGGTCACCTCCAGACACCCGAAGCCGTGGGCCCGGAGCAGCTCCAACCGGTCCAGGTCAGCGACGTAGACCGATCGGTCGACCTGGTGCTGGGTGCCCTGGTACTCGACCGCCAGGGCGTGCTCCCGGTAGAGGAGGTCGGGACTGAGCGTGACCCCGTCCAGGGCCAGCGTCGGGTTGACCTCGGGGGTCGGCAGCCCCGAGAAGCCGAGGACCACCCGGAGCTCGGACTCGGGGAGGGAACGGCTGCGGGGGTCGAGGTGCTCGCACACCCAGATGGCCTCGTGGGCACCGTCGCGCCACGGTGCCGCGAGTGCGAGGGCCACGATCTCCTCCCGTGTCGTGTGACCAGCCGCGAGCAGCCAGTCGCCGACGCGTATCGCGTCGACCACGCGCGCCCTCGCACAGAAGGCGAGGAACGCTCCGGCCGGACAGACACCTGTCTCGTCACCGGGGGCCAGCTTCCGCGTGCGGTGGAGGAAGACCCCGGGCAGCGCGAGGTGGTGGTCGCCTTGGACGACGAAGTGCAGGGGCAGCCGTGGGCCGGCGTCGAGCCCGAGCATCTGCAGTCGCGTGATGCCGGTGGCCCGGGCCGCCTCGGGCAGGACGAGCCGAGCCGCCGTCACGCGGTGCTCCCACGTGAGACTGAGGTCGCGGTGCGCCCAGACCCCCGGGAGGACCCGCACGAAGCGCTTGCCCTGCAGCATCCGGTCGCTCACGCCGGACGCGCGCGCCTGGGCGCGGGTGAAGGGAGCAGACAGCATCGACGGAGGCAGGGGTCGCATGGCATGAGGGGACCCCGGTGGCGCTGCCTGCTGCCGCTCCGCAGGGACAGCGGTGGACAACGGCACAAGACCGAGCCGGTGTGGACAGCACACGGCCCGCGGCGAGCGGTGAGTGCTCAACCGTTCGGGCGGATGCCGGGGTTGACCTCTCACCGCTCAGGCCGGTGCCGACCGCGGGCGGTGAGTCCTCAACCCACGGCAGCGCGAGAAAGGTTGGGCACTCACCGCCGTACGTCGCGACCGACCCGGCGGTGCGCCGCCAACCGTTGTCGCGCCAGGTTCGGTTCAGGACTCACCGCCCGCCGGCGCCAGCCGGAGGCTCAGGCGTCGAACTGCACGGGGACGACCAGGTCGCCGACGATGAGCACCACGCCCATCACCAGCAGGGCGGAGGCGACGACGTAGGCGACGGGGAGCAGCTTGGCGGCGTCGACGTACCCGGGGTCGGGGCGGCGGCGCAGGCGTGCCCAGCCGCGGCGGACCCACTCCCAGGTCGCCGAGGCGATGTGGCCGCCGTCGAGCGGGAGCAGCGGCAGGAAGTTGAACAGGCCGATGAACAGGTTGAACCCGGCGACCAGGCCCGCCAGGGAGACGGCCTTCTGGGAGAGGTCCAGCTGGTCGGTGGAGGAGACGGTGCCGGCGATCCGGCCGCCGCCGACGATGGAGACGGGGCTGTCGATCGCGCGCTCCTCGACGCCGACGATCGCCTTCGCCACGCCCCAGACCTTCACCGGCAGCTGGCCGAGCGCGACCACGGTGTCCTTGGTCATCCCGACCATCTGCCGCGCGGTGTAGAGCGGGCCGCCGGTCTCGGTGACGTAGCGGACGGTCGGGGTGACGCCGAGGAAGCCGACCTCGGTCAACGTCTCGGTGGAGTCGGAGGTCGGCCGGGCCTGGACGGTCGTGGAGGTCTCGCCGGTCAGCGGCGTCCCGTCGCGCTCGTAGCCGATGACCGCGTCGCCGTCGGCGTTGTCGCGGATCAGCTCGCGCAGCTGGTCCCAGCCGGTGACCGGGGTGCCGTTGAAGGAGGTGACGACGTCACCGGGCCGCAGCCCCGCTTCGTACGCCGGAGCCAGCGGGTCCTCGTCGGTGCACGCGCGCCCCTCCTCGGTGAACGGGATGACGCACTCGGAGACGGTGTCGATGACCGGCGGGCCGGCCTCGGCCTCGATGTCGACGACGTTGCCGTAGGTGGCGTAGATCCCCCAGAACAGCGCGAACGCGATGAGGATGTTGACCGACGGACCGCCGGCCATCACCACGATCTTCTTCCACGACGGCATCTTGTAGAACAGCCGGTCCTCGTCGCCGGGCTGCACCAGCTCCCACTCCGCCGCGCGGGCGTCGGAGATCAGCTGGGTGAACATCCCGGTGTTGGACTTGCGGACCCGGGTGACCTGCTCGCCGTGCTCGTCGTAGGTGACCTCGCCGAGCTCGGTGGCCCCCGGCGGGAGCATGCCGACGATCTTGACGTAGCCGCCGAGCGGGATCGCCTTGAGGCCGTACTCGGTCTCCCCCACCTGCCGGCTCCACACGGTGGGGCCGAAGCCGATGAAGTACTGCGTGACCTTCCCGCCGAACCGCTTGGCCGGGATCATGTGGCCCAGCTCGTGCAACCCGATCGAGACCAGGATGGCGACGACGAACAGCACCACGCCGAGCAGGTAGAGCAGAGCGGTCATCACATTCCTCGGGAGGGTCCTTCAGGGGTGCGGGCGATCACGCGCAGCGCCTCCTCGCGGGCCCAGCCGTCGGCCCCGAGGACGTCGTCGAGCGAGAGGTCCTGCTCCGAGGGTACGTCGTGGGAGCGCAGCACCTCGGCGACCACATCGACGATCCGCACGAACGGGAGGTTCCCTGAACGGAACGCGTCCACGGCCACCTCGTTGGCGGCGTTGTAGACGCACGGGGCCGTGCCGCCGAGGTCGCCGGCCTCGCGGGCCAGCGCCACGGCGGGGAACGCCTCGTCGTCCAGCGGGAGGAACTCCCAGGTCTCCGGGCGCGTCCAGTCGACCGAGGGGGCCGCGTCGGGGACCCGGTCGGGCCACGCCAGCCCCAGCGCGATCGGGATCATCATCGTCGGCGGGCTGGCCTGCACCAGCGTCGAGCCGTCGTGGAACTCCACCATCGAGTGCACCACCGACGTCGGGTGCACCACCACCTCGATCGCGTCGAAGGGCACCCCGAAGAGCAGGTGCGCCTCGATGACCTCCAGCCCCTTGTTGACCAGTGTCGCGGAGTTGATGGTGATGACCGGGCCCATGGCCCACGTCGGGTGCGCGAGCGCGTCGGCGACGCTCACGTCGGCGAGCTGCTCGCGGCTCCACCCGCGGAACGGGCCGCCGCTCGCGGTGAGCACCAGGCGGCGTACCTCGTCGCGGGCGCCACCGCGCAGGCACTGCGCGATCGCGGAGTGCTCGGAGTCGACCGGCACCAGCTGGCCGGGAGCGGCCCGGTCCAGGACGAGCGGGCCGCCCATGATCAGGGACTCCTTGTTGGCCAGCGCCAGCGTGCTGCCCGCGTCGAGCGCGGCCAGCGTCGGCCGCAGGCCCACGGCGCCGGTGATGCCGTTGAGCACCACGTCGCAAGGGTGGGCCGCGGCGTCGACCGACGCCTGCTCCCCCAGCCCGTGGACGGCCGGGCCGAACTCCTCGACCTGCTGGGCGAAGAGGTCGGGGTTCGAGCCGCCGGCGGTCAGGCCGACGACGCGGATCCGGTCGGGGTTCGCGCGCACCAGGTCGAGCGCCTGGGTGCCGATGGATCCGGTGGAGCCGAGGATGACGACGTCGCGACGCTGCACGTGCCCGAGTCTGTCAGGGGGCGGTCGCGGCGAACGCCTCGGCCACCACGTCGAAGGCCTCCTCGAGCAGCTCGTCGGAGATCGACAGCGGCGGCAGGAAGCGGAAGACGTTGCCCCAGGTGCCGCAGGTCAGCGTCACGACCCCCTGACGGTGGCAGTACGCCGACACGGCCGCCGCCCGGGCGGCATCCGGCTCGAGGGTGCCCGGCCGGCACAGCTCGATGGCCAGCATGGCGCCCCGGCCGCGGATCTCGGCGACGACCGGGTGCTCGGCGGCGATCTTCTCCAGCCGCGCGCGCACCAGCGCCTCGACCTCGCGGGCCCGGCCGGCCAGGTCGTGGGTCTCCATCTCCTCGATGGCCCCCAGCGCGGCGGCACAGGCCAGCGGGTTGCCGCCGTAGGTGCCGCCCAGGCCTCCCCCGTGGACGGCGTCCATCAGCTCGGCCCGGCCGGTGACGGCCGCGAGCGGCAGGCCGCCGGCGATGCCCTTGGCCGTGGTCACCAGGTCGGGGACGACGCCCTCGTGGTCGCAGGCGAACCAGTCGCCGGTGCGGCAGAAGCCGGACTGGATCTCGTCGGCGATGAACACCACGTCGTGCTCGCGGCACCAGTCGGCGAGCGCGGGCAGGAAGCCGGGGGCGGGCTCGATGAAGCCGCCCTCGCCCTGGATCGGCTCGATGACCACGCAGGCGAGGTTGGTGGCGCCGACCTGCTTGTCGATCACGTCGATCGCGCGAGCGGCCGCGTCTGCACCGGAGAGCCCGTCGTGCAGCGGGTAGGACATCGGCGCGCGGTAGACCTCGCCCGCGAACGGCCCGAAGCCGTGCTTGTAGGGCATGTTCTTGGCCGTCATCGCCATCGTGAGGTTGGTGCGGCCGTGGTAGGCGTGGTCGAAGACGACGACGGCGTCCCTGCCGGTCGCCACGCGGGCGATCTTGACGGCGTTCTCGACCGCCTCGGCGCCGGAGTTGAACAGCGCGGACTTCTTCGCGTGGTCGCCGGGGGTGAGCTCGGCCAGCCGCTCGGCCACGTCGACGTAGCCGGCGTACGGGGTGACCATGAAGCAGGTGTGGGTGAAGGCCTCGAGCTGCTCGGCGACGCGACGCACCACGGCCGGCGCGCTGTTGCCGACGGTGGTGACGGCGATGCCCGAGCCGAGGTCGATCAGGCTGTTGCCGTCGACGTCGACGAGCACCCCGCCGCCGGCCTCGACCACGAAGACGGGCAGAGCGGTGCCGACACCGTCGGCGACGTAAGACTTCTTGCGCTCGAGCATCTCCAGCGAACGTGGTCCGGGGATCTCGGTCGCCAACCGGCGTACTTGCGGAATCTGGTGGGTCACGGCGCCAACTCTCGCACACCCCACGGGCTGCCGTAGGAGGTGAGCAGGTCCAGGAACGGCACGGCGTCGAACGCCTCGGGCCCGAGCACCCCGCTGCCCTGCCACGCACCGGTGGCGAGCAGCTCGAGGGCGACCACGGGGTTGATGGCGGTCTGCCACACCACGCACTGGTGGCCGTACTCGCGCATCGTCTGCTCGTTGTCGACGACGTGGTAGAGGTACGTCGAGCGCGGCCCGGTCCGCCGGCCCTCGGCGTCCTTGCCGGTGCCGGTCACCCACAGGCCGGCGCAGGTCTTGCCGGTCATCCGCGGGCCGATGGACGCGGGGTCGGGCAGCACCGCGGCCACCACATCACGGGGGCTGACCTGCACCCCCTTCACCGACACCTTCTCGGTGGAGTCCAGGCCGAGCTGGTGGAGCACCTTGAGGATGGTGATCATCTCCTCGCCCAGGCCGTACTTGAAGGTCGCGCGGCGGCAGTCGATCCAGCGCGGCATGAGGAGCACCTCCTCGTGCTCGACGTTGACGCACTCGACCGGCCCGATGCCCTCGGGGAAGTCGAAGACCTCCGGCTCGCTGAACGGCGCGGTCGTGTGCCACGCACCGTCCTCCCACACCACGGGCGGGTTGAGGCACTCCTCGATGGTGGTCCACATCGAGAACGACGGGGCGAAGACCTCGTTCCCGTCGTCGTCGCGCACGACGAGGTTGGCGCCGTCGCGGGTGCCGAGCTCGTCGATCTCGGAGAACAGGTGGTCGGCGGCGTAGCGGGCGAAGACGTCGGAGAGCCCCGGCTCGACGCCGATGCCGACCAGGGCGAGCCTGCCGGCGGCCTCCCACTTCTCGGCGACGGCGAACTGCTCGTCGCCGAGCTTGACGCCGGGCACCTCGTGGGGGCGCTCGGGATGGGGCTTCGACAGCGACATCGCCATGTCGAGGTAGTCGGCGCCGGCGGCGAAGGCGCCCTCGAAGACCGGCATGTCGAAGACCGGGTCGACGGCGTTCATCACGTGGGTGATGCGGTGCTCGCGGCACAGCGCTGCCACCGCGTCCGCCGAGGAGGCGTCGACGCGTGCGGCGGCGTACCGCTCGTCCTGGGCGGCCGCGGCCTCCGCCCGCTCCAGGGAGTAGTCGGTGACCACGATCGTCTCGAAGAAGTCGCGCCGTGCGGCGATGGCGCAGAACGCCGAGCCCACCCCTCCGGCGCCGACCAGCAGGATCCTCATGGCTGCCTCAGCCACCGATCGAGGACATGACGTGCTTGATCCTGGTGTAGTCCTCCAGGCCGTACATCGAGAGGTCCTTGCCGTAGCCGGAGTGCTTGAAGCCGCCGTGCGGCATCTCGGAGACGAACGGGATGTGGGTGTTGATCCACACCGCCCCGAAGTCCAGGCGGCGCGAGACGCGCATGGCGCGGCCGTGGTCGGCGGTCCACACGCTGGAGGCCAGGCCGTACTTCACGCCGTTGGCCCAGCGCAGCGCCTCGGCCTCGTCGGTGAAGCGCTGCACGGTCATGACGGGGCCGAAGATCTCGGTCTGGATCTGCTCGTCGTCCTGGCGCAGCCCGGAGAGCACGGTCGGCTCGTAGAAGTAGCCGGCGTCGCCGTGACGGGTGCCGCCGGTGACGACCTCGGCGTGGTCGGGCAGCCGGTCGACCATCCCGGTGACGTGGGCGAGCTGGTTGCTGTTGTTGAGCGGGCCGTAGTAGGTGCCCTCGGCGTCGGGCATGCCGGTGGGCATCCCCCGGGCGGCCTCGGCGAGCGCGGCGACGATGTCGTCGTGGATGCCGGGGGCCGCGAGGACGCGGGTGGCGGCGGTGCAGTCCTGCCCGGCGTTGAAGAGCGCGGCGCCCGCGATGCCCTCGGCGGCCGCGGCGAGGTCGGCGTCGTCGAAGACGATCACCGGCGCCTTGCCGCCGAGCTCGAGGTGGACCTTCTTCAGGTCGGTGGCCGCGGACCCGGCGACCTCCATGCCCGCGCGCACCGAGCCGGTGATCGCGACCATCTGCGGGGTCGGGTGGGAGACCAGCGCGCGGCCGGTGTCGCGGTCGCCGCACACGACGTTGAGGACGCCGGGCGGCAGGAACTCCTGGGCGATCTCCGCGAGCAGCGTGGAGCTGGCCGGGGTGGTGTCGCTGGGCTTGAGGACGACGGTGTTGCCGGCGGCCAGGGCGGGCGCGATCTTCCAGATCATCATCAGCAGCGGGTAGTTCCACGGCGTCACCTGGCCGACGACGCCGATCGGCTCCCGGCGCACCCACGAGGTGTGGTCGGCCATGTACTCCCCCGCCGCGCGCCCCTCGAGGACGCGGCAGGCGCCGGCGAAGAACCGGAAGTGGTCGCTGGCGTAGGGCATCTCCTCCTCCATCGTCAGCCCCAGCGGCTTGCCGGTGTCGCGGCACTCGACGGCGTTCAGCTCCTCGACGCGGTCCTCGATCGCGTCGGCGAGCTTGAGCAGCGCGCGGGCGCGGTCCTGCGGGGTGGTCTCCCAGCCCCAGCCCTCGAAGGCGGCGTCGGCGGCGGCGTACGCGCGGTCGACGTCCTCGGTGCCCGACGCGGGCGCCTGGGCATAGACCTCGCCGGTCGTGGGGTCGATGACGTCGTAGGTCGCGCCGGACGCGGCGGGGACGAGCTCGCCGTTGATGACGTTGCGGAAGGTCGTGTCGGCCATGTCGGCGACATTAGTGAAGGACCTACGGAATCGGTAGACGTCTGGCCGAAACGGCGCGGAATCCGTCGCATGACGTGGGCATGACGACGATGTGGCCCGGGTGACCCGGGTGACCCGGCTTCAGGCTTCGTGGACCGGCGCGCCGTCGATCCAGGTGCTGCGCACGCGGGTGGCGCCGATCTGCTCGGCCGGGCCGGCGAACGGGTCACGGTCGAGCACCACGAGGTCGGCCACCGCACCGGGGCGCACCCGGCCGGCGTCGTCGCGACCGTTGATCCAGGCGCTGCCGGAGGTGTACGCCGCGAACGCGGTCTCGAGGTCCAGCGCCTGGGCGGGCAGGAACGGCTCGGTGCCGGCCGGGCCGGCCTCGCCGTACGCCGTGCGGGTGACGGCGGTGTGGATGGCCGCCAGCGGATCGGGCGTGCTGACCGGCCAGTCGCTGCCGGCGACGAGCCGGGCCCCGGCGCGGTGGAGGTCGCCGAAGGGGTACTGCCAGGTGGCACGTTCGGGCCCGAGGAACGGCAGCGTCAGGTCGACCATCTGCTCATCGAGGCAGGCCCACAGCGCCTGGATGTTGGCCGCCACCCCGAGGGCGGCGAACCGGGCGACGTCGTCGGGGTGGATGAGCTGGAGGTGGGCGACGTGGTGGCGCAGAACGCGGCCGGCGGCGTCGAGGCCGGCGAAGGCGTCGAGCGCCTCGCGCACGCCGCGGTCGCCGATCCCGTGGACGTGGACCTGGAAGCCGTCGGCGGCCAGGGCGCGAACGGCCTCACCGAGCCGGACGGGGTCGAGGAAGGAGTGACCGGCGTTGGCGGTGGGGTGGCCGCACCGATCGAGGTAGGGCTCGGTGAGGGCGGCGGTGCCGTTCTCGGCGACCCCGTCCTGCATGACCTTGACGCTCGTGGCCCGGAACCGTCCGTGGGTGTACTCCGCGCGCCGCTCGCGCAGGCCGGGCAGCTGCTCGAGGCCGCGGTCGCGGTCCCACCACAGGGCGCCGACGACGTGGCCGGCGAGGGTGCCGGCGCGGGCGGCACGCAGGTACGCCGGGCCGGGGTCGTCCATGCCGACGTACTTCCCCACGATGGCGTCCTGCCAGCCCACGACACCGACCGAGTGCAGGTAGGACTGGCCGGCGGCGAGCGCCGCGTCGGCCTCGGCGTCGGTGGTGGCGGGCAGCAACCGGCTGACCAGCTGCATGGCGCCCTCGTGGAGGGTGCCGGTGGGCTGGCCCGCGGCGTCGCGCTCGATGCGGCCGTCGGTCGGGTCGGGGGTGTGCCGGTCGATGCCGGCCAGGGCGAGGGCACGGCTGTTGACCCACAGGCCGTGGTGGTCGCGGTTGGGCAGGGCGACGGGGCGGTCGGGCACCACGGCGTCGAGGTCGGCGGCGACAGGGGTGCCGCCGGGGAAGGCCGCCATCGCCCACCCGCCGCCCTGGATCCACGGCAGGTCGGGGTGGGTAGCGGCGTACGCGCGGACGGCGGCGAGGTAGGCCTCGCGGCCGTCGAGGCCGGAGAGGTCGCAGCGGACCCGCTCGAGGCCGCCCTGGACGACGTGGACGTGGGCGTCGACGAAGCCGGGCGCGAGCAGACCGCCCTCGAGGTCGACGACACGGGTGCCGGCCGGGGCGTCGAGGGGCTGGCCGGCAGCGTCGCCGGTGGAGACGGCGGCGATGCGGCCGTCGGCCACCAGGACCTGGGCGGCTCCGACGTACTGCTCGCCGTCGAAGAGGGTGCCGCCGTGGAAGAGGGTCGCCATGAGCACGATTCCTACCAGCCGAGCGCGCGAACCCGACGACGCTTCTCGTCTGGGACAACGGATTCCGTCACACAATCACGCTTTCGCGACGGAATCCCTTGCTTTGCCGTCGCGGGACGGTCAGCATGGGCGCATGCACCCGGACTACGACCACCTCCAGCGGGCCGCCAAGGACCACCTGTGGATGCACTTCACGCGGCACGGGCAGTACGCCGACGGCGACGTGCCGGTGATCGTGCGCGGCGAGGGTGCCTACCTGTGGGACGCGAAGGGCAAGCGCTACCTGGACGGGCTGGCGGGGCTCTTCGTGAGCCAGCTCGGCCATGGCCGTGAGGACCTGGCGCAGACGGCGGCGGCGCAGGCCAAGGAGCTGGCGTTCATGCCGCTGTGGTCCTACGCGCACCCGACGGCCATCGAGCTGGCCGAGAAGGTCGCCGGCTACGCGCCCGGCGACCTGGACCACGTGTTCTTCACCAGCGGTGGCGGCGAGGCCGTGGAGACGGCGTGGAAGCTGGCGAAGAACTACTTCAAGCTGACCGGCAAGCCGATGAAGCACAAGGTGATCTCCCGGGCGATCGCCTACCACGGCACCACGCAGGGCGCGCTGTCCATCACGGGGCTGCCGCTGCTGAAGCAGCAGTTCGAGCCGCTGGTGCCCTCGACGTTCCGGGTGCCGAACACCAACTACTACCGCTCCGAGCTGCACCCGGGCTTCGGCGGCGGCACGCTGGAGGAGTTCGGCCGCTGGGCCGCGGACCAGATCGCCGTCGCGATCGAGGCCGAGGGCCCCGACACGGTGGCCGCGGTCTTCCTGGAGCCGGTGCAGAACGCCGGCGGCTGCTTCCCCCCGCCGCCGGGCTACTGGCAGCGGGTGCGGGAGATCTGTGACGAGTACGACGTGCTGCTGGTCTCCGACGAGGTCATCTGCGCCTTCGGTCGGCTGGGCCACATGTTCGGCGCGGAGCGCTTCGACTACCAGCCGGACATGATCACCTGCGCCAAGGGACTGACGTCGGGCTACTCACCGCTGGGCGCGATGATCGCCAGCCGCCGGCTGATGGAGCCGTTCCGCCAGGGCGCGGAGATGTTCGCCCACGGCTACACCTTCGGCGGTCATCCCGTCTCCACGGCGGTCGGGCTGAAGAACCTGCAGATCTTCGAGGAGGAGAAGGTCCTCGACCACGTCCGCAGCAACGAGGACGCCTTCCGCGCCACCTTGGAGCGGCTGCTGGACCTGCCGATCGTCGGCGACGTCCGCGGCGAGGGGTACTTCTACGGGATCGAGCTGGTGAAGGACAAGAACACCAAGGAGTCCTTCACCGACCAGGAGTGCGAGCGCATCCTCTTCGGCTTCGTCTCCAAGCAGCTCTACGCCGAGGGCCTCTACTGCCGCGCCGACGACCGCGGCGACCCGGTCGTCCAGCTCGCTCCCCCGCTCATCTGCGACCAGTCCCACTTCGACGAGATCGAGCAGATCCTCCGGGTGGTCCTGGACAAGGCCTCCTCGATGCTCTGAGGTGACCTCCGGTGGCCGAGGCGGCCACATCGCTGGTCGAGCAGCGAGGAGCGCCAGCGACGAGCGGCCGTCGAGACCCGGTGAGACAAGAAGCAACCTCCCCCCACGCCGATCTACGTCCGCAACCTTCCCGCCCTCTTCGGGTCGTGGACCATCGCGTGGTGTGCCGAGCAGTACAACCGCCCGTCCTTCACGCTGGTACCCCCGCCTTCTGACCACGCGATGACGTGGTGGACGTGACAGCGACTGGGCGGGGCGTCGCAACCACCGACGACGCAGGTCTTGTCGCGCTGCGCGATCGCGAGCCGCTGCGCCTTGGTGTGGAACCTGCGCCGCCGTCCGACGTCGAGGACCTCGGACTGACCGCCGAGCACCATCGGGATCACCCCCGCCTCACACGCCAACCGGCGTGCCGCGCCGGCGGAGATGACCTCACCGGTGTCCAACGCCGCCGCAGCCAGGCCACCCATCAACGAGTCGATGGTCATCGTCACCACGACGGTCGCCCCGACCCCACCGACGGTGGGCAGGTCCTTGGCGTCCATCCGCTCCAGCAGGTCGGTGAACGCCGCGCCGGCCGCCACCGGCGTCGGTCGGGTCTGGCGGACCTCGGCGGATTCCTGCCTCGCCCACGTCAACGCCTGGATCGCCTTCGCCAGCATCGCCCCGTGCAAGGTGGGGATGGAGAACCGGCCGTGGACCATCCCGTGCCCATGTGAGGCGAACGTCAACCGGGTGCGCTCGGCGGCACGACGCTCCTCGTCCTCCAACAGCTTCGCCTCGTGCGCCTCCCCCACCTCCGGCGCCACCACGGTCAGCACGTGACGACCCAGCACCTTCAGGTGCTTGGCGTCGAACCCGTCGGCGCAGTCGACCAGGTGCTTCTCGGCCTGAGTGACGATCTCCGGGTCGAGGTCGTCGGGTCCGTCGGTCTC